>Ga0163144_10000785_pt1 | contig 75072 bp, 66 predicted proteins | sample OliLak19BULKMAT1_FD_123175 | JGI IMG/M metagenome (GOLD analysis project Ga0163144, IMG submission 123175) | Freshwater microbial mat bacterial communities from Lake Vanda, McMurdo Dry Valleys, Antarctica - Oligotrophic Lake LV.19.BULKMAT1 | ecosystem: Environmental > Aquatic > Freshwater >... | reverse complement strand
GTGGCGACCTCGGTGGAACGGGTCTCCACCGCGGGGGCGCCGGAGACGGTGACCTCCGCCAGCTGCACCGCCGAGGCGACCAGGGCAAAGCTGAGGGTCAGGTCACTGCCGATCTGCACCTGGACCGTCTGGCCCACCGGACCGTGCCCGATGTGGCGCACCGACAGGGCATATTCCCCGGGAACCAGGCCGGCCAGGGAGTAGAACCCGCGCGCGTTGGAACTCGCGGACCGCTCCACCCCGGTCGCCGTGTTGCGTGCCCGGACCTCGGCCAGCAGGATGGGCACGCCGGCCTCGGCGGTGATGTAGCCCCGGATGCTGCCGGTGCTGGTCTGGGCCGCCACCGGGCTGGCCGTCAGCATGGCAAGGAGCGCCATGCCGAGGGCCAGGAACCGGTGGACGGTGTGCCGCATGCCTCGTGTCTTCATGGAGCCTCCTTTAGGGTGAACTGCGTGGCAGCGCTGCCTTCGGTGTAGTTGGACGCCGGCCCTCGTGGTCATGGGCGCCACACGACCGGCGGATGACCAGGGTCGTGGCCGCGGTGCCGCGGGTGAACTCACGCCGTCCCGGATGCCGAAGCACCGCAAGCAGCGCCACCGCCGCGCGCTCGCCCAGCGCGCTGATGTCGACATGGACGGAGGTCAGCGGTGGATCGACGTACCGGGCCATCGGGATGTCGTCGAACCCCCCGATGGCGACGTCGTCCGGCACCCGCAGTCCCGCCGCGCGCAGCGCCGACAAGGCGCCCACCGCCATGCCGTCGTTGGCGGCGAAGATCGCGGTCGGACGCTGCGGCAGGGCCAGCAGCGCCCGGGTGCCCTCTTCACCAGCCGCCTCAGTGAAATCCCCGGGCATGATCAGGCTCGCTGCCACGGGCAGGCCAGTATCCCGCAGGGCGGCGCGATAACCCCGGAGCCGCTCCTCGGCGTCGAAATTCCCCGCCGCGCCGGTCAGGATGGCGATCCGCTCGTGCCCCAGGCTGGCAAGGTGCCGCACCATGCTGTAGGCACCCTCGTAGTTCTCGATGTTCAGGCTGTCGTGCGGGGTGTCGGAGGGGGGGCAGTTGAGCAGGACGACGGGAAAGCCGGTGGGAAGGGTCCGCCTCGAGAGCTCGCCGGTGAATTCCGGCGACATGAGGATCAGCCCATCCACCCGCCCCCGCAGGGCCCGGAGCGCCGCCTCAAGGGTCGGTCCCCGTTGCCGCGCGCTGGAAACGATGCACTGGTACCCTTCCCGCTGGGCCACCTGCTCAACGCCGCGAATGACTTCCGAGAAGAACTCCCCGTACAGGTCCGGCAGGAGGACGCCGAGAACGTGGGTGCGCTTGGTGATGAGGCTGCGGGCGCCGCCGTGGGGGGTGTAATGCAGCCGGGCCGCGACCTCGCGGACTCGGCGCCGGGTCTCCGGCGCTACCAGGTCTGGGCGATTGAGTGCCCGGGAGGCGGTGGCAACGGACACACCGGCGTCCCGAGCAACAGTCTTGATGGTTACCATCACCGCCGTGCTTCCCGAGCTCAGAGGGATCCAGCAGGCCGGGCGCCTGGGGAAGGCCGTTGAAAGACCACAGGTCCTTGACTGCAAACGTTTGCGAAGCTATGTAAACGTTTGCAGTCGAGGCTGTTTGCGCAAGGGGTGGGGGCCTGGCCGCCCTCCTGGCTCCCAGCCCCAGCCCCCGCCGTCACCCCCCACAGCGGCACCGCGGGATCCACTCGCGCTGCGCCGGCAGCCGGCAGGCAGCGACACCGACAGTGGCCATCAGCGGCCCCACACCGACAAGGGTCAGCGGATCGTGGATCCGACCCGACAACCCGCACGCCGGGTAGGGCGTTCAACTCCGCCTGGATCCGCTCGTCTTTCGTCACCGGGGCCGCCCCGTCGGGCTGTCCACCACGCTCAGGGCAGCTCAGGCCGACAACTACAGCAGAGCTACACTCCGATGAACCGCGTAGAGCAGTGCCTGAGCAGCCTACGGAATAGCTGGCAACCTGCGTCTGCGGAGACCAACGGCCGCGAGAACGACCAACCCAGTTGCCAAGAGAATACTTGTACCCGGTTCGGGCACGGTGGACACCGAGGTAACGAAAAGGGTTGAGCAGCAGCCAATGGACTCGACTACGCCCACGGTTTCAATGTCCCAGGTCGAAGAAGTGCCAAACCACATCCCCGTCGGATACCACCCCTCGGGTGGGGGGCCTTGCGGAGGCCCTCCAACACAACCCGCCGTCGACCAAGTGCCAGAGCTCCCGGCGCTTATCAAGGATTGAAAGACGCAGCTTGGATCGATCGCCCAACCTAGGTAGCCGCTCCACGGCTGCGCTGTGCCTACGCTCATCTGAGCGCTAAGAAGGGTGTACCGGAAGAGCTGATTGCTGTTGCCATAATGACCGAACATACCATTTTGCTGCGCACTCAAGGTCCAGTTCCAGAAGTCGGTTGCGACATGGGTCAATGTGAACGTCCACGTCCCTGTTGGCCCCGTCCAGATCTGACCCAGGTCCATAATCTGGGTGTAAACGTACCGAGTGGGCTGGCCGCCGGGCAGTAGTTGGGCAGTCGCCGGTTGCGCCAAGAATCCAAGGAGACAGCAGGCCGAGAGTCCTCGGAGGATTGGCCGGTGAGAGCTTACTCGAGACGCTGCCAGGAAACCAGCACGGACAGGGGAGTGGTGGTCGGGTTGTGTCCGCATGGGGAATAGTCTCCAACATGGTGGGAGTGGGGCCAGTCGCACCCCTGCATGGAACCTGAGACTCCTGAGGGCCAAGAGCACTTGGATGGAAGACCCGCTCAAACCATCCGCGGTCAAGGGTGGCGGCGATGCCGCACCGGCGAGGCGTCCCCGGAGTGGAAGCCAGGTGCCCGGAACTGAGCGCCCCACCGCCTGCTCGAAATAGCCACCGACTCCCTCCATCGGCCGAAGCGGAACGACCTGCCAATCGTGTGGGTTCAGATTCCGGGGTCGTGCTCGAACCCAAGCTAGGATCGCGCCGCGTGGAATTTGGAATCGCGGGCGGCATCGGCTGTCGCTGCTTCAAGCGGTGGTGCGACAACGCGATGAAGCCATATGCTCGGGGTGGGGATCGAACCCACATGGGGATTGCTCCCCGAGGGATTTTAAGTCCCTTGCGTCTGCCAGTTTCGCCACCCGAGCGGAGCCGTTTCCTGCGGCCCGCAGTCTTGAGAATACCGCGCCACCCGCAAGGGACAAGGGCAACAGGCTGGCGAATCGACCTCGACGGCCTTAACTCTCGATCGGTGCCGGATCCCCCGGCCTGCCACCAACCCCTTCCTGACAAGCCCAGCATTTCGATCGCAGACTCACACCCCCACGGGGATTCACCAGGATTGACGGACTCCACTCTTCCCACAGTCACGATCCTGGTGCCGACACTCGCCCTGGCCGAGCGTCGTGAACGGCTGCTGCGTGCCTTGGCCAGCATCCGCTCTCAGGAAGGGGTGATGGTTCGGGCGTGTGTCGTCGTCAACGGCAGCGAGGCCGATCCCGCACTGGTGGACGAGCTGCATCGCCAACCACAGGTTGAAGTAATCCGGATCGCTGAACGTGGTATTCCCGCTGCGTTCCGGGCCGGCCGGGACCGGGTCGCGACCACCTACTTTGGTGGCCTCGACGACGACGACATCCTCCTGCCCGGTGCGTTGGCGGCCCGGATCGCCGTCCTTCGCGGCCCGGAACAGCCCGATGCGGTGGTGACCGACGGGTTGATCCGCTCCGCGAGTGGAGATCGACGGCGGCGCAGGGATTTCGCAGCGGTGGCGTCCGACCCCGCGACGGAGATGCTCAGGGAAAACTGGCTCCTGCCCGGTGCCTGGCTCTGCCGCAGCGACCGGGTCGGCGCCTGGCTATTCCAGGGCATGCCCCCGTTTCGGGAATGCACCTGGCTGGGACTTCGACTGGCGACCAGGGCCCGACTCGCCTTCCTCCCCACCCCGACGGTGATCTACCACGAGAACTCCCCGGGCGGGGCGCACCGAACCCTGGCCTACTGCCTGGCCCAGCCGGCCGCGATCCGGCAGTTCATGGCCCTGCCGCTCTCACCGGGGGTGCTGGCTGCGATACGAGCGTCGATGGCCGGTGTTTGCCACGAAATCGCCGACCGGCTGCTGTTCGATGAGGGGCAGCGCCTCGCGGCGTGGCAATGGCACCTGCGTTCACTGGTGGCGCCGGGAGGATACCGCCACCTGCTCTTTACCCGAAAGCTGTGGTGGCCCCGGCGCTGGTTGGCGGCGGTAGTCAGGTAGCGCTGAGCGCGTCGGCCAGGCGCAGGGTCAGCGCGACAGCAGTCAAGGTCGGATTGGCGAACCCCGCGGTCGGGAAGACCGAGGCCCCTGCGACATAAAGATTCTCCACCCCGTGCACCCGGCAGCTCGGCGTGACAACGCCGTCCGCAGGATCCTCGGACATCCTGGTCGTCCCGGCGTGGTGATGCGCATTCGGATCCGGGGGAAGCCCCTCCCGATACTCCAGCCGGCCATGCCCCCCCGCCGCAAACCATTCGGCCAGGCGGCCGCGCAGCCGGTCAAGGCCAGCCTGCTCCTCCGGGGTCCAACGGTAATGCAACACCGCCTTCTGGACGCCGAACCGATCCGCGCCGCCGTCCAGGGTAATCCGGTTCTGGCGGGACGGTCGCTGCTCAAGGTTGACCACCAGCCGGAAGGCATCGAAGTCCCGCTCGAGCTGGCTGCGTCGCGACCAGCCATAGCCACCGGCGTGCCACGTTCCGACCATGCCGACTTGCCGAAGCAGGCGGCGCCATAGTGGCTCCGCACCACGGCGTCGGAGGTGAATGCTCACCGATGCGTTGGGCAACCCCTCCACCCTGCGCCCCCTGGCCGTGACGCCAAGCCGGCCGCAGAGGATGGTTCCATCCGGCGCGGCATGGGCGTCATAGAAACGGGCCTCCTCCAGCGCGCGGAGGTTGGGCGGGTGGAGCACGAGGGAGTAGTCGCGCGGATGCTCCATGAAGCCCCGGCCAAGCCAGTCATGTTGGAATCCGCTGGCCAGCAGGAGCCGGGCATTCTCGATCCCCCCGGTGGCGAGGACGACCTGATCGGCCTGGACCACCACTCGCCGCCCCCCGGACAGTGCGACCTGGCATCCGCTCACCGATCGATCGCGAGTCTCCAGCCTCACGACCGTGGCATCCAGCAGCACGCTCACCCGGGGAGAGACAATGAGTTCTGCGGGATAGCGCCGCGTAAAGAGTGCGGCCGGCCCGAACTGGTACACGGCATTCTGTAGGAGATCCCCGGGACCCTCCCACACCGGCCTGCCGGGGGTTCCCCACCCGGCAGCGTCATAGGCGAACGACCCCAGTCCACAGACCTCCTGAGCGTCGGCGTAGGCTCCCTGAAGCTCAGCCTCGGCCAGCGGCCACCCGGCCAGATCCTCGGCATCGAGCGGGACGTACTTGGCGCCGACCCCGGCACCGACCGGCGTGTTCCAGGTCTGCGCGGTCCCCCCGAACTGCCGATGGCGTGAGGCCATGAGTCCCACATAGGGTTCGCCGACAACCTTGCCGGCATTCAGCTGTTGGAGCTGCTGATCCGGGGCGCGACCGCCGCTCTCGATGAGGAGGACATCCCTGCCCCTCGCCGCCAGCGCCCGGGCGAGGCTGATGCCACAGACGCCGGCACCGACGATGCAGACATCAGCGCGCACTCGGGACTCGTTGCCAAATTCACCGACCGTCATCAACATTCCCGACACGCTCCTCGACTCGGGTGCCTTGGCGGTTGCCCGCCTCGCCGTACCGCCAAAGAATAGCGCCCCTCCCGCTGCCAGTGAGTCCCCATGAGCCCGGCCCGAGTCCTGATCCTGGGTGTGGATGCCGTCGACCCACAGTTGCTCGGGCGGTGGATGGCCGACGGCACTCTGCCGCACCTGGCCCGCGCTGCAGCGCGGGGGAGCTCCGGGGAGGTTCGCAGCGTGGCGGGCTTCTTCGTCGGGTCCACCTGGCCATCGTTTCAGAGCGGTCTCTCGCCTGCGGGACACGGGGTCCACTATCTCGCCGCGATCCAGCCCGGCAGCTATGCGCTGGCCAATCCGTACCACACCAATGGCGTCCATGGTGAGCCGTTCTGGGCCACCCTCAGCCGGGCGGGCCACCGGGTAGCCGTTCTCGATGTTCCGCTCAGCCAGCTGGACCCGACGCTGAACGGGGTGCAGTTGGTCGAGTGGGGTGGCCACGACTCGATCTTCGGGTTCCAAGCCCACCCACCCGAACTGGAAGCCGCCGTCCTGCAACGATTCGGAGCTCACCCGCAAGGCCCGATCTGTGATGGCCACCGGCAGAACGCCGCCGATTGGGAGGCGTTCACCGAGCGGCTCATTCAGGGGGCCAAACGCCGAGCGGAACTGACCCGGCACTTCCTGGCAGAGGAGGACTGGGACTGCCTGATCCAGGTCTTTACCGAGGCACACTGCGCCGGCCACCAGGCCTGGCACCTGCACGACCCGACCCATCCCGCCCACGATGCCGACCTTGCCGCGGCGACGCGCAACCCGCTGCGCCGAGTCTATCAGGCGGTCGATGAGGCGATCGGGACGATCCTGGCTGAGGCCGGTGATGCGGCAATCCTGATCGTCTCCCTCCATGGCATGGGATCATGGTTTGGCGCCCCATTCCTCCTTCCGGAAATCCTGGTCCGGTTGGGTGTTACGGTGCCGGTCTCGCCACCCGCCGCGAAGCGGACTCCGCGAACGCTGGGCATTGCGGCTGCCCGCGCCATCTGGAAGTCCCTCCCCGAGTCCATCCGGTCCCGGCTGCGGCCGCTCCGCCGGCGCATGCTCCCCGATCCCCCCAAGAGCCCTCCGACCCTCGGAATCGTTCCGGGCCAGAGCCGGTGCTTCGCGGTGGGCAATGGCGCCCCCGTGGGGGCCATTCGGCTCAATCTTCGCGGTCGTGAGCCGGAGGGCCAAATCAACCCGGGGCCCGAGGCGGACCGTTTCGAAAACCAGTTGATCGTGGACCTGCTGGACATCCAGGATGATCGCACCGGGAGGCCCGCGATACGTCGGGTACTCCGGACCCGCGATCTATTTGACGGTCCTGAGCTGGCACGCCTCCCGGACCTGCTCGTGGAGTGGGATGACCGCGAGCCCACCGGCAGCATGCTGCTCGCCGAGGGGCGCGGTGCCACGGTGAGCCTGAGCTCGCCCCGGATCGGCATGGTGACTGGGGTCAATTGGTACGGGCGTTCCGGCGATCACCGTCCAGGTGGGAAGTATTTCCTCCTTGGTCCCGGGGTCGAACACGGCTCCCCCGCACCGGCTGTCGATGTGGCCGGATTCGCAGCCGCCATCGTTGCGGCGGTCCACGATCGGACGCCCATGGAAGCAACCTTGCGTGCGCCACGTTGAGCAGCCGCCCGGCGGTACCGGTGGCAGGGTCCATTCCCATGCGGAGTTGCTGCCGTGGTCACGGCGGACGGAAAATCGGGCGCGCGGGCTGGCGCGGAAGCATCACCCCGGCCAAGTTCCTCCGGTCATGACCTGCCGATTCCTCGCCGCCCTGCTGGCCGGCGCCCTGCTCCCCTGCCCCGTCGCCGCCCAATTCCTCCCCTTGACCGTGCCCCGCGGGCATGTCGGGATGGAACTGCACACCGGCTTCACCTCGTGGGATCAGCGATTCCGCAACGGCACCTCAGAGCCTGCGGGTACCGATCTGAGTCGGATCGGAATCGGCGGAGACTGGTTGCCGGCTCTGTCGAGCGCCGATCTCCGGCTGGCTCGCCTGACGGGCCTGACCGGGGAGAACCTCAATGCCGGCAGCTACGGGGTGGCCCAGCTCACCACCCTCGGAGAGCTGGGACTCGGCCTCCAGGTCGGGCTGACGAGTCGACTGACCATCTCCGGGCTGGTCCCGCTCCGACAGGTGCGAGTCCAATCCGTCACCGGGTACGACTCGACCGGCGCCAACAGTGGGCTCAACCCGGCCGACCCGGGGCTCGGGTCGCCAGCCGGACTCAGCAGCACGCTGGCCTTCTTCCTGGAATTCGATGCCGCGATCGCGGGCATCGAGAATCGGTTGGCGTCCGGCACCTGGTCTGGCAGCCCGGTCACCGAAGCACTGGCCATGGGCACCCTTACCGACGCCCGGCTGATGCGCGAGGACCTCTACGCCCTGCTCGTTGCCGCGGAGATCCGGTCACCATTCATCCCGTTGAGCGGCAGTGCGGTGGGCGCCGCGCTGCTTTCCAGGATCGGGGAGTTGCAGGGTCGAATCGGCACCGGTCTGGGCATTTCCGGGTTTTCCCGTCAGCCGGCCCTTCCAACAGCAGCACCCACCTCCGAGGACTGGACCAGGTACCTGACCAATGGTGACGGTCCGGTGGCGGGATCGCTCCTGGCCCCGACCTACATGGCACTCGGTGATATCGAACTCGGGGCTTCGTACCTGCTGGTCGATCGATTCGGACCGACCGTCTCAGGGACCCAGATTCGGGCCGCGATCAAGGGCACCGTACGCCTCCGGACCAGCCAGCTCGATGATCCCAACCGATTCCTGGATCTCGGCACCGGCGACCGGCAACCGGACGCCGAGGTGACGCTGGTGACGGACCTGGCAAAGGGACGTGCCGCGCTGCGGCTGGCAGGATGGTATACCCGGCAGCTTGCCGGCAACCAGCAGCGTCGGATCGGCCCACCCGACCGGCCGATCCAGGATCTCGCCACCCTGGCCGCCTTGCGCAAGGATCCGGGTGATATCGTGGGTGTCGGAGTATTTCCCGGCTACCGGCTGACACCCACCCTGGCGCTGGTAGCCGGCGCTGAGTGGTGGACGCGCGGCGATGACAATTATGCCTACGCCGACGGCCAGCCCGCGCTCGAGGGGCTCGACCCCCAGACGCTGGCCATCGAGAGCGCCGCCAGCGCCGTCACCGTTCGTGCCGGACTGACATTTTTCCACCCCGGCGACCGGACGGTCGGCGGGAGCGGCGCCCCGCTGGCGGCATCGGTTACCTGGGAACGGGTGGTGGCGGCTTCTGGTGGCCGGGTGCCCAAGGCGGAATCGGTCCGGGCCACCCTCCGGATCTACAGCCGCTTCTGGTAGCCGGTCCTATTCGGCCCTGAGCGCCTCCACCGGGTCGATGTTCCGGGCCCGCCGTGCCGGGATCCAGCAGGCCAGCAACGCCGCCAGGCCGAGCACCAGCGGCAGCACGACGAAGGTGGTCCGGTCGAGCGGATCAACCCCGTGCAGACTGGCGCTCAGCACCCGGGTCGTCGCGGCGGCCACGAGCACCCCCAACCCGACACCAACCGCCGTCAGCCACATCCCCTCGGCTACGATCCAGCGCAGCATCGCCGCCGGCGCTGCCCCGAGCGCAAGGCGAACCCCGATTTCCCGCCGGCGCTGACCCACCGCGTACGCCATCATCCCGTAGACGCCGATCAGCGCAAGCACGACGGCTGAGGTGGCGAACGCCCCGACAATCAGCGCAAACTGCCTCGGCAGTGCCGTGACGGCCTGCAGGCGTTCCGAGAAGCTGCTGATGGCGCCGAGCGGCATCTGCGGGTCGTTGTCCCGGATAATCTCCCGAATGGCACTGATCGCGGCGGCCGGATCGCCCGAAGGCAGGATGAGCAGCGAGGTTCCCCGGGTGGGCATCTGCGCCACCGAAAAGAACGCTTGCATCTTCAGCGGCTCGCGGGGCCCGTCGTGACGCACATCGGCCACCACACCGATGACCGTCGCTCGCTGGGAATCCGGGTCCGGCCCAGAGGTAAAGAACCGGCCGATGGGATCCTCACCTGGCCACAGTCGGCGGGCGGCCTCCTCGGTGATGATCACCGAGAGTCCGGCTCCGGCGCGATCCTCCGGACCAAACTCCCGGCCGGCCACCAGTCGCATGCCGAGGAGCCTGGGTGTGCCGGGCGAGACGGACCGATACCAGATCCCGCCGGGCTCGACTCCGGGTGGCGGAATTCGCCCATCGGGAAGCGCCGTGACATCCTGGTCCCCTCCTGGCGCCAGCGGGGGCACATCGTCCACCTCCGCCGCAGCAATGGCCGGATGTCGGCGAAGCTGTTCCAGCACCTGCTCCAGGTTGCTGCTGACGGTCGCGATTTCGGGGAACCGGGCACTCGGGTACGCCACGTTCGTGATGATGAGTTGCCCCGGCTGGAAGCCGAGGTCGGTGCGTTGCAGGTTGACCAGGGTGCGCAGCAGGAGCCCGGCGCCGACCAGGAGGACCAGGGCGAGGGCCAGTTCCGCCACCACCAGGCCGCGCCGCACCATCCCCGCCCGGCGTCCATCGTCGGGATTGGCAGTGCGGAGGACGCCCATCAAGTTGGGCTGCGCGCCCTGCAACGCGGGGAGCAGTCCGAAGAGGAGTCCCGCGAGAAGGGTCACGCCGACCATTGTCATCACCGCCACGGCATCTACGCCAATGGCCTGGACCTCCAGGATCTGGGTCGGGATCAGGGCGGCGAGCACCCGGGTCCCCACCACACCGGCGGCAATACCGAGCCCTCCCCCCATGAGGGCGAGCACCACGGTCTCCGTGAGCAGCTGACGCACAATCCGGCCACGTCCGGCACCGAGCGCCGCACGCACCCCGAATTCCCGGGTCCTGGCCGCCGCCCGGACGGTGGTGAGACTGGCCAGATTGACGCAGGCGATCAGCAGGACGAACGCCACCGCGCCGGCAAGTGCCAGAAGAGCGGGGCGGACCGGACCGACCAGCTGATCCTGCAGCGGCACCAGCCAGCTCCCCACCCTGCTGTTGTCCTCCGGACTCTCCGGAATGAGGCGGGCAATCGCAGCCGCGGTCTGCTGGCTGGCCTGCTCGATGGTGGCCCCGGGAGCGAGCCGGGCGATGGCCCGAAGCACGATGCAGCCGTGGTTGCATCTGCTGGTCACAGGACGCCGGATCGGGCGGAGGATCTGCCATGGCTCCGGCGGCCGGAACGAGGCGGGCATGACCCCGATGACCTGCCACCCCTGCCCGCTGAGCTGGATGGTCCTGCCGAGGACACCCGGGTCGCCGCCGAAGCGCCGTCGCCAGAGTCCGTCGGTCAGGATGACGACCGGGGCGGCGTTGGCATCGTCGTCGGCGGCACTGAACCCGCGGCCCAACGCCGGGGGCACCTGGAGCACGGTGAGGAAGTCGGCGTTCACGGCGGCACCGGCGAGCGCCTCGGGATCACCCTCCCCCGTAAGGCTCGGCCCCCAGCCCTGATAGCCGGCGATGGCCGAGAAGGCCGGGACCTGGTCGCGGATGGCAAAGTACTGCGGCGGCGACAGCCACTCCGGCTCAGCGCGTCCCCGGGCCCGGTGATCGGTCCAGACCTGGACCAGCTCCCCCGAGTCAGGATAGGGCAGCGGACGCATCACCACGCTGCGGAGGACGCTGAAGGTGGCGGTGTTGGCCCCGATGCCGACCGCCAGGGTGAGCAGTGCCACGGCCGTGTACAGGGGGCTTCGCACCAGACCCCGCACCGCGGTGAGGACATCCTGGCGGAGTTCATCCCAGCGAAGGGTTCGCCGCCTGGCGGTGACAGTCTGGCGGTGAACGGCCCGGACTTCGGCCTCGATTGCCCCGCGATCGCCGAACGCCGCGATGGCGGCCTGTCTTGCCGCCTCGGGCGCCATCCCCTGGGCCTCGAATTCGCGGCTTCGTTCGGCCAGATGCGCCTCGATCTCCCGGCGCACGTCCTCCTCGACATCCTGCAGCCGCGGCTCGAACCGAAAGGTGCGCTTCACGGGCGCCTCAGGGACGTGCCGCGGCGAGCGCGGCGGTCATGACCCTGGCGTAGTCTCCGAACCGCGCCGACTCCCGACGGAGCTGCAGCCGGCCAGACCGGGTCAGGGTATAGAACTTCACCTCGCGGTTGGTGTCGCTGATCCCCCACTCCTCCGACAGCAGCTCGCGCTTCTCGAGCCGGTGCAGGGCGGGATAGAGGGCGCCCTCCTGGACGATCAGGACGGCATCGGTCCACTGCCGGATCCACCGCCCGATGGCGTAGCCGTGCAGGGGGCCCCACTGGAGGGCCTTGAGGATGAGGAGGTCGAGGGATCCGGTAAAGAGGTCGCTGCCCGCCATGAGACTCCCGGTCACGAGGGTTGTGACCAAGGTAACGCTCTACACTTAGCTCAACAAGGGGTGTGCCACACACGGGTCATCGCGGCGCGGTGGCGGCCTGCAGCAGGGTCATCGCGTGGCGCCTGGCCGTCTCCGCGTCGGCATCCCCGAGCATCCGGGCCAGCTCGGTGACCCGATCCTCGCCATGAGCCACCTGGACGTCGGTGGTGGCAATGCCCCCTCGTGCCTCCTTGGCGATGACGAGGTGCCGATCGGCCCGGGCCGCAATCTGGGGCAGGTGGGTAATGACCAGTACCTGATGCCCGCCTGCCACCTCAGCAAGAGCCTGCCCCACCTGCACCCCGACTTCGCCACCGATCCCCGCGTCGATCTCATCGAAGGCCAGGGTTGGGACCGCATCGTGGCGGGCGAGCAGCACCTTGAGCGCCAGCATCACCCGGGAGAGCTCGCCGCCCGATGCCACCCGGGCGAGCGGCCGGAAATCCATTCCGGCGTTGAGGCGCACGAGGAACTGGACGGTCTCGGCGCCGGTGGATCCAGGCTGACTGAGGGGCTCGAGCTCCACCTCGAACTTTCCCCCGGACAACCCGAGTTTCGGCAACAACCGATTCACCCCGCGCGCCAGCCGCTCGGCTCCAGCCTGCCGCTGCCCGGTCAGGGTCCCGGCGAGTGAGACGAGTGCCTGGGCCGCGGCGGTCCGCCTGGCCGCCAACGCGCGCAAGTCGGTTCCGGCGGTGTCCAGCAGTTCGAGTTCCCGGGCGGCTTCGTCGCGGGTTGCCCGGACCGCCTCCACTGAGTCGCCATACTTGTGCCGGAGCTGGTACAGGAGGTCCCGGCGGGACTCGGTAGCTGCCAGCCTCCCGGGGTCTTCCTCGACCGACCCGGCGTACTCCTGGAGCGCCCTGGTCAACTCATCGAGATTGGCATCCACCGCATCCAGCAGCTCGCGCCACGACCCCGTGCTCGGGTCAAGGCGCTCCAGCGCGGTCAGTCCGCGGGCCGCCTCGGACAGCGCCTGGCGCGCCGAGGTGTCACCTTCCTCCAGCGCATCGAGGAGGCGGGCCACCTGTTCGGACAGGGCGCCAGCCTGGCCGAGCCGACGGGCCTCGATCTCGAGCCGCTCGTCCTCGCCCGGCATCAGGCGGGCGGCATCGATCTCCTGCACCACATGCCGGAGGTAGTCTGCCTTGCGGCTGGCATCCTCGCGGCGCGCCGTCAGCTCGGCCTCCTCTGCCTGGAGCGAGGCAAGGGCGGCGTGTGCTGCCCTCACCTCAGCCACATTGCCGTGGGCGTCTGCGAAGGCATCGAGCAGGAGCCGTTGGGTCGAGGCGCTGAGCAGGGATTCGGTCTGGTGCTGACCGTGGAGGTCCACGAGGTGGAGGCCGAGCTGCGCCACTGTGCCGGCGGAGACCGGGCTGCCGTTGATCCAAGCCCGGCTGCGCCCCTCAGCGGCCACCTCACGGCGGATGACCAGGGTGTCCTGGTCGGCGTCCACCCCCAGGGCCTCGCAGTGGCGGCGGATGGCGGGGGTGAGCCCCTCGATGGTGCCCTCGACCACCGCGCGCGAGGCACCCGGCCGAATCGCCGAGGGGTCGGCCCGGCCGCCGAGCAGCAGGCCCAGGGCGTCGACGAGCATCGACTTTCCGGCCCCGGTTTCTCCAGTGAGAACATTGAGGCCGGGGGCGAGCTTCAGTGAGACATCCGCGATCGTGGCCAGGTCCCGGACCCGGAGTTCGGTGATCACGTGGGGGATTCGCGCTCGCCGATATCGCCCCAGCCCAGGATGGTCCGCATCCGGTGGAAATACCGGACCTCGCTCAGCCAGGCCAGGGGCACATCATAGGGGCCGCGGCGCACCAGGGCGCGTCCCTCGGGATCGAGCGGGGTGGCACGCTGGCCATCCACCGAGACCATCAGGTGCGCGGAGCCCGGGGGGAGTGGCTCGATCAGGATCTGTTCGGCGGAGGAAATGACCAGCGGGCGCACACCCAGGGTATGGGCGCAGACCGGGGTAATGACGAACGATTCGACGCCAGGCACCACGATCGGGCCGCCGGCACTCAAGGAGTAGGCGGTGGATCCGGTGGGGGTGGTCACGATCAGTCCGTCGGCGCTGTAGACACCGACTTCCTGGCCACCGAGTGAGACGCGGAGCCGGACCAGCCGCGCGACCCCTTCCTTGTGGAAGACCACATCGTTGAGTGCCACCGGCAGGATCTCGCTTTGCCCGGCCGAGTTGGTGATCACCGTTTCGAGGGTCTTCCGGGGCTCGACCCGGAACTCGCGGGCCAGAATGGCAGCCAGCACCGCCTCGAGATCGGCGGGCGTTGCAGTGGTCAGGAATCCCACCCGCCCCAGATTGACTCCCATGATGGGAACCTGAAGGATCCCGAATTCACGGGCGGCGCGGAGCAGGGTCCCGTCGCCCCCCAGGGTGAGGATCAGTTCCGGGGGTTGGGCCGGGTCGAGTGCGGCCACCGGCACGGGCCAGAGGGCGCGCAGCGACTCCTCGACCGTAAATTCCAGGTCGTGCCCATGGGGCGAGCCGACCACGCGGGCCAGGACCCCGGCGAGCCCGGGGTATTGGAGGTTTCCGACCAGACCGACTTTCATCGCGGCTCGAGGCTCTCCTGATGGAGCAGGGCCAGCACCCGGTTGGCGATTCCCTCCCCGGTGAGCCCCTGGCGAGCCAGCTGGACCGCGCGGGGTGCCTGATCGATCAGGGCATCGGCCACACCCATCGGCACCACCCGGACCGTCGGATGCCCGGCCTGCAGAAGCCCAGCGAGGTAGGCTCCGAAGCCATTGGCCACGGTGCCTTCCTCGACCACCAGCAGGATCCGGTGGCTGGCCAGCAACGTGGCGAGCATGAGGTCGTCGTGCGGTTTGAGGAACCGGCAGTTGACCACCGACGGATCGCCGCCCTCACGGACCAGGCGCTCGGCGGCGTCGAGCGCAGGCTGGACCATCGTCCCGACCGCCAGGATCGCGACATCGCGACCATGGCGCAGCATCTCCCAGGTGCCATAGGGTACCGGAGGCACCTCGGCCACTGGCGGCGGAGCCGCGGGTGCCTTGTCGCGGGGATAGCGGGTGCAGAACGGCCCCTTCCGGTGGTCCATGGCCGTCCGTAACAGGCCGATCAGCTCGGCGCCGTCCTTCGGCGCCGTGACGGTCATTCCCGGAACGGCGAGCATGTAGGCAATGTCGAACAGCCCCATATGGCTCTGGCCGTCCTCGCCCACCAACCCTGCGCGATCCATGCAGAAGATCACCGGCAGCTGCTGGATGGCCACGTCGTGGATGATGTTGTCGTAGGCGCGCTGGAGAAAGGTGCTGTAGATCGCCGTAACGGGGACGACCCCCTGGGTGGCCAGACCGGCGGCAAAGGTGACGCCATGACCCTCCGCGATGCCAACATCGAAGAACCGGGTGGGGTGTGCCTTGGCAAAGAGATTGGTCCCGGTGCCAGACGGCATCGCGGCGGTGATCACGGCAAAGTCATCCCGCTCGTTTCCGAGCGCCACCAGGGTTTCGCCGAAAATGGTGGTCCAAGTCGGCGGGCCGCTGGCCTTGGAGCGGGCCTCGCCGGTCTCCGGGTCGTACGCGGCCAGACCATGCCACTTCTCGCGATTCTCCTCGGCAAAGCCGAAGCCCTTCCCCTTCTCGGTCAGGACATGCACCACCCGCGGCCCCTTGAGGTCGCGGACAAAGCGCAGCGTGCTGGTGAGCTTCTGGAGGTCGTGGCCATCGATGGGCCCGAAGTACCGGAAGCCGAGTTCCTCGAAGAACATCCCGTCCGAGAAGAGGTTCTTGGCGCTCTCCTCGACATTCCGGGCAAACTCCACCACCCCTTCGCCAAAGACATTGCCGAGTCGGAGTGTCAGGTGCTTGATTTTCTCCCGCAGCTTCTGGGTGGCGGGATTGGAGATGATCCCCCCGAGCGTCTTGCTGATGGCGCCGACATTGGGGGAAATCGACATGCCATTGTCGTTCACGACCAGGATGATGTCGCGGTCGGAATGGCCGGCATTGTTCATCCCCTCGTACGACAGGCCACAGGTCAGGGCGCCATCCCCCACCACCGCGACCACCTTGTTCGAGCCGCCCTGCAGGTCGCGGGCGGTGGCCATTCCGAGCGCGGCCGACATCGCGGTGCCCGCATGCCCGGCCCCGAAATGATCGTGCGGGCTCTCGTGGCGGCGCAGGAACCCGGAGATGCCGCCTTCCTGGCGCAGGGTATCGAACGACGCATTGCGACCGGTCAGCAGCTTCCAGGCGTAGGCCTGGTGGCCAACGTCCCAGAGGACCTTGTCGGTCGGGGAATCGAATTCGTAGAGGAGGGCGATGGCGAGTTCGACCACGCCAAGGCTGGCGCCGATATGCCCGCCAGTGATGGAGCAGGAGCTGATCAGGCGCTCGCGAATTTCCTGGGCCAGCGCCGGAAGCTGGTCACGGGACAACCGCTTGAGGTCCGCGGGACCATGGATCTGTTTGAGAAGCGACATCGATCAGCCCACCCGGCAAGAGTTCAGAAGGTTCGCGTCACCACGTACCGGGCCAGCCCGACGAGGTCGGGGGTGGAAAGTCCGGCCCGCTCCAGCGCCTCGACTGCCCGCCCAGCCAGGGCGTCCGCCTCGCGACGGGCCCCGGCAATCCCCAATTCACCAACATAGGTGCTCTTGGAAAGGACGGCGTCCCGGCCCGCCGTCTTTCCAAGTTGCATGCTCGTGGCCGTGGCGTCCAGCAGGTCATCGGCCACCTGGTACGCCAGTCCGAGTTCCCGGCCGTAGGTGGACAATGCCTCCGCCACTGCGGTGCTGGCCCCGGCTGCCATCCCCCCCAGCTGGCACGAGGCCTGGATCAGGGCACCAGTCTTGGCACCGTGAATCGCCCGGAGGCCATCCAGACCGACCTGGCGCCCCTCGCCAGCCAGGTCGAGCCATTGTCCCCCGACCATCCCCCGGATGCCGCTGGCCTCGAGCAGGACGGCTCCCATCGTCGCCAGTCGGGGGTTCCCAAGACCCAGGTCGACCGCGGCACGGGTCAGCGCCTCGACCGCCACCGGCACCAGGAGCCACCCCACGCGGGTGGCGGTGTCCACGCCAAACACGACGTGGGTGGTGGGCCGGCCGCGGCGAGTGGCATCGTCGTCCATGCAGGGGAGGTCGTCGTGCACCAAGGAGTAGGTGTGGACAACTTCCACCGCGGTGGCCACTCCGTCAATTGCACTCGCCATACCACCAGCAGCTCGGTAGGCCGCCAGAACCAGCGCCGGCCGGACCCGTTTTCCCGGTGAGCGGAGGGCATACCCCAACGCCATCCCCACCTGGCCCGGGTGCTCTCCCTCCAATTGGGAGGCCAGTGCCTCCAACCGGACATCGATCCGGGCCCGGCCCGCGGCCAGGAGCGATTCGACGGTGGCCGGCGGGGACAACTGGGTCACCCGGGATCCAACGGTTCGGTGCCGAGGGTTCCCGCGGCATCGGCCACTACTCGCTCCACGGCGGTCTGCGCCTCGGCCAGGCGACCCTGGGCTGCCCGCAGGCGGTCCACCCCTTCGGCAAACAGCCCGAGGGCCTGGTCGAGGTCAGTATCATCGGACTCCAGCCGGCGGACGATATCCTCCAGCCGGCGGATCTGCTCGGTCAGCGAGGGCTCAGCGGAATTCGATTCGGTCATCCGGGCTCCATTTCGGATCGGGCGGCCAGGTCACCGTCGCTCAGGTGCAGGGTGAACGGGGTTCCCGCCGGCAACTCGCCGCGACGGCGCACGACCCGACCATCCGTGGTGCGCGCGATCGCGTAGCCGCGCTGCACCACCCGGTCCGGGTCGAGCGCAGACAACTGGGCGGCGATCCGCTCCAGGCGGTGGCGCGGACCGTCAATCCGCCGGCTCACGCCGACCTGGAGTCGATCCCCGGTGCGGGCCAGGCGCTCGGCCAGGAGTCGGGTCCGTCGGCTCAGCCCGGCGGCCATGCGCCTGGCGAGTACCGCGACCCGGGCATTCAACTCGGCCCGATCGGGCAGCGCCAGTTCCATTGCTGCGGAGGGAGTCGCGGCGCGAACGTCGGCGACCAGATCCGTCAGCGACACATCGGTCTCGTGGCCCACGGCAGAGATGGTCGGCACCCGTACCGCCGCAAGAGCCCGACAGACCGGTTCACTGTTGAAGACCATCAGGTCTTCCCGAGACCCTCCTCCCCGCCCGACGATGCAGAGGTCCACCTGTTCCAGCCGGTTCACGATTCCCAGGGCCTGCACCAGCTCGGCCTCCGCTTCGGCCCCCTGCACCTTCGTTCCCACCACCAGCAGCCGGACCGAGGGCCAGCGCCGGCGGGCCACCGTGATCATGTCGCGCAGCACGGCGCCGTCGGGAGAGGTGACCAGTGCAATCACGGCCGGCATGGCGGGAAGCGTCCGCTTCCTGGCGGGATCGAGGAGGCCGTCCTTCTCGAGCGCCGCACGGGTCCGTTCATACAGCTGCTGCGCCAGGCCGACCCCGGCAGTTGGCAGCATGACCACCACATTGAGCCTGAACTCGCCGCGCTCCTCCCACACCGTCGGGGTGGCCAGGACATAGACTTCGGTCCCGTCGCCCGGCTGGGCCGCCACCTTTGCGGCATAGCTCCGCCACATGACGCAGCGCAGCTGGGCGTCGGGATCCTTCAAGGTGAAATACCAGTGCCCGCTCTGGTAGCTCTTGAGCCCGCTCACCTCGCCCTTGATCCAGACCTGGCCGACCCCCTCCTCAATCAGGCGTCGGGCCGCGGACGCCATCCGCCCCACCGACCAGGCGTCGGGGCCCCCGGAACTCAGGACCTGGTTCACGCGACGGGTGCGTGTGGCTGGGGACGACTCACTACCCGGCGGCTCCCCCGCTCGCCTGTCGGGCGGCCTGGAGCGTGTTCTTGAGCAGCAGCGCGATGGTCATCTGACCGACGCCACCGGGGACCGGGGTGATCGCCGAGGCAACTTCGCTCACCGGCCCGAACTCAACATCCCCGACGATCCGGTACCCCTTCGGGGCTGCAGCGTCATCGACACGATTGATCCCGACATCGATCACCACAGCCCCGGGCTTGACCATGTCGGCGGTGACGAAGTTGGGGCGGCCAATGGCTACGATCAGCAGGTCGGCAAGGCGGGTGATCGATGGCAGGTCCCGCGAGCGCGAGTGGCAGACGGTGACCGTGGCGTTGCCCCCCGGCCCGTCCTGGATGAGCAGGTTGGCCATCGGCCGGCCGACGATGTTGGAGCGGCCGACGATCACGGCATGCATCCCCTTGGTGTCGATCCCGCTGCGGATCAGCATCTCCTGGACGCCGTACGGGGTGGCCGGCTTGAAGGCGGTCGGATCCCCGATCACCAGCTTGCCGACGTTGACGGGGTGAAACCCGTCCACATCCTTGGCGGGGTCGATCCGGCGGAGAACGGCGTCGGAGTTGATCGCCCTGGGCAGCGGCAGCTGGACCAGCATGCCATGGATCTGCGGGTCAGCATTGAGGCGGTCGATGACCGCGAGGAGCTCCGCCTCGGTGGTCTCAGCCGGCAGCCGGATCGTCTCCGAATGCATGCCCGCCTCCTGGCACGCGTTCCCCTTGCTGCGGACATACACCTGACTGGCGGGATCCTCCCCGAGCAGCACCACCGCCAGGCCGGGCTTGACCCCGCGGGCCAGCAGTTCGGTCGCCTCGGTGGCGACCTCATCCCGGATCAACCGGGCCATCACCTTGCCATCCAGCAAGCGGGCGGTCACTTGGCCACCCCCACGGCACGAGTCTCCCGGATTACCACCACGCGTATTTGCCCAGGATATTGGAGTTCAGCTTCAATGCGACGAGCAATCGTCTCGGAGAGCGCCGTGGCTTCCTGGTCGTCCACCTTCTCGGGAAAGACCACCACGCGCACCTCGCGGCCCGCCTGAATCACGTTGGACTTTTCGACGCCCGGGAAGCCGTTGGCAATTGCCTCCAGCTTGGTCAGGCGCTTGACATAGGTCTCGAAGGCCTCGCGGCGCGCGCCAGGGCGCGACCCGCTGATGGCATCCGCAGCCTGGACCAGCACCGACTCCGCACTTTCGTGCGGCACATCGTCGTGGTGCGCGGCAATGCACCCAATGACGGGCGCCGACTCGCCGTACTTTTTCGCCATCTCCACGCCCAAGTCGACGTGGGTACCCTCGTTGTCGTGGGTCAGGACCTTGCCGACATCGTGCAGCAGGCCGCCACGTCGCGCCAGCTGCACATCAAGATGCAGTTCGGCGGCCATCATCCCCGCAATCCAGGCCACTTCCTTGGAGTGCTCGTAGATGTTCTGGCCGTAGGAGGTGCGGTACTTCATCCGCCCGATCAAGCGCACCATCTCGGGATGGAGCCCGTGCACCCCGATCTCGTACGCGGCCCGCTCACCAAGATCCATCATCTCGGCTTCAAGTTCCTTCTGCATCTTGGCCACCACTTCCTCAATCCGGCCCGGATGGATCCGTCCATCGGTGATCAGCGCTGCCAGGGCCCGGCGGGCGACTTCGCGTCGAACCGGATCAAAACAGGAGATCACCACGGTATCCGGGGTGTCATCGATGATGACGTCCACCCCGGTGGCAGTCTCGAAGGCGCGGATGTTCCGCCCCTCGCGGCCAATGATCCGTCCCTTCAGCTCGTCGCTGGCCAGGGTCACCGGTGAGACCGTCGACTCGGCAGTCGTTTCCGCCGCCAACCGCTGGATCGTCATCGTGATGATCCGGCGAGCGTCCTTCTCGGCTTCCTTGCGCGCCGCTTCCTTGATGTCCCGCGCCAGCGCTGCGGCCTCGCTCCGCGCCTCGTTCTCAACCCGCTGGAGCAACTCCGCCCGTGCCTCGGCCGCCGAGAGCCCCGCCACACGTTCGAGCTTCCGCTGCTGCTCCTCGATCAGGACGCCGATTCCTGCTTCGCGCTCGGTGGCGGCCGCCTCCTGCTGAGTGAGGGCTTGCTGCCGCCCCGCCAGGGTCTTCTCCAGCTGACTGACGTCCTCGGCGCGCCGCCCCTGCTCCTTCTCACGCTCCTCGAGCCGGCGATCGGCCCGGTCGGCTTCCTCGCGACGTCGCGCCATCTCGCGGTCCAGTTCCTCCCGGAGCCGCAGCCCTTCCATCTTGCCCTCGACCACCGCGGCGGCGCGCGCCTGTTCCCCCTCGCGCTGCGCAGTGGCGTTGAGGGCCCGCGCCTGATCCGCCTCGCGAGCGGCGGTGGCGGTGAGCGCCCGCGCCTGATCGGCGTCGCGGGCGGCGGTCTCGGTAACCCGGCGGGCCTCGGAACGGGCGTCGTCCAGCAGCGAGGTCGCGTCACGGCGACGGGCCCGGGCAATTCCAGCAAGGATGAGGAAGGTGACCAGCGCCCCGGCGGCAGCTCCGATTATGGGGAGCAGCAGGTTCTGCGGCATGGCTGTATCTCCACCACGCGACCCGGCGGCCGCGGTAAGTTCAATCGCCCAGGATCAACTGTGGCCCGGACACGGGGCCCCCCCGCCGTGCGGGGGGGAGAATACGCGCCAGGGATTCCCCCAGCTGGCGCAACTGGTCCGCCTGGTCGGTGTCGCCCTGGCGGGCCTGGAACAGTTCATCGGTGATGGCGAGCCCCGCGAGGATCGCGGCCTTGTGCGCCTCGACCGTCGGCAGCGACTCACGGATCCGCCCGAAGGCCTCGTCGAAATAGGCCGCCACCTTCCTGGTGTAATCCGGCGGCAGCTCGGAGCGCACCGTGAACTCCTCGGTCCCGATGGTCACCTTGACCGCGTGCTTCACGGCGCTCATGCTGCGCCCTCGTTCCGTTCCTCGAGAAACCGTAATCGGGTCCGCAGGAGGTCCACCAATTCTCGCGCACTCGCGAGGCGGCGTCGGAGTTCCGCTACCTCCGCCAGCAGTTCCGGCGGGGCCAGCTCCGGGGCGGCAATCGCCACTTCCGGGAAAGTGACAGCCGCCTCCGCCTCGGCCCGGAGCGCCCGCCGTCGCCACGAGGCCAGCTCCTCCTCTGCCGCGGAGGCCAGCTCCACGACTCCGCGGAGCGCTTCCCGATCAGGACGTTCGTAGGGTGACGTCAAGTTCCCGCTCCAGTCTTCCCAGGACTCGCTGCACCACCGGGTCAACTTCGGCGTCGCGAAGGGTCCGGTCGGCCGCCCGGAATGCCAGGCGGAATGCCACACTTCGCGTCCCCGGTCGGAGGCCCTTGCCGCGGAATTCGTCCACAATGCTCACCGACTCGATCAATCCGCTGGCCTCAGCCAGCCGGGACTGCACCGCCACCGCAGCGACCGCCTCCGGAAGCAGCAGCGCCACGTCCCGGACGATGGCGGGCACCACCGGCAGCGCCAGATACGTTGGTGTTGCCCCGGCAATTGGATGCAACTCCACCTCGAATCCCCACAACGGGGCGGCCCAAGGCGGCGCGGTGGCATCCATCCTCCGGGCCCAGCCGACCGTAGTTCCCTCGGCACGGCGGGCCGCCCACCCACTCCCCTCAACTTGCACGGTGGCTCCCGGATATGCCAGCCCAACCACCGACTCAAAACACCCCTTCAAGTCCCAGCGGTCCATTTGGGCGGGGTGCCCGCCATCGCTCCAATGGGACGGCATTCGCGCCCCCGAAAGTACCCCCGCCACCCGGACAGTCTCGATCGGGGGGCGGCCCGCCGACCCCGGCTGGAACACCGTCCCGATTTCGAACAGCCGGATGTCCCGCACCTGATGATCCCAATTCAATTCCGCTGCCCGCGCCAACCCCGGCAACAGCTGCCCCCGCAGGATGGCCTGCTCAGCTGAGAGGGGATTGAGGATCCGCACACCAGGCTCCGCACCGCCCGGGCCCATCGCCAGCGAAACCGCCTCGAGGAGACCCAGGGTCACCAGTCCATCGCGGACCCGATTGGCGGCCGTCTCGGCGGCGGCATCGACCTGCAGTCCCGGCCGGAACGGCCGCAGCTGGTCGGGGAACTGATCGTAGCCGTGGATCCTGGCGACTTCCTCGATCAGGTCGATCTCGGCGACCAGATCCGGACGCCACCCCGGGGGCTCGACGGCGAGTCGATTGTCGTCCGGCTTGGCGACGACCGTAGCCCCGACGGCCACCAGTGCCCGCTCCACGGCGTGGAGGGAGAGTTCGGCTCCCAGTACCTGGGCCAGCCGGCTCAGGCGCAGGAAGATCCGCGGTGGATGCGCCGGTTCCGGCCAGACATCGGTCGGGGCTCCCTCGATCGACCCCCCGGCGACCTTCAGCAGGAGCTCCAGTGCCCGCCGGAAGGCGTCGGGCGCCGCGTGGAGGTCGACGCCCCGTTCAAAGCGGTAGCTCGCCTCGGTGGACAGACCCAGGCTGCGTCGGGCAGCACGGACCCGTCGAGGATCGAACCAGGCACACTCCAGGAACAGGTCCGTCGTGGTGGAGGTCACTTCCGTGGTTTTGCCGCCGATGACCCCTGCCACACCGATGACGCCCTCGCCATCGGCAATGGCCGGCATCCCGGCGGCAAGGACACGATCCTGTCCATCGAGGGTACGGAGTTGCTCGCCATCCTGCGCGGACCGGACCTCGATCCGCGCGCCACGGAGTGCCTGGAGATCGTAGGCATGGAGCGGCTGGTTCAGTTCGAGCATGACGTAATTGGTGGCGTCGACCACGTTGTTGATCGAGCGCATTCCCACCGCTTCCAGTCGCTGGCGGAGCCAGGTCGGAGACGGAGCGACGGTGACGCCACGGATCACCCCGCCGAGGAACCGCGAGCAGCCCGACCCGGGGTGGATGGCGATTTCGATGGTTCCGGCTCGTGCCGGCCCGGCCGAACGGACCACCGGGGGCAGCTCTGCCGGCAGAACGCCCGGAATGACCGGCAGGCGGAACGGAATGCCGTACGCTGCCGCCAGTTCCCTCGCCAATCCCTTGTGACCGTTGAGGTCGGCACGATTCGGGGTGACATCGACCACGAGCCGCTCGTCGTCCACCGGCAGGGCGGTGAGCAGTGGAGTGCCAGGGGCGGCATCGGTCTGGAGGGTCAGCAAGCCCTCGTGGTCGTCGGACAGGCCAAGCTCGCGTCCGCTGCAGAGCATCCCCTCGGAGAGTTCGCCCCGCAGCTTGCGCTTCTCAATGGTGAGCCCGCCCGGGAGGGTCGCGCCCACCCGGGCAAAGGGATAGCTCGCTCCGGCAACGACATTGGGCGCGCCGCACACCACGTTGCACCGGACCTCGCTGCCATCGTTGACGGTGCAGACCCGCAGCCGATCGGCGTTGGGATGCGGTCGCACCTCCTCAACCCGGGCCACGACCAGTTCGCGCAAGTCGTGGTGGACCGCTTCGATCGCATCGACCGGGGCACCCAGCATGCCCAGCCGGGCCGCGACATCGCGCGGGTCCAGCCCCTGGTTCAGGAACGCCTCGAGCCAGCGGCGGGATGCGTTCATGGCCGCCCCCCGCTGAACTGCGACAGGAATCGCATGTCGCCTTCATACAGCAGGCGGATGTCGGGCACCGCGAACCGCTGCATGGCGATCCGGCCGGGCCCCATGCCGAACGCCCATCCGGTGTAGCGCTCCGGATCGACGCCGCAGCCCTCGAGCACTTTGGGGTGCACCATGCCGCAGCCCAGGATTTCCATCCAGCCGGTTCCCTTGCACGGACCGCAGCCGGCCCCGCCACACAAACGGCACCCCACATCCATTTCGGCCGACGGTTCGGTGAACGGGAAGAACGAGGGACGGAAGCGAACCTGGGTGTCGGCCCCGAGGAAACGGCGGGCGAAATGCGCCAAGGTCCCCTTGAGATCCACGAACCCAATCCCCTCGTCCACGGCGAGGCCCTCGATCTGGGCAAATCCCGGCGCGTGGGACGCGTCGAACGGGTCCTTCCGATAGACGGTGCCCGGAATGACCACCCGATACGGAGGCGGACCGGCCCGCATGGTCCGGATCTGCACCGGCGAGGTGTGGGTTCGCAACAGCACCCGCTCCCCGCGCGCCGGATCGATGGCCCCGGTGTCGAGATACAAGGTGTCGTGCATGTCCATGGCGGGGTGATCGTCCGGGAAATTCAGGGCCAGGAAATTGGTTTCCTCGGTCTCGGCCTCGGGGCCCACCGCCACCGCGAAACCGAGTCCCCGGAAGATTCCGAGGATCTCATCCACCACCTGGGTCACCGGGTGCCGCCCCCCGACCCAGCGGTGCCGGCCCGGCATGGTTAGGTCGTCTAGCGGGACACTGGCAGATCCCTGCAACGCCAGCACCGCCCTGCGCTCGGCAAAGGCGGCCGCAAACACCTCTTTGAGGTGGTTGACTGCGGCACCGAAGGCGGGGCGGTCCGCGGCGGGCACGGCCGCCACACCGCGGAGGGCCGCAGTCAGGGCCCCCTGCTTGCGACCGAGCACGGCGATTTCCTCCCCATCGAGCGCGGGACCGTCGAGGGAGGCCACGGCGGCAAGGCGGGGGAGCAGGGCATCGAGATCGGGATACCCGGTCGGCTCGGTCATGGGGCGCCTTCCCGGCAGGAAACGAGACATGGGGCCGTCCGCGCTGGCGGCCGACCCCACGCGAAGTGCATCGCGGTCCTACTGGTGGCTCTTGGCCACCTCGGCAATGCGGGCAAAGGCATCGGCATCGTGCACCGCGAGGTCGGCGAGAACTTTGCGATTGATCTCCACGCCGGCCTTGTTGAGCCCGGCGATCAGCCGGCTGTAGCTCAGGTCGTGGATCCGTGCCGCAGCGTTGATCCGGGTGATCCACAGGGCGCGGAACTCGCTCTTCTTCTTACGCCGGTCGCGGTAGGCATACCGCATGGCCCGCTCGCCGGTCTCCTTGGCGGCCTTGTACAGCTTGCTGCGGCCGCCCCGGGCTCCCTTGGCGGCTTCCATGATCTTCTTCTTGCGGGCGTGGTGGGCAACGCCGTTCTTGACGCGTGGCATGGTCGGGTCCTCAGGAAGTCTGCAGCAGGCGGAGGGTGCGCGGGAAATCGGCGGAGCTGACCAGAGTCGGCTTGCCGAGCTGGTTCTTCCGCTTGCGCGTCTTCTTGGTCAGGATGTGGCGCTTGTTCGCCTTGAACCGCTTCAGCTTGCCGGTCCCGGTGAAAGTGAACCGCTTCGCGGCCGCACGCTTGGTCTTCATCTTGGGCATTGCGTTCGTTCTCCTCGAATTATTCTCGCCGCTGGCGCCCACGGGGCGCACAGGGGTGCGCCCCTACTTGGGCGCCAGCACCATGATCATGTTGCGACCTTCGAGCTTGGCATCGAACTCGATCTTGCCGACATCTGCCAGATCGGCTGCCACCCGGTCCAGGACCGCCCGTCCCAGGTCGGGGCGCGCCATCTGGCGGCCCCGGAACATCATCGTCACCTTCACCTTGTTCCCGTCCTGCAGGAACTCGCGAGCGTGCTTGGTCTTGAAGTTGTAGTCGTGATCGTCGATGGCGGGGCGGTACTTCACCTCCTTCATCTGGATCACGTGCTGCTTCTTCTTGGCCGCCCTGGCCGCCTTGGCCTCCTCGAACTTGTACTTGCCGTAGTCCATGATCTTGACCACGGGGGGCCGAGCCATCGGTGCCACCTCGACCAGGTCCAGCGAGCGCTCCTCGGCCAGCGCCAGGGCTTCATCGATGGAGAGCACCCCCAGCTGGTCGCCGTTGTCGGCAATGACCCGCACGGGGCTGATCCGGATCTGGCGGTTGACGCGGACGCGCCGCTCGCGATCGTTAGTGGACAGTGGCTTGCCTCCATCCCAAAGGGATACCAACAAAAACACCCCGGCGAGCGGGGTGTCCGAAATCGGTAACCGAGCCGGCTGGGCCGGTGCGGGGCGACTGCGGACCCGATCGCGCTGCCACACGGCAGGCGGTAGGGTGGGGTGCGGTCAGATGCACCCACTTCGATGTCCACGAAACATAGGGGGAAGGCCGCCCTCGGTCAAGCGGGGCGGCCCGGCGGGGAGGGGGGGCGATCCCCCCTCCCCTGCCCGCTTCAGGGGCGGTCAGGGAGCGCCATTCCCGGCCGCGGCCACTGGCCGCAACGCATTCCAGTTGGCCATCGCGTTGATCGCCATCGCCCAGGCCCCCTGGGTCTGGAATCGCCAGAACGGCCGGGTGGCGAACATGACGACCATTCCGTTGCCGACCTTGGAATCAACGACCGCCGCCTTGCCCGCCAGATCCTGGCCACCCACCAGCTGGCCGGAAATGAGGAGGGAGTCCGCGTTGACGTGGTATCGAACAATGGCCCGGGTGGCAGCCCCTGCCCCGCCTCCAGCCCCGAAGCCACCCCCACCACCACCGCCGCCGCCGCCGAATCCTCCGCCGCCAACCTGCAGCAGCGGAGCTGACCGGAAATAGAGCGGGAACTGGCGCTCGCTGTACCCAAACATGATAGGACTGCCGGGCACTGCCACCTGCGCCCGGAACACTGCCCCTCGGGCCTGCAGTTCCGCGCTCTCGACCACGGACACCCCCGTTGTCATTTCCATTCCGATCGGGATATTGACGCTGGCCCCCTCCACGATCAGCAGCCCGCCACGCTCGATGAACTTCCGGAGGGCCATGATGCCGTCGGCGCCCATGCCAGGCCGGACGTCGTCGGTCTCGTCCACTTCGCCGAGGTGGGGAGTCTGGGCCGTCTTCTTCCAGGGCATCGGTGGGCCATCATTCATCCGCCCGTTGATCAGGGTGCCGAGGCTCCCCCCGACATGCGGATAGATGACGACATCGAACCGATCGAAGAATCCGGGGTCCTTGAACTTCTGGTCCGCCACGTAGGTAAAGGGCACCCCGGCATGCTCGAGCGAAAGCCGGACCCACCCCTCGTCCTGGGTGCTGCTCCAGGAATGCGCCAGGGCGATGCGCGGCACCCGCAGCGCTCGCTGGCGAGCGGTTACAGCCCCGGTTGCCACGGCCTTGAGCCCCGAGGTCCGGATTGCTTCCCGGGCGGCCGGAGAATCCGGCAGGATGTACGTCCCGGCGGCAAACCGCTCGTCCGCCACGGTGAACGCTTCCTCCGCCACCGCCACACGGGCCTGTGGCACCCGCCACGGGAACGCCGCCGAGCGCCAGTCGCCCACCGGCCGGACCAGGAGGGTGCCGCCGGCCCCGGTAATCACGCCCTCAACTCGCGCCGGGGAAGTCAGCAAGGTCATCGGCCGCGCCAGGATCGCGGAGTCACGGACCGCAATGGTGGTCACGTGCCGCTGAGCATCGAGGGTCCACCCGGTATCGTCATACGGCCGCGGATCATCAGGCCGGAAAGTCTGCACGCCCAGGATGGTTCGGGGAAACTGGCTGTACGGCTGGTCCAGGCGCACGATCCAGTCCCCCGCTTTGACCGCGATCTCCCGCCCGGCGTCGCGCACGGTGAAATCAGCACTGGCCACATGCACCTCGGTGCCCTGGGTCCGCATCAGGTTGACCAGGTCAGCCGCTTCCGCCGGGCTGGCCTGCCCGCTCGGCACGATGTAGGCGTGCAGCGGGCCATAGCGCCCGCGGTCGATGCTCCGCTCCGCCTTGGTGACGTTGTTCCGCAGGAAGGTCTCCCGCTGCTCCGCGACATACCGGAGCGAGATCAGCACGCCGGACTGCTGGAAGTTCTGGTTGGACCGGATGCACCACCGAATGCCATTGACCGGCGGATTGGGCCGGTACCACTGGCGGGAGGTCTGGGCCTGGCCGAGCTGGACCGTCTGGCAGTCGGCACCACGGGAGGTATAGGTCTCGTAGAACCGACCGATCGAATTGTGCAGGTTGGCAATGGCCAGTTGGTAGCTCGGCGCCCACCCGTCATAGAAGACGTGGGTCCACACCCCGGGCAGCCCCCGCCGGGTCAACTCAGTGACATCCTGGTAGGCCAGGGTGTGCCACTCCTGGATGGTGATGGCGTCGAACTCCTCGTTGTACGGCCCGGTGCCAGTGCTGACATACAGGAAGGGCGCCGACTCGTGGAGGTCGTGCGTCACGGTGGGGCGCCAGTCGAGGAACGCCTTGAGGTAGTTCTTGGTGAGGAGGTTCGAGACAACCATGCCGTCGCGGTTATTGTCGTGTGCCACATACTTGCCCCAGTAGGGCAACCCGCCCGGCGCGCCGCCATTCGGGTAGAGGCGCTTCCCCTGGTTGTACCAGTCTACCATGTGGTCACGCCCATCGACCTCGAAAATCGGGGTGATCAGCACGATCGCGTTGTTGCGGATGGCCCGGATGTGGGCGGATTCATCGACCGCCAGCCGATAGAGAAGCTCCATCAGCATGTCCGGGCTGCCGGTCTCGGTGGAATGGATCGATCCCGTGATGTAGTAGATCGGCTTGGCCTCGCGCACCAACCGCTCGCGCTCTGCGGCCGACAGTCCGCGCGGATCGGCCAGGCGGCGCGCCATGGCCTTGTATTCCTCGAGTCGGCCGATGGTCGCCTCATCGGCGATGGCCGCGACGATCATTTCCCGCCCGAGGTCGGTGGCACCGAGGCTCGTCACCTGGACCCGCGGGCTCTTCTCCGCCACCGTCCGGAAGTAGCCGTGGATGGCGCGCGAATCGCTCAGTCGACCTTCGGTGCCCGGGACATACCCCACCACCGCAAGCGGGGTGGGAATCGTTGCGGAGGCGGGCAGGTAGTCGACCAGCTCGGTGGTCAGCTTCCAGCGGGCATCGGTGGGGGAAATCTCCCGAATGATCCGGGTGTACATCGTGTCGATGGGCTGCTGCGCCAAGGCAGGCGCGGCGACGGAACCGGCGACCAGCACTGTGGCCAGAAGGCGTCGGACCATGGGGTGATTCCTCGGAATGGAGAGGACGCTGGGGTCTCGGCGACCCAACAGAAAGATACCCTGCGCCGGGTGTTCCCGTTGAAGTCTGGCCCGGCGCGGCGGCCGCGCCGGCACCGGCCTGGTGATGCTGACTTTTCCGGACGGCAATCGTATCTTGATCAGACCCACGGGATCCCAACACGGAGAGCCTCAATGACCCAGAATGAACGGCGCCGGGCCCTGGCAGACTCGCTCCAGGATGTGATTGACCATCCGACGCGGCGCGCCACCGACCTCAAGCGGGACAGCGAGACGACCCGCCACGATGCAAGCCGGCGACGCCGCCTGATCGTGGCCACCCTCCTCGTCGTGGCGTGGGGCTCGCTGGGCTGGCTCTGGCTGGCACGTCCGGACGCGGTCTTCAATCCATCCCTGGGGATGCCAATGGGGGGAGCCGGGACTCCTGAGGAGGGGCTCCGCTATGGGATGTATCTGCAGGCAGCCCGGATCCGTGAGTTCCAGATCGAACAAGGCCGTCTCCCGGCAACGATTGTGGAGGCCGGTGAGGCCGCTGAAGGTTTGACCTATGTCGTGGCAGAAACTGGCTGGACCGTGCGCGGGATGCTGAATGGACTGCCGATGGAGCTTACCAGCCGTATGTCGGCCGACTCCTTTCTGACCGCCAGCAGGGTAGCAGGCCGACCTTGATCCGGCTCCGCTCTAGTAGCAGGCAACGGCCCCTTCTCCCTTGACGGCCGCATTGGGTGCGTAGCTCTTGTGGCCGATGTACACTCCGCAATTGTTGAATTTGGCGTTGGTGACCTTGGGGTTCGACGTGATCGCCGACCAGCCCGCACCGTTGGCCGCCGTGGGGGCCCGCCGAGTGATGGTAACGGTGTTCCCCGGGCTCGGGACCTGCGCCACCCGGCCCTTGGTGCCTGGTCCCGCTATCTCCTTTGCTGCCAGCTGCGCGGCATAGTCCTGATATGACGCAAAGAAGCTCTCCTGGGATGCCAGGAGATTGCGGAGATCCGACACCATCGACGCTGCCGACGCGCGCTGGCGGGTTGCCTGCAGCCGAGGCAATGACATGGTGGCAAGAATCCCGAGGACGGCCACGACGACGAGCAGCTCGATCAGCGTAAAGCCCTTGCGTGACAAGGCCACACCTCCTCTCCACGGGTCGACTGGTCCAACACTTGCCGGAACGTTGGACAGATCCCGCAAGTGGCGCAAGGGTCGGCCCTTGCCCATTTTGCGACGGGCTGACGAAGACGGACACCACTCCGGGAGGACCCTGATGACAGACGAAGGCAACCGCGAGGAGCTTGCCGAGGCGTTGTTGGGCGTGCTGGCGACCCCGTCCAACGCCGGACCGGAGCCGATTGAGGTAGCCGCCACTGCCACGGCGACGCGCCGCCGGCGGCTGATCCGTGTGGCCCTCGTGGGCTGGTTCCTGCTGGGCGCCCTCTGGATTGCCCGGCCGGCGTTCATCTTCAGCCCGACGACCGGACTGGCCGTGGCACCAGTCCGGGATGAGGCCGGGCTCCGCTACGCCATGTTTCTGCAGGCCAGCCGGATCGACGAGTTCGTCGACGAGCACGCCCGGTTGCCCAGCTCTCTAGCGGAGGCGGGGGATTTGGAGGCAGGAGTGGAGTGGGAGCGACGCGGCAGCACCGGCTGGATCCTGACGGGCGTGGAAGGCGGGCTCAAGCTGAAGCTGACCGATGGAATGTCGGTCGACTCGTTCCTCGGCAACAGCATCGGAACTATCCGGCGCCGTTGACCATCCGGCTCAATAGCAGGCGGGCACCCCGGTCGCCGTGACGGCCCGGTTCGGAGCGTACCGTGCCGCTCCCATGAAGACCCCGCAGACATTGTAGGCCGGGTTGGTGACGGCCGGATTGGTTGCCGTCGCGGACCATCCCTCCCCATTGGCATTGTTCGGACCCCTGCGTCGGACCACGATCACATTGCCGGGACTGGGTGTCAGTGCCACCCGGCCACGCCCTCCCGGGCCGGGCACTTCCTGTGGGGCGACTCCGTTGGCAAAGTCCTGGTAGGTGGAGTAGAACGCCACCTGGGCACTCGCCAGATTCCTGAGGTCCGAGATCATCGATGCCACCACGGCGCGCTCACGCATGGTGTTCAATCGGGGCAGCCCCAAGGTGGCCAGGATCCCCAGGATCGCCACCACCACCAGGAGTTCCACCAGCGAAAATCCACTCCGATTCATCGCTCCTCCTATCCAGGGCACTCCGTTGCGAGACTGCATCAGGGAAATTCCACCCGCAGTATCGTGGCCCCTTCCCGAATGCCATCGATCACACGCAGGTCACCGACCAACTCCCCGATCACGGTGTACTCGTGGTCCAAGTTGAGGTTGTCCACCAGGTTGATGAAGATCTGCCCGTCGCCGGTATCCCGGCCCCTGGTGCTGATCCCCACGGTGCCACGCCGGTGGCGGCCACCCACCTCGTCGGGGCTGAAGTCGGCCCCCCCCACATACTCGTTGGCGCCAGGGCTGCCACCTTGGAGGACGAAATTCGGAACCACCCGATGCAGAGTGATCCCGTTGAACCACCCGGATTCAGCCATCGCCACAAACCGAGCGACACTCCCCGGCGCATCGAGCGGCCGAAGCGCGATGACAAGACGGGCCCCATCCGCCATGACGAGCACCGCGCGAGTCATCCGTCGCAGTTCGGAAACGGCGGGGAGGCCAGCTCGCGCGCGCGGAGTTGCCGCGGACTGAACTTCCGATCCGCCGAGCTTCGCGAGCAATTCGGCCACCCGGGCGGCAATCAGAGGGTCGAAATCACGCAACGCAGGGCGCAGCGCCTCCACCTGGATGGACGTGCCGAATTCACCAATCCGATCCAGCAGCGCCACCCGGGTGTCGCGGGACGTCTCAATGCGAGCGCGGCTGATCCGATCAAATGCCAGCAGACTGGCAGATGCAACATCAGGGCCAAGCGCTGAGCCCCGGAGGGTGCGGGCAGCATTGAGCACCAGCTGCTGGTCGTCCCGGCCGAGCTGCGCCACCGCCATGCGATCTGCCTGACGTCCATCGAGGGCCACCAGGCCCCGCAGGGCGGCGTCCCGGACGTTGTCCACGCTGTCCTCCACCAATCGGAGCAACGTGGGCCGGTCCCGGAGCTGCTGCGCCACGTCGGCGGCATGCATCCGCACCCACCAGATGGTGTGCCCCGCAAAGGATCCGAGCCGGATGGCCGCCCGCGTGGCATCGCTCCGGGCGAGTGCGGCCAAGGCCGCGACCGGTCGCTGCCATGCCAGCTCCGTCAGCGGCTCGCGGGTAATCGCCTCCAGGAGGTCCCGGGGAACGGCCATGGCCCCGCAGCCAGCCCCGACCGCCTCGATGGCGAGGAGTTGAATGGTGATCGACGGATCGCGAATGGCGGCGATCAATGGCTCGCATCCCTCAGTGATCCGGCCGTGGCTGGACCAGCCGCGGACCGCCTCGACCCGGACCATGATTTCAGGATCGTGCAGGGCCGCCAGGAACAGCAGGTTCCGCCCGGGTAGCGCCGGGCCGGTTCGGGCCGCCAGGAGCGCCAACCGACGCACCTGGGGATCGGGATCCCGGGCGCCGATCGCCACCGTGGCGCTGTCCACGGCGTTCCCCGCAGTCAGCGACACCATGGCAAGGCGTCTGGATTCTGGAGTCAGGGCCACCTCGAGCCACCGCCGCAACGACGTGGCCAGGGGGCCCCCGGCTGCTGCCGCTCGTCCCTGTTTGCGGAGCAGCTCCCAGATCCCTCGCAGGGCGCCTTCGAGGTGGTCCCCTTCCCGCTCGAGCGCTGCGGTGAGCAGGGTGCGTGCTTCGATGGAGGCCGGCGTGTCTCCCGCGCCCAGCCGCAGCCGACCCACCGCGGCCAGCAGGGCCCCCTGCACCGGGAGCGACTGCTCGACGCGGTACCGGGCGACGAGCATCGCCATGGCGGCGGTTCCGTCGCCCCGGTACGCCGCCTGGGCAATCGCGTTGGCGGCCTCGATCCTGACCGACGCTGCCGGCGCGGCGAGCGCCGGCTCCAGTGCCCTGAGAAACTCGGCGCGCTCCAACCGGCCCAGCGCCCGGACCGCGATGCGCTGGACAGTCGAGTCTTGATGCCGGCTGCCACGCATCAGCACCGCAACGTCGGCGGCGTTCCCGGCCCGGGCCCGCTCCGCGGCGAAGATTCCGGCGAGCACCGAATCCGCCGGAGCCTGAGGCGCTGGCTGGATTATCAGGAGCACGGCGGCGAGGAGGTGCATGGTTCAGGTCCCGTGCATGGTGAGTCCCGCTGCCGCTCGTTCGAGCTGGCGACAGTGGTGCCTGGTGTGCAGTGCCACAAACCGCAGCATCGTGGGCAGGGAGAGCGCGCCGAACATGGGATGCACCGAACGCGCGGCGGGGTTGGCATGGTTCGCCGTCATCGCCTGTTCCCATTCGGCGGCGATCGTCTCCAGGCGCTTCACCGCCTCCGCCGCCGCGAGCCGGTCTCCCACTGGACGGACCTCCCTCGGTGAGCGGACGCCCGGCGGAATGGGGCGGCCGGCCAGCAGTCTTGGCAGGATGAACCGACGCAGCATCCACGCCTTCCATCGGGGCACCTTGAGCGGGATCGCCGCGTCTCCACGCTGTTCGCGGGCAAGGAACTCATAGGTGAGGATGAGGTGCATCATCACATCTGCGGGAGACCATTTTCCGGCGGTCGGTGGCACCGTCCACCGGGCCTCCGGCGCTGAGCGCGCCGCCGCCGCGACCTGCGCGATCGCATCCTGGTGTCCCCTCATGTCGGCGTCCCAGTCCAGCATGGACAACTCTCCCCGGTGGGTGCTGTGGTGCGAAGGTGTGCCACTCCCTTGCCGGAAGATACCTGGAAACCGGCCCGCCATCTCCCCGCGCTCCTTGGTCGATCGGCCAACGCGGCGTATCCTTCGCACTCCCCCTGCGGAGCGCACTGACGCATGACCGAAGCCGCTCGCGGCCTGGCATCCTTCGACCACCTCGTGGTCCTGATGCTCGAGAATCGCTCCTTCGACAATCTCTTCGGCTACCTCTACGAGCACGACCAGCCGAATCACTTCCTCGGGCGTGGGGAGCAGTCGTTTCGTGGCGTGTCCGGGCGGACCGACCTGTGGAATGAGGACCACCAGCAACCACCGCGCCGAGTCCCCGTGGCCAAGGCCCCCTGGCAGACGGCGAGCGACATGTGCCAGCCGTCTCCGGACCCGGGCGAGGAGTACCACCCGCACGTCAACCGCCAGGTCTACGGGAAGGATGATGTCCCGGGGGACGCGGCTCTCCTGCCCGATCCGGCGCCGATGAGCGGCTTCGTCCAGGACTATATCCGGGCCATCGGCCAGCAGGAATTCTGGGATGGGGTGGCGGCCGACCCGGAGCACTACAGCCGGATCATGCACTGTTTTCCACCCGAGGCCACCCCGGTGCTGAGCGGCCTGGCACGCGCCTTTGCGATCTCCGATGAATGGCACGCCTCGGTGCCGACCCAGACGTGGGCCAACCGCTCTTTCCTGAACTCGGGCCAGTCACACGGGTTCGTGACCAATGCCGACTTCCTCAAGTGGCACCACAACATCGGGGAGACAGTTTTTGAGCGGCTGGGCCAGGCGCTCGGGGCGGAACGCGGCTGGAGGGTGTACTGGGATTCCCAGGATGTGGCTGCCTTGACCCGTTTCATCCACCCCAACCTGCACCACCACGACCACGACGCAAACTTCCGCGATTTCCCGGCCTTTGCCGAGGACTGCGCCAAGGGCGACCTCCCGGCCTACACCTTCATCCAGCCGCGGCTCATCGTCAACCACAACGACATGCACCCGCCGGTGGCCACGAATCAATGGGTCCACTCCTCGATCCTGGCGGGAGAGGTTCTGGTCAACGACATCTACAACGCGGTCCGCTCCAGCCCAAGCTGGCCGCGGACGCTACTGGTGATCGGCTTTGACGAGCATGGGGGGACCTACGACCACCAGCCACCGCCGCGCACCGTGGCTCCCACCGCGTCGCCGGGATACCCACTCCAGAATGATTTCCATTTCAACCGGCTCGGCGTGCGGGTGCCGGCGCTGTTCATCTCACCCCACATTGCGCCAGGCACGGTCTTTCGGGCCCGCGGGAATGTGCCATTCGATCATACCTCAATGCTCCGCTCGATCTGCGCCCGCTGGAACCTGACCCCTCTCGGCGACCGCGATCGGCAGGCGCCGGACTTCAGCCACGTCTTTACGCTTGCCCCAGCAGATGCGAGGCTGGACACCCCTGCGTTCACGGCCCGGCCCTATGAGCCGCTGACCGCGGCCCAGGCGAATGAGGGGATCTTGAGCGGGATGCAGAAGGGACTGGGGCACCTCATTGCCCACGGCCTCGGCAAGTCGCTGCCGGAGGGGATCCACCGGGTCGGGGACCTGCTGCACCACCTCAGGTCGGGGCGATGACCGGCACCCTCCCGGGAACCGGGATGTCATCGAGGTTGCGGGGTGCCGCGACCCGCGGATCGTGCAGCACGGTGGCGCGATACTCCACCAGGGGAGAGGTCACCAGGTCCTGGGGAAAGCAGAGGACATCGGGCGGCACATGATTGCCGTCGGCATCGCGGCGCAGCGGGAGGCCACCAACCCGGAAGCAGCGCTCCACATACTCGGCGCAGAACAGGCCCCGCGGGGACATCGGATTCCCGAGCTTGACCTTCCGGAACCAGCGGAACAGGCTCCGGAAGAGATCCCCGGTACCGAACTTGAGACCCAGATCGGTGCGCGCCTCACCCAGGACCGGGGGCACCCGCAGCTCGATCTCGGGATGCGCCTCGCGCCGCAGGCGATACCAGTCCGCCCGGCCGGGGTATTCCTCCACGGCGACGCTCAGGGGGATCGCCTGAATCCCCACCCCCTCCGCCTGCATGATCATCAGCCGATCCCCCCACCACGCCACGATGGTGGCATGGGAGTAGTAGCCGTCGGTGAGCCAGGTGAAGATGCGCGAGCTCCGGAAGTTCCCCCGGAAGAAGAAGAGGTCGCCGTCCTCGATCTGGTCACGGATTTCGTGGTAGGCTTCGAGGACCGGATCGGGTGCGAAGGGGTGCTTCTTCATGGGGTCTCCGGCAGGTTGGGGGCGGCAGCGCCACCCGCGGGCTGCAACTCAGGAACGAACATCGCTGCGAGCCGCGCGGGGTTCCGGATCCCCTCGCGCTCCATCCAATCCATCGCTTCCCGGCGGGCTGCCTGACCGGCAGCGCTCTGATCCAGCGTGCCCAAGCACCACTGCGCCGCCGCCCGGTCGGCTCCGAGTTCCACGTCGGCCAGCGCCACTGACGACTCACGCAGGAGGCGCACGGCAAGTTCCGGCTCATCGTCGAGGAGCGCAAGACCCGCCCGGACCACCCCGGTCTGCGCCACAGCCCAGGGCATCCCGGTTCGATCCAGCCAACGCAGATCGCGACGGGCCCGCACCACCCAGCGCGCCCTGACTCGCCCCTGCTCCCGCGCTGCCATCCCGACCGCCACCCGGGCTCGCACCACCAGGATACCAATGTGCAGCGCCTGGGTGCCCGACAACAGGGAGAGGCGGTACGCCCGCCACTGCCCGGCCAACCGGTCCCAGGCCAGGGGGAGATTGCCCTGATAGAGGTCGATCATGGTCTGGGCGTACCAATGCCAATAGTGCTGGAGCTGGAAGCCGCCACCCGACCAACCAGCCAGGCTCTCGGACTGTTCCGCCCTGGCGCGGGCCGGGTCATCGGCGGCCAGATGGAGCAGGAACTGGATCCGGGTCCGGATATAGGTGGCGAGCAGGTTGTTCCGGCGCTCCCGGGCCCGCGCCAGGATGGCGGGTGCCCGGGTGGCCAGTTCACTCCAGCGCCCCAGGTGCGAGAGCGAGTGGAGCTCGTAGAGTTCCGCGACCTCGGTTTCCCAGGTTACACCGGTACAGTGCTCCCGCAGCATCCGCTGGGCCAGGACCGAGTGCGCGTGGGAGTCCGCGAACCGCCCGGTGACATTGGCAATGCTGCCCTCAATCGCTTCCAGCAATGCGCGGGGGTACGGCTGGTCGACCTGCTCAACCAGCGCACGGCAGCGAAGCCGCAGCGCCTCCACGCGCCGGGTCGCCCGTCCCCCGGCGGTGGCCACGAATCCCATTTCCAGGATCAAGGCGCGGGCGACGCGGGATGGCTCCCCGGCTGCCAGGGCCAGTTCGAGGTGGAGGGCCTGGAAATGGGCCGCCGGAATGATCTCCACCAGCCCCAACCCGATGGCACCGGTCCAGCAGGTGTCCATCCGCACCAGCCTATGCGGCGCGATCTCCGAAGCCCGCCGTGGCGTAAACTTCAGTCCCCGCACCCAGAGCCTTGCCCGGCGAATGAGCAGGGAGACCAGGGCGCGCCTGGCCGACGCCGGGAATCGAATCCCGACCTGACCCAGGACCGTGCGGAGGGCATCGAGTCCCTCCTGGATCATCCCCGAGATGAGGAACTGCTCCCCGGCCTTCCGAGTCAGGCTGAGCCCCTCCTTCGGGGCGGCCTCGGCCGCAGCGGTGAGGTAGGCCCGGGCCGCCTCGGCGCCCCGCCCGGCGTTGGCCAGCGCGTCCGCCAGCTTGACTCGCGCCATCGCGGCCGCGGCAGGCTCCAGCCGCCCCTTGTCGATCGCCATCAGGTACAGCTTGGCGGCTCGGTCGAAGGCCAGCGCCTCCGTGGCCAGGTCGGCAGCGCGCACCGCATGGCGGGCGGCGAGTTCCAGGTCGCCGGCGCTGAAATAGTGCTCCGCCAGCGTTTCCGGGTCGGCCACCCCGGAGGCCTGCAGCGCTGAGGCGATCCGATTGTGGTAGGCGGGAACCACCGCCTCCGCCAGCAGGCCCACCACGGTCTCCCGGATCCGGTCGTGATAGGTCTCCAGGATGTCCTGCCCCTCCCCCACCCGGCTCCGCACCCATCGTTCGGCCTGGAGCACCCCGACGGCGGACTCCTCCCGAGGGTCCAGCCCCGCCGCCTGATTCGCCAACTGGAGCTCGATCGGTCGGCCGGCCACGGCGATCACCTCCAACAGGCGCCGGGACTCGGGGTCGAGGCCGCTCAGGCGGCGGGCAATGACTCGTTCAAGCCGGAGGGTGTCATCTCCCTCGGAGGCCGAGACATGATCCATCGTGGCCGCCTGCTGGGCCAGCTGCTCCATGAGGAACGGGCTGCCCCCGGATTCCCGCACCAGCAGCTTCGCGGCGACGGCCGAGTCCACCCCTTCCAGGCCGAGCCGGGCCACAGCAAGGGCTTCGGCTTCGGCGGCCGCCAGTTCCCGCACCTCCGTCGTGAGGACCTCCACCCCGAGTGGACGACGCTCGCGCAGCAGCCGCAGCAGCGGGCTGTGATCCGCCTCATCCGAGCGAAAACTTGCCACCAGCAGGAGCGGTGGGGCCGAGGGGGGCTGAAGGAGATCGAGCAGGAGGTGACCGCTGTCGAGGTCGCCCCATTGCAGATCATCGATGGCAAGGACCACAGTGCGATCGTCCGCCAAACGGCCGAGCAGGTCGCGGAGCGCCACGAAGCCGCGACGACGCAACTCCGGCGCGTCGGGGATCTCCACCGTGGTGCGGCGTCCGACGGTGGCCTCGCCCACCCCACGCAGCACCGGGAAGAGCCGGGCCAGTGCCCCGAAATCCCGCGGGAGAAACCGGGCCGCCTCGAGCGGCGGGAGCCGCAACAGCCAGCGACTCAATCCATCCACGAGGCTGTCCAGCGCCTTGTAGGGCACCGATTCCCGGCGGTAACATCGCCCACTGAGGATCAGGGCCTCGGCATCCTCGCGTACCTCGGCCAGAAAATGCTGCACCAGGGCGCTCTTTCCCATGCCCGAAAGTCCGGTCACTTCGACCATGGCGGGGTTGCCGCGCCGCGCCCGCGCCAGCCCATCACGGAGAACGGCCAGCTCTTCACGACGCCCCACGAAGAATGCCCCCGCCGGGACGGATGCCTTTCCCGGTGCGGCAGCGTCAGGTGTCGAGGTACCCCCGAGGCGAGCCAGGACCATTGCGCCATCAGGACGGCTTCCCGGCTCCTGGCGCAGCAGGTCGCGGCAGAGGTGATCGAGGTCTTCCGGGATCCCAGGGAGAATATCTGATGGCGATCGGGCCTCCCCCTCCACGCGGGCCGCCATCATCGCAAAGAACGCCCCCTTGAACGGGAGTTGGCCGGTCAGCGCCTCGTACAGCATGATCCCCAGACTGAACCAGTCGCTCGGTGGACCGAGTTCCTCCCCCAGCACCTGTTCGGGGGACATATAGGCCGGGGTGCCGAGTATCTGGGTGGTGCGGGTCACATCCCCGGGGGCGAGATGGGTCACCAGCCCGAAATCGAGTACCACCACCCGCCCCTCGCGGGTAATCAGCACGTTGGAGGGTTTCAGGTCCCGGTGGAGCAGGTCGGCAGCATGCAGCGCGATGATCCCGCCGGCCAGCTGGCTGAAGGCCTGGCGGAGCCGGGCCTCGTCGAAGGGGAATCGATACTGGGTAACGGCATCCGCCGGTGGCCGGACCCAGGCGAGCAGGTCGACCCCATCCACCAGCTCCATGCTGAAGTACCACTGGCCGTCGAAGTGGAACAGCTCTTCCAATCGGATGAGGTTGGGGTGACTGACATCTGCCAGCGAGCGGAATTCTCGCTTGAATCGAAGCAGGGCCGACGCGTCTGGCTCGCGCAGCTGCTTGAGGGCAACCTGCCGACCCCGCTTGCGGTCCCAGGCATCGAAGACGACCCCAAAGCCGCCTTCCCCGAGGCTGCGGCGAATCTCGAACCGCTCACCGGCAGGCATTCCGTTGGCCTATCGAGCCGAGGTGGCCATCAGTGGCACCAGGGCGGGCCGCGTACGCTGTCCGGGCCGCGCCGCCTCGACATCCTCGCCGAGTATCGCCGTCAGCTGACCATCCGGCGCGACCAGCTGGGCGGGGCTGAAATGCCCGGCGAACTTCGTGGCAACCGGGAAGGCTGGGGTGTACACCAGGTCGAGCGGCTCGGTTCCGGCAACATGCGTCCGGGGGCCCGCAGGCCGCCCCATGCGGCCCGGGAAGGTCCCCATGAGGGGGGCCGCCACCAGGGGCCCCATGCTCTGGGCCACCAGCATGCGCATCGGGGTGAGCCGACCCCGATAGTGCCAGGCGAAGCCCGCCGCGTGGCGGAGGATCTTGCGGCGATACCCGCGCGCCACCTGGAGATCCCGCACGAATGCCACCACCTCGGCCAGCGGTTCCAGCGGGCGCACCGCAATCGTGGTGGAGTCCAGGTCGCGCACCCGCGTCCCGGGCATGAGTTTCCCCGCGTCCAGGCACTCATAAAACCACGGGGTGCCTGGGAACGGAATCGGGAGTGAGAGGAAGCCCGGCAGCGTGATCTGGTGGCACCCGAAGACGGTGTCCAGTTCCTGGCGCAGGTCGGCGATGGTCCGGCTGGTGACATCGAGGATCAGCCCATAAAGGAAGACGATCCCGGCATCGAGGCACTCGCGGATCAGTTCCACCTGGGGACGCAACCCGTTCTGCTTCTTGTTCTGGGATGCATTCCACGCATCGGAGAATGACTCGACTCCTGAGAAGAGCGCGAGGCATCCCGCATCCCGCACCAGGGCCAGGTTGGCGGGATCCTGGAAGAAGTCCCCGGTGACCAGTGCGCCCCAATTCCCGAACTGGCCGGCCCGCCACCGCTCCCCCACGCAGGCCACCCGGGCATGGAAACTCTCCCGGTCATTGCCGTAGAAGTTGTTGTCATTGAAGTTGAGCAGGCGGCGGGGCCCCACCGCCAGGAGTTCCTCCCGGAGCACCGCCGGATCGGAGACCGCGAACCGCCGGCCCTCCGCGCTGAGCACACAGAACCCGCACTTGAAGTTGCAGTACCGAGTGGACTCCGCGTACCCGATCCTCCCGAACCAGTGGGCCAGGTCGTACCGGGGCACCAACCGCTCCGCGGCCCACCCGGGTCCGAACAACTCCGCGACCACCTCCTGGAGTTCTTCCACGTCCCCCTGGCACACCACGTCCATGAAGGTGGCGCAGAACCGGGGAAAGGCACGCGCCACGTGCCCGCCCCCGACCACCCGCACCGCTGGATTACGGGTCCGGGCGTATGCCGTCACGTGCCGCATCCGGTCAATCGAGGTGGTCAATCCGGTCAGCACCAGCAGCTCCGGCCAGCCCAGGGTTGCGGCATCCTCCAGCGGGCCGTCGGAATGCTCATTGTGGATGCGGATCTCCCAGCGCTCCGGCAGGAACGCACCGGCCAGGTACAACGGGCCCGTGGTCTGGGGAACCTTGCCGATCCGGGGAACCGCCCGCCGGGTCTCGTCGGCGTAGCAGTTGACAATCAGCACACGCCTCCGGCCGCAGTGCGGGGAGTGCATGGGGAGACCTTCCGTCAGAGAGGAATCAGCGCCGAGTGCAACGGCACCCGCGAGAGGATACCGCGTTGCCGCCGGGAGCGCAAACGCAGGCGACTATGGGCCGTCGGATGAACCCGGGGCGGCAACCTGCTCGCCCAGTTCGACGCCCCGATCCCCTTCCCGAAGCCGTCCCATCACCACCTCGGGGTCGTGCTCAAAGCAGAGCCACCACCCCGAGGCCATCGCCTCCTGGTGCAACCGGCGCTTCGACTCCAGGGTCCGGAGTGGCTCGAGGTCATACCCCATGATCCAGGGCAGCGGCAGGTGGTGCCGCGTCGGCATCACATCGGCCAGGAAGCACAGCCCCTCCCCGCCGCTCTCCACCAGGATGCTCTGATGGTGGGGAACATGGCCCGGCGTCAGTCGGGCCGAGATCCCTGGCAGGATCATGCCCTCGCCATCAAGCAGCTGCCAGCGTCCTGCCGCATCGACCGGGTCGAAGTTGTCGGGAAGGTACGACGCGCGGGTGCGCTCATTGGTGTGCCGGGCATACTCCAGCTCGCCGCGCTGGACCACATAGCTGGCCGATGGGAAGCTCGGCCTGGCTGCGGCCACCGGGCGGCCGTCGGGATCGCGCTCGATCCAGGTGTTGCCGCCGGCGTGGTCAAAATGCAGGTGCGTGTTGATGACCCAGCGCACCGCGTCGGGCTCATGCCCCGCCTCCCGAATGGCATCCTCCAGACCAGTGCGCCCACCTTGCCCGGCGTTTTCGATGCCGTAGATCTCGTGGAATCGGGGATCTTCCTTGTTGCCCAGCCCGGTATCGACGAGGACCAGGCCATCGGGATGCTCGATCAGCAGGCAGCGCATCGCCAGGGGAATCCGGTTGCGTGTATCGGGCGCGATCCGGCGCTCCCAGAGCGGTTTGGGCACCACCCCGAACATCGCGCCGCCATCCAGGTGCTGGATCCCGGTCTCCAGGGTATGACAACGGAGGCCGCCAAGCGCGAAGCTGTGGACCCGACTCACGCGGCCTTCCGCTGCATCAACTCCAGGTCCATCAAGGTCCGGGCCCCCTGCTCGCGCGCCAGCGGCAAGAGCCGGTCCAGGAGTTGGGCGGTGACCATGGCGTCCCCTGCGGCACGGTGGCGAGCGGGATTCTCCAACCCGAAATACTCGCTCATGCTGTCCAGGGCGCACGAAGCCACTCCGCGGACCAGCCGCTTGGACAGCCGGACGGTGCAGAGCATCGGGCCGTCGAGCACCATGCCCCGCGCCCGATTGAGCTCGGCAGCTACGAACCCCCAGTCGAACCGGGCGTTGTGCGCCACAAACACCCGGCCGGACAATGCCGTCATCACCTGATCAGCCAGGTCGGCAAAGGCGGGCGCCTGCCGCACCGCCGCATCGGTGATACCGGTCAGCGCGCTGACGGGGGGCGGAATCGGCCGGCCGGGATTGACCAGCGTGTCCACCACCACCTCGCGGCGGCCGGCGTGGTGGATCACCACGGCAATCTCGGTGATCCGGTCGTCCCGGCCGGCGCGGAGTCCGGTGGTCTCGACATCCACCACTGCAAAGGCACACTCCTCCAGCAACGGCGACCCGGTCGCCGCCGACACCATGCTCCAGCGGTCGTCCGCCGAGCGGCGCACCCGGGGGTCCGCCCCGAGCAGCGCCACCATCAACCGCTCGGCCACGGAAGCCGGGGCCTTGGGCAACCCGAGCACTCGCTGGGACAGTTCGAGGGAGGAGCGGGCACCACCGCGCAGTTCGGTCAGGGCGCGGTCAACCAGCGTCCCGGTAGGTACCGTCGCGATGCCGCTCACACAGGATCCCGCCGCACCGGCAGAGTCATGCAGCGCGGCCCACCGCCACCCCGCACCAGTTCCCCGCCCTCGAGCGTGATGACCGTCCGGCCGGCCAGGTCCCAGTCGGGGACCGCCTCCAGGTCGGCACTGGAGATGATGCGAAAACCCGCCCGGTCCATCTCCTCGAGGGTCCGCTGGTTGCGCTGGTAGCTGATGACGACCCCGGGGCGCACCGCGAAGAAGTTGCAGCCACTGGCCCACTGCTCGCGCTCCTGGTCCAGCCGTCGCTCCCCGCCGGCGTAGATCGGATCCATCGGCATCCCGACTCGGGCCAGGGCGGCAAAGATGTCAGGCTCCTCGCGCACCGCGGCCTCGTCGCGCCGCCGATGCAGGATCGTCAGGCGCTCGGGACCGATGAACAACGGCGGGTAGACCACGCAGAGGTCCCGGTCCACCTGGGTCCAGAGCATGTCGAGGTGGATCGCGGTGGGCTCCTTCGGCATCACCACCACGATCACGTCGGTGATGGTGGTCTCGGCAAAGACCCGCTCGCACAGCTGGTCGAGCGCCCCGGGCGAGGAGCGCTCGCTGTACCCCACGAGCAGCAGGTCCTCGCGCAGGACGTGCACATCGCCACCCTCCAGGGTGGCGCTCGATCGCCGCTCCTCCGAGCCATCGTACAGGATGCCGGCGTTGGCGAGCTCCGGATGGTGCTGGAAGATGGTCTTGATCAGCAGCTCCTCGGTCCACCGGATGCCGTACCGCATCGAGCCGACCACGGCGTGCTCGCCGATCACCATCCCGATATCGCGGGGGAAGAACAGGTTCGGCAGCGGGGGCAGCACGAAACCCGACTCGTTCAGCGCCATCGCGATCGGGCCGCCCGGCTCCTCGATCCCCTCGACCAGCATCGCGACCAGAGCCTCGGCGGGAATCTCGGCGAGTTGCTGCGCCAGCTGCTCCGAGGGGGCCATGTCCAGGGTCCGGCCAACCAGGGCCTGTCGCGCCTCGGGCACCCCCAGCGTCTCGACCAGGAGCGAGGTGATTTCGTGGACCGTGGCGAACTGCTGCAACACCGAGACCAGCCGCCGGTGCTCGCGGGCCGAGACCTCAAGCCCGATCAGGTCGTCGTAGAGATAATCTTCGCGGGTGTGCGGTGTTACCGCCTCGAGTTCGCGACCCGGGGTGTGCACCAGCACCGACCGCAGGGCGCCGATTTCGGAAGTGACGTGGATACGGGAGGACATGGGGGGAAAGATAATGCGGGTGGTCCTGATGGCACGGGATGGGGGACGGCTACTGGTGGGTCAACGCGTAGCTCAAGGCTTCCAGCTCCATGGCCAGATTGATGGTCTTGACGGTGACGGCTTCCGGCACCGCGAGGGAGACCGGGGCGAAATTGAGGATGGCCCGGACTCCCGATGCGACGACCTGATCCGCCACACCCTGCGCCGCCTCAGCGGGTGTGGCCAGCACCACAACATCAGCCTCGAGGCGCCGGAGTTCCCCGGTCAAGTCGGCCGCGTCGCAGATGGTCAGGCCGTTCCAGCGGGCGCCGATCTTGGCGGGGTCGCGATCCAGGATCCCCACGATATCAAAGCCCCGCTTGCGGAAGCCGCCAAACTGGACGAGGGCGCTGCCGATCTTCCCAGCCCCGACCACCACCAGTCGGTACCGGCGCGCCAACCCGAGGATCTCACGCAGCCGCGTGGTCAGTTCCGGCACCCGGTAGCCCAGGCCCCGCTTGCCGAACGACCCGAAGAACGACAGGTCCTTGCGCACCTGGGCCGAGGTGGTGCCCCCGCGGGCCGCGAGCGCCTCGGAACTGACCGTCTCCGCCCCCTGTTCCCCGAAATCCTCCAGGAACCTGAGGTAGAGCGAAAGGCGGCGGACTGTCGATTCGGCAATTTTGCGCATGGGTCGCATGTGAAATGTTTCACAAACCTACCCGAGGGCCTCTCCCCCGTCAACGAGCACCCGGTGCAGCACCACGAACTGCTCCGGGGTCAGCACCTCGGGGCGCTGCCTGGGATCAAAGCCGGCGGACTGCAGAGTCGCGATCACCCGGTCGGCCTCCCAGCCCGTCACCTGCCTGACTCCGCGGCCAAGTTGCTTCCGCCGGGCGGAGAACAGGGCGGTCACCAGGCGGCGGAAGGACCCGGCCTGGTGGGAGGGAATGAGGGGTTGCTCTCGGGGCGTAAGTCGAATCACCGCCGAATCAACCTTGGGGGCGGGAACGAATGCCCCCGCCGCCACTGTCATCAGGCGTTCCACTCTCGCCACCGCCTGGACCCCGACTGTCAGCCCACCGTAGGTCTTGGTGCCTGCCGTTGCGGCGAGGCGGTCGGCCACCTCCTTCTGGACCAGGAAGACGATCCGCACCGGACGGGGAGGAGTGAGCGCCTTCTCGATCAGTGGGGAGGTGATGTTGTAGGGGATGTTGCCGGCCACGATCAGCGGCCCGTCTCCGACGCCACTGACCTGTCGCCAATCCAGGTCCAACGCGTCACCCGAGGCCAGGCGGAGCTCCGGAAAGCGTTCCACCAGGTGGGGCAGCAGGTCGCGGTCCTTCTCGATGGCGCTGACGCGGGCGCCCCGAGCCAGCAGCTCCGCGGTCAGCGCCCCGCGACCGGGGCCAATTTCCAGCACCGTGTCCCCCGGGCCGCACTGGACCGCCTCGGCAATCCGTCGCAGGATCCTGGGATCGTGCAGGAAATGCTGACCGAGGTGCTTCTTGGCGCTCCCCACCTCAGACCCGAAGGATCAGGAGGGTGCGATCGTCGTCGGCGTGGAGGCTGAACGCCTCGACCGCCGCCAGCACCTGGTCGAGGATTCGCTGTGGCTCTTCCCCCCGGTGTTGCTCGAGTAGCGCGAGCAGTCGCGCCTCACCGAATCGCTCATCGTCCTGGCCCCGCACATCGATGAGGCCATCGGTCCAGGCGCAGAGCAGGTCGACCCCCGGCTCCCAGGGCACCTGGAGGGAGGTGATCACCTCATGAGGATCGAGCCCCAGTGGTGGCGCGGTGGTGGCCAGCCGCTCGGCGGGGCCGGCTGCCGGCACCCGGAATGCCTGCGGGTGGCCAGCGTTGGCATAGGTCAGTCGCCGGTTGACCGGGTCGAGGATGCCGTGGAAGATGGTCAGGTACGACTCGGTGGAATCGAGCTGCTGGGCCAGGCTCCGGCGCATGGCGGTCAGGGTCTCATCCGGGGTGACCGACGCCGGCCCATGGATCGCCGCGGCGGCGATCACCGTGGCCATGATCAGGGCGGCGGAGAACCCGTGGGAGGAGACGTCCCCGACCATGACACTGACGCATCCCAGGCCGAGTCGCGCGAAGGTATAGAAGTCGCCGCCCACCGACTCCGCGGGCGCAAAGTGGACCACGACCTGGGCGTCATCCTGGAGGACCGCTGGATCGGGAAGGAGCTTGAGCTGGAGATCATGGGCCAGCTCCAGATCGCGCCGGAGCCGCTGCTGCGCCCGGTCCAGGACCACCAGGCGCGCGTTCTCGATCGCGGCGCCGATCTGGGTGGCCACCGCCTCGACCAGCCGGCGGGTGGTGGTGCTGAAGGCGTCGCCGCGAGCCCGGTCGGTCAGGTTGATGACACCAACACAGCGGGGCGGTCCACCCGGCGGGGTGTAGCAGATCGGGATGCTCAGGAACGATTCTCCGCGGTAGCCGCGCTCGCCAGTGGGGACACCTTCCTCGGTCCGGTCGGCAATGGCCACTCGCTCTCGGAACACCTTGGCGGCGATCGAGCGCGGATCGTCGACCGAGACGGCGTGGCGCTCGGCCGCAGGAAAACCCCGGGCCGCGACAGTACGGAGGATGCCGCTCGGCTCGTCATGCACCATGATCGAGGCGCGGCGCGCGCCGACAACCTCGCTCACCTCGCGCACGATCAGCGCCGCCGCCTCTTCCAACCCGACGGTCCGGCCGAACACCTCGCTGAGCCCATAGAGGAGATCGATCTCCTCGTAACGCCGGGTCAATTCGTCGCTGAGCTGGTCGGCCTGGCGCTCGATCCGCGCCAGGCGGTTCACCAGCTCCACCACCCCGGTGAGGGCGGCCCGCGGTACGCCGGCGGCCGCTGGTCCCAGGCTCAGCCACAGGCCGGGCACCGCCTCCAGCCGCACCAGGCGTACCGACCGGCCCTGGCGCCGATAGGTGCCCTGGCGCGGGGGCCAGGGGGGCACGGCCGCGTCAGGACCGTCCTCGAGGGAAAGCCACTCCCGGGTGCCGGTCCGCCAGAGGGCAAGGCGGCGGCCCAGGAGGTTGCCCAGCGTGTCGAGGACGGCTGGCAGCCGTTTCAGGAGCGGGGCAAGGTCATCCAGATCGTGTTCCCCTGGTCATTGAACTCCACCCGGTCGGCAAGATGGCGAATCAGGAAGAGGCCGCGGCCCGCTTCCCGGTCCAGGGCCTCGGGCAAGGTCGGATCGGGAGGAGCGGCGGGGTCGAAGCCCTCGCCCTGGTCCGAGACGGAGAGGCGCACCACGTCGGCATGCAGATTGGCGACAATGCAGACCTGACGCGCACCGCCGGCGCGCACCGCCGCCTGGATGGCGTTGGCCATCGCTTCCGCCAGGGTCACCCTGAGCCGGAAGGCGGTCCTGGGACTCGGCGAACGCCCCGCGAAGCAGTGCAGGGCCAGCAGCTCGACCGCCTCCTCCACGCAGCCCAGGTCGTTGGGCAGGTCGAGGCGGACCCGAATGGGTCCGGTCTCCCCGGCATTGGTCGGAGACCGACGCACCGTCAACCGAAGCGGGGAGGTCATCGCTGACGACCCCGAACTAGAAGCCGGCCATCGCCTGCTCCGGGGTGTCGATGATCCGGAACAGGGTGTCGAGTTTGGTCAGCTCGAAGAGCGAGCGCAGGTCCTCGTTGAGTCCCGTGAGACGGAGTTCGCCACCGGTCTCGCGGACCTTGCGCGACATGGATACCAGCGCGCCCAGCCCCGACGAATCGATGTATCCGGTGCGGGTGCAGTCGATGACGAACTTGCGGTCGCCGCGGTCGAGGGCCTCGTGCACCAGGTTCTTGAGCTCCTGGCGATTGCCCACGATCAGTTGGCCCTCCACCGTCACGAGAACGACGCCTTGGTCACTGGTGGTTGCGGTCACACTCATGCTGCCTCCGGTCGGGAATCGGGTTCGGCGCCCTGCAATGCCACCAGGGCGGCCACTGCTACGATATCTGCCGCGGTGGCTCCGCGGGACAGGTCCGACAGCGGCCGGGCCAGCCCCTGAAGCACCGGCCCCAGCGCCACGGCGCCGGCGAGTCGCTGCACCAGCTTGTAGCCGATGTTGCCCGCATCCAGGTTGGGAAAGACCAGCACGTTGGCCTGGCCGGCCACCGGCGAGCCCGGCGCCTTTTGCTCGGCGATGGCCGGTGCCAGGGCGGCATCCACCTGGAGTTCCCCATCGGCCGGAATACCGGGAGCCAGTTCGCGGAAATATTCGACCGCGGCGCGGACCCGCGCAACTGCCGGGCCGGCTGCGCTGCCATGCGAACTGTAACTGAGGAAGGCCACTCGCGGCGAATCCCCGACCAGTCGGACCCGATCCCCCGCGGCCGCCAGGGCTATCCTGGCCAGTTGCCGGGCGTCTGGCTCAGGCACCACGGCGCAATCGGTGAAGGTCAGGACCTTCTCGTCCGGCAGCACCATGTAAAACGCCGAGCTGACGATCCCCTCGGCGCTCCGTGGCCCAATGGCCCACAACGCAGCGCGCAATACATCGGCGGTGGTATGCACCGCCCCGGCAAGGCAGCCGTCGGCATGCCCGAGGGCCACCAGGCTGGCGGCAAATCGCAGCGGGTCGGCGGCCAGGTCCAGGGCGTGCACTCCGTCGCGGACCGCGTCAGGACGGCGAGACCGCAAGTGGTTTGCCACCATTTCAAGCCGGTCATCACGGAGTGGATCGATCCCACCGCGTCCCACGATCAGCGGGCGGGCGATTCCCTCGGCGGCCAGTCGGCCCACCGCCTCCTGGACCCGCAGATCATCCCCCTCCGGAAAGAGCAACGTCGCCTGACGCCCGGCGGCCCGCGTCAGGAGCTCGGCGCGAAAGCTCAAGTGCCGAACCGATGGCGCAGCGCCCTGGCCACGTCCGGGTGCACCAGGCCCGACACATCCCCGCCGTGCCGGGCCACTTCACGGACTAGGCTGGAGCTGATCCAGCCCTGGTCGGCGCCGGGCGCCAGGAAAACCGTCTCGGCCGCAGGATGGAGCTGTCGATTCATCAACGCCATCTGGAGTTCATACTCGAAGTCGCCGGCCACCCGGAGTCCCCGGACGATGATGGTGGCACCCGCGCGGCGCGCCACGTCGGCGAGCAAGCCATCCACCGCGAGGAAGCGGATGCCCGGCACGTCGCCGACCAGGACCTGGAGCAGGGCGAGTCGTTCCTCGACGCTGAACAGCGGGGTCTTGGTGGGGTGCGCGGCCACGGCCACGATCAACTCATCGCACACTGCCATGCTCCGGCGGATCAGGCTCTCGTGGCCGCGGGTCGGAGGATCGAACGAACCGGGGTAGATGCCAATGCGTGTCATGGGGCCCGGCAGATGGTAAGGGCGGTGTCGCCGTAACGCCGGGTCTCGTGGCCCGGCAACTTGACCGTGGCAGGATGCTCCACGACCAGGATGTCAGCAAAGGGCACCGCCTCGAACCGGGATACAATGGCAGCGGCATGGTCCATCGCCCACGGGGGATCGGCAAAGACGAGGTCGAACGCACCGGGCTCGAGGCTGTCCACCAGGCGCCGGGCATCGACCCGGCGCACCGTGGCCGCAGCCGGATTGCCGAGCGTCTCGAGGTTCTTCCGGAGTGCCAGCAGCGACTCCGTGCCGATCTCCACAAAGGTGACCGCCGCCGCGCCCCGGGACAGCGCCTCGAGCCCGAGCGCTCCAGAACCCGCGAAGAGATCGAGCACCGTGGCACCAGGCAGCGCCGATCGGACCAGGTTCATCCAGGCCTCGCGCACCCGCTCACCAGTGGGGCGGACCCGCGGATCCGCCGGCCTGGCCAGCCGCCTGCCGCGCCACTCCCCACCGGTAATGCGCATCATGGCGCGGAGCCAGGCCTGACATGCGGGGCCAGGGCCATCAGCCGGGCCTGCAGGGTGCTGGAGCCCCGGAACTCATTGCGTTCCAGTCGGAAGGCGGCGTCCACGGGGCCCTGCCCCACCCATTCCCGGGATCGGTCGGCCATCTGGAACCCGATGGCGGGAAGATAGTGGCCGCCCTGGCGCAGGTTGCCCTTGAGGTGGTTCGCACCGACCGTCTGCCATTCCCCAAACTGGGCGCCGCGAACCCCGAAAACCGGTGCGGGGTTTCCCATCCCGCAAGGTTCCAGATGGCGCACCAGTCGTTCCAGGTCATCGTCGGCCCCCCCGAGGTCAATCTCGAGGTCCACCCGCTGTTCGGGCCCGAGGTCATCGGGCGAGAGACTGGCGGCCGCCACGGTTCGAAATCGCTCCCGGAACGCCTCGACCCGGTCGGTCCGGATCGACAGCCCCGCCGCCATCCGGTGCCCGCCAAACTTCTCCAGGAGATCGCTGCACTGGACCAGCCCGGCGTGGAGGTCAAACCGGGAAATGCTCCGCCCGGAACCACGACCGCTCTCCCCATCGAGCCCGATCAGGATCGCGGGACGTCCCCAGCGTTCCACCACCCGCGAGGCGACGATGCCCACGACTCCCGGATGCCACCCCTGGCCGGCCAGCACCAGGGCCGCATGCCCTTCCACCGAGGCCTCCCGCTCGGCCTGGGCCAGCGCTTCCTCAAGGATCCGCTGATCGAGCGCCTGTCGTTCGGTGTTGGTCCGCTCCAGGAGCTGTGCCAGGTCGCGCCCCACCGCCGGCTCGTCGGTCAGCAGGAGCCGGACCCCTTCCATGGCATCACCCAACCGGCCAATGGCGTTGAGGCGAGGCGCCAGGATGAATCCGACCTGACCGGCGCGGAGATCCTTTCCCGCCAGCCCGCTGCTTTCGAGGAGGGCCTGCAGGCCGGGCCAGCGGGTGCTTCCAAGGAGCCGAAGCCCGTGCCGAACCATGGCACGATTGGGCCCGGTGAGCGGCACCACATCGGCCACGGTGGCCAGCGCCACCAGGTCAAGGAGGTGCATGGGGAACGCGGCGGGGAGCCCAAGCGGGACGACCAGAGCCCGCGCCAGCAGGAAGGCCACCCCGGTACCACAAAGCATCTGCAACCCCGAGCTGTCCGACGCCTGCTGGGGATCCACGACGGCTCGTGCTGCCGGCAAGACCGATCCCGGCAGGTGGTGATCGGTCACCACCACTTCGATCCCGGCCGCAGTCGCCGCCGCCACAGTGTCCACTGCGGTAATGCCGCAATCGCAGGTCACGATCAAGGTGGCGCCAATCGCGCGGGCACGCGCCAGCCCGGCGGGACCGAAGTCATAGCCGTCCCGCATACGGTGCGGGACGAACGGTTCCACCGTGGCCCCCGCCTGGCGAAGGGTCCGGGTCAGCAGCGTGGTCGCGCACTGGCCGTCGACATCGTAGTCGCCGTTGACCAGAATGGTCCGGCCTGCCCGGACGGCGGCCACAATCGTGTCCACCGCCTCGGCCATTCCAGCCAGGGCCATCGGCTCGGGGAGTCCCTCCAGTTCAGGCCGGAGGAATTCGCGGGCTGTCGCCGCCTCCAGGTGCCCCCGCTGCAACAACAACGCGGCCAGCAGCGGCGGCAGCTGGAGTTCGCGCGCCAGCTGCTCTACGGCCCTGGGGTCCGGCGGCTGCTCCAGCAGCCAACGGGTCGGCGTCGCTGCGCTCACCCGGCGACCAGCTCCTCGGCGTAGAGAATGACACCGCAGGCCTCGCAGCCCTCCACCAGCAGGCCGGTCCGCAGCTGGCTGCGGCGACTCATCGGCACGGCGGTGAAACACGAGCCACAGGCCACCCCCGACACCGCCACCACCACGGCGCCCTCACGGTTGGATCGGAGCCGGTCGTAGCGCATCCGCAGCATCTTTTCCAGGCTGGACGCGCTGGCCTCACGGGCGGCCTTCGCCACGGTGCGTTCCACCTGCAGCGCGGCTTCGCGGGACGCGAGGTCGGCCCGCGCCTCGGCCTGCTCGGCCTGGAGCGTTTCCAGAGCGGCCTGACCATCGGTGATTCGGGCCTCGAGCCCCTGCGCCTGCTCCGCCCGCTTGAGCCACTCCCCTTCCTCCTTGAGCAGCACGGCGCGAGACATGTCCATCTCCGTCATCAACGCCTGAGCCTCCCGGGCGCCACGCACCTGCTCCATCCGGGTGCGACGGCGCTCCTGCAAGGTCCGGTAGCTCTCGATTCGAATCTCGAGCTCCCGCTGCCGCTTGCCGATCTCGGCCAGGGACCGGCGGGCCGCCTCCACCTCGGCGGTGGTGCGGGTCACGTCGGCATCGAGCCCGGCGCCCTCATCGCCCAGCGAGGCCAGGCGGAGATCGACTTCGAGGAGCAATTCATCCTTGGTCTGCAAGTCCAGCAACTTCTCAAGATCTGCATTCATGCGGTCTCAATCCTCCTGCGGGGAGTCAGCCCGGTCGTCGCGGGCTCGGGTGGGGCGGCGCGACTGCTCCGCCGGCTTCTTGTACCAACGCCGCGCCTGGGCCTGCGCGGAAAGTTCCTGATAGCGCCTGGCCCGTTCGGCCGGATCCCGGAGGGCGGCAATCTCGCGTTCCAGCGCCCGCTCGTCGAGCGCCTGTGCCGCGGCGGCAAACTCAGCATCCCAGCGGTACCCTGCCACCTTTTCACTGGACTCCAGCAGGCGGGCCCAGGCATCGCGATACTCCGGGGCCAGCTGCTCCGACACCGAGGCGAGCGGACCCGACCGATCGGCGGCGAGTAGCGCGGCGTAGATGGCGCGATAGGCGGGCACCTCGAATTGGTCCATCGCGATCGTGCCCCTGGCCCGCTCGAGCCAGGATGGGTCGGCGCAGATGGCGCGCAGCAGCAGCCCCTCCATCCGCGCACCGGGCACCGAGCGGCGGCGCGGCGTGTCGTCCCGCCGCGGTGGGGGTGGGCTGGAGATCGCCCGGCCTGGGGTCGCCACCGGCAGGGTGGGCCGAGCGCGGAGCTCGCCCTCGAGCACCTCGCGCGAGATTCCAACCCGCACGGCCACGGTCCCGACGTAGAGGTCGCGGGTGATCGGATCGGAGGCGGCGCGCAGGGTGGGCAGCAGCTTGTCGAGCGCATCCCGTCGATGCTCCACCCCCTCGAACCACCCGCGGCGGTCCAGGAGCTGAATCTTCCGCTCCAGCACGTCGATGGCGTCCTTGAGCAGCGCCTCGAGTGCCTCGGCGCCGCCGGCGCGCACCAGCGAGTCGGGATCCTCCCCCTCGGGAAGGGTGGCCACCCGCACCCGGACCCCGTGCTGGAGCAATTCATCCCCAGCCCGGAAGGTGGCGCGCAAGCCAGCCTTGTCGCTGTCGTACAGCAGGACAGCGGTTGGTGCCAAGCGCTTGATCAACGCCGCCTGTTCGGTCGTCAGCGCCGTCCCCAGTGGTGCGACCACATGCTCGATGCCCGCCAATACCAGCCGGAGCACATCGAAGTATCCCTCAACCACCAGGACCGCACCCTCCTGCCGGATGGCCGGGCGCGCTGCGTGGAGGTTGTACAGCATGGTGCCCTTGTGGTAGATCGGGGACTCGGGCGAGTTGAGATACTTGGCCTCGCCAGGCCCGAGCAGGCGGCCGCCAAACCCCACCACCCGGCCGCGGCCATCGTGAATCGGAAACAGCAACCGGTCGCGGAATCGCGCGCCGAGGGTGCCGTCCTCCCACCGCTTGGCCAGTCCCGCCTCCACCAGGCGCTCCTCGGGAATGCCGAGCTTCGTCAGCTCCTCGAGCAGCGCCTTGCCGCGGGGCGCAAACCCCAGTCCCAGCTCTGCGGCCCGCTCCAGCGGGATCTCGCGCTCCACCAGGTAGCGTCGTGCCGCATCGGCCTCGGCCGCTTCCCGCAGTTGCCGGGCAAACCAATCCTGGGCGGCAGAGACAGCCGCAAAGAGTGGCTCCCTCGGATCCGGACCCTCCCGGACGGCACGTTCCGGAATGACGATCCCCACCCGCCGGGCCACCTCGCGGACCGCGGTGGGATAGTCCAGCCCAGCCCGCATCATGTACCACTTGAAGACGTCGCCGGCCTCGTGGCAGACGTAGCAGTAGTACATCCCCTTCTTGGGGACGACCGCGAAATTGCGGTGGGTCCCGCCGTGGAAGGGACAGGCGCCGCGCCAGTCCGCCCCCATCTTCTTGAGCGGCACCGCCTCGCCGATGACGGCCACCAGATCGGCGGCATCGCGCACCTGTTCCACGATCTCGTCGGGAATCATCATGTCCCGAACTCCACGATGGTGACCCCGGTGCCACCCTGGCTCGAGGGTGCAAAGGCAAACTGCGCCACCCGTCGATCACTCCGCAGCACCTGCTGGACGCGATCGCGCACCGCACCGGTGCCCATCCCGTGGATGATCCGCAGGTGCGGATTCTCCGCCAGGGTGGCGGCATCGATGGCGGCGACGGTGACCGATTCCGCCTCGTCCACCCGAAGGCCCCGCAGGTCGATCTCCATCGGCGCCGAGGGCGCACTGCGTTCGAGCGCGGGGGCGGCGGCCGGGCGAGTCTTCGCATTGCCGCGAGCCGGCGGCAAGGCCATCACCTGCTCCGGTGGCACCACCAGCCGCATCGCGCCGGCCGCCACCACCAGGCGCCCGTCGCCGCGGATCGAGAGCACCGAGCCCACCGCCCCCGCTGCGGTTCGAACCCGCCCCCCCACCACCACAGGACCTGATGGTCCCAGGGAGGGGACATCGGCCAGCGCCGCGACCGCCTCGCCTTCGAGCTGGATCCCCTCCTCCACCATCCGACGCGCCTCGCGGGCCGCCTCCTCGGACGCGCCCGCCGCCACCCGGACAGCCGCTTCCACTCGTGCCCGCGCGCCGAGCAGGGCGTTGCGCGCGCCCTCCCGGGCATAGCGTTCCGCGCTGCGCTCGCGACCCTTGAGATCCTCCTCACGCCGAACGACCGCTCCCTCGCGGGCCGCAAGGCGATCGCGCAACTCGCTGGCCTCCGCCTCCGCCTCAGCAAGAGCCTCAAGCCGGGTTCCCAGCTCCCGGACGCGCTCCTCGGCGGCCGCCAGCAGCGCCTCAAGGTCGCGTTCCGCATGGGGAACCGCGGACTCCGCCTCGGCCAGCACCGTCGGGTCAACTCCAAGGCGTCGGGCGATGGCCAGGCCATAGGAGCGGCCGGGCACCCCGGCCTGGAATCGGTAGGTCGGGGCCAGCGTGCTGGTATCAAAATGCAGGGATCCATTCACCACGCCGGGCACCTGGCTCGCCAGAATCTTCAGGGCGCCGAGGTGGGTCGTTGCCAGGGTCAGCACACCGCGAGCGGTCAAGCTGCGGAGCGAAGCGCCGGCGAGGGCCGCGCCTTCGGCGGGATCGGTACCGCTACCCACCTCGTCGAGAAGAACCAGGGTGCCGCGGTCGGCCCGCTCCAGGACCTGGCGGAGCAGGGCCACGTGGGCGCTGAAGGTCGAGAGGTCGGCGGCGATGGACTGGTGGTCGCCGATGTCGGCAAAGACCTGGCGGAAAACCGGGAGGACGCTGCCGGCGCCGACCGGCGGTACGATGCCGCTCTGGGCCAGGAGGCCAGCGAGGCCCACGGTCTTGAGCATGACCGTCTTGCCGCCAGTGTTGGGCCCGGTGACGAGCAGGGTACGAACTCCATCGACCAGCTTCAAGTCAAACGGCACGACCTCGCTCAGCCGCTCCAAGAGGAGCGGGTGCCGGGCGCCGTGGAGGATCAACGCCTCCCCAGCCGCCGCGATCTCCGGCAGCTCGGCATCGACGTCCCGGGCGTAGCGTGCCCGCGCCACCAGGTCGTCCATGGCAACGCACATCTCATGACACGCTGCCACCTCTGCGCGCACTGGCCGAAGCAGGTCGGTCAGGTCTCGCAGCACCTGGAGCGTCGCCCGCTGCTCGTCGGCCAGCGCGGAGCGCAGGGCATTCCCGAGGGGGATGGCCGCAGTTGGCTCCAGGAACAGGGTGCCGGCGCTGCCCGATTCATCGTGGACAATACCGTCGGGGCGACTCCTGGAATCGCGGCGCACCGGAATCACGTAGCGCCCTTCCCGCATCGTGACGGCGGCCCCCGCGGGGGCGGCCTGCGCGTCGAGGCCACGGAGCAGCGTCTCGAGCTTGCGAACGAGGCGCTCACGGGCGGTCTGCACTTCGCGGCGCGCGGCGCCAAGCTGGGGGCTCGCGGAATCGAGCAGATCGCCATTCTCCTCGTCCACCGACTCCATCAAGCGGCGCTCCACGATCCGGGGCGGCAGCTCCACCCCGAGCGCGGCCACGAGCGGGGCTTCCTCACGAACCCGGTGCAGCTCGGCCGCCACCACCCGCGCCGCGCCAAGGGTCCGCCGCACCGCGAGCAGGTCCGATGGCTCCAACACCGCCCCCTCCAGCCGGAGCCGACCCAGGACTTCCTTCAGGCGAGGCACTGGGGGGACCACCATTTCCTCGCGTCGCCGCAGCAGGACCAGCAGTTCGCCAACCGGCCGCAGGGCCGTCCGCACCGAATCGGGATCGGTGGACGGCCGACGAGCCCTGACCCGTTCCGCGCCGAGCGGGCCGGCAGTGCGCGCGGCCACAAGTTCCAGGGCCGCGCCAAACTCAAGCGTGTCCAGGGTGGCGGCATCGGCCGCCGGAATGTGGAGCGGGGTGCCGGCGCTGTCATGCGCCTGCACCCCGCTCTCGGACCTCCGGCGCTCCGCAGCGATCATCCGGCCTGGAGCTCCTCTCGCACGATCCGGTTGATCTCCTTCCCGTCGGCCCTGCCCTTGAACTGCGGCACCACCGCAGCCATCAGCGCACCGATCTGGTCCGCCCCGGTGGCCCGAGCCGCACGCACGGCAGCCCGGATCTCGTCGGCATCGGCGGCCGGGGGAAGGAACTCCTCGATGATCGCGATCTGGGCCAGCTCGCGATCAACGAGGTCGACCCTCCCGGCGCTGGAAAACTGCTCGATCGACTCGCGGCGTTGCTTGACACCACGCTGGAGGACGGTGAGGACGTCGTCATCGGTGAGCGGCCTGGTGAGCTCGAGCTCCTGGTTCTTGACAGCAGAAAGGACCGTACCCAGCAGCAGGGTGCGGTCCTTGTCCTTGCTCTTTCGAGCGGTGTTCAGCGCTGTCTGCAAGCCGCTGAACAGATTAGTCACGCGAAGAGTACCGGAAACTCCGCCGAGTCTTCCGCATGGCGGCGTTGGTCTTCCGCTTGCGCTTTTCGCTCGGCTTTTCGTAATGACGATGCTTGCGGAGGTCGGAAAGGATTCCGGCCTTCTCGCACTTCTTCTTGAAGCGCTTGAGTGCCCGCTCAAAGCTCTCGTCATCGTGGATGATGACTTCAGACATCTGGACTAATCACCCCTTCCGGCCCCGCAGGGCGTAACAGTTTGCAGTCGTTAATGATAGACGCAGAGCGGGGGGTGGGCAAGGGTGGGCAAGGGTGGGGACAGCGGGACAGCGGGACAGCGGGACAGCGGGACAGCGGGACAGCGGGACTGAACCTAACCGGGAGGCCAGTGCATGGCTCGGCCACCGAGTACATGCACATGCAGGTGGCCCACCGACTGGCCGCCATCGCGCCCGATATTGGTCACCAGCCGATAACCCCGCTCCTCCAGGCCTTCGGCCCGGGCCACCTCGGCCGCCAGCCCGAGGACCTGCGCGAGTATCTCCGGGCTGGCGGTGGCGGCGCTGTCCGCGTGGCTCAAGGGGATGACCAGCAGATGGGTTGGAGCCTGGGGATTCAGGTCCCGGAATGCGAGGGCCTGGCTCGTTCGAGCCACCACGGTCGCCGGAATCTCGCCGGCCGCGATCCGGCAGAAGATGCAGTCACTCATCAGTCACCCCCCCCAACCGATCGAATCAGGGCTGCGGCGGCCAGCGCCGCGGTCTCGAAACGCAATGTGTAGGGTCCCAGTCGGACCGGTTCAAAACCCGCCGCCAGGAACAGCTCGCGCTCGGCCGCCGTAAACCCACCCTCCGGACCGATCACCACGGTCGTGGCGGCGGCGGGAACGGAGCTGGGGAAACCTCCTGAAGCATCGGCAAGCCAGCGCCGGCCGTCCCGGAACCGGCCACAGACCTCTTCCGGGGTACCCAGCGCCCCGACCGCCGGCGCCCAGGGGGCTCCCGATTGCTTGGTGGCCTCACGGGCCCGACGCGCGATGCGCTCCAGGTGGGAGACCCTGACCCTGGAGCTGACACTCTCGCTCCAGGCGGTGACCAGAGGGACCAGTTCGGTGACCCCGAACTCCGCGGCCTTCTCCGCCAGCCACTCGAACCGATCCTTGTCACCGGCACCAACGACCAGCCGCAGGGTCGGCGGCGGCGCGTGGTGCACGACGGACTCAACCCGCACGTGGGACTCTACACCGGCGGAAACCAGCACCGCGGCGGCGGTGACCCCTGCCCCGTCCTGCAATCGCACCTGGGATCCGATCGCCGCTCGGCGCACCTTGAGATGATGCGCCTCCGATTCCGGCAGCACCACAACACTCCCTGGCTGCAGCGTCCCCTCGGGGACCAGCACCGTGATCACCCTCGCCTCGCCGCCACCGACCACCAGCCGGAATCTTCAACCTCCGCAGTGATCTCGAATCCGTTGGCACCGAGCACCGGGCGGAACAGCCCGGCCTCCTCGACTTCCATGCCCGAGAAGATCGCCGTGCCGTCGGGGGCCAGCGCGGCATGGATGACCGGCAGGAGGGAAACGTTGACGTTGCGCAGGATATTGGAGAGGATCAGCTCCGCTGGCCCAAGGAGCGGGACCAGGACCGCCGCATCCCCGTCGAGGAAATGCACCGTCTCCGCCACCGCATTCCGCTCAGCGTTTCGTCGCGCCACCGGATTGGCCTCCTCATCCACCTCGATCCCGATCGCAGTCCGGGCCCCGAGCTTGACGGCGGCAATGGCAAGGATGCCGCTGCCGCTGCCGAGGTCAAGGACGCGATCGCCGCAGGCAAGGTGCCGCTCCAGGAGGGTCAAGGCGCCGCGGGTTGAGCCGTGCTCCCCGGACCCGAACGCCATTCCCGGATCGAGCACCACCGTGGGCCGGTCGGTCCACCCCATTACCGGCACCCACGAGGGCGTAACCAGCAGGCGGCCGATTTCCCGAGGACCAAGGCCATCCCGCCAGCGCAGGGTCCAGTCCACCTCTTCCAGCGGCCGGCTGGAGAATGCGACGTCGCTTCCAAACGCCTCGTGTAGTTCCTGTGCCAGGCGAGGCGATTCCGATTGGTGGGGCAGGAATCCGACCAGGGTGCCGTCGGATCGTTCCTCGATCGCCTGGCCGGTGGCGCCGACCAGCCAATGGCCCACCGCTTGCCGCATTTCCTCCGGCGCCACGATGTCCACCGCGCACCAGGTCATGCGCCGAGCGCTTCCTTGATGCGCGACCAGAGTCCGCCCGCACTGCCGCGGACCGGCGGGGTTTCGTGGACCGACAGCGAATCGAACAGCTGTCGCTGTTCCTCATTGAGGTCTTCCGGGGTCCAGACATGGGTGCGGATATTCAAGTCGCCGTGCCCGTCGTGCCCGAGTCGCGGCAACCCCTTGCCCTTGAGCCGCAGGATGGTACCCGACTGGAGCCCAGCCGGCACCTTGACCTGTTCGTTGCCGTAGGGTGTTGGCACCGTAACCGTACCACCGAGCGCTGCCATGGAGAACGAGACCGGGAGGTCATAGGCGAGGTCATCGCCGTGGCGCTCGAATCGCTCGTCCTCCTTGACGTCGATCATCACCAGCAGGTCGCCGCCGGGACCATTGCGCGGGCCGGCCTCACCCTGGCCGCGCAGGGTCAGGTAGTTGTTGGTGGAGACGCCGGCGGGGATGTCCACCGCGACGGTCCGTTCGCCCCGGACACGCCCCTCGCCACGGCAGACCTCGCACGGCGTCGAGATGATCGTGCCCTCTCCGGAGCAGGTGGGACATGGGGAAACCGACACGAACTGGCCGAACACACTTCGGGTGGCGCGCCGGACTTCGCCCAGCCCGCCGCAGGCGGAGCAGGTGGCGGGCCGGCTGCCCTTGGCTCCACCCGAGCCGGAGCAGGTCTCGCAGGGCCGGAGGGTCTTGAGCTTGACGGTCCGGTGCACCCCGGTGGCCACTTCCTCCAGGGTCAGCTTGACCGAGACCCGGATGTCCTTGCCGCGTCGAGCCTCGGTGGGCCCGCGCCCGCCGCCGCCAAAGATCGACTCGAACCCGCCCATCCCGCCGAGGTCGCGCATGAAGATGTTGAGCGCCTCGCTCAGGTCGACGTGCGCAAAGCCTCCACCGCCCGCCCCACCCTTGAGGCCTGCCTCGCCGTAGCGATCGTAGGCGGCCCGCTTCTGGGGGTCGCGGAGGACCTCGTACGCCTCGGCAATCTCCTTGAAGCGCTCCTCGGCGTCCGGGGCGTTGTTCCGGTCGGGATGGTGCTCCATGGCCAGCTTGCGGTAGGCCTTCTTGACCTCGTCTTCCGTGGCATCCCGAAAGACGCCCAGGGTCGAGTAGAAATCACTCACTTCATCAATCCTTCCACGAGACGGCTGGTGTGGTCCACCAGGCCGATGATCTTGTCATAAGGCATCCGGGTCGGTCCCAGCACCCCGATCACCCCGCGCAGCCCTCCGCTGCGATAGGTGGAGGTGACCAGGGTAAACCCGGCCAGGCGCGGGTCCGCGTTCTCCGCGCCAATCGTAATCGACACCCCCCCGGTCCGGCGCTCGGCCAGCGCCTTGCCCAGACGGTCGCGCTGCTCGGTGAGTTCCAGCAGGTCGCGCATCCGGTCATTGGACGAGGTGAATTCCGGCTGCCCCGCCAGGACGGTGGCACTGCCGAGCAGCACCTCATCGACAGCGCCCTCGCCCTGAAACAATTCCTCACCCTGGGAGATGAAGATGTTGAGCAGTTCGCTCCCCTGCCCCGTGGCGTCGGCGTCGCGGAGGCGGTCGGCCAGGGTGGATCGGATCACCCGCAGGGAAAGTCCCGCCAGGCGCTCGTTGAGCAGGCCCGCCACCCGCTGCACCACCGCGGGGGCCAGGGCGCCGGTCACCTCCACGAAGATGGTGCGCGCCACTCCGCTGCGAAGCGAGAGTACCAGGAGCAACCGGTCGCTGGCCACCGTCAGCAACTCCAACCGGTCCAGCACCGTCTCGTCGAGCAGCGGACCCGCGGCCACCCCCAGCTCATGGGTCAGCACGGTCAGCACCTGGGCGGCCCGCCGGAGTACCAGTTCGATGGCGCCGCCGCGCGCACCGAGCTCGGCGGTCAACGTCTCGCGGGCGGCCCGGGTGGGGGGGGAGTGCCGCATCAAGGTGTCGACGTAGACGCGGTAGGCCAGGTCGGTGGGGATCCGGCCGGCGGAGGTGTGCTTGTGGAAGAGGTACCCCTTGGACTCCAGGTCGCTCATCGTGGTCCGGATCGAGGCGGGCGAAATCCCCAGGCCGCTGCGCGACGCGACGGTCCTGCTGCCGGCCGGTTCCGCCGTCTCGATGTAGGTCTGCACGATGGCCGCCAGCACGCGCTGCTCGCGTTCGCCGAGTTCCTCCAGAGGTGACATGGCGGGAATTTAGGGATCCGGCACGGCCGACACCAGCGCATCGAGCCGCAGCCAGCCCTGCGGGGTCAACCGAATTGCCCCCGCTTCGAGGATCGCCCAGCCCTCTTGCACCCACGCCTGACTGGTGCCCGGAGGGATCCAGTCGACGGGAACCCCAACGCTCGTCCGGAGACCCAGGTAGAGCCCCTCCAACCGCTGAGCGGTGCTATCCAGCGTTTCCCGGCCCTCCAGCACCGGCTGGCCGTCCTCAATGCGACGGGCGTACTCCGCCCACTCCCGAACGTTCCACCAGCGAGATCCACGGGTGCCGCCGTGGGCCGAGGGCCCCAGCCCCAGGAAGGTGGCCCCCTGCCAATACGCCGAGTTGTGACGGGAATGGAATCCAGGGCGGGCGGCGTTGGACACCTCGTAGGCCTGGTACCCGGCGCGGGCCAATTGCTCCTGGGCCTGGAGATACTCTGTCGCGGCTCGGTCATCTGGAGCGGGAATCGCCTCTCCCCGCCGGGTCCAGCGGAACAGCGGCGTTCCCGGCTCGATCGTCAGCCCATAAAGCGAGAGGTGCTCCGGCTTGAACGCCAGCGCATGGGAGAGATCACCGGACCAGTCTCGGCCCAACTCGGAGGGGACCGCATAGATCAGATCGAGGGAGAGATTTTGAATCCCAGACTCCCGAAGCGCGGCAATCGCACTCGCCACCTGGGCCACCGTGTGCTCCCGGTGCATCCACGCCAATACAGCCGGATCAAAACTCTGCACGCCCAGGGAGATGCGATTGATGCCCGCTGCCACCCAGCCACGGGCATTTTCCGGGGTGACATCATCAGGGTTGGTCTCGAGCGTGATCTCGACATCCATGGCGACTGGTCGATCAGCACGGACTTGATGGACCAAGGCCGCGATCATGTCCGGATCAAGGCGCGAGGGCGTGCCGCCGCCGAAGTAGATCGTCCGGACCTCCGGGCTACCCTCCCAGATCGGGTCAGCCCGCCAGGAGCGCCACTCCTTTGCGACCGCGTCGCGATAGGCTGCGGAGGGGGTCTCCCGACGCACGGCGATGGCAAAGTCGCAGTAGCTGCAGCGGCGGGCGCAGAATGGGACGTGGAAATACAGGTGCATGCGTGAAAGGTAGCGAGAAACGTGCGGCGAGAACGGAGAAGTTGGTGCTCAGGCACCGGCGCGGCCGCGGTTCGCGATCGCCACTCCCCGCGCAGCAGCCGATGGGCACTCACCTTCGCGCCAGCTCCCACCACCCCCCACCCGGAAGCGCGGTCACCAACTCCTGGAGTTCCAACCCACCGAGCAGACCCTGCACCCCACCGACGGGCAGTTCCAACCGCCCAGCGATCTGATCGGTGTGCAACGGACCATCGCCGAAGAGCTCCAGGGCACGGCGTTCTATCGGCCCCAATCCCGGTGGAAGCGGTCGTGCAGAAGCCCCTGCCGTGGCGGCGGGGTCTCGACGAGTTGCCGTGCCAGTCTCGGGAAAGTGTCGCAGCAAGTCTTCAGTCTCGAGCAATGGCGAGGCACCGTCGCGAATCAGCCGATTGGTCCCGATCGAGACCGGCGAGGTGATGCACCCCGGTACCGCCATGACTTCCCGCCCCTGCTCAAGCGCGGTGCTGACGGTGATCATCGTGCCCGACCCGGTGGCAGCCTCGATGACGACGGTGACTCGTGCCAGCCCGCTGATCAATCGGTTGCGCCTGGGAAACGAGCCCGCATGGGGGCGCTCGCCGGGAGGAAATTCGGTGACCAGGCAGCCATCCCGGGCCACCCGTTCATACAGGGCGTGATTGGCGGCCGGATAGATGACCCCCAGACCGTTGCCCAGCACCCCGATGGTGGTGCCACCGGCATCAAGCGCGGCGCTGTGGGCGGCCGCATCGAGTCCACGTGCCATCCCGCTCACCACCACTACCCCGGCGCGACCGGCCTCGCCGGCAATCTGCCGACAGACCTGGCCACCGTAGGAGGAGTGGTCTCGACTGCCTACGATTGCCACCGCCGGGCGGAGGAGGAGGCTGGCATTGCCGAGCAGGTAAAGCACCGGTGGGGGATCGGGAATGGTACGGAGCATCGCGGGGAAGGCGTCGTCTTCAGGAAGTATCACCGCGCCACCGAGGGCGGCAGTCCTGGCGAGCACCTCCTCGCCGGCGGTGGCAGTCACCTGGCGAATCGCGGTGGCACACGCCTTGGAGATGCCAGGAACAGTGCATAAAAACGCGAACGGCGCCGAAAGGGCGCCGCTGGCAGTCGAACAGGCTTCGAGGAGTGCGGCCATTCTCGTCGGGCCAACTCCACCAGCCAGGGAGAGGGCCACCCTGGCGATTCGTTCGTCAGGGCTCAGTGGCATCGCCCACTTCCCACCCTTCAACGGTTTCCGACGCTTCCCCATCCTCAGAAACTGGCGCTTCGAGGCCGCGGGCCTCCTTCACGATCCGCCAGAGGGACTCCTTCAACTCCTCGAGCCCTGATCCGGCCGCGCTGCTGACGACGAGAGTCGCCAGGGCATCTGGCGCCGCGACGGTCGGGATTGGGGCATCCGCGGGCAGCAGGTCGCGCTTGGTCAGCACGACGAGGTGGGCCGTCTTGGACAGTGGCTCACTGTACAGCCGCACTTCCTCGCGGAGTTGATGGTAGATGGCAGTTGGATGCTCACTGTCGAGGGGAACCAGGAACGCCAGGACACGGGTGCGCTCCACATGCCGCAGAAAGGTCAGCCCCAAGCCCTTGCCTTCGTGGGCGCCCTCGAGGATGCCGGGAATATCGGCCACGACAAAAGTACGGGACCCGCTGAGACCGACCACGCCGAGGTTGGGCTCGAGGGTGGTGAACGGATAATCCGCAATCTTGGGGCGGGCCGCCGAGATGACCGAGAGGAGGGTGCTCTTGCCGGCGTTCGGCTCGCCCACCAGTCCGACATCGGCGATGAGCTTGAGCTCGAGTTCCACCTCGCGCTCCTCACCGTCTTCCCCCGGTTCCCACTCGCGGGGCGCCTGGTGGGTGGGGGTGGCAAAACGGGCATTGCCCCGACCGCCACGTCCCCCCTTGGCAATCCGGATCCGCTCCCCGGCGCGGAGCACCTCGCCGAGCACCTCGCCCGTGGCGGTGTCGCGAATGATGGTGCCCAGCGGTACCGGGAGGGTCACGTCGTCCGAGGAGGCGCCGGTCTTCGTCTTCCCCTTGCCGTGCACCCCCCGCTCGGCCTTCCACAGGTTCTGGTAGCGGTAGTCGAGCAGAGTGGCGAGGTTGGTGTCGCCCTCGACCCAGATGCTGCCACCGCGGCCGCCGTCGCCGCCGTCGGGCCCGCCCTTCGGCACGTACTTGAAACGGGCAAACGACGAGGCGCCTGACCCCCCTGTCCCCGCGATGACCCGTACCACAGCCCGATCAATGAAGCTCATGACAGCACCCGCTCCAGCAGTTGAGTGGCCGCCAGCATGCTGGCGATCGATGTATGCGGCCGCGCCGCGTCGACCGCCGCGCGCAAGTCTTCGGCGTCGGCGCCGGCGTGCAGGGCGCCACGAAGGTGCGAGTGCAACTGGGGGATTGCCCCCTGGACCGCGCACTGCGCCACGGTGCACAACTCGCGGCGCCGAAGGTCCAGCCCCAGCCGCGACAGCGTCCGGCCATACCCCTCGGTGACCATCCATTGGTCCAGGGCGGGATGCAGCGCCCGGACATTGGATCGCAGCCGGTCGTAGTTGATCCCGTACACCTTCCGGCAGGTCACCTCGCCGCGGGCTTCCCACTCCCCGGCAAAGGAAGGCATAGCTCCGGGGTCATTCGACGGGGCCGGCAGCCCGGACACTTCCCGCCAGGTGGCGGCGGCCGAAAGGGTGCGGGGCCAGCCGACCGTCAGCACCGACTGGAGCACCAACTCCTCGACCCACTCCACCGGCACCTGGAGCTCGACAACCGTGGCGGCACCACCACGTACCGCGGCTTCCTGACCACCGGCGATTGCCGCCGCCAGGTCGATGAGAGCCAAGGTAGCAGGGTCGGGCCGCGGTCCATCATCCATTTGCCGCACCCCCAGCCAGAAAAACGAGACCTCCGATGACCCCGTGATGGCCGGTCGCCTCGCCCCTGGTGTTCAGGATCGGGGGCTCGATCCAACCGTCGAGCCGTTCGGCGAGGTCCGTCGGCGCGGCCATCCCGAACTCCCGAAACAACTGCCGCGCCACCGCAACCATGGCCAGCGCCGAGGCCTTGAGGTCGCCGTCCGAGACTTTGATGGCCACCCCCAGCCCCAGTGTCGGGAGCGCCGCGCCATATACTCCCTCCGCGCCGATCTTGGCGATGATCTGCCCCGGCCACGCTTCCATCATGACGGTGCACGGCCGGCCGGTCCCGGCGATCAGGTAGGGATGGGCCAGCATCGCTTCGCGCAGGCGCCGGGGGGCGGGTTCAGGTGACGTCCCGAATCGGGCCCAGGCCCCCGCCATCGCTTCAAGGGGCAAGCCGTAACAGACGGTGGTGCAGCCATCCACACCCAGCGCCACGTCTTCGGGCCGCATCCCAGTCCATTCCGCCACCGACTGGAGCAACCGGCGCTGCACCGGATGGTTTATCCCGGTGTACCCCTCGAGCGGCCAGCCGTGGTGGCGTGCCAGGGCGAGCATCGCGGCGTGCTTCCCGGAGCAGTTGCTCCAGCGGGGAGTCGGCACCTGGCCGGAACGGACAAGTGCACGTTGCACCACCGCGGAGAGCGGCGGGTGGGGCCCGCAGGCCAAATCGGCCTCGTCCGCCCCGATCGCGGCGAGAATCCGGTCGGTCACCCGAAGGTGCGCCGGTTCGCTGGAGTGCGAGGCGCAGGCCAGCGCCAGTTGCTCGCTGTCCAGCAGGAACCGATCGGCGGCGCCATCCTCGATCAGTGCCATCGCCTGGAACGGCTTGGCCGCCGAGCGCCACCAGGTCGACTGGGAGCTCTCGCCCGCCCGGGCAACCAGTCCTCGCGCGGCGTGGATCACAGCGCAGGCCACCCGATGTCGAGATTCGATGATCCCCCCGCGGGTCCGGACCACCTCAAGCTCTGTCATTGTCGGAAACATAGACGCAGACCGGCCCCGACCGCATTGCAGTCGGGGCCGGTCAGGCCGTGCATCCAAGCCCACCGGGGCGGGATCAGGAATCCTGGCGGCGATTCCGTGACAGCGGCGGTACAACCGCGAGAACAGCACCGACCGCCACCAGCCCCATACTGAGGTGCACGCTGACGGTCGGTTTCCAGGAAACAATCGCCTCCAACTGGAGGACGGTGAACAGCACGCCGGCCCCAATCATGAGCGTCAGCAGCAAGAGTTGCGAGGGGGAGGTTCGCACGATCGATTCCAGGGTTGGGGTCTGGCCATCGAGATTTGCGAGGGTCATTCCACCCCGACCCAGTCGGCTGCCACCTCAGGATCGGCAGGCGGAGTGGCCCGATCAGACAGGCCTAATAGATTGTATGACAACGAGATAAGCGATAAACAGCCGGCCGACAATCGGCCGAGTGCTAACAAAGAAACCGCCAGGGAGCGTTGCGTCAGTACGACATCTGAGGAGCATTACGATCATTGCTGCGACACATTGCGGCGTTTATGCAACGATTGCGGCAGGACCCGAGCCTGACCTCCCCACTCCCCAACTGAGTGGCGGTAGTGCACTTTAGGAGATGCCGCATCGAGCCACGCTCTCCCTCGCTTTCCTCCTCTCCTTCGCCACTCTGCTCCACGCCCAGGCCTCGGCTTACATCCCCGTGGATGACCCGCGAATGGTGATGATCGAGCTCCTGATTGCCCGGGGAGAAATCCGTGACCCCTCCCCGATGCTCCGGCCGATTCGGATCGCCGACCTCCGCGCGGTGTTGGCCGAGGCCGGGCTGACGCCCGACAGTCCCGGCGGGCGCCTCGGGGCCCGGCTCCTGGCGGCGTTCCCCATCGATACCGGCGGGGCCAGCTGGGGAGCCGAGGGACGCGGTGGCATCCAATCCTTTACCAGCGGCAGGCGCGACCAGACTCACCCCGGCGGTGCGGGCGGGACTCGGGGATACGCCGAGCTGCGACTCGAGGCACGGGCCGGATCGATCGCGGTGGTTACCCGGGGCGCCGCCGAGCCACGTCTGACGCTCGATCCGGACTGGCCGGGAGATCCCAGTCAGGATGGCTCCTCGCTCCCCTCCCGCTTCATCGACGCGTACCTCACGGCGCAGTGGAAATACGTCCACCTGACGCTGGGTCAGCGGGACCGCAATTGGGGTCCGGCGTCGCTTCCCGGAATCGGGGTCAGCAACGCCGGGTATCCCCGTACCGACCTCCAGTTCGACCTGGTGACCCGGCAGCTTCGATTCACCGCAGTGGGGGCGAGGCTCCGGGCCGTCGAGGGGCTCGCCGGCGACCCGGTGGGTCGGTACTTCACCGCCCATCGATTGGCGGTCACCCCCCACCCGGCGCTGACCCTGGCGCTCTGGGAGACTGCGGTCATCGCCGATCGCTTCGACAACGTCGACACCGACTTCTTCAACCCGCTGACCCTGCTGTCCTTCTCGACCCGGTTCGGATGGGGGGATGACCGGAACGTCCTGCTCGGCGGGGATGCCTCGTGGCGAACGGGAAGGGTGCTGCTCGAAGCCCAGGCTGCCCTCGACGACTACAACCCGGGGAGTGAAAACCCCTACCCCAATCGATGGGCCTTCGCGGTCGGTGCCTCCGGCCCGCTGGCACAACAGACGGCATGGAAGGTGCGTTACACGACCGCGTCCAGTCTGGCATTTCGCACCCTGGATCCGGTCGAGAACCTGACCGACCATGGGGTGGGACTGGGCCGCAACTTTGCCGACAACGAGCTCTGGCTGGTTGGGGTGGCAGTTCCAGTGCGGGACCGCTGGGTGCTGTCGCCGGAGGCCAGCTACCTGCGTCAGGGCGAAGGCAGCCCACGGGCGCCATGGCCCACCCCCGAGGAGGCGGCCTCGATTCCGACCCGATTCATCGGGGAGACAACCACCTCGCTCCGACTGGGGATGTCAGTGAGCGGGGACCTCGGGCCGTTCCGCATGGCGGGGACGGCAGCGTGGCAGCGGACGTCGCTGGGGAGTGCTGCGACCCAGCGGCTGGAGGCGCGCATGACGGCCACCATCGGATACTCCACCCAAGGACCGCTGCGATGACGCCCACCAAAACTCCGCAGCCGATTTCCCGTGAGCGGATACTCGGCCTGTTCGCCAAGTTCCCGGCGGTCCGGGTTGCCGTGATCGGGGACGTGATGCTCGACCGCTACCTGATCGGCGATGCCGAGCGGCTTTCTCCCGAGGCGCCGGTGCCCGTCGTCACGGTGCGGGAACACCGGGCAGCGCTGGGCGGGGCCGGCAATGTCGCCGCCAATGTCGCCGCAATGGGCGCGGCCTGCCACCTGGTCGGGGTGGTCGGCGACGACGGCCATGCCCGGACGATCCGCACCGAGCTGCTGGCGGCCGGGCTTGGGGACGAGCACCTGCTGACCATTCCGGGTCGACCGACCACCTCCAAGTCCCGCCTGGTGGCGCGAGGCCAGCAGGTCGTCCGGATCGATGAAGAAGTGGACACGCCGATCGAAGGTGCCGATCGCACCCGGCTGCGCGAGGTCGCGCTGGCCCGGGTCGAAGAGGCCGACGTGCTGCTGCTCCAGGACTACAACAAGGGCGTCCTCTGCCGGGAATTGATCGCAGAGCTGATCGCCGCCGCACGCAAGCGCGCGGTCCCAATCATCGTGGACCCCAAATACCGCCACTTTTTCGACTTCGCGGGCGCCACGGTGTTCAAGCCCAATCGCCGGGAACTTGAAACCGCGCTCGGCGCGGCGGTGGACCTGGCCCACTGGGACTCGCTCCCCGCCGCGTTGCAGCGCCTCCAGGTGGACAACCTCCTGGTGACACTCGGTGCCGACGGGATGGCGCTGGTGGCCACCGACGGGTCGGTCACCCATTTCGCGGGAGTGACCCGCCCCGTCTACGATGTGTCCGGCGCCGGCGACACCGTGACCGCATGGCTCGGCACCGCGCTGGCCGCCGGGGCCACGCTCCAGGAGGCGGCCATCCTTGGCAACTATGCCGCCGCGATCGAAGTCGGCAAACCGCTGGTGGCAACGGTCACCCCAGGCGAGGTGCTCCAGCTGCACGAGGAGCAGCACGACCAGATCGGACGATTGCGGCGAGGTGGGGTGATCTAGAAGGGAGAAGGGGGAAGGAGAAGTGTTTGCGGGCAGGAAGCAGAGAGGGGGCCCGGTAATCCCGGCACCCCCTTCTCATTTCTCACTTCTCCCTGCTCACTTCTCGCTTCCATATGGCCGATGAGGGGCTCGAACCCCCGACCTCGCGCATGTGAGGCGCGCGCTCTAACCAACTGAGCTAATCGGCCGTCCCGTTTCGGGAGGCGGATTCTAACGGATGCTGTGACCGTCGGCAAGACGTCGCACCTGCATGGGCCCTGTGGGACTTGAACCCACGACCAACGAATTATGAGTTCGCCGCTCTAACCAGCTGAGCTAAGGGCCCGGGAACCACTCCACAATATAGGGTCTCTCCACTCCGGCGTCGCCCCTTGGTCCCGGGGCGATGGGTGGCGATACTTCCCTCGTGCGTGCCGTAATCATTTCTCAGGAATACCTCGACCCCGCCCGCCGTGGCAAGCTGCGCGCGCTGGCCGGACTCGGCTGCGCGGTCACGGTGGCCACGCCGGGCGGTGAGAGCGGCATCGACGGCGGGGTGCGTCTGGCCCCGGTCCCCGCCCGCGGCGATGCCACAGACGCCAGTCGGCGAGTCTGGAGCCGGCGAGCCCTGACGGCGCTGCTCCGGGATGTTCGCCCCGATATCGTCCAGATCGAAGCCGAGCCGGGCACCCAGGCCGCTGCGGCCGCCACCCGCGCCGCCGTCAGCCTGCACCTCCCGACCATTGCCTTCAGCTGGGAGAGCCTGGCGCGACCGTGGTCGTTCTTTGAGCGCCGCCGCCGCCGGACCACCCTCGGCGCCGCCCAGGGAATCATCGGCGGCAACCGACTGGCGGTCGGCCTGCTCCGCACCGAGGCTCCCGCGGCGCGGCACGCCGTCATCCCCCAGTTCGGGCTTTCCCTGCCCGCGGCTGCCACCCACACCGAGCGACCGGGGTTGGCCATCGGATTCATCGGCCGGCTGGTGCCGGAGCGCGGCGCGGAGTTGTTGTTTCGGGCCTGCAATCAGGTCATGGGTGCCTGGACCTTGGCGGTGCTGGGGACCGGGCCGGAGCAGGAATCCCTGGAGTTGTTGGCGCAACGGCTCGGGCTGTCGGCCCGACTCCGCTGGCTCGGGGGCGCCGGTCGCTCGCAGATCGAGCAGTTCTGGCAGGACATCGACGTGCTGGCCGTGCCATCGCGCGCCACGCAGGACTGGGTGGAACAATTCAGCCCCCTGCTGATCGAGGCGATGGCGCACGGCGTCACCGCGGTCGTCACCGATACCGGGGCCCTGCCAGAGATCGTGTCGGACGCCGGCATGATCGTGTCAGACCCGGAATCGATGGCGCTGGCGTTTCAGCATCTGCTGGCCGATCCAGCCATGCGCCAGCGGCTGGGCGAGGCCGGTCGGCGCCGCGTGCTGGCACACTATGCCGACACGCCGATCGCAGAACAGACCCTGGCTTTCTGGCACGAGGTCCTCGCGTCCAGTGGCCGTCAGTCCCAATCGCCGGATGGAGTTGTCGCGTGAAGCCCTGCCGTTGGCATGTCCTCAGTGCCCTGCTCGCCGTCGTTTCCAGCACGGCGATCGCCCAGGCGCCGCCCCCCGAGGAAGCCCGGAGGCTGCTGGAAACCCGCCCCGACCTGGCGGCCCAGGTGCGGAGCCAGATTCTCTCTTCCGGCCTCACCGCATCCCAAATCCGGGCGCGCCTGGTGGCCGGAGGGTATCCGGCCGACCTGCTCGACAGCTATCTCCCCGACTCACCCGCAGCATCCGGCAGCGGGCCCGCCGACGACCGCGTCTTCGCGGCGGTGCGCGCCCTCGGGCTGACCGACGCCGTTGCCATCCCGAGCGTTGATCCCCCGCCAGCCTCGGCCCCGACTACCGCCGCCAGCCAGGGAACCGGAATCTTCGGGATGGAAATATTCAGCCGGACCACGGGACAGTTTCAGCCCAACCTGGCCGGCCCGGTGGATCCCTCCTACCGCCTGGGCCCCGGGGACAATCTGGTACTGGTCCTCACCGGGGAAGTCGAGCTATCGCACGCGCTCGAGGTGACCCGCGAAGGATTCGTGGTCATTCCGCAGGTCGGGCAACTCCAGGTCAACGGCCTGACCATGGCCGCCCTGGAGTCGATGCTCTACGACCGGCTCGGCCGGGTCTATAGCGGCATTCGCCGCGGCGCTGGCGCCTCCAGCCGGTTCCAGCTCAGCATGGCGAGATTGCGCACCAACCAGATTTTCGTGGTCGGCGATGTCCAGCGACCGAGCACCTACCAGATCTCCGCCGCCGGCACTGTCCTGACCGCGCTGTACGCCGCCGGGGGCCCGACGGAGAACGGATCGTTCCGTCGGATCGAGGTCCGTCGCGGCAGCCAGCTCGTCGCCACCCTCGACCTCTATGACTACCTGCTCCGGGGGGACAATCGTCACGACGTCCGCCTCGAATCGGGCGACGTGATTTTCGTGCCGGTCCGCGGCACCTGGGCCACGGTGACCGGGGAAGTTGTCCGTCCGGCCATCTACGAGTTGCGGGAGGGCGAATCGCTCCGCGACCTGATGGCGGCGGCGGGTGGCTTTCGGCCATCGGCATCGCTGCAGCGCGTCCAGATAGACCGGATCCTTCCACCGGCAGATCGCGCGCCGGGCGGGCGCGATCGGGTCGTGCTGGACCTGGGTCCCGACCAGTTTACCGACGGCGCCGGCCCGGCGTTCCCGGTCGAGAGCGGGGACCGGGTCCGGGTCTTCGGCGTGGCCGACCGCTTGCGGGGCTTCGTGAGCATCAGGGGCAACGTCTGGTCGGAGGGACGAGTGGCACTGACCAGCGGCATGCGGTTGAGCGATGCCATTCGGCAGGCCGGCGGCGCCAAGCCGGACACCTATCTCGGCCAGGTGCTGGTGAGCCGCCTGAATGCCGACTCGACACGGGTCCAGCTGCGTTCCAGCTTCGCGGACACCGCCGGCGCCATCACCGACGACCTGGTGCTGCGCGAGGATGATGTGGTGGAGGTGTACAGCCGCACCGCTTTTCGACCGGCACGATTCGTCATCGTCACCGGTGCGGTCCGGAGCCCGGGGCGTATTCCGTATCGCGAGGGGATGACCCTCCGGGACGCCTTGCTCCATGCCGGCGGCCTGACCGAGGCGGCGCTGCTGCGCGAGGCGGAGATCGCCCGAGTCCCGGCCAACCGGTCCGAGGGGGTCATGGCGGAGACCTATCGCGCCGCCCTCGATTCAACCTACCTCGTTGATCGCGGCCCAGACGGTGCCTGGCTTGGCCCTCCGGGAATCGCCGCCGCGAGGGCCGGCAGTCCCGAAGTCCCGTTGATGCCGTACGACAATGTCCTGATCCTGCGCCAGCCCGAGTGGGAACTGCCGCGCACCGTGGCTTTGAGCGGACAGGTCCGCTTCCCCGGGAACTACACCCTGCGCCACCGTGGCGAGCGGCTCACCGACCTCCTCGATCGCGCCGGGGGACTGACCAGTGCAGCCTATCCCTCCGGGATCGGCTTCTTCCGGGAGGCCCGTTCCTCGCTCCTCTCCCCGGAGGCGGGGTCGGACCAGCAACAGGCGGGCGGGCTGGCCCGGATCGGGGTGGACCTGCCCAGCGTCCTGGAAAACTCCGCCCACCGGGATAATCTCATCCTGGCAGCCGGGGATTCGGTGGTCATCCCCGAGTACAACCCCATCATCAGGGTTACCGGGGCGGTGCTGGCGCCGGCTGGCGTCACCTGGCAATCGGGACGCTCCCTCCGGCATTATGTCTCGGCGGCGGGGGGCTTCGAGCGCCAGGCCGATCGCGGCCGGGCCTACGTCGTGCAGCCCAACGGGAAAGTGGAGCCGGTCCGGCGGCGCTGGTTCATCCTCCCCGACGGCCAGCCAAAGCCGGAGCCGGGGGCAACGATCGTGGTGCCCGTGCGGATCAAGGAGGCGGGACGGGGGAGCGGGGAAACGACAGGATTCCTGACCGGCCTGGCCTCGATCCTGGCCAGCACCATCGCGATCATCGTGGTGGCGACGCGCTGAGGAGGTCAGCCCTCGACCCGCGGGAATGACCGGCGTTCCATCCGGACCCCGCCGAGGTTGTTGGGACTCTTCTCGGGGGAGTAGTCGGGGACCAGTGCCAGGAGCAGGCTGCGCAGGGCGTATTCATCGGCGGGCCCATTCGCCTCATTGATCAACCGCTCCAGCAGCCAGGGCAACCCGGCCGTCAAATCCGCCTGGCGGGAAGAGAGCACCTTGGGGTGCTTGGTGGGGACCGCAACCTCAGCGCCGAAGAACAACTCCTCGTACAGCTTCTCGCCTGGCCGGACTCCGGTGAACTTGATCTCGAT
>Ga0163144_10000784_pt1 | contig 75098 bp, 66 predicted proteins | sample OliLak19BULKMAT1_FD_123175 | JGI IMG/M metagenome (GOLD analysis project Ga0163144, IMG submission 123175) | Freshwater microbial mat bacterial communities from Lake Vanda, McMurdo Dry Valleys, Antarctica - Oligotrophic Lake LV.19.BULKMAT1 | ecosystem: Environmental > Aquatic > Freshwater >... | reverse complement strand
GAAATCGCTTCGCGATTCCCACATTCCCACAGTCTCGACGATGATGTCGCTATTCACACCCAAAGAAAGGACCCGGACACCACCCCCTACCCTTCAGGCTCATCCTTCAATGAGAAAATGCTTGTGTCACCCAACCCTACGGTCTGTTCTGTCACCCAACTCTCCGGTTCGCGCCACCTAGGATGCAAAGTGGGCGCATATGCATGGCAACTAAAGTGCTGAGTAAAGATTGGAGGTAATTTATGTTCGGTTTTCTTGGTTGGATCATTTTCGGATTAATCGTGGGCGCGGTGGCAAAATTCCTCATGCCGGGGAAAGACCCCGGCGGAATCATTGTCACCATGCTCATAGGCATTGTAGGAGCACTTCTCGGTGGCTTTATCGGCAGGACTATGGGCTTATATGGCCCGGAAGATCCTGCAGGATTTTTCATGGCGCTGCTTGGGGCTATCGTTCTCCTCGTCGGCTACCGCTACACTATTGGGGCTCGTGCAACAGTGAGCTAAGAAAATTCTTTCCCAAGAGGAAAAAACTTCCTGAGAGGATTCACTTGAGCAGGGTTGCATTCTATTTCACCGCAACTCTAAGCGGCGGCCAAGCTTCCAGGGAAACAGCGAGGCGTATCACTGCTGGTCCTAGCACCACCACAACTAATTCGACCTTTTCGGTCTTCACGAGGACACCAGTGCTGTCCTCGACCTATGTCTGCGCTCATTTCAAGCGGGGCGAGTTTCTGTGAATGGTTTTTGGAGGGCCTTATCGGGGCCCCCCTTGTCGCTCACTACTTGGCTTCAGGCAAGTAGCTTTGGTCTTTCATCCAGCGATACATCTGGTATTCGCTGCGGCTGACCATGGGGCGCTGCCTGGCGAGGAATTTGCTGTAGGCGGCCTGGCCGCCCATGGCAGCGACGATGGGGCTGTCGCCGTCAAGTTCGGCCCAGTTGGCAACAGAGGAGACCATTTCATATTGATAGCGTGAACCGCCGTAGCTGACGCGGCCGACGCTCCAGAGTTTTAAACCTGCTTTTTTTGCGGCCGGGAGGAGGTCGCTTTTCACCAGGGCTGCAAAAGCGTCGCTGTGCTCGGGGCGGACCCAGGTGCGGACGACGCGGACCATTTGAGGTGGTTCACCGGCGGGCATGGGAACACTGAGATCGTTGGCGAGGGCGACCAGGATGCGGTGCGAGGATTCGATTGTGGCAATGATGCGGGTGGATACGGCGGCAAGCTGCGTGGCCATGTCCTTCATCTTGGGTTCCTGGGCTGTGTCGAATTCCGCCCATTTCTGGTGGTTTTCAACGAGCACATATTCGCGCGGTCCGCTGGAGGCAACCCACAGGGTGTTGTAGCGTTCTGAGCCGCCTTTCTTCTGGAGGGCGACGTATTCCTTTACGGCGGCGAGGAAGTCGCCGACGCGATCTGGCTTGATCGTGAGGTGGTTGCCGGAACGAATTTTGGGTTGGGCCGGCTGGGCGAGGCTGGATGCAGTGGCAAACAGAAAGAGGCAGGGGACAAGAGTCAGACGGTGGCGAACGGAAATGCTCATACGGGTATCTCTCCTTGAGATGGGTTGATGGCAGGTGGGCGGTCCGCTTCAAATGCTCGGGTCGCAGTAACAGCGGCCTGAGAATTCTATGCGATGCAGAGTGAGGTGTAAAGGGAAATAATTGATTTGACAGTTGGCGAAAAACCGGCGGCGTGGAATTCGTGGACGTCCCTGGCGCCGCAAGGCTCCGATTCACGGGGGCTCACCCTACTTTGGCGGACAGCTCTCGGTTTCAGAACGTGGGTGTTCGACCAGACGTGTACGTGGAGCCGAATTTGAGGAAGGCGACTGACTCATCTGTGTCCCCACATTGGACGCAATTAGAATTTTTGTTGCATGAATCCTCGTCCGCTCGAACCGGTACAAATCCTTTGATCACAAGATTATCTGAGTGGAACCACCGCTCCTGACCAACTTCCGGAAATGCGGCGGCGCCTGTCAAATTGATCCTCGGCGCTGTCAGCCAGTCTTCAGTTTGCGGGGCTCGGTGCAGCATTAATGATTAGGCGAACCATCGTGTCGATGTCTCGGTAGGAGACGACATTCGGCTGAGCATCATTGTCGACCCGGTGGACCACGACGAGGTCCTTCGCGGGGATTGACAGCGATGCCGACATCTTACTCAGCCGTCCATAAGCGACCGTTCAAACTGTATAAGGAGGGCATCTGAAAATTCAGGTAGCTGAGAGATCGAGAGCTTGCCCCAGATGTCGGCGAGCATTTCCAGCAATGGACTAGCGCTTCTTCATCGTTGATGAGCATCTTACGCGGCAAAGGCTCCCGATCGGCACGGCCGCTAATCGTCGAGCAGGACTTCTGCCTCCGCGGCGGGGCGGGGGCGGATAGACGGTTCGCGAATCAGCATGCGAGCGCAGGTGTTCCAGCGCAGAATGGCGTCGTCATTGCCTGGCGGGCGAACGGACTCGGCCTTTTCATACCAGCGCATCGCTTCGTGCAACGATTCGAAGGCTTCGAAGCCGGCGAAGGGGGAAGCGCGACGCAGGGTGGCGGAAGCTTCGCGTTCGCAAATGAGCCCGGAGTAATAGGCCCGCGCATAAGGATCGTGTAGCTGCGGCAACACTTCGCGCGCGGCACTGGCCCGCACTCCCTGGGAAAACTGGTCCGTGCGAGCCAAGAGCAGCGCCACCAGGGCTTCCTGGTGGTCTGCTTCCAGACGCAAAATATCCAGGCAGATACTCTCGGCGAGCCAGGACTCGTTGAGCAGCCGGTAGCGCTCGGTTTTGGCCAGAGCCTCTGGGATAGACTCCCTGGAAATTGGTTTCAACTCGAACATGGAAACCTCCTTGTGGATTCCGCCGAAAGGCTAGCGAAACATCTTGAAGAGCCGTTTCAGCGGGTCATAATATTCGTCTACCACGCGTTCCTTGAGAGGAATAATCGCATTGTCGGTGATCTTGATTTCTTCCGGGCAAACCTCTGTGCAGCATTTGGTGATGTTGCAATAACCGATCCCCTGGTTGGACTTGAGGTCCGCCAGACGGTCGCCGGTGTCGAAGGGATGCATCTCAAGCGCCGCGGAATAGACAAAATGGCGCGGGCCGGCGAACTCGTCCTTCAGCCCGTGTTCACGGAGCACGTGACAGACGTCCTGGCACAGGAAGCACTCAATGCACTTGCGAAACTCCTGCGGACGGTCAATGTCGTCCTGGCGGGCCTTCCACGATTCATCGGCGGCGGGGGTAAACTTGCGAATCCCAAGTTTGACTTTGTAGTTCCAGGAAACGTCGGTGACCAAATCCTTAATGTGCGGGAAGGTCTTCATCGGCTCGACCGTAATCGGTTCGTCGAGTGGCAAGGCGTTCAATCGCGTCATGCACATCAAGCGGGGCCTGCCATTGATTTCGGCCGAACAGGAGCCGCACTTTCCGGCCTTGCAGTTCCAGCGCACCGAAAGGTCGTTGGCCGCTGAGGCCTGGATTTGATGAACGGCGTCGAGGACTACCATGCCTTCGGAGACTTCCGCCGGGAAATCCTCGAAGCGGCCCATGCCTCGCTCGCCCCGCCAGATTCGCAGTGTCGCCGTTGCCATGGTTATTTCATCTCCTCAATGATTTGTTTCAACTCAGCGGGCATTGGGGTGCTGGGCACTCTCTTTAACGCCGGGTGTCCGTCGGGCCCTTTGGACAGCGTGATATTGAAGCCTCCGAACTCGGCGCTTTTATCCGGGAAGTCGTCACGGAAGTGAGCGCCCCTGCTTTCCTTGCGCTCAACGGCGGCGAGGGTGATCAACTCAGAAACCGTCAACATGCTGGGAAGGTCCATCGCCGTGTGCCAGCCATTGTTGTATTCGCGGTTGCCGGGAACGAAGACTTGGTCTGCCCGTTCGCGCAGCCGTCCGATCGCTTCGAGGGCGAGAAGCATTTCTTCTTCGACGCGGACGATGCCGACTCTAGCTTGCATCATATCCTGCAAATCGTTTTGGACTGCGTAGGGGCTTTCACCGCCGGCGCGTTCGAAGGGCGCAACGGCGGCGGCGGCCGCGGCCTCGATCCGAGCCTGGTCCGGAATTCCGAGGGCGGTGCCTCTGGCGAAGTTCGCGGCGAATTCGCCGGCGCGGCTGCCGAAGACGAGCAGATCGGAGAGCGAATTGCCTCCCAGGCGATTGGCGCCATGCAGGCCGGCCGCGCATTCTCCCGCGGCGAAGAGCCCGGGCACGGCGGACATCTGCGAATTCGGATCGATTTTCACGCCGCCCATCATGTAGTGAGTGGTGGGCCCGACCTCCATCGGCACCTTGGTGATGTCGATATCGCCCAACTGCTTGAACTGGTGGTACATGCTGGGCAGCTTGCGCTTGATATGTTCGGCCGCGTTGGGCAGGCGTTCGTGGATCCAGGCGATGTCGAGAAAAACACCGCCATGGGGACTGCCGCGGCCTTCGCGGACCTCGCGCTGGATGCAGCGGGCGACGTGGTCGCGGGTGAGCAATTCGGGCGGGCGCCGCGCATCCTTGTCGCCCTGGGTGTAGCGCCAGCCTTCCTCTTCGTTATCGGCCGTCGAGCTCTTGTAGAGCGGCGGGATGTCGCCGAACATGAAGCGCTTTCCTTCCTTGTTACGCAACACTCCGCCTTCGCCGCGCACGCCTTCGGTGACAAGTATGCCGCGCACGCTTGGCGGCCACACCATGCCCGTCGGATGAAATTGGACAAACTCCATGTCGAGGAGTTCGGCGCCGGCATGGTAGGCGAGCGAATGGCCGTCGCCGGTGTACTCCCAGCTATTGCTGGTGATCGTATAGGCGCGGCCGATACCGCCTGTGGCGAGAATCACCGCTTTGGCGCGGAAGAGCTTAAAGCGGCCGCGCTCGCGGTCATACCCGAAAGCGCCCGCGATGCGATCGCCGTCCTTGAGCAGCGTAAGCACGGTGACTTCCATGTGGAAGTCGATGCCTTGGTGGATTCCATGATCCTGGAGGGTACGAATCATCTCCAGTCCGGTGCGGTCACCCACGTGGGCCAGCCGGGGATAGCGATGCCCGCCGAAATTCCGTTGGAGAATTCCGCCGTCTTGGGTGCGATCGAAGAGTGCGCCCCATCGCTCGAGTTCGCGCACGCGATCGGGCGCCTCCTGGGCATGTAGTTGGGCCATGCGCCAGTCGTTCAGATACTGTCCGCCGCGCATGGTGTCGGCGAAATGAACGCGCCAGCTATCGCGGCTGTCGACGTTGCCCATCGCGGCCGCGACACCGCCCTCAGCCATCACCGTATGGGCTTTGCCCAGCAGGGACTTGCTGAGAACGCCGACCTTGACGCCCGCCGCGGAGGCCTTTACGGCGGCGCTCAGTCCGGCTCCGCCGGCGCCGATCACGAGCACGTCGTGCTCGTGCGTTTCGATGTCTCCCATTTAGAGAATTCTCCAGTCGTGCCAGATACCCATCGAGCAGAGCCTTACATAGAGGTCCGAAAATCCTACGGAGAAAAGACTGAGCCACGCAAAGCGCATATGGCGGCAGTTCAAGTAAGACGAGCCGTCGTAGACGCTCTGCCTCAAGGGCGATTTCGAGATGATGTCGAGTCGGCCGCCCACGAGGTGGCGGAGCGAATGGCAGCCCAATGTGTAGCACGCCAGAAGAACCGTGTTCGCCGCCAGGACCAGCGTGCCGACGCCGATCCCAAAGCCTTCCGGGAACCAAAGGGCGAGCCAGACGTCATGCGCCAAGAGCAGGATGAAGAGGAGGGCCAGGTAAAGAAAATAGCGGTGAATATTCTGGACGATCAACGGAAAGGAGTTCTCTCCGCAATAGGAGTTGCGAGGTTCGCCGACGGCGCAAGCGGGAGGATCTGCCCAGAAGGCTTTGTAATAGGCGCCCCGGTAGTAGTAGCAGGTAAGGCGAAAGCCTCCCGGCGCCCAGAGGATCAACAGTGCCGCCGAGAAGGGCATCCACCCCGGCCACCAAGCGGGCTTGGGGCCGAAGAGAGCGTGGCCGGAGCCTAAAAGTTCGGGTGAGTAGAAGGGAGAAAGATAGGGTCCGTGGCGGTAGTGGTCTCCCTGGAAGGCAGCCCACGTGGAGTACACGATGAAGGCGCCCAGGCCGACAAAAACGGCCAATGGCGGAACCCACCAGTTGTCCCGACGAGAAGTGTGGCCGAAACGATTGTCCTTGAGCGGAACATCAATCGATGTCAAATGGGCACCTCAGCTCCGAGTAAAGTATGCGCCTGCTTTGGAGGCGAGGCTTAGCATATACGGTGCCTTCCCGCGATGCAAGGGGGAGATGTGCGAAAGGGTGAAATAACTGAGAGGTCGCCGTTGAGGCTTCACCGGCGTCTCATCATCTGCAACTACACTGACCTCGGCGGACGCCTGCGTTCGAGGGATCAATTGCCCTGGGCTTTGGTTCTCAGGGCCGCAGCATACGCAGGTCTGACAACGGGCTCTGTGCAGATGATCCGGGTGACCACGGGTGCTGACGACACGCGCGTTGTGTTCCGGGAAGTTCTTCACGCCAATGACAACGTCATTGATCGTTTTGACTTTGTGGTCACGATTGACTTCCCGCCGGTGAGCACGAAGCTCGGCGCCTGGCTTTTATCGCGCCACGGGTTCGCAGACGGCTGAAGCACTCGACAACAAAGACATTTTCCTTGTGCCTGAAACGCTTGGGGTGGGCTTCGGCCACCCCTTTTATTTTGGTAGAGTCATTGATTCATCGGGATTGCGCTTGAGAAAACTTCAGATCCAATACATTCGGGACGCGAAGGGAATGCGAGTCATCGTTCCCTGGCAGCCTACGGCCTTCAAGTGGCCTATTTTGGCAATCATGGCTGCCGTCTTTAGCGCTTACTGGGCAGTGATCGAAGGCTGGGAGCTGGCGCTGCTTTGCAGCCCGTTATCAGCGTATGGGGCGGCGGCGATTGCGTTCAACCGGCGAGAGATCCGGCTGTATGGCGAGAGTGTGGATTGGCTCAGCACACCGTGAAGAGTGGGCCGGGCGCGGCGGGTGTTGAATGCGGAACTTGCCGGATGGGTGCATGGGCCTTCGCCGAATCGGGCGGACCCTACGGCACCGTATTCCGAGGCAAAAATTCATGCGGCAGGGATGGAATTGAATGATGGCAGCATCATTCGATTTGCAGACCGCATGCCTGACCCGGGGCAGACCAAAGAGCTTGCCGACAAGTGCGCTGAGTTTGTTGGAATGCGGAGCGAGTTTCACGAAACCATGCGTGGCACAGAGAAGGTGGGTAAGACGTGGATTGACTGGGCGGAGTGGGTCTTTATCGGGATGTCGATCCTGGTCTTCTTGTGGAAGATTCGGGACTGAAAGGCGATGGATCGATCCATGCCGAGGCCAGATCAATTGTTGCGCCTTGTGGAGCAGGCTGAAGCTTGCTTGAGCAACTGGGATGAAAACCTATGGCGCGCGAGCCGGGGTGAGGGGAAATGGACGCGTCTTGAGTTGCTGGGGCACCTGATTGATTCCGCGGCAAACAACCATCAGCGGTTTGTAAGGGCTTTGTCGCAGCCGCGTCTGGATTGGCCCGGCTATGACCAGCTCGCGCATGTAGCGGTGCAGAATTATCAGGGTGCTGAATCGGGTGTGTGTCTTGGGCTGTGGGCTGCGTACAATTGCTTGATCTCACATGTCATTGTGCAAGTAACTGCCGAGAAAGCGGCGACGCCATGTTCGATTGAGGGTGGGGCTGAGATGACCCTCGCCGAGCTGATTTTCGACTATGTGGCGCATCTCGCGCATCATCTGAGGCAACTGCTGCCGGGCGAGGCGATCGACTATTCTGGAATGCCCTGGCCGCCAGCGGACCTGAACCGGCAATGGCCCGTTTAGCGGCGCAATGAGGGGGGCGCGGGCAGTAGATTGAAGCCGTGCTGGGCGAAGATCGAGCGGCCGACTGGCGATTGCAGGAATTGAATAAAGCTGTCGGCGAGTTTGATGTTCTTGCCCTTTTGACGGATGGGGGCGGCCACCTGGCGGATGGCAGGGTGCAGATTGTCAGGGATCAGGTAGCCGCCTTTGTTGTAGATCAGGCTCCAACTCAAGATGGCGCAATCGGCATTGCCGGTTTCGGCGAATTGCTGGGTCTGGCGGATGTTTTCGCCGTAGACCAGCTTATCCTTCACGTTGTCGAGGATCCGGGTTTTGGCCATGGCGGCCATGGCGGCCTGGCCGTAGGGGGCTAGTTGTGGATTGGCGACCGCGATTATGCGCACGGCGGGTTGGTCGAGGTCTGCCATCTTGCGGATGGCTCCGGATTTGGCCCAAAGGCCGATGCGGCCAATGGCATAGATCTGGATGTCTTCTTTTACTACCTTATTTTTCTTCACGAGCTGGTTGAGGAACTCCTCATTGGCGGAGAGGAAAAGGTCGTAGGGGGCCCCATTTTCGATCTGTCGGGCAAGAACTCCAGACGACGAAAAGGTGAATACCAGGTCGGCCAGGGTGAAAGCCTCTTTAAAGAGGGGCTCAAGGGGGCTGAGGTCTGAGGCAGCAGCGATGGTGAGGGTGGGCCTCACATTTTGAGCCTCAACAGTTGACAACAGCAGACTCACATTCAATAATAGGAGCAGGCTAAATGAGGCCGGAGGATTTACACGCATGGGAAAAATCATTGGTATTGACCTTGGAACAACAAATTCTGTTGTTTCGGTAATGGAAGGCGGATCGCCGGTAGTGATCCCGAACCAGGAAGGTGCGCGAACGACGCCCTCGGTAGTTGGCTTCACAAAGAGTGGAGAGCGGCTGGTGGGTCAAGTGGCGAAGCGTCAAGCCGTCACCAACCCCGAGAATACCATCTACTCTGCCAAGCGCTTCATGGGGCGCCGCATCGCTGAAGTGAGCGAAGAGACACGCCTGGTGCCTTATGTCGTATCTGGCGGCGAGAACGGCGACGCGCGCATTGAGGTGCAGGGCAAACAGTATGCTCCACCCGAGATCAGCTCGATGGTGTTGAAGAAGCTGAAAGAAGCTGCGGAAGCTTATCTGGGCGAGAAGGTAACGGAAGCCGTAATCACGGTTCCTGCTTACTTTAACGATGCCCAGCGGCAGGCGACCAAGGACGCGGGCCAGATTGCCGGCCTTGACGTGAAGCGCATCATCAACGAGCCGACGGCGGCTGCGCTGGCCTATGGCCTCGACAAGAAGAAGGACGAGACGATTGCCGTTTACGACTTTGGCGGCGGCACGTTCGACATCTCGATTCTCGAAGTCGGCGATGGGGTGGTGGAAGTAAAGTCGACCAACGGCGACACGCACCTTGGCGGCGACAACATCGACGAGCGGATCGTGCAGTGGCTGATTGAAGAGTTCAAGAATGAAAACGGCATCGACCTCGGCAAGGACAAAATGGCGCTGCAGCGGCTGCGCGATGCGTCTGAGACGGCGAAGATCGAGTTGTCGAGCAAGCTTGAGGTGGACATCAACCTGCCGTTCATCACGGCGGATGCCTCTGGCCCGAAGCACCTTGAGAAGAAGTTGACGCGGGGCCGGTTTGAGCAGATGATCGAGCTGATTCTGCAAAGGACGATTGACCCCTGCAAGCAGGCGATTTCCGATGCCGGAGTCTCGCCTTCGAAGATCGACGAAGTGGTGTTGGTGGGTGGTTCGACCCGTATCCCGAAGGTTCGCGAAATGGTTCGGAACTTCTTCGGTAAAGAGCCGAACATGACAGTGAACCCGGATGAGGTTGTGGCGATTGGCGCCGCAGTGCAGGGTGGTGTACTGGGTGGCGAAGTCAAAGACATTCTACTGCTCGACGTAACACCGTTGTCGCTCGGTATTGAAACACTGAACGGCATCTTCACAAAGATGATCGAACGCAATACGACAATCCCGACCAAGAAGAGCGAGACTTTCTCGACGGCGGCTGACAGTCAAACGTCGGTCGATATCAAGATCTTCCAGGGTGAACGTCCGATGGCGAAGGACAACCGGCTGCTTGGTGTATTCCAACTGGTTGGCATTCCTCCGGCGCCGCGCGGCGTACCGCAGATTGAGGTGACGTTCGACATCGACGCCAACGGCATTCTGAACGTTTCGGCCACCGATAAGGGAACCAAGAACGAACAGAAGATTACGATCACTTCCAGCTCCGGTCTGAGCAAGGAAGAAGTGGACAAGATGGCGAAGGACGCCGAGTTGAATGCTGTTGACGATCGCAAGAAGAAGGAAGCGATCGAGGCTCGCAACCAGGGCGATTCGATGGCTTACAACATCGAGAAGATGATCAAGGATCATGGCGACAAGGTGAGCGCTGAGGACCGCAAGGCAGTCGAAGGGGAACTGGAAGAGCTGAAGCGGGTACTCAAGGACGAATCCGCCACGGCCGAACAGATCCGCACCGCAACCGACAAATTGACTCAGGCAAGCCACAAGCTGGCCGAGGCGATGTACAAGACGGAAGCGGCCGGCGCCAATCCTGGCGCTGGGCCGGCAGGCGGGGCGCAGACCGACGAGGCCGGGGCTGAAAAGCCCAAGGACAACGTGGTCGACGCCGAGTTTGTCGATGTCGATGACAAGAAGTAAGCCGAAGTAAGAGGTAAGACAAATGGCGGGCAGGGTGGATTATTACGAAACTCTCGGTGTCTCTCGCGGTGTATCCGAGGACGAGATCCGGAAGGCGTATCGCCGCCTTGCCCGCAAGTATCATCCAGATCTGAATCCGGGTGACAAGGCGGCCGAGGAACGCTTCAAGAGCGTGCAGGAAGCCTACGATGTTTTAAGCGATTCCAAGAAGAAAGCCATCTTCGATCAGTACGGGTTTTATTCAGATCAGGCTGCTGCCGCCGCCGACTCCGCGGGGGGCTTTGGAGGGGGACAGGGTGCTGATTTCAGCGGGTTCGATTTTACGGATTTCTTTCAGCAGGCCAGCGGTAACCGTGGAGGATTCAAGCCCGGCTCTGGAACCAAAGAAGGCGCTGGAGCGGCTGGCGGGAACAGTTTCAAGGACCTGTTCAGTCAGATGTTCAGCGGTGGCGGCAAGCAGGGATCGAGCGAGCCGGAGAATGGCAGCGATCTTGAGTATGCGCTGAATGTGGCGTTCTGGAAGTCCATTCGCGGCACGCAGGTGCGGCTGACGATTCAGCGCAATGAAGCGTGCGATGAATGCAGCGGTACAGGCGCGGCTGGCGGCGGCTCAAGTTGTTTTGAATGCAATGGGACTGGCCAGGTAACTCAGATGGCTGGCGCGATGAAGTTCAATCTGACTTGCCCTCGCTGTGGCGGCCGAGGAAAGTTGGCGAATGTCTGTCCGAAGTGCAGGGGAGCAGGGGTGCTGGCCAAGCCGGATCAGGTTGAGGTGAGAATTCCCGCGGGAACGCAGACGGGAAGCCGGCTGCGGGTGGGCGGCAAAGGCAATGCCGGCGCAAGAGGTGGACAGGCTGGGGATCTTTACATTACGATTCGCGTAGATCCGCATCCTTTCTTCAAGCGCGAAGGCGACAACATTGAGATCAAGGTTCCGATCACGATTACCGAGGCTGGGCTGGGCGCGAAGATCGAAGTGCCGACTATCGATGGCCGGGCGTTGTTGAAGGTGCCGCAAGGTACACAGAATGGGCAGCGGTTCCGGTTGCGTGAAAAGGGCGTTGAGAATGCGCGTAAGGGAAATCGGGGCGATCAGATCGTTGAAGTGTATATCCAGGCGCCGAATGTGCAGAACGAACGTACGCGCGAGTTGCTTCGAGAATTGGCGCAGGTAGAAGTCGAAGACCCGAGAGCGGAAATGTGGGCGCAGACCAGCGATAAGTAATATGGCAAAACCCAAAGGCAAAGGCGCTTATATGATCTCGGCGATCGCCGAGATGTATGAGATTCATCCACAGACATTGCGCCTGTATGAGCGTGAGGGATTGTTGTTGCCAAGCCGGAGCGACGGCAATACGCGGCTCTATACGGACGAAGATATTGAGAGGCTGGAAGTGATCTTGCAATTGACGCGTGAGCTGGGCGTCAATCTGGCGGGCGTTGAAATTATTCTCAACATGCGCGAGAAGATGGCTGCGATGCAGAAGCAGATGGAGCAGTTTGTCACCGCGATGAATCAACAGATGTCGCAGCATATGCAGCAGGGGTTCCGGGAGGAAGCGCCGCAGATGTTGATGAGGGTGGCGACGGCGAGCGAGATGGAGCCGGTGAAGCGGAAGTCGAAGAAAGACTAGTTGGTGGGAGCGAGAAATTTCATTTCCGGGCCGGTGAAGATATCGCGCGCGGGATGATCTGAGGGGGCTGCGCCGATGATGCGCGGACGGATTACGAGCAGAGTTTGACCCATTTGTCGATCGCGCCCGTTGGTGGATAACGCAGCGCCGATTATCGGGATTCTGGCAATGCCTGCCAGGCCGGCCCGGCTGACCGATTCATTCTGAGTGACGAGTCCCGCGGCAACCGCCCATTCTCCTGGCCTGAGCCTGACTGTTCCGGTGTATTTGCGGTTGGAGATGACGGGGATATCGTTGTTGGTCTGGCCCGTCAGCACCTTGAATTCCGATTCCACCTCAAGGCTGACTTCGCCGTTGCCGTGCAGGTGGGGAGTGAGTTTGAGGGTCAAGCCCAGATCTTCGAACTGTACTTGAGGCGCGGTGGCCAACCCGCCGCTGAGACTGTTGTCGCCGAAACTTGTGGTCTGGGTGATGATCGGATAGCGATCGCCGATGTGCACCGTGGCGGGCAAGCCATCGAGGGAGCGGACCTGGCTTTCATGGAGGCTTTGGGTCCTCGAATGAGTCATGCTGGCGAACAGATTCGCACTGGTGACGCCGAGGCCAAATAGCGTTGCGCCGCCGCCGAAGGTGAGGGCGTGCGTGAAGCCGTTGATGGTGGCGGGAATGAGAGAGGGGCGCTTAACGAGAGGGATGAGCTGGCTTGCATTGGGCAAGGAAAAGCCAAAACTCAGGTTGGATTGTTCGTTGACTTCGAAGAATTCAACATCCAGCATCACTTGTCCGCGGAGTTGCAGGAATTGGCTGAGCGCCAACTCGGCGAGTTTGACTTTTGACCAGCGGTCGCGGATCAACATCATCCCGCGAACGGTGTCGATTGAAACGCGCTGGATTTCGAAGATTTGCTGTACGGCGCGGGCGAGTTCCTGAGCTTCGGGCGATGAGATCGTGGTGGGCATGGGAAGAGAAATTGCGACGTTGCGTTCCTGCTCGCGGCGCTTTTGGTCGGTATCGCGGATGACCATTACAAGCTTGGCGGACAGTGGGTTTACGAAAGACCCGGTGGTGATTCCGGCGATGTACACGGCTTGCTCGAAGGTGGCGTCCTCGAGCTTGATCTGGCGGTTCTGCGGGTTGTCGTAGTCGCCGTCGAAGATCACTTCGAGGCCGAAGTGGTCAAGGATGCGGGTGTAGATGGTCTTTGAGTCACCCGTGAGATTCAGGGTGAGGCGGCTGTTGTTGGGCAGCAGGCTGGGGGGCGGCTTCAGGCGTTCGATGTCTCGAAGGTCCTGGTCGGTGACTTTCAGCAGTGGGTCGTCGGGGGCTTGTTCAGTTGTAGCGGCGGTTGAGGGAGTAAGCACCGAGCCCTCGAGGGCCCTGGTTCGCAATTGAGTCGCTTTGCCGGCGGCAAATGCATTGCGGGAGTCGAGCATAGCGGCCTGATTGTAGAGCAGCCAGGCTTGGGTAATCTTGCCCGCTTCTTCAAAAGCCTGGGCTCGCCAGACGAGGGATTTGGCATCCGTAAAAGGCGAATCCTGGCTGAAACAGGCCAGCGCCACGAAAAATAGGAATAGCCGCATCCGATAGAGGTGACGAGCGGCGAGCGCCAATCGTGCATAAACTTTCGAAACCCGCCAACCGATAGAGCAGCCATGGGATCATTTACGACCAGCCTCAGCAGTTTGGGTATGGCGAGCACCAAGGCGGCTGCCACCGGCTCACCGGCTCTGGGTGGCCAGGGCCCGAATCGATTTGCGCCAGAAGTTCCAGAAAATTTCGAAGACCTGGGCTTGGCCCAGAGCTTTGTCACCGATCTGGTGTTGCGACGGTTGTTGCTCGAAGGCTTCAGCTCGCTGACCAGCCTCAGCCACACGCTGAAACTGTCCGTTCCCATTATCGACATTGTTTTCAAGCACTTGCGCGCTCAGCAGTTGATTGAAGTCAAAGGCATGATCGGCAACGACTATTCTTTTGTGCTCAGTCAGGCAGGACGTCAACTGGCGAGCGACCGGTTTGCGATTGTTCAGTATGCCAGTGCGGCGCCTGTGTCGCTCAACGATTATGTAGCGGCGACGAAGTTGCAGTCGGCGAAGGTGTTTGTGGATCGCCGTACGCTGCGGATGGCTTTTAGCGACCTTGTCGTGCCGGACAGGCTTCTCGATCAATTGGGTCCGGCGCTGATCAGCCAGAACTCGATCTTTCTTTATGGGCCATCGGGCAACGGTAAGACTTCGATTGCCGAACGCATGTTGCGTGTGTACCAGGATGGAATCCTGATGCCTTACGCCGTTGAGGTGGACAATCAGGTGATTCAGCTTTATGACCCGGTCGTGCATCAGCGGATTGAGATGGACGACCCGGACATTGACCCTCGCTGGGTCCTCTGCAAACGGCCCTGCATCGTGGTGGGTGGCGAGCTGGTTCCGAACATGCTGGAATTGAGGCTCGACGATGCCTCAGGCATTTATGCGGCTCCGCTGCAAATGAAGGCGAACAACGGCATCTTCATCATCGATGACTTCGGCCGACAGTTGATCAGCCCTCGCGACTTGTTAAACCGCTGGATTGTGCCATTGGACCGCCGCGTTGATTATCTTTCGCTGCGTTATGGCGTGAAATTCCAGATTCCGTTCGAGATGATGGTTGTCTTCTCAACCAACCTCGACCCGTCCGATCTTGCGGACGAAGCATTCTTGCGCCGCATTCAGAACAAAATTCTGATCGAGCCGGTGGAGCCGCACGTGTTTGACCAGATCTTCCACCGCGTGTTTCGTGCACGCGAAGTGCCTTATCAGGAAGAAGCGCCGGAATTCCTGCGAAACCTGTGTTTACAGGATGGGCGCGAATACTTGCGTGCTTGCTATCCGATGGATATCTGCAACCTGCTGGTGTCGATCAGCCGCTATGAACATCGCAACGTTGAGGCAAGCCGTGAGGATCTCGAACGCGCAGTCAGTCTCTACTTCGCCAAAGATTAGGCGAGTTTAGTGGGTGGGGGCGACAAAATCCGGAGGGGTTTGTGCGCCTTCGCCGAAAAAGTACTTCTCCATCTGATCGAGGATGAACTGCTGAGCTTCGGACGTTCCCAGGTTGAGCCGGTATTCGTTCATGAGCATTTTCATATGCTCTACCCATTGCTTCCAGGCATCTTCGGAAACGTTTTCGAAGATGCGTTGTCCAAGCGGATGTCCGTCGAAGGGAATTTCTTTCAGGCCCGGCAGATCTTTTTGCAACTTGACGCAGAAGACCATACGGGCGGTCGCTTCACTCATGTATATAGAATAGCGGGTTAGCTGGCAACCTGGCAGGATAGTTCCTCAGTGGTCGAAGCGGCTGTTTCAGCGGCAGCGGCACGGCGGGAACGCAGGCTCTGCATGTATTCGGTGAGCTTCATCGGCATTTTTACGCCTTTGTCGTAGGAACGCTGAACCGCCTTTTGATAGCGCTTGAGCATTTCCTTTTGGGGTGTATCGCCGAAATCCGCGCCCTGGATATCGAGCATCAGCTCAATCTCCCAGGGTTGGAAGGTGTTGCGGTTGATGCTTCCTTTGATCAGTTCGTTGAGCAAACGGTTGAATTGCGCGTGTACGATCTCAATGTCATGTCTAGCGGGGTCATACACAAGTGCCATTACGCGATCTTCCTCAGGCATTCTCATCGACCGGATTTGAGGAAAACTTAAGAGCTAGCCCAAAAGTAATGGGAATAAAGTTGGCATGCGGAAATAGTGAGGAAGTTATAGAATTTGAACAAATCCTATTTTGGAGTAGTGTGCCCATGTTCCGATTCGATGCTGACAAGCCGGCTGAATTTTGCGATGGTACTCGGCGGCGTGACTTCCTGCATGCCGGGGCGCTCTCGACGCTCGGATTAGGGTTGACGCAAATGTCTGCGCTCAATGCGCTGGGTGCGGTTGACGACGCCAAGAGCGGCGTAAATTGCATCTTCTTGATGCTGGTAGGCGCGCCGAGCCAACTCGACACCTGGGACATGAAGCCTAATGCGCCGTCGGAGATTCGCGGGCCGTTCCAGGCGATCAAGACTAATGTGCCAGGGATCGAAATCAGCGAGAATTTTCCGCGGATGGCTAAACACGCGGACAAGTTCTCCATTGTTCGTGGCATGTATCATACGGCGGCAGCGGTGCATGATACGGGCCATCAAATGATGCAGACGGGCCGTCTGTTTCAGGGTGGCGTTGAGCATCCCCATATTGGCTGCGTTCTGAACAAGCTGAAAGGGCCGAAGGGCGATGTGCCGGCACACGTCCTGTTGCCACGTCCGATCGGCAATACGGGCGGCAACATGCCGCATGGCCAGAGCGCGGGATTCCTAGGTAAGACTTTCGATCCGTTTGTACTGAATGCGGATCCGAGCGATCCGAATTTTCGGGTACCTGACATGCTGCCACCGGATTATCTTTCAGCGATGCGCGTTGATCGCAGGCGGAATTGGCGCGAGGCAGTCGACAAGGCCGTCAACCGGTTTGAGACTTCGCAGGATGCTCGCCTGATGGACAACACTTTTCAGCAGGCTTATACGTTGATGTCGAGCGTGAAGGCGAGGGAAGCGTTTGAGCTGCATCGTGAGCCTGAGAACGTACGCGAGAAGTATGGCCTGAACCGGTTTGGTCAGAGCTGTCTGTTGGCTCGACGGATGATCGAGGCCGGTGTGCGGTTTGTGACTGTCAACATGTTTGAGACTGTGTTTGACGAGATCACGTGGGACATACATGGTTCGAAGCCATTCTCGCCGATCAGTTGCTACAAGGATCTGGTTGGACCGATGTTCGACCATGCTTATGCGTCGCTGCTGGAAGACTTGAGTCAGCGTGGATTGCTCGCTAACACGATGGTTGTGGCTTGCGGCGAGTTTGGCCGGACACCGAAGATCAATCCTGCCGGTGGCCGCGATCACTGGCCGCAGTGCTGGAGCATCCTGATGGGCGGAGGCCCGCTGAAGGGCGGCACCATCGTCGGAGCATCCGATGAGATCGGGGCTTATCCGAAGGACAGGCCGACCACACCTGCCGAAGTGGCGGCAACCATTTACAAGGGGCTTGGCATCGATCTGCACCTCGAATTGCCAGGCGCGCAAGGCCGCCCGATTCCAATCGTCGAGCGTGGCGTGGAACCGATATCCCAACTGTTTGCCTAGGAAGAGCTTTATGCGAATTGCACTTGGATTGTTGTTTGTCACTTGCCTGTGGGCCGCTCCAGCACAGTTGAAGTTGTACCCCGAAACGGTAACGCTAAATTCTCGGGAGAGCCGTCAGCAGTTGTTGGCTGAAGCTGCCGTCGATGGTCGTGGTGAAGACTGGACTCGCACCGCGGCGTGGTCCTCGTCCAACGCGAGTGTTGTCGAAGTGGATGCGGGCGGGATGTTGACGCCGAAGGGCGATGGCGAGGCGGTGATTACCGCGCGTTCGGGTGAGACGGCGGCGACCTTGAAAGTTCAGGTCAAAGGTTACGCCAAGCCTTTTGCCTGGGCCTTTCGCGAGCATGTGGTTCCTGTATTGAGCAAGCGTGGCTGCAACCAGGGTTCGTGTCACGGAGCTTTGGCGGGCAAGAATGGGTTCAAGCTGACGCTCAAGGGTTACGACCCTGAGGTGGATTACGATGTTCTGACGCGTCAGAGCCAGGGGCGCCGAGTGGTGCTTGCCGATGCGGAGAAGAGCCTGGTGTTGCAGAAGGCGAGCTTCGCGATTCCGCATGGGGGCGGGCGGTTGCTGAAGAAGGATTCGCTTGAGTATCGTGTGATTCGCGAGTGGATTGAAGCGGGCGCGCCTGCGCCTACGGCCGCTGACGTCGAGGTTGTGGACCTTGAAGTTTTTCCCAAGAGCGCCATTCTCAAGAACGGTGCCGAGCAGCAGTTGGTGGTGCGAGCCAAGTATGCCGACGGTCGTTTTGAAGATGTCACGCGATGGGCGAAGTACAGTTCGAACGATGAAGGTGTCGCGCAGGTGGATGATGCGACAGGCCGGGTGAAGATGCTGGGTCATGGCGAGGCCGCGATTACGGTTTGGTATTCGAGCAAGGTTCTCTATACGCGACTTGCCGTGCCTTCTGAGAATGAGGTTGCGCCTGAGAAGTACTCGAAGATTACTCGCCGCAACTATATCGATGAACTGGTTGTGAAGAAGCTGCGCGGCTTGAACATTGAACCGTCGCCTTTGGCTGGCGATGAGATGTTTGTGCGGCGCGCGTTTCTGGATGCGGCCGGTGTCTTGCCGACGGCGGAAGAGGTCGAGAACTTTCTGGCCGATAAGAGCGCGAACAAGCGGGAGAAGCTGGTCGAGTACATTTTGGCCAAGGAAGAGTTCACGGATTATTGGGCTTATAAGTGGAGCGACCTGATGCTGGTCAGCTCGCGCAAGTTGGGCCCGGTAGGGATGCAGAGTTTCTACAACTGGATCCGCGAGAGCGTCAAACAGAACAAGAGCTGGGACAAGTTTGCGACCGAGATTCTGACTTCGAGCGGCAGCACACGGCAGAATGGCGCACTGAACTATTTCGTGCTGCATAAGGATCCAATCGACCTGACCGAGAACGTGACGCAGGCGTTCCTGGGCCAGCGGCTTACGTGCGCCAGGTGCCACAATCACCCACTTGAGAAATGGACTCAGAAGCAGTATTTCCAGATGGCGAACTTGTTCGCCCGGGTCGGTTTGAAGAACGGCAATACGATGGGCGAGACGATTGTGTTTGCGCGGACCACGGGCGATGTGAATCATCCAAGGTTGCTGAAGCCGCTGAACCCGACGCCGCTTGATGGCGCGGAGATGAGTCTCGATAGCACGGACGACCGGCGAGTTCATTTTGCCAAGTGGCTGACGTCGCCGAAGAATCAGTTCTTTGCGCGCAACCTGGTGAACCGGGTTTGGGGCAGTCTGATGGGCCGTGGATTGACCGACCCGATTGACGACGTGCGGGCAACGAATCCGGCATCGAACGCGGAGTTGTTTGACGAGTTAGTGGTTGATTTCACGAAGGACTTTGATGTGAAGCGGCTGATCCGGACGATCATGAACAGCTCCACCTATCAGTTGTCGAGCGAGCCAAATGCCTCGAATCAGAGCGACGGCAAGTATTACTCGCATTACATCCTGAAGCGACTGCCGGCCGAGGTATTGCTGGATGCGATGGCGCAGGTGACGGGAGTGCCAACGGCATTTGACGGTTACGCAGCCGGAACGCGGGCGATGCAGTTGCCCGATGTGCAGGTAAAGAGCGAGTTCCTGAACGTGTTTGGGAGGCCCAAGCGCGTGATTTGCGACGCAGGCGAGAGGTCGAGCGACCCGAGCATTGCCCAGGCGTTGCATGTGATCAATGGCGACACGCTGAACAAGAAGTTGATGAACTCGAACGGTTCGGTTGGACTATTTCAAAAGCTTGGATTGAGCGATGGACGAATGATCGAGCAAGTGTATCTTTCGGCCTTTGGCCGGTTCCCGAGCGAAGGTGAGAAGCAGCGGGGCGTTGAGCTGTTGAAGGCTTCGCGGCTCGATAAGGGTACGCCAGAGGCGATGTTGCAGTCGCGACGCCAGGGTGCTGAGGATTTGATGTGGGCGCTGCTGACCAGCAAGGAGTTTTTGTTCAATCAATGAAACGCCAGTCATTATCTCTGTTGCTCTGCCTGCCTCTGTGTGCGTCGAAGGATTTCACGCGCGACATACAGCCGATATTTGAGAAGAGGTGTGTGGGGTGTCATTCGGCGACCGCAACGATGGGATCGCTGAACCTTGAGAGCTTTGATGGACTGATGAAGGGTGGCAACAACGGGCCGGTGATTGTGCCTCGCAACTCGAAGGAGAGCATGTTGTATCTGAGCGTGGTGGGCAGAGCGCCCAACATCGGGCGGATGCCTTTTTCGAATGATGTGATGCCCGAGGATGAAGCGGAGACAATCCGGGAGTGGATCGATGAAGGGGCAGAGGCGCCAGCCGCCGCAGTGACAAAGCCGCAGCAGATCTATTCGCTGGCGTGGCGGCCGGACGGCAAGTCGATTGCGTTGGGCGGCTATACGGAAGTGCGGCTCATGGATACGGCTGGGCAGACCGAAACTGGCAAATTGACCGGCCATGCGGATGCAGTGCGTGCGCTGGCCTGGAGCGCCGATGGAAAGTTTCTGGCTGCTGCCGGCGGATTGCCGGGGCGCAAGGGCGAGGTGAAGATCTGGCGGGCGGATGGCAGCTTGCAGGCTACGATTTCGGGGCATTCGGATGCGATTTACGGGTTGGCGATTTCGCCCGATGGCAAGACCGTCGCAACTGCCAGCTATGACAAGCTGATTAAAATCTGGGATCCGGAGACAGGTAAAGAACTGCGAACGCTGAAGGATCACATCGATGCGATCTACTCGATTGGTTTTACGCCGGACGGCAAGCGGCTGGTGAGTGGCGCAGCGGATCGATCGATCAAGGTTTGGAACCCGGAGACCGGGGAACGGCTGTTCACCATGAGCGAGCCCACCGATGGTGTGAACTCGGTTGCCGTATCGCCGGATGGGAAGCGAATTGCTGCTGCCGGGCAGGACAAGACGATTCGTATCTGGAAGCTGGATGCCAAGGGCGCGGAGCTTGAGACCTCGATGATTGCCCATGAAGACGCGATCTTAAAGATTGTCTGGAGCCGCGATGGCAAGCTGTTGCTATCGAGTTCGGCAGACCGCAGCCTGAAGCTTTTTCGGGCCTCTGATTTGACTGAGTTGAAGATGATTGGCAAGCAGCCCGATTGGGCTTATGCGGTGGAGTATTCACCGGATGGCTTGCGTGTTGCATTGGGCCGTATGGATGGATCGTTTGCGATAACCGAGGTGTTGCCATGAAGAAGCTGTTTTTGATTTCGATTTTGACGGGCGGGCTGCTGATGGCTCAGCGGACCACGCCTCCAACGATTGCCAAGGTTTTGCCGCAGGGCGTGGCGCGCGGCATGACGGTCGAGATGGAAGTGGAAGGGTTCAATCTGGCCAAAGCTTCGGCGATCTACTTTTCCGAGAAGGGTGTCACGGGCAAGATTCTCCGGATCAAGGAATTGCCGGACCTCCCTGAGGTCAGGCTTGGAGCGAACGGCGGAGTTTCGTCGATTGACCTCGGGCCGTTACCGGCGCGAAATCAAGTGACGGTTGAGATCGATATAGCGACGGACGCCAAGGTCGGGCCGGTGAACTTCCGCTTGTTGACTCCTCTGGGCACCAGCCCGGCGGGTACGTTCCTGGTGGAGCCGTTCTTTGGAGAAGTCTCCGATGCCGAGCCGAATGACACGATCGAAAATGCGCCGGAAGTGTTTTTGCCGGCGATTTTCGCCGGGACGATTGGCCGCAACGGGGACGTCGATGTTTACAAGATCCAGGTGCGGGCGGGTCAGCAGGTTGTGTTCGAGAATGGCGCGCCGATGTTGGGCAGCACGCTGCAGCCGGTCGTACGAATCCTGCGAGAAGACCAGAGTGTCTTTGCTGAGTTTGGCCTCGATGGCCCGGATAGCGTGAAGGCATTTGCGCAGCGTTTCGAAAAGGCTGGCGTGTATTACTTGCAGGTTTCCGATTTTCAGCAAAGCGGGCGTGCGAGTCATACTTACCGCTTGAAGGCTGGCGACTTCCCGGTCGTAACGAACGTTTATCCGCTTGGTGTGCAGCAGGGCAAGACCGCTGCCGTGACTCTTGAAGGATTCAATGTAGGAGGCAAGCTTGAGGTGAAGGGCGCAGCCGATGCGCGCGATGCCTTCGGAGTTCTGTTGCGGCCGGCAAAGGCTTTCAACGATGTGAGGCTGGAGTTGGGGCGGCATGCGGAAGTGGAAGCTACACCGGATGCGGTGCTGTCGATTCCTTCGACGGTGAATGGCAAGTTGAGCGATCAGGCGCGATTCTTCTTTAGGGCGAAGAAGGGTGAAGAGTTGGTTTTCGAGGTGAATGCCCGGCGGCTGGGGAGCGACTTGGATACATCGATCGAAGTGCTGGATCGCACTGGCAAGCAGATAGAGCGTGCGGTGGTCAGGCCGGTTTGGGAAACCACCACGACGCTGCGCGATCATGACAGCGCGACGCGCGGGATTCGCATCAATTCATGGAATTCATTGAAGGTTGGAGATTACGCGATGATTGGCAGCGAAGTAATCAAGATCAGCGCACTGCCCAAGGGGCCTGATGACGACATGCTGTTTGAGAACTTCAATGGGCAGCGCATCACGTATTTCGATACGACGTCTGAGGCGCATGCGATCGACAAGAGCATCTACAAGGCGCAGGTGCACCCGGCAGGGTCGCAGTTTACTCCGAATGGGTTGCCGATTTTACGGCTGCCCTATCGCAACGACGATGGCGGGCCGGGCTATGGCAAGGACTCGCTGCTGCACTTCACCGCCCCTGCAGATGGAGAGTATCAACTGGCGATGCGCGATGTTCGCGGCAAGCTGGCGAAGGCCCAGGCTTACCGTTTGACGGCTCGTAGGCCTGAGCCGGATTTCAGGTTGAGCATGACTCCACGCAATCCGACGGTGCCACTCGGTGGCGCAGTGCCGGTGACGGTACAGGCCTTCCGCATAGACGGTTTTGAAGGCCCGATTGGTTTGACGTTTGAAGGCTTGCCTGCAGGCATTACGGCAACTCCAGCCATGATTGCACCGGGCCAGGTTTTCGCTACGATTTTGCTTAAGAACAATGGCAAGGCGCTTGATGCAGCTACGCCGATTGAGCTGCTGGGAAGGGCCGTTGCGAGCGGCGGGAATCAGTTGGCTCGCCATGCCAATCAGGAAGACAATCTGAAGCTGGTTTCGGTGATGCCGATGGCGGACATCAGCATGACTGCTCACACTAAGGTGGTTGAGATCGAAGCTGGCGGCACGGGTGAAGTGAACTTGAGCATTGTCCGGCAGAACGGCTTTCAGGGCCGGGTGCCAGTGAATGTGATGAACCTTCCGCCGTCGGTGCGTGTGCTTGATGTGGGTCTGAATGGAGTTCTGATTAATGAGGACGAGACCAAGCGAGGCTTTACGCTGGCGGTATTGCCGGATAGCCCGAGTCTGGAGCAGGTGATTTATGTTGGCGGCATTGTCGAGACTCGAAGCCCGCAGCAGACCATCTATGCCGCTCCGGAGGCGATCATCCTGAGGGTGAAGGGTTTGAACGATGGTGGAGGCAAATCCGTTGCCGGCAGCCTGATAACGGGCGGCAATCGATAGCATGAAGCTCGGCGTTAATACACTCATCTGGACTGCACGGTTTGAGCGTGAACATCTGGCGCTGCTGGGCGAAATCAAATCGCATGGGTTTGATGGAATCGAGGTGGCCCGGTTCGACTTCGATGACTTTCCTGCCAAAGAGATTCGCGCGACAGCCGCCGATGTGGGGCTGGAGGTCATTCTTTGTACAGCTTTCACGGCTGACCTGTCGCTGGCTGGAGACAAGCCCGGGAAGGCAAAGGACTTCCTGAAGACTGCGTGCGATGCGGCGGCGGCAGTTGGCGCCACGACGATGGTGGGTCCGTTTTGCACACCGGTGGGGTATCTGCCGGGGAGGCGCAGGACCGTTGCGGAGTGGAACCAAGTGGTAGATGGATTTCGCGAGGTGGCTCCGCACTTTGCGGCCGCCAATGTCAGGATGGCGATCGAGCCATTGAACCGTTTTGAGACTTACTTTCTCAATACAGCGGCGGACGCGCTGGCGCTTGTGAATGAAGTCGGCTCAGATCACGTTGGAATTCTTTTTGATACATTCCACGCCAACATTGAAGAGCGCGATGTCCAATCGTCGGTTGTCGGACTTGGCAACAAGCTCTTTCACGTTCATACCTGCGAGAACGACAGGGGCGCGCCTGGGAGCGGCCATGTAGATTGGGTTCGTTTGTTTGCCGGGCTGAAAGAGGCTCAATACGAAGGCTGGTGCGTCATTGAGAGCTTTGGATTCAACATCAAAGAGATCGCAGCGGCTGCCTGTATCTGGAGAGATCTGGCACCGACGCCTGCCGATATTGCCTGGCAGGGCGCGGATTTTTTGCGCAGATACGTCTAGCCGAGCAGCCCGCCGTGGCCGAGGCAGGCCACTTCCCAACCGGACAGGCGGTACTTCGCCAAAGCTGGAGGGATCAACAGGTCGACAACATTCGGCTTGGCGGATCGATGGCAACCTGGGGCAGAAATAATCGGAATGTCGTCCTTGTAGGCGAGCAGAAGCAGGGTGCCGGGCTCTACCGGGGCAAGGAACCGTTCGATGTGGCATCCAAGGCGAGCGATGGCGCGGCCGATGACATCTTCGGGGCCGGCAGGGGCGGTGGTTGAGGCAACCAGAATCGTGGTTGGCTTCGTTCGTACCAAATGGTGCAGGCCGCGGGTGACTTCTTCTTCTTCTTCGAGGCAGGAGAGCGCGAAAGTGCTGCTGGCTCCGTAGCGTTCGAGGCGTTGGCGAACGATTCCTTCAAACAACATGCGCGCGCGGTCGCCATTGATCGGGTCTGTATAGAGCACCCCGACGGTGGGTTTACGGATCGGGCGAGCCTGTAGAATGGCGCCACGTTCCTTCAGAATATTGGTGATGGCTTCCAGTTGAGACTGGGCGACTGCAAATGGAGTGCTCTTGATCGTGGCAATGCGTTGATTTGCCTGGGCATAGCTCAGGTTGGGCAGGGTTGCGATTACGACACTGGCGGTGCAATTGATCTGCTTTAGCAGGTCTTCGTCGATCAGCACACAGCATTCCTCTGTGGCGATCAGGTTCACTCTGCCGCCGGGGGCGGGACGAACCTCGATGCAACCACAGCCGACCTCGCGCCCGACGATGAGGACGGCTGAATCTTCTGAGACTTCGCCCTCTTCGAGTTGCGTGACCCAAACTTCGGACATGCCCTCGGTCTTGAGGAGGCGGACATCTTCCTCACTGAGAATATGGCCCTTGGATAGAAGCTTCTTGCCGCAAGGACGGAATATTGTGCAGCAAAGAATGCGTCCGGATGATTCGAGAATGTCTACAGTTTGCGCCCGCATGGCAACGGTCTCCTGATTTTGAGGGCTGGCGGCTGCTGGAATCAGCCAAATAATCAACCCGATTATACAGGTTCTAGTACTCACAGGGACTATAAAATCTCAGATTATTTTCGCGACTTGCGATTTGTTGAGCTCAGTTGCCGGATGGGCGAGGTAAGGTGAAAGCCTGAAACGCTGCGCCAGGCGTGGAATCTGTTGAAAAGATTCGAAAAGTCGATGCGAGGGCCTGGGGAGCGGGGACATCCTTCATTTTTTTCAGTACGGCTATTTCGTCGCAGGCCTGGAACTTGGGGCAACGTAGGCAATCCTTCCACGCTTTGAGAGGTAGTTCGTTGCGGTCTACAAGGGAATAGCCCATTTTTGAGAAGAAGTCGGGGACGTAGGTAAAGGCGAATAGCGAATGTAGGCCGAAAGCGATGGCTTCCTCGTCGATGGCGTGCATAAGTTGCCTTCCTGCTCCAGTACCTTTGGCTGCGGGATCGACTGCTAAGGACCGTAGCTCGGCCACATAAGGCCCATAGAAATGGAGAGCAGCGCAGCCAATTAAATGGTCATCTTCGTAAATGACCGTGAAATCACGGATAAATTCTGCCAATTCAAATTCAGTTCTCGAAAGCATGACTCCATTGTCGGCATAACCGTTGATCAACTGGAGAATCGCCGGGATGTCAGCCATGGAAGCCTTGCGGATGGTCTTAGAGGAGGAAAGCTGTGCCAAGGTTCTCTCCTGTCTGCACCCGGGCGAGAACGTCGGGGGTTGCTCCGTGGACGATACGGACTTCGGCGACGCCATTTTGCAATGCGAACTCGGCGGCTCGCAGCTTGGCTAACATTCCGCCGGTGGCGACGCCATCGGCGATCAACTGATTGGCTTCGTTTTGCCGGAGGACAGGAATTCGCTGGCCGTCCGCGCCGCGAACGCCTTCGACGTCGGTCAGGAACAGGAGCCGGTAGACTTTCCAGGCGGCAGCAAGGCTGGTTGCCATCTGGTCTGCGTTAACGTTATAGACTTTACCGGCACGATCGCCACCGACGCAGGCGATAACGGGCAGGAAGCCGCTGCTGGTCAAGGTATCGAGAATCCGGGTATTGGCGCGGATGGGCCGCCCGACCTGGCCGAGGGCCGGATTGACGATTTCGCATTCAGTGAGCGCGGCATCGATTCCGGTTAGGCCGATGGCGTCAAGCCCCGCGGAAACCAGAGTGGAGACGAGTTCGTGATTGACGGTTCCGGCGAACACTTTTAGCACTGCGTCGATGACGGCGGGGCTGGAAACGCGGAGACCTTCAACGAATTCGCTGGCAACACCGCGCTCCTCGAGGAAGCGGGTCATTTGCTTACCGCCACCGTGTACAACCGCCATTGTGGGGTTGTCTTTGTGTAGGGACGAAAGCTGGGTGGCGAGGCTCAGGCGGGAGTTGGGATCGTCGAGAAGTGTACCTCCGATCTTGACCAGCAGCTTCACAGCAGGCCTTCCGTTTCAGTGAAGCCCAGAATCAGGTTCATGTTTTGGACTGCCTGGCCGGCAGCGCCCTTCACCAGATTGTCAATGGCGGTGACTACAACGGTTCGGCCATCGGGCTGTTGGGAGAAGCCAATATCGCAGTAATTAGTGCGCCGCACTGAGTGGAGATCGGGAACCTGGCCGGGCGAGTGGATGCGCACAAAAGGCTCAGATTCGTAAGCTTCGTTATAGATGTCGAAGAGCCGCTCGGCGTTGAATTCAGGGCTGGATCGCCGGAAGTAGATGGTCTCGAGGATGCCCCGGTCGATTGGTATCAATTGAGCGGTGAAACTGAAGTTCGCTTCGTCGATTTGCGAATTTTGGAGGACTTCCGGCACGTGGCGATGGTCGAGCAGCGAGTAGGCTGAGAAGTTTTCAGTCACTTCGCAGAAGCTGGTTTTCATGCTGGGCTTGCGGCCTGCACCCGAGACTCCACTTTTGGCGTCGCAGACGATGCCGGCGTTGAGATCCACCGCGCCGGCGTTGATCAATGGCCGGATGGCGAGATTGGCTGCGGTGGGGTAGCAACCGGGGTTGGACACGAGCCTGGCGTGCCGGATTGTGTTGCGATAGAACTCGGGCAGCCCGTAAGCTGCGGAGTGCAGCAATTCGGGCGCAGTATGAAGTTCCTTGTACCAGCGGGTATAGTTTTCAACGGTGCGGAGCCTGAAAGCTCCCGACAGGTCAACCACTTTGGCGCCGGCGTCGAGAAACTGGCCAGCTAGTTCCATGGAAGCTTCGGGAGGGGTGGCTAAAAATACAACAGCGAGATCCTCATCCTTGACGGTCTGACCGGAAAGCGGCGCGGCTGAAGTGGAATCGGAGCGGTGCTCGAGCGGAACACCCTCCACGAAGCGATGGCGGTGGAGGAGCTGTAGAAGTTCGTTACCTGAATACCCGCGGAAGCCGACGATGCCCGCGCGGAGCGACTTGGAGCTGGACATGATTAATTATTCAATGACTATGAATAATTATACCATCCGTCATCGTTGTTCGGCGATGGATTTGTCGGCGAGATCTGCGATGACCGGGAGCCGGACGACTTCGCGTTGGCTGGTCTTGAACATGAGGTAAATCCAGGTCGCGGTCAATCCCAAGCGGACGACCCTGGTAATCACCCAGGCCCGATTCATGACGTCGAAGAGAATTCCTTCGACTACCCAGTCGTAGATCAACCAGGCCACGAACAGATAGAGACCCTGGAAGGCGTGGAAGCGTACGATGTTCTTGCCACGGAATCTGTCGACGGAGAGTACATAGATGCTCGCGATCCAGCCCAAGAATGGGATGTAGCAGAGAACAGATACGGTGGTGTCGTTGACCGTCGAGAATGGATCGGTGTTTTTAGGCTTCGGGTTCGTTTGCGGTTGTGGCTGCGTGCCATCCGGAAAAATCGGACCAGCCGACTTGGCGTCAGGCTGAGGTTCGCCGCAGCGTCCACAGAATTGGTCACCGGATTGAACTTCGAAACCGCACTTGCTGCAGAAAGGCATTTGGATTCACTCCACGTCGTTCTCAACAGTTTATACGGGAATGGCCAGTAGATAGTTCAGTAGCGTGAATGATAGTTTGGATCTATGCAACGCTTACTGCTCTGCCTGATGATGACGCTCCTCGTTGGAGCCACGGCGATGGCCAAGGATCTTAAGATTTACTTCATAGACGTCGAAGGGGGACAGTGTACTTTGATCGTTACGCCGAAGGGCGAGAGCATGCTGGTGGATACGGGCTGGCCAGGGAATAACAGCCGGGATGCGGAGCGTATTGCGGCGCAGGCCAAGAAGGCGGGCGTCAAGCAGATCGACTGGCTGTTGATCACCCACTATCACACCGATCACGTCGGCGGCATCACGACGCTGATGGACAAGATGAAGGTGGTCAACCTGATCAGCCATGGCACGAATACGGAGACGGGCAAGAACGCCGAGCAGTTGAGCAGGCAATATGAAGAAGCCAAGTCGAAGCTGAAGGAGCTGATCGTGAAGCCGGGTGACCGCATCCCGATGAACGGCGTCGAGATCGAAGTGATCTCGGCACGGGGAGACATTCTGGGCAAGGCTTCGGCCCTGGCTCGTGGGGCCGGTGACAACCCTTTGTGCGGTGCAGCAACGAAGAAAGAGGATGATCCGACAGAGAATGCACGCAGCATCGGGTTTCTACTGAAGTATGGTGAATTCCGTTTTCTCGACCTTGCGGACCTGACCTGGAACAAGGAGATGGAAGTAGCCTGCCCGGTGAACAAGGTGGGAAAGGTGGATTTGTATCTAACCAACCACCATGGAGTGTGGGCCAGCAATAACCCCGCCATGGTTCATGCGCTCGAGGCCAAAGCGATGGTGATGAACAACGGCGACAAGAAGGGCGCCGATGCTGCGGCGATTGACAGCATGCGGGCCGCGCCGGGTTTGAAGAACTTCTGGCAATTGCATTACGGGATCAAGGCAGGTAAGGAACACAATGTGGAAGACCCTTACATTGCGAACCTGACTTCACCGGGCGGTTTTCATTTCGAAGTGACAGCCAAGAATGACGGGCACTTCACGATTGTGAATCAGCGGAATAAATTTACCAAGAGTTACTAGAGTGCTGAATACCTCGTCCGCGTATTTCATCTTTCTCGCGGGCGTCTTTCTCTGCTACTGGGCAGTGGCGCGTTGGCGTCTGCCGGCATTGACTGTCGTTCTTGCGGCGAACTATTTCTTTTACGCCCGTTGGGATCTGATCTATCTTGCGCTGATCCCGGCTGCGAGCCTGGTCGACTTCGTGTGCGCATTGGGCATGCAAGCGTCGAAGCGTGTCTGGTGGCGCAGAGTGCTGCTTGGAATCAGTCTTATCGCCAACCTTGGAATTCTTGCCTCTCTCAAATATATGCCGGGCTGGAATGCGAACTGGAAATGGGTTTTGCCGCTGAGTTTGAGTTTCTATTGCTTCCAGGCATTGAGCTACACGATCGACGTCTACCGGCGCGATACCAAGGCGACGTCGAGCATCCTGGCGCACTTTGCCGCCGTTAGTTTCTTTCCAACGATTCTTGCCGGCCCGATCACACGGGTGTCGAGCCTGATCGGGCAACTGGAGAAACCCAAGAAGTTGAGTTCGGCCGACGGGGGAAGAGCGTTGTTTCTGATCGGGCTTGGCGCGATGAAGAAACTCCTGATCGCCGACTATCTGGCTGACAATCTGGTGAACCGGATCTTTGATTTTCCGAAGTTGTATAGCGGCCTTGAAGTACTTGCGGGCGTTTATGGTTATGCACTGCAGTTGTACTTTGATTTTTCGGGCTACAGCGACATTGCGCTTGGAAGCGCGTTGCTGCTGGGGTTAAAGATTCCGCAGAACTTCAACATGCCTTACTCGGCGACCAACATAGCCGTGTTCTGGCAGCGCTGGCATATTAGCCTCTCTACCTGGTTGCGCGACTATGTTTACTTTTCGTTTCCGGGTTTGCGTGGCAAGATGATGCCCTATGTCGCGCTGACTTTGACGATGGTGATTGGCGGTTTCTGGCATGGCGCGACGTGGAATTTTGTGATCTGGGGAGCGTTGCACGGCTTAGGGCTGGCGGCCTGCCGCGCATGGCAGAGCTGGCGCGGGGCTGCGAAGTGGGATCATCCGGTCAGCAAGGCGCTTGCCTGCTTTTGGACAGTTCAATTCGTTTGCGTCGGCTGGGTGTTCTTTCGTGCTGCGACACTGGAGGGAGCACTGGATATATTCGCTCAGATCGGCAGCCTGACGATGGGGGCTGGAAATTTGAGTTCGGCCATCTTGTTGATTGGCGCGATTGCGCTGGCGGGGCACTATGCGCCTAAGCGTTGGCTGGATCAGAGCGAAAATTTGTTTGCCCGGACACCATTCTTTGCGCAGGCGGCGTTGTTGTTGCTGCTGGCGTTGAGCATCCGCTACGTTGCGGCGACGGGTAGCGCGCCTTTCGTTTACACGCAATTCTAAGAGGAGTCATGGAATTTCCGAGGAAGACATTCTGGACCGTGGTCACCATCGTGGGAATGGTGACGGGCCTGGAATTCTGGCCTGAGATGAAGGACTATCGACTTCTCGATTGGCCGGCCGTCGCACAAGTCGCTGACTTTCGAGCGAGCCGTGTGTTGCCGCAGCCGACAATAGACGAGGCAGTGCTGAAATTGCCTGCGGGCAAGGTTTTGGCCAAGAAATCTCGACTGGAGGTGGTGGAGCCGCTAAGCGACCCCGCGCAGAGTCTCGATTCTTTTTATGAGGCCATCGAGCGGGTTGAGCGCAGTGAGGCTGGGGCTCGGGTGCGGGTGGCGCACTATGGGGATTCTCCGACGACGGCCGATCTGATCACGGCCGATGTGCGAGGGCTTTTGCAAAAGCGCTTTGGCGATGGGGGGCATGGGTTTCATCTACTGGCAAAACCCTGGGCCTGGTATGGCCACCGCGGCCTCGATAACGATTCGAGCGGCTGGGATATTGAGGCTTCCAATCTGGTGCGAAACCGGGATGGGCTCTATGGTTATGGCGGTGTCAGCTTCAAGGGTGGGCCTGGGGCGCGGGCGCGGTTCCGCTTGAAGCACGACGGAACGGTGAGAGTGGAGGTGGCCTACCGCAGTTCGATCGGAGCTGGGACTTTGGTGGTGGATGCGTGCGGGGAGCGGATGGGGGAGAAGTCGACGGAGGGGGAATCCGCGGATGAGTTTGCTGAGTTTACTGTGCCCGCCACCTGTCGCGATTTCACCGTGAAGGTGGAGGGGGGACCTGTTCGGCTTTATGGTGTCGAGTTTCTGAAAGCAGGGCCGGGTGTGGTTTATGACAGCCTCGGATTGAATGGCGCGTATATCAGCGTCCTGGCTCGGTTCTTGAAGGCGGACCACTGGACGGCCCAATTGAAGCACTACGCTCCCGATCTGGTGGTGATCAACTATGGCACCAACGAGAGCGTGTTTGCGGCTTTCGTCGATCAGGTGTTTGAGAAGGAGTTGCGCGAGGCGGTCCGGCGGATCAAGGTGGCGCTGCCGGGTAAGGGGATTCTGGTGATGAGCCCGATGGACCGTGGGGAGCGAAATGATTCTGGTGAGATTGAGACGGTGGCGGCGCTGGAGAGGGTTGTAGTGATTGAGCGCCGGGTGGCGGCAGAAGAGGGCGTGGCATTTTTCAATACCTTTGAGGCGATGGGTGGCAATGGCACGATGCGGAAGTGGTACACGTCGGAGCCCCGACTGGTTGGCGCCGATTTTATTCACCCGATGCCGGGTGGGGCGAAGATTATCGGCCAGCTTTTGTATAAGGCTATGCTGGACGGATATAACCGGTTCAAGACGGGAAAGCGTGTCTCAGAGGTAGCTAAAAACCTTTAAGGATTGTAAAGACAGAAACTTGTGTGGTTCGGGAAGCGTTCTAATGAGTGAATGCGCCGCACAGTCTGTACCAAAACCGCTCTGGCTGCCTTGGCGCTGGGCCTCGTGACAAGACTCAGTGCATACCAGGATCCCGCGCCGGATCCCCCAGTAGTTTTCAGGAGTGATGTTTCGCTCGTTCGCGTCGATGTCCAGGTGGTTGGCAACACAGGCAGGATTGTAGGTGGTTTGCGCAGGGAAGACTTTGAATTGCGCGAGGGCGGGCAAGTTCGGGACATAGTGAATTTCGGGCGGGAAAACCTGCCCCTGGATCTGGTTTTGCTGCTCGATGTGAGCGGAAGTATGCGGCCGCACGTGGAGCGAATTGCTCAGGCGGCTCGCGAGGCGCTGTTGGTATTGGGGAATCAGGATCGCGTGGCGATTCTGGTATTCGACCGGCAAACGCGGACTAGCATGCCCTTCAAATCGAATCACGATGAGATTATGCGTGGCTTCGATCAACTGCTCGACCGCGAGAACTTCAATGGCGGTACCGATATTACGCGCGGGATGCTGGATGCGACACGGTTTCTGCAGAGGAACGCACGCGCTGGATCGCGGCGTGGGATTGTGATCCTGACAGACGACCGGACTGAGTTCAACCGCGACGACTTTGGCGTTGGGCGAGCTCTTGAGGATGCCAATGTGGTGATGAGCGCGCTGATTACGCCGGATGCCATTGGCGGCATGCAGCAGCGTTATCCCGGCACATCGCGGCGGGGTGGTGGTGGTGGTTGGCCTGGCGGCGGCGGTGGATTGGGTGGCATTATTTTCGGTGGTGGTGGAATTCCTGGAACCCGGATGCCGGGTGGAGGGCAGATTCCGAGTGGCGGCGGTAATGGGCCGGTGACGATTGGCAATGGACGGCTGAAGTCGGCAGGAACAGAAGAGATCGCCAGGGCTTCAGGCGGCGATTCGATGTCTGTGGACAATGCGTCGGCATTGCAGGATACGCTTGAGCGGATTCGCCAGAGCTACGCGCTGTACTTCAATGCGCCTGAAGGTGTGAAGCAAGGCGAGAAGCGGAATGTACAAGTTGCGCTGACTGGTTCGGCGACGCGGCAGAACCCGAATGCGGAGTTGCGATATCGGCCTAGCTATGTGGTTTCGGAGGGTGGAACGACCAACGGGCCCTCAAATGTCGACGATACGCCGACCGTTACGAGGAGAAACCCCGGGACCCGGACTGATGATTCAGGCTCCGGAAGGGTTGATACGAAGCCTTCGCGCCGGACTGAGGATGTAGAGGACGAGCCGATCAAGCCGCGGCGCCGGGTGGCTGTCGATGAGCCTGGCAGCGGAACCACTGGTGGCTGGCGGAAGATTGGCGGGACGGCGGCTGGTGGAGCTTCGACTCCACAGGCTGCTGATGCCACTGCTGAGCCGGTTAAGCCGCAGGTTGCAACTCCTAAAGCTGCGCCTGTAGTGACCAAGCCTGCCGAGAAGGCAGTTGAAAAAGAAGCGGAGGCCCCTAAACAGGGTGGTTTCAAGCGAGTGAAGCCGGGCGAGAATCCGTAGACTCTTGCATTCTCAGTTTCTGTTAAAATAATATTTGGGTCGGGAATGCTGAATTATTTTGGCATGTTGGAGCATATCCACCTGGCCTAATCTTTTGCCCCTTCGGGGGCTTTCCTTTTTTATGCACCTTCTTTATGTTGATGAGTCAGGATCTGTCTCTGATCCAAGTCAACGCTACTTCGTACTTTGCTGGAGTCGCTGTTTTCGAGCGGGCAACGCACTGGGTCGAACAGAAGTTGAATGAGGTCGCAACTCGTTTCAGTTCAGGCGAAGCACATGAGTTAGAGCTGCATGGATCTCCGATGCGTTCAGGGAAGAGTGATCGTTTGCGCGGGATTCGAGATGCACTTCGCATGGGAGTGGCGGAGTTTTACCCGCGCAGTGTTCGAGTATTTGCATCTGTTATCGAAAAGGCCGCGGTCGCAGGACAGGATCCGATTGAATTGGGCTTTGAGCAACTATCAAGTCGATTTGACCAGTTCCTACAACGGCAATACAGCAAGCACAATAATCCTCAGCGCGGGATCATGATTTTTGATCGTTCCAGCACCGAACAGCGCATTCAAACATTGGCGAGGGAATTTAAGTACAGAGGACACACCTGGGGCAAGACTAGGAATTATGCTGAAGTCCCGCTTTTTCTGGACTCTCGAGCTACCCGTTTGATTCAGCTCGCTGACTTGGTTGCATTCGCAATTTATCGAAATTTTGAGCATGGGGATCCCACATTTTTTCAAGAAATTGAGAAGACCTTTGATGCTGAAGGCGGGGTCCAGCACGGGTTATTCATTAAAAGCACACTGAAGAATCAGCTGGCGTTGGATTTAGACTGTTGAGTGGAAAAGCGAAACATCAAGGGCGTTTGGGCCAGTAGCCGTCGCGGGTTTGAACTATGAGGCCCTTCTGTTTTGTGGCTAACTGGATCTTGCGGAAGGCCGGGTAGCCGACGGGAATGTCGGATACGTAGCCGATGCTGTATTGGCTTCTGAGCTCCTGCTCGATTGTGGCGAAGATGTCGTCGATGGATTGCTTCTTTGTCACTTCAAAGAACCCGCCACCCGTGTCCTTGGCCATGCGTGTCATGATGGCCCGGCCGTTGGGCACTCCATAGCCCATGCTGTAAAAACCTGGATCGGTGAAGTAGATCGAATAGATAATTGTGTCCGCGCGGAGTGCTCTCTCGATCGACATGGGCAAGGTATGGTCGCTTGAAGAATCCACGCCGTCGGAAAGCACGATGAGTGCTTTGCGTCCGGTCTCGGCTTTCATCAGTTCCGAGCCCGAAGCTACGGCGTCAAAGTAAGCAGTGCCCGTGCCTCCGGTGGCTCGAAGCTCCTTGCGGGTCGGCGTGTCGATGCCATTGAGAATCTCTTCGAGCTGTGTGCGGGAGTCGCTGAAGCCTAGCCTCACTCGGGCCAGCGTATCGAATTGGATCAGGAACATCTTGTCAACCTTCTCGCGCACTACGCGATCGAGGAAACGAAATGCGGCAGTGCGTTCCGCAGGGATGACCGCTTCCTGGCTCATGCTGGTATCGATCAGAAGGCCAAGCCGCAACGGGAGGTCTGATTGTTTTGCAAAGTAGCTGATCTTTTGGGGCTTGCCAGTTTCTGTCAGCAGGAAATCTTGTTGGGCCAGGTCTTGAATCAGCTCGCCCCTTTTGTTGCGGACCGTGGCGAGCAAATTGATGACATTTACCCCGGTCGAGAAGGTAACGTCCTGGGCCAGCAGGGCCGAAGATTGGAGCAGGAGCGCGCGACGGGACAACATCTGACTTCATGATGCCCGAGTTTGAGAAGATTAGATTGGAAAATGCTGCGTGGAATTACAGTTGCGGCGGTTGTGCTTGGCCTTTCAGGATGGCTGGGCGGAGCAACCAAGAAGCCAGTAGCGAAGAAGACTGTTGCGGCCGCAGCTAGCAAATCGAAGAAGAAGACGGGCGCCGTGAAGCGGCGAGCGTATGTGCCTAGGCCGCCGGCAGTCAGCGCCAAGGTGAAGGCCGCGTCGCAGGAATATGTCGCGGACGCCATGGATGCGGTGGCTGCTGCCGCAGTTGAGAATTCTGCCGCGCTGGTTCCCTTTTTTGAGCAGCTCTGGCAGTTGGAACAAAAAGGCGCGGCGGAGCGGTCGCTGCATGTGTTGCAGTATGGCGATTCGCACACAGCCAGCGATGACTGGGCGCATCAGGTAAGGATGTTGTTTCAGGAACGGTTCGGCAATGGCGGGGCGGGGTACAGTCTTGCAGGGCGGCCCTTTCAAGGCTACCGGCGCTATGACGTCAAGACCGGGCAGAGCCGACGGTGGGAGACCGAAGGGCTGTTGACCAAGGGCGAGGATGGATTTTACGGTCTGGGCGGGGCGTCGATCGTCAGCCAGCGTCCAGGCGAGATGGTTTATCTCGACTCAGATGGTGAGAAGGCAGAGTTGTACTTTTTGAAGCAACCGGGGGGCGGGAGCTTCCGCGTTTTTGTGGATGGGGCGGAGGTGGCGAACCTCGATACCAATGGTCCGCTGGGCCCTGGTTATTGGAGTCTGAATGTCCCTCAGGGATTGAAGCGGTTCACGGTGGAAACGACTACGAGCGCGCCGGTGAAATTGTTCGGTTGGGTGACAGAGCACGTGCGGGGAATGACCTGGGAAACATTGGGTTTGAATGGAGCTCAGGCCAATGTCAGCTTGAGGTGGGAAGAGAATCAACTTCGTGAACACCTGGAAAAGCGCAACCCGGGGCTGATCGTATTCGCGTATGGAACGAATGAGGCGGGAAATCGAGACTGGACGCCGGAGTCTTACCGTGCGATGTTCCGGGGAGTGTTGCAGCGGTTTCGGGCCATGGCTCCGGGAGCTAGTTTTCTGGTGGTCGGCCCGCCGGATCGGGCGCAGCGGGTGAAGCGAGCGTGGACTTCGATGCCGAAGCTGGACATGATCTCGGAGGCACAGCGCGATGTTGCGCTTGAAATGGGGGCGGCGTTCTGGGATTTGCGGGAACGGATGGGCGGCGATGGCGCGATGAAGCGCTGGGTGTATGCAGGATTCGCGCAGGGTGACTTTGTGCACCTTACGGGAGCGGGTTATCGCCTGGTCGGTGAGACGTTGTATCGCGATCTGATCGCGCATTACGAGGAATTTCGAAAGATCCGGCAGAGGGTCTTCAGTGAGGGGAACGGCATCAACAATGAAGCAAGACAGGATTAGAGAGATTGTGGCTGAGATCGCATCGAAGCCAGTTACGGTGGCCACTGATGAGAACCTGTTTGAATGCGGTTTGCTGGACAGTTTTGGTTTGACCGATTTGGTGACAAGGCTGGAGCAGGAATATGACATCCGGATTCCAGATGGCGACTTGAACCCGCGCAAGTTTGAATCGCTCGACCGGATCGCTGCCTACGTGGAAGAGCGGGTATAGGCCGTGGCATTGCTGCGCGGTTTTGGCTCCTATTTGCCGGAGCGCGTCGTTGGCAATGTTGAGATGGCCCGGTTGTTGGGTATCGAGGCTGAGTGGATTCGAGAGATGTCGGGGATTGAAAATCGCCGGTTCGCGGCAAAGGATGAATCTGTAGCTGCGATGGCCTTCCGTGCGGGGGCGGCAGCTTTGGAGAACGCCGGGGTGGAGGCAAGCGAGCTCGGATTGGTGATAGTGGCTACGGGTACATCCGAGCGGCGATTTCCTGGTCCGGCCAGCGAAGTGCAACACCTGCTGGGAGCGAGCCAGGCAGTGGCATTGGATGTGCCGATGGCGAGCGCCGGGGCGTTGTTCGGGATGGTACAGGCAGCTTTGTGGGCGCCTCGGTCGGGCAAGGTGCTGGTGGTTGCCGCCGAGAAGATGAGCAGCGCGGTGATGACTGAACCGATGGAACGCGGTACTGCGATGCTGTTTGGGGACGGCGCCGGAGCGTGCGTGATTGACGAACATCGGGGATTTGCGCGGATCGTGGATTGGGAACTCGGTAGCGATGGCGCGGCGGCGTCTGATTTGAAGCTGGAATTCGATGCGCCGGTGCATATGAATGGGCGGATGGTGATCATGCATGCGGCGCGCAAGGTGCCTGCGGCGATTGCGACTCTTTTAACTCGGAATCAGGTTGCGGCGGGAGATGTGGGAGTGTTCCTGATGCACCAGGCGAATGCGAATCTGTTGGCCAAGATTGCGAGTACGGTGGGTGTCGGGGTGGAGCGATTTTTCAGCAACATTGCGCGTTATGGAAATACGAGTTCTGCTTCGATGTTGATTGCCGCGAGCGAGTGGGCGGGGGGATGGCGTGGCCCATCGGTATTTGCGGCATTTGGGGCCGGGTTTCATTGGGGCGCCATGTTAGTGGAAGGAGTGGAGCAGGATGCCTGAATTGATTCGGAAGCCGACGACGATTCCCGTGCCCGGAGGCAAAAGGATCGATGAGTATGTGGGTCGCGTGAATACGAACGAAGGGCGATTGAGCATTGCCCATATGCAAAGTCCGAGGGGCTGGAGCGAGCCCGGTCAGCGCCCGGGATTTGACGAGTGGACTCTTGTGTTGCGCGGAATGATGCGCGTCGAGCATGAGGGCGGCGTGATGGAAGTGAATTCCGGGCAGGCCGTATTGACCAGGGCAGGAGAGTGGATTCGATATTCCACGCCTGGCGACGATGGATGCGAGTATGTGGCGGTTTGCCTGCCGGCCTTTAGCATCGACAGTGTGCACAGGGACGAGTAGAGTAATGCTATGAGCAGCGGAAGCATGAAGTCGCGGCTGCTGTACGGGATTGGCGCCGTACTGCTTACCCTGCTGGTGGTTTTGCTGGTGTGGCAGGGCAGCTTTAGCTTTGGGAACTTTACGCCTGAGGGTCCGCAGCAGGTCACGATTTTTTGGGCAGTTTCTACCGTTGTCTTTCTGTTGACAGTGCTGATCGGCTTTCTGCTGTTCCGCAGCTTCGTCAAGATTTACCTGGAGCGGCAGAAGAATCGCGAGGGGTCGCGGTTGCGCACGAAACTGCTGGCGGCGGCTCTTGGGATTACGATTCTGCCGGTATTCTTCTTCGCCGTGTTCAGCGTGTATGTATTGAACCGGAATCTGGACAAGTGGTTTAGCAAGCCGGCCGTGAATGCGAATACGACGCTGATGGGGATGTCGATGGCGCTGGAGCGGGGTGCGGAAGCGACTGCGAGGGCGCAGGCGGAATTGTTGGCGAGTCTGCCGCAGGTGAGCGCGTACGCGCGGGGCGACAAGAGCATGCACGCCGCTTTGCAACGGTTTTGCGTGGCAAAGGGGATTGCCGAAGCCCAACTTGAGGACAAAGATGGAGGGCGATTGCCGCTTTGTTCGACTACCCGCACGTCGACCAGATTTGCGATGGCTAAGGCTGCTTTAGGCGCGGATCTGGGTTCTGTCTGGGTGAGAGGGCATCTGGAGGCGGACGCCGAAAAGGAACATCAGAAGCTGATCGACAGCATTGCCGAGTATGACCATTTGAAGGTGAGCCGGCGCGAGCTTTGGCAATTCTATTTGCTCCTGCTGGCGCTGATTTGTCTGTTCATTCTGTTCCTTTCCACCTGGGTGGTGCTGCTGCTGGCGCGGCAGATCAGTATGCCGATTGCCGAGTTGTTGAAAGGTGCCGAAGAGGTACGGAAGGGCAATCTCAGCTATCGCGTGGAGACTAACGCGGCGGATGAACTGGCGACGCTGGTTCGCGGGTTCAACAACATGACACAGGGCCTGGATGCGAATGACCGGGAGCTCGAGAGGCGGAGACGATTTACGGAGGCGATTCTTGAGAACATCCCAACTGGCGTCGTTTCTGTAAGCGGCGAGGGGCGGGTATTGAGGGTGAATCGAGCCATGAGGAAGATCATCCCCGAGATTGAAGCTGAGCAAACGCTGCGCCTGGACGATTTGTTTCCGAAAGAGGAAGCCGCTGAGTTGCGCTACATGATGAAGCGCGCGCGACGCACGGGGATCGCCATGCGGCAATTTGACTTTGTGAAGGAAGGGCGGCGGTTGCATCTGGGCGTTACCGTTTCGACCGTCGAGGAGAAACCGGGTTCGCCGTTCGTGCTGGTGATTGAAGACACCAGCGAGTTGCTGCGGGCGCAGAAGCAGGCTGCCTGGCATGAAGTGGCGCGCCGGGTGGCGCATGAAATCAAGAATCCGCTGACTCCGATTGCGTTGAGTGCTGAGAGGATCGCGAGGCAGTTGGACAAGATCTCGCTTGCGCCCGAGAATGCGCGTGTGTTGCGCGAATGCTCGCAGATGATCACGCGCGAGGTGGAGAGCGTAAGAGCGCTGGTCGATGAGTTCTCGCAGTTCGCGCGGTTCCCTGCGGCGCAGTTGACACCGTTGTCATTGAACACTGTGGTGGAGAACGCCATGCAGGTGTTTGCTGGCCGTCTAGAAGGAATCGAAGTCCGGGTGTCTTTGGGTAGCGGATTGCCGCTGGTGAACGCGGATGCGGAGCAATTGAAGCGGGTGGTCGTCAATCTGGTGGACAATGCGGCCGAAGCGATGCAGGATGCGCTGGTGAAGCGATTGTTTGTCGGAACCCAGGATTTGGGAAACGAAACAGTGGAGCTCATTGTCTCCGATAGTGGCGGCGGAGTGTCAGCCGAAGATCGGGAAAAACTGTTCTTGCCTTATTTTTCTACCAAAGGTCGTGGCACAGGCTTGGGACTGGCGATTGTGAACCATATCCTGAGCGAGCACCATGCGCAGATTCGCGTCGATGACAACCAACCGACTGGTGCGAGATTTGTGGTGGAAATGCCCGTTTGGAACGCTCCGGAAGTAGAAACGCCAATCGAAATCCAGGTGGAGGCCCGGGCTTGAAGCATATACAGATTTTGGTGGTAGACGACGAGCAGGGAATTCAGGAGTCGTTGCGCGGAGTGCTGGAGGACGAGGGCTACACGGTCAACGCGGTGGGTCGGGGCGAGGATGCGCTTTCGGAATTACAGAAGCGTAGTTACGATGTAGTTCTGCTGGATGTTTGGCTGCCGGGGATGGATGGGCTGGAGTCGCTCGAGCAGATCCAGAAGATGCCCTTGAGTGAGCGCCCGAATGTGGTCATGATCAGCGGGCATGGCAACATCGAGACGGCCGTTAAGGCGACAAAAATGGGTGCATTTGATTTTCTTGAAAAGCCACTGACCATCGATAAGGTAACGGTGACGGTTCAGAATGCTCTCAAGCAGCGCAAGCTCGAAGTGGAAGTGGAACGGCTGCGCGAAGTGAGCGGCGAGGAGCGGCGCATTCTTGGCGAGAGTGTTCCGATGCGCGCGTTGCGCCAGCAGTTGGAGCTGATGGCGAAGACGAATGGGCGGGTGCTGATTTATGGCGAAAGCGGCAGCGGCAAGGAACTGGTAGCGCATGCGATCCACACTTATTCGCCTCGCGCACAGGGGCCATTCATAGAAGTCAATTGCGCGGCCATTCCTGAGGACCTGATCGAGAGCGAGCTATTCGGACATCGTAAGGGGAGCTTTGCGGGTGCGGTGGACGACAAGATCGGCAAGTTTGAGAGGGCCGATGGGGGAACGCTATTCCTCGATGAGGTTGGCGACATGAGCCTGAAGACTCAGGCGAAGGTGTTGCGTTTTCTCGATGAGGGACGGTTTGCGCCATTGGGCGCCGAGGAGAGTATTCGCGCGGATGTACGCGTGATTGCGGCCACGAACAAGAATCTTGAAGATGAAATTGAGCGGGGCAACTTCCGCGAAGATCTGTTCTATCGCCTGAATGTGATCCCGTTCCATGTTCCGCCTTTGCGAGAACGTGTGGAAGACATACGGCTTCTGGCCGATCATTTCCTGCATGAGTTCACCAGCGGGTATGGGCGCAAGGCGAAAGAGTTGACGATGGAGGCCTACCGCGTGCTCGAAGAGTATTCCTGGCCGGGCAATGTTCGCGAGTTGAAGAATTTGATGGAGCGGATTGTGATCATGAATCCGCAGACGAGGGTGGAGGCGAGGCAGATTCCACTGAATGCGTCGAAGCGAAATGTGGTGGAACGTCCGCAAGAGCGGTTTGGGAGCTTGCAAGAGGTTCGCGAGGCGGCCGAACGCGAGTATATTTTCAAGAAGCTGGATGAGACGAGTGGCAACGTGACGAAGACGGCGGAGTTGCTTGGTCTAGAGCGCAGCCATCTTTACCGCAAGATGAAGGCATTGGGTATTGGACCGAAAGAGGCATGACGAACTTTGAACCGTGCGCGGCGGAGGTAATGCGGCGATTTTCGAAGGCGTCCGGGGGTGAGTGGATTGAGGTGGGAGGCGGGGTTGCAGGGTTTGCCGGCGTCGATTCGCCGGTCAATGCAGCCAAAGGAATGGACGGCAAGCTGGGGCGGTCTGAATTGCTGCGCGTGATTGAGTTCTTTGGTGATCGCGGCAAGGACTCAATTGTGGAGTTAGCGCCCTGGGTGGAAGCGCATTGTTTGGGAGACCTTGTTTGCTTAGGGTTTGAACGCATTGGCCATGAGGATGTCATGAGTCGGCAGAGTGAGCAGTTGGATGAGTCTCTCGAAGAGGTGGCAGACGCGGAGGAGTGGGCGCGGGTATTGAGTCTGTCGTTCTTTGGAGAAGTGAACGAGCTGGGTTTGTCCATAGGCAAGATGATGGGCAATGGGGACCTTGGCTTGAGTCTCGGGATCCGCGAGGCTGGGGAACTGGTGGCAGCCGGCCAATTGGGAATTTTTGGCGGAGCTGGACTGTTGGCTGGTGATGGGACGATTGAGGCGTGGCGGGGGATGGGTTTGCAGCAACGTTTGATTCGGGGGCGGGTGAGGCGAGCGTTTGATGAGGGTGTGGAGTGGGTTCACAGCGAGGTGCAGCCCGAAAGCAGTTCTCAGCGCAACTATCTTCGGTGTGGGTTCTCGCCGATTTATGCGCGGGTGCATTACATCAAGAAGGTGTAGAAGGTCCCTTCACGCTGGGCTTGGCCGCGTATAGTATGAACCTTATGAGTAAATTTTCTTTTTACGCAGTTCTAGCGGCATTGGGGTGCGGCACTTTGATGGGCCAGCCGCTTGTAAATGAGGGAGGCGTGGTAAACGCCGCAAGCGGCATAAGTCCCAAGTTTCCCAATGGGGCAATCGCCCAAGGTTCGCTCTTTGTGCTGTACGGGCAAACAGTTGGACCGGCTGGACTGGTCGCTTCACCACTGCCCTGGCCAACGTCGCTTGGGGGCACAAGTATCAAGGTTACCAGCGGCTCGGTTTCCGCCGATTGCCCGATTTACTATACTTCCGCAAGTCAGGTAGCTGCGGTTATGCCGTCGAACGTACCGGTTGGAAATGCAACCTTGACATTGACGTATAACGGTACTACTAGCATCGGAAGGACTGTGCGTGTTGTCGCCAGTTCCTTCGGCATCTATGCGATTAACTTGAGGGGAACGGGTCCTGGCAGCATCACCAATTTCGAATCCCCAGATGCCTCCCCACTTGTGAACACTGCTTTGAAGGCGGCCCGGCCTGGGCAAACATTGTCCCTTTACGGAACTGGTCTTGGAGCGCTCCCGGCCGGCAGCAATGATGGAGCACCGGTACCCACAGCGATTACAATCAATCAGCCGAATGTGGAGGTTTTTGTTGGCGGCAAGCGGGCTGATCTAGCCTATGCTGGTCGGGCGCCCTTTTTTGCCTCTCTCGACCAGATCAACTTTGTGGTGCCCGCGGGGGTGGACGGTTGCGCAGTGCCAGTGGGGATCAAGATTGGCAACGTAATTAGCAATTACACCACCATAGCGGTGGCGGCATCCGGCGGCATTTGCCAGGATGCGTTAGGGCTTTCCAGTGCGCAATTGAAGAAGATTGCTGACGGTGGTTCTGTAAAGCGTGCCTCAATCGCGTTGGTCCGAGTCGACTTAGAAATTTCGATTCCGATTCTTGGAAGCCAGTCGTACAAGACCGACACGGGAACCGCCGGGTTTAACGAGATTACCGCAAGCTCAATTGATCGCGGCGGCCAGTTGAATGTAGCAGGGGTATCTAGCGTGGGGACTTGCTTCGTTTACTTCGATTCAGTGGACAAATTGATCCCATCCGATCCGGTTGCGACTACAGGACTCGACGCCGGCGCAGTCATCAATATTGCTGGCTCCAAAGGTGCTAAAACTCTCAAGCTTACTTCTAAGGGCAGCTATTTCGAAACGCTGGCAACGGGCAGCCTTTCGCTTCCTTTCCCTATCCCCGGCGTGCCGACAGGTGGAGATCCGGAGGGATATCTCCTAGCCGGGAATTACACCGTTAACAATGGAGCCGGAGGGACCGATGTGGGAGTTTTCAACACTTCCTTCGAGCTTCCCGCCAATGTGACGTGGAGCAACAAGGGCGCCATCACAACCATCAATCGTGCGAATGGGCAGACTGTGAACTGGACCGGTGGAGATGCAAACAGCTACGTGCAGATCTACGGCTACTCTATTAGCGAGATTTCGAACAAAGGCCAGACGGGGTTCTTCTCCTGCCTCGAGCGAGCTGGCGCGGGAACATTCACAATTCCGGCGTCAATCCTCCTCGCACTTCCAGCCACACCTGCGGGCAGTCTGGAAGGATTTGTCCCGACTGCGGTATTGGCTATTGGCAGGGTGAGCGCACCGAAAGAGTTCACTGCGCCAGGATTGGATTCAGGGATCATCGTATCCACAGTTCAGTTGGCCAAGACAGTGCAGTATCAGTAACACTACACATACCAGCTAAACTGGAAGGAGGGCGGCCCGAGAAGCTCGGGCCGCCCTCCTCTTTGTTTCCATGGCCGATAATTTGACCTTGATCCTTTTTCTACCTCTGCTGGGCGGGTTGATCCTGTCCCTGCTGCCGGGGTCGAAACCGCAATTGATCAAATTCTGGGCCAACATTGTGCTCGGCCTGAGTGCGTTGTGGACGATCAGCCTGCTCGGAAGATTTGATTCGGGCAAAGACTTGCAGTTTGTCCAGCGGCTGCCCTGGATCCCATCGATTGGCGCGGAGTTCCATCTGGGTGTGGATGGCTATTCGATGCTGCTCATGGCGATGACGTCGGGCGTTGGTTTTCTTGCGTGTCTCGCGAGTTGGAATGCCATTGAGATGCGGATCAAGGAATTCTACCTTTCGTTGCTCGTTTTGCAGACCTGCGTTACCGGAGTGTTTCTCGCTGTCGACGCTCTGCTGTTCTTTGTGTTCTTTGAGGTGTCGTTGATCCCGATGTTCTTCCTGATTGCGATCTGGGGTGGTGAGGACCGGCGCAAGGCAGCGATGAAATTCCTGATCTACACAGCAGCCGGCAGCATGCTTTTGTTACTCGGCTTGATCCTGCTCTACTTTGAGCACTGGCGGCAGACGGGTTTCTTCAGCTTCAGCATTCCGGCGCTTTGGGCGACTAAACCGGAGGGCGATCTTGGGCTTTGGATCTTCTGGCTGATGTTCGCCGGTTTCGCGGTGAAGGTGCCTATGGCACCCTTTCATACGTGGCTGCCGGATGCGCATACAGAAGCGCCGACGGCGGGTAGCGTGTACCTGGCAAGTATCATGTTGAAGATGGGCACTTATGGCTTCCTGAGACTGGTGTTGCCGGGTGTGCCAGAAGCAGTGAAGCAGGCCAACGTGTTGTGGTGGATGAGCGTGCTGGCGCTGGTCGCGATCGTGTACGGCGCACTGGTTTGCCTGAAGCAAAAGGACTGGAAGCGACTGATCGCGTACTCGAGCGTGAGCCACATGGGCTTTTGCATGCTGGGCATGTTTTCGTTGAACCCTTCTGGCATCTCCGGGAGCATGTTGCAGCAGATCAACCACGGGATCTCGACCGGGCTGTTGTTCCTGCTGGTGGGTCTCATGTATGAGCGGCGACATACGCGCGAGATTTCAGAATACGGTGGTCTTTTCGGGCCGATGCCGGCGTTCTCGATCGTGTTTCTGATTGCAGCCGTGAGTTCCATGGGTTTGCCTCCGCTGAACGGGTTCATCGGTGAAGTACGCATCCTGATCGGCGCTTTTGAGATGAGTGTCTACTGGGCGCTGTGGGCGGGCTTGGGCGTGGTGCTTACGGTGGCGTATCTGTTGTGGTGCTACCAGCGGGTGTCGCTCGGAGAGACAAGTGCGAAAAACCTGGGCTTGCCAGACCTGACCGCACGCGAATGGGTAGTAGTGATGCCGTTGGTGATTGCCGCCATCGCGATTGGCCTTTATCCGCAACCTGCCTTCGACATGCTGGAGAGGCCAGTGAAGCAGATCGTGGAGAAAGTGAGGCCGAACTACTATGCTCAATCGAATTAGCGTGCATGGGGCCCGGCAGCACAACCTGAAGAGCATCGATGTCGAGATCCCTCGCAATTCGCTGACGGTGATTACTGGCCTGAGCGGTAGCGGGAAGTCTTCGCTGGCATTCGATACGATTTACGCCGAAGGGCAGCGCCGCTATGTCGAAACGCTTTCGCCTTATGCGCGGCAATTTCTCGACCAGATGGAGCGGCCGGAGGTCGATTCCATTGAAGGGCTGAGCCCGGCGATTTCGATTGAACAAAAGACGACAAGCCGCAGCCCACGGTCAACTGTCGGCACCATTACTGAGATTTACGATTATGTCCGGCTGCTCTACTCCTCGATCGGGACGCCGCATTGTCCAAACTGTGGAACGGAGATCAGCCGCCAGACCACTGCTCAGATCCTCGAGCGCATCGCCGAGATCCCAGAGAATACGCGGGTGATGATCCTCGCGCCTATCGTTCGTGGGCGCAAGGGCGAGTACAAGAAAGAGCTTGAGAAGTTCGCCAGGCAGGGGTTTGTGAAGGCGCGCGTGGACGGCGTGATGCGCAATCTTGAGGACGAGATCCTGCTGGACAAGCGCAAGAACCACACGATTGAAGTTGTCGTCGACCGGCTGGTACTGAAGCCCGATATCGGCAAGCGCCTTGAGGCATCGATCGAGACCGCTACGAAGCTGGCTGAGGGCCTCGTGCTGGTAAGCATTGTTGGCGATGGCGCGGGCGAACCCGAAGAGCGGATGTATTCGCAAAAGATGGCTTGCCCGAATTGCGGCGCCAGCGTGCCTGTGCTTGAGCCTCGCAGTTTTAGCTTCAACAGCCCGTATGGCGCATGTCCTGAATGCAACGGCCTTGGCAGCATGTGGAGCTTCGATGCGGACAAGGTGATCGTCGATGCGACCCGCCCTTTGTTTGAGGGCGCGCTCGGGCCAGGCTCCGCTTCGAACTATGTCGGGCAACGCGTCACCGATGGCGCATGGAAGAACAACATCGATCTCGCCAAGCCATGGGACAAGCTGACCGACGCGCAGCGCGAAATCCTGATGAACGGCAAGGGCCCGTACCCAGGCATCCTCAAGCTCCTTACGGACAGCCTCGAAAGTGCGAAGGACGCCTATCGCGACTATCTGAGCGATTACATGACTTCGCAGGATTGTCCGGGCTGCCATGGCAAGCGTTTGCAGTCCGCGAGCCTGGCGGTTCGAGTGAAGGGCTTAACGGTGAGCGACCTGACAGCGATGAGCGTCAAGCGCGCGCTAGAGGCAGTCAAAGCCTGGAAACTCGGCAAGCGAGAAGACGAGATAGCCGGTGGCGTTTTGCACGAGATCCGAACGCGGCTCGAGTTTCTCGAAGCTGTGGGCCTCGACTATCTGAGCATGGAGCGCAGCGCGCAGACCCTGAGCGGCGGCGAGGCGCAGCGCATTCGACTGGCGACGCAAATCGGCAGCCAGTTGCGCGGCGTTCTGTACGTGCTCGATGAGCCTTCGATCGGTCTGCATCCCCGCGACAACGACCGGCTGCTGGGGACGCTGGAACGCTTGCGAGACATGGGCAACACCGTGCTCGTTGTGGAGCATGATCAGGACACTATTGAGCGTGCAGACTACGTGATCGACTTGGGGCCGGGCGCAGGCAGGTTGGGTGGCGAAGTGGTCGCCGCGGGCACCGCCAAAGAGATCGCCAAGACGAAGGGCAGCCTGACCGGACAGTATCTGAGCGGCAAGCTGGAAATCGCTGTCCCGACGGTGCGACGGATCGGCAACGGCAAGAAGCTCAAAGTGCTCAATGCCACGGAACACAATCTGAAGAACGTAACGGCTGAGTTTCCGCTCGGCATGTTGATTGCAGTGACGGGAGTCTCGGGCAGCGGCAAATCCACACTGGTCAACGACATTCTTTACCGCACGCTCGCCAAGTTTGTTTACGGCTCAAAGGCCGACGCTGGCAAGCACGAGCGCATCATGGGGCTGGGCGAGATCGACAAGGTGATCGAGATCGATCAGAGCGCGATCGGCAGAACGCCACGGTCAAACCCGGCAACATACACTCAAGTCTTCGGGCCCATCCGCGATCTCTATGCGATGTTGCCCGAGAGCCGCGAGCGCGGCTACAAGGGCGGCAGATTCAGCTTCAACGTCAAGGGCGGCCGCTGTGAGGCCTGCCAGGGCGACGGCATGAAACGTATCGAGATGAACTTCCTGCCGGACGTGTATGTGATGTGCGACATCTGCCGGGGCAAACGCTACAACCATGAAACGCTGCAGGTGAAGTTCAAGGGTAAGAGCATCGCAGACCTGCTCGACACGACGATCGAAGACGCTGCGCCGTTGCTTGCGAATATCCCGAATATTTCGATCAAGCTCGATACGCTGGTGGATGTGGGCCTCGGTTATCTGCATCTTGGGCAGAGCTCAACTACGCTCAGCGGCGGCGAGGCGCAACGCATCAAACTGGCCAGGGAACTGAGCAAGCGGCAGACCGGCCGTACGATGTATATCCTCGATGAACCCACGACGGGGCTGCATTTTGAAGATGTCCGGCGGCTGCTCGATGTTTTGCAGAAACTGGTCGATTTGGGCAACACGGTGCTGGTGATCGAGCACAATCTTGACGTGATCAAGTGTGCGGACTGGATCCTCGATATGGGCCCGGAAGGCGGCGAGGGCGGTGGCGTACTGATCGCCAGCGGCACCCCTGAGGACATCGCGGCAAACAAGAAGAGTTATACCGGGCAGGCCTTGGCGAAGCTGCTACAGAGAGGCGGCAAGCGTTGAGCAGCAAGTACAGGCAACAACCGATGGACCTGAAGGCCCTGAAGACCGTGAGCGTTTTCGAGCGCGGCGGCAAGGTGCAGGTGGAGCATTTCGCTGCGCCTCATCAAAAGGGCGATTCGGTTTCGACACTGCTCGACAAGATGCCGAAACTGCTTTCCGCCGATACGTTGCGCGCCGTGGTCGCGGCGATCGCGAACGCAAGAGCAAAAGGCAAGCCAGTGATCTGGGGCATGGGTGGGCATGTGATCAAGTGTGGCCTTGCGCCGGTTTTGATCGACCTGATGGAACGCGGCTTTATTACAGCCTTCGTGATGAATGGCTCAACCTCGATACACGATTTCGAGATCGGCATTTGTGGCGCCACCAGCGAAGATGTCGAAGCAGTATTGCCCGATGGCAGCTTTGGCAGCGCGGAAGAGACAGGCCGCTGGATGAATGACGCCGCCAACACGGCGGATGGCATTGGGCTGGGTGAGGCTTACGGCAGGAAGCTCGATGAAGTGGGCAAGCCGGGATTGCGGGAGCAGAGCGTACTTTATGTAGCCTGGAAGCTTGGCGTACCGGTTACAGTGCACCTTGCGATGGGAACCGACACTCCCCACACACACCCGGCTGCCGATGGCGCTGCCTTGGGCGGCGGCACGCATCATGACTTTCGATTGCTCTGCGGCATCGTCAGCGAGATGAGCCATGGCGGTGTCTATGTGAATTGCGGCAGCGCGGTAGTGTTGCCTGAAGTGTTCTTGAAGGTGGTGAGCAGTGTGAGAAATCTGGGAGTGAAGCTGGAACACTTCACAACTGTCAATTTCGATTTCTTGCAGCATTACAGGCCGAAGATGAATGTCGTTGAGCGGCCCCATGCGAAGTCCGGCGGCAAAGGCTATGCCTTGACAGGCCATCACGAAATCATGGTTCCGCTGGTTGCGGCGCTATTGGTGGAAGGCCAATAACGCATGCAGCAGGACGAGCGACGCCCAGTTTGGAGTTATGAGGATCTCGGCATTTTGCTGGGAGCTGTGCTGCCTTGTCTCGTTCTGGCCGCTGTGGGCACCAAGCTACTTTCGTTCGTGGTTCCGCAAAAGGGCGTACTCACCGCTTTCTCCCAGGTGTTGATCTATGGGGGCGTGTCGGCCAGCCTCTATATGATTTTGAAGGCGCGTTATGGCATTGAGTTCTGGAGTGCGATGGATTGGCGCGTACCTTGGCGCAGGATGGCTCTTACGGTGTTTCTGGGGCCTGCTCTCGCGTTAGCGATGGGCTTTCTTTCTCTCGCATTGAGAACCCCAAACGAGCCAACCGCGCTTGACGAGTTGCTTAAGGATCGTTGGAGCATTATCGCGATTGGCATTGCCGCCACTACTATCGGCCCTGTGTTTGAAGAGTTGATTTTTCGCGGCTTTGCGCAACCATTGTTCATTCGCAGCCTTGGCCTGGTTGGCGGATTGGTTGTCACGGCCATTCCATTCGCCTTACTGCACGGCCCTCAAAACAACTGGAATTGGCAGCGACTGCTGATCCTGATGCTCGCCGGGTTGGTCTTCGGCCTGGTGAGGCATATGACAGGATCCACCGCGGCATCATCACTAACACACGCTGCATATAATCTGACTTTTATGGCCGCATTGATTATCAAGGAGCTGAGCAGAACCTAAAATGATTGAGACGTTACGTTGGACCGCGAAAGGCGTGGAAATGATCGATCAGACGCGCCTTCCGCATGTCGAGGAATTTGTCCTTTGCCGCGATTACAAAGAAGTTGCTTCCGCGATTCAGACCATGATCATCCGCGGGGCGCCGGCCATTGGAGTCGCTGCAGCGATGGGCGTTGCCCTCGGTGCGCAGCAGGCTGCTGACGAAAAGTTTGACGAGCAATTTGAGGAGATCTGCAAGACGCTGGCGGCAACGCGGCCAACGGCAGTCAACCTGTTTTGGGGGATTGAGCGCATGCGCCGTCTACGCGCGTCACTCGCTGGTGAGCCGTTGAGCGTAGTGCGCGAGAAACTGGTCACCGAAGCTCAACTGGTTCATGACGAGGACATCGCCATCAACAAGCGCATTGGCGCATTTGGCGCTCCCCTGGTGCCGGATGGCAAGACGGTTCTGACGCACTGCAATGCGGGAGCGCTGGCGACGGCAGGGTACGGCACGGCCCTGGGCGTAATCCGGGCGGCGGTTGAGGCCGGCAAGAAGATCGACGTGTTTGCCGATGAAACGAGACCTTTTCTACAGGGCAGCCGTCTTACGGTTTGGGAACTGCAAAAGGACGGGATCGATACGACACTGATCACCGACAACATGGCCGGACATTTTCTGCGTAGCGGCCGGATTGGCTGCGTGGTGGTTGGCGCAGATCGCATCGCATCCAATGGCGACGTGGCTAATAAGATTGGCACCTATGGAGTGGCTGTCCTGGCGAAGGAAAACGGTGTGCCGTTCTATGTGGCAGCTCCGATTTCCACACTCGACATGGCGATCGCAAGTGGCGAGCAGATTCCAATTGAAGAGCGGGCTTCGAGCGAAGTCACCGCAATGTTCGGACACAGGGTCGCCCCCGAGGGTACAAAGGTGAAGAACCCCGCATTCGACGTAACGCCAAACCGCTATGTCACCGGCATCATCACCGAAAGAGGCGTGGCAACAGCGCCGTTCACAGAGTCGCTCAAGAAACTGGTAGAAGGAAATTAAGCATGCACAAGATTTTTCTGTTGGGCCTGTGCGCCCTGACCCTGATGGGTGCCAATGAATACAGCAACCGTCGTGCGCCCAGCTTCTCGCTGCCGGATGTCAATTTCAAACAGCACGACATCCTCGACTATCGCGGCAAGGTGTTGATCGTTGAGTTCATGCAGACCAAGTGCGAGAAGTGCCAGGCATTGAGCCGTTCGATCGAAGGCCGGGTGAAGGCCAAGTTCGGCGACAGCGTTGGCATACTGAGCATCGTCGTGCCGCCCGATACCTTTGACGATGTGAAGAAGTACATCAATGTTTTCAAGGTCACATCGCCGATCTTGTTCGACTCAGGTCAGGTAGCCGGCAGCTATGCAAAGGCTTCTCCAGAACGGCCAGCCATGTATTTCCCGCACGTTTTCCTGATCGATCAGAAGGGTCAGATTCGCGCGGATTGGCAGTTCACCGCAGCGGGCCTCTATCCCGACGTGATCTCTGGAGACCGTCTGGTAGCTGAGATCGAAAAGCTCCAGGCTGAAGGCAAAGCCGCCGCTCCTGCGGCTCCGGCATCGACCAAGAAGAAATAGAGGTAGGCTAGCGGATGTGAGCCGCTGCTTGATCTGCGTACTCTGCACACTGAACCTGTTCGCTGAGCAGGGGCTGCACAGTGCAGTGCGCGCGGGCGATTTTGATCGCGTCAAAGCGCTGGTCAGCTCGGGCACGCCTGTGAATGAGCGGGACCCTTTGGGCGGCACGCCGCTTCATGATGCAGCCTGGGCGGGCAACAAAGAGATTGCGGTGTTTCTGCTTGAGCAAGGCGCAGAAATCGACGCTCCTCACATGGACATCAATGCCGCTCATGCAGAGAGTGGTTCCACGCCACTGCATTACGCGATCCTGACGAACCACCTCGAAATCGTGCAGTTGCTGGCCGCGCGTGGCGCAGACCTGAAACGCCGCCACAGAATGAGTTCGACGGCGCTCCATCTGGCAGCAAGCCGTGGTCATCGTGAGATTGTCGCCTTCCTGCTGGATCATAAGGTCGAGGTTGACCCCGAGGACAGTTCTGGCGCAACCCCTCTCGATGAAGCGGCGTGGAAGGGCCATGGGCCTGTTGTGGAACTGCTGCTTAGGGCGGGTGCCAACCCGAAGCACCGCATTCGGGATACGCGCATCACTCCGCTGCACGAAGCGGCTACGCGCGGACATCTTGAAGCAGTGAGGCTCTTGGTCTTGGCGGGCGCGGAGATCGACCCGAAGGATCAGGGCGGGTCAACGCCACTCGATGAAGCTCTCCGCCAACGGCACACTGAAGTAGTCGATTACCTGATGGGCAAGGGCGCCAAGATAGCCGGCGGCGATGTGCGCGGTGCGGCAAGGCAAATGGAAGATGCGGTGTTAAAAGGTCAGACAGAGGTAGTCAAGCTGTTGCTCGATCGCGGCATGGACCCGGACGCCCCCACCCAAAATGGAAGCACCTTGATTCATGACGCCTGCCTGAAGGGGCATGTGCACATCGCCGAATTGCTGTTGGCCGCGGGCGCAAGCGCGAATGCCCTGAATGGAAGCGGCGCCACGCCGCTTCACGATGCTGCACTTGGTGGGCAATTGGCGATGGCCAAACTGCTGCTCAATCGGGGTGCTGATATCAACGCGCTCGATAGGGACTCAAAGGCAACGCCATTGCATTATGCCGCCAGTTGGGGGCGAGAGGAAATGGTCTTGTTATTGCTCGAAAAGAGTGCGAACAGCGCGCTCAGAAACAAGGCTGGGAAAACCGCGGCAGACCTGGCACGCGACGCTGGCCATGATGCAATCGCTACGCGATTGAAATAGCCTACTGCGGCTTCTTTTGCTCGGGGAAAATCACGTAGCCTTCAGGCGCACCGATCTGCTCATTCAACCAGTTCAGGCGCTTGCGCATCTCCCGGCTCTGGATCTGGCGGGGGCCAGGTTCGACGTCAATATCGCAACACAAGCCGTGCAAGTAGAGCGTCAACGTATCGATAGTTGCAACGCGCGCATAAGCCCGGAATTGTTTCGTTTCGCGCCAGGGGCTGGTGGTGGCAGCAATGAGGGTCTCTTTGGTCCGCCAGCTTTCCTCATCCACCTCGCCGTGGACTCGACGCTTCAGTTCGTCCCGAAGGATGTCTTCAAAACCGGCCCAGAACTTTGGCTCGGCTCGCTGGACAACTTTGGAGGCGATGGAGCGGAAAAGGCGGTAGTGGTATTCGCCGCTGTCGCAACCCTGCACGGCGAATGTAAGAACAAAATTTCCATCGATCTGTGTCTCGGACTGCCAGACACGATCTTCTTCTAGATCTGTTGCGCTGGGCTTGGGTGCATCCATCACAACTGTTACTTCCCCGGAGCCTTCGAGGTGAGGAACCAATACGATGGATATTTCCGGCAGGAGCTCGCGAACCATGGGGGGAAGACTGCCCACGGGGTCGTAGATCAGTTCCTTCTCGTCTTCCGCATTCAGGCTAAGCCCCGCTGAATAGAAGCTGATCTTTCCCGAAAGGGCGACCATTTCTTTGCGGAATCGCTCCGCGAATGCCTTCACCGTCAACCGCTCTGTAATCAACACTCGAATGATAGCGCGATACGCTGGGTAGAGGTGGCGCGGAAAATCCTGATATCGGCGGGTGAGACGAGTGGCGATTTTTATGCCACGGGGGTGATCGAGGCATTGCGGCGCAGGCGTTCTGATCTTGACTTTTTTGGCTGTGCGCAGCCGAGGATGCTCGCGGCGGGGGTCCGGCCATCGATGGATGCCGAGAAGCTGGGTGTGGTGGGTTTGTTGGAGGTTGTAACCCACTTGCCCGGAATTTATCAGGAGTTTCTCAAGCTGATCGAGGCGGCTCGTGTCGAGAAGCCCGATCTGGCAATCCTTACCGACTCGCCCGACTTCAACCTGCGCGTGGCGCGCCGATTACACGACATGGGCATTCCGGTGATCTACCTCGTGGCGCCACAGGCTTGGGCCTGGCGACAGGGGCGCGTCAAACGGATGCGCCGGGATTTGCGCCAGCTCCTTTGCATCTTCCCTTTCGAGGAGAAATGGTTCCGCGATCGCGGGGTGCCGGGCCGGTTCATCGGACACCCGATGGCGCGCCATATTCGGGCAAGCCAGACTCGCGAGGAGTTTTTCTCCGGGATGAGTCTCGATCCGGCTTTGCAGATGGTGGCGCTACTTCCTGGAAGCAGGCGCGGAGAGATCACCAGACACTTGCCAGCGCTGGTCGATGCAGTGCGCCGGATCGGCCTCGAGCTGCCAGTGCAATTTGTCCTGGGGACTCCGCCGTCGGTCGGCCACAAGTTTTTTGATAACCATTCCCTGCCGGAAACCATCCATGTGATTGAAGGTCAGACCTGGGAATTGCTGGCACACTGTGACGTGGCGCTGGCAGCTTCAGGCACAGTGACCATGGAGGCAGCACTGTTGGGCGCACCCACAGTCAGCTTCTACAGGGTTACTGGATTGAGCTGGCTGATTGGCAAGTACCTGGTGGATGTACCGTTCTACACCATGGTGAATCTGGTTGCTGGACGGCGTGTGATTCCGGAGTTGATTCAGGAAAACATGACCGGAGAGAAGTTGGCGGTCGAAGTATTGCGTTTGCTAAGGAGCACCGCTGAACGGGATGATATGAAGAAGGGCCTTGCGGAAGTGGCGAGCGCGCTGCGCAGTGATCACGATCCGTTTGAAGAAGCAGCCCGTATCGTGGATGAGATGCTGAATGAGAAAAATGAAATTACTTCCAGTACTGTTGCTTAGCGTGGCGCTTTACGCGCAGCAAGATCGTCGCGGTCGCGTGGACGTTGAACACTACGACATCGATGTGACGGTAGAACCCGCCGCGCAAAGCCTGAAAGCCAAAGTGAAGATGCGGCTGATGGCGGTGGATGACCGTATCTCTTCCATCCAGGTCGATTTCAACGACGCCCTGCGCGTAGCGCTTGTGTCGGATGAAGCAGGCAACCAGGTGGCGTTCTCAAAGACCGGAGACTTCAATTATCGCGTCCAGTTTGGCCAGCCGCTGGTGAAGGGCAAAGCAACAACGCTTACGTTCGAGTATGACGGCCGCTTTGACGGTCGCGAAGAGAGCCCTGTGTACGGGATCCGCTTCGCCTCGATCGAGGCCACTGGCGCGTCGCTGCTCTATCCTGCCCGCTGGTTTCCTGTGAACGAATACACAAGCGACCGCTACACGATGAACCTGAACGTCACGGTGCCGGCAGAGTTTAGGGTTGTGAGCTCAGGCGTGGACCTTAAGGCTGACGCAGGTGCGACCAGCACCTATAGCTTCAAGACTTCGCAACCTGCGCTCTATGGAAGCTTTTCACTTGTGCGAGGCAAGCCGGTGCAGACGAGCATCGAAGGCGTTACCAGCTCGATGTGGTTTACCAATACCGCCATGGCCAATGAAGTCGGCGCGGCTGTAGCGAAGGCAATGAATTTCCTTTCCGATCTGAACGGCAAGCCTCCTGCGGTGAATCTCCTGCTGGTAGAGACCTTTAAGGGTTTCCCGAACGGCTATTCAGCCCCGGGCATCCTGTTCTTATCTCCGAATGGAATTGGGACGGAAGTGAATCCCCGCCTGATTGTAAATCAGGTGTCGCGGCAATGGTGGGGTGGGCTGGTGTCGCCAACCACGCGGAACCATATCTGGATCATAAATGGCCTCGCCCGGTATTCTGAGTCACTCTACTTTGAGCAGAGCGGCGGACCTTCGGCAGTTGAAACGGAGATGCGCGATGTCTATGTGGAAGCGCTCACTCAGCCGGATCCTCCGCTGATTCAGGCTTCGCGGTATGAAGATTATTCTCCCGAGTTCTGGGCCGCCACAGCCGGCAAGGGCTCTGCGGTGCTCAACATGTTGCGCGGGATTTTAGGTAAAGACAAGTTCGAGCAGATGCTCAAGACCTTTACGAAGAACTACGCTTACAAGGAGGTTTCGACCAACGATATCCGCAAAGTTGCCGAGCAGGTCTATGGGCAGGACCTAGGCTACTTCTTCATCCAGTGGATTGAATCCGCCGGGGCGCCGGAATTCAAGTTGATGTATACGGTATTCCGCACCTCGAAGGGCTTCCGTGTGTTGGGCAAGGTAACGCAGGATCTGGATACCTTCCGTATGCCAGTAAAGCTGAAGATCGAAACAGAAGGCAACCCTGAAGAGAAGATCGTCGAAGTTGTCGGGACATCGTCGGAATTCAGCGTCGAAACATTTGGTAAGCCTGTGTCTGTAAAGCTCGATCCCGACATGCAGGTGCTTCGTTATGACGATAAGATTCGCGTGGCAGTGGCGATTCGCAAGGGTGAACAGTTTGCTGAAGTGAGCGATTTTCAGGAGGCTCTGAAGGAGTATCAGAAGGCACTCGAAGTGAACCGCAATTCGTCTCTTGGCCACTACCGCGTGGCAGAGATCTTCCTGCTGCAGAACAATTACCAATCCGCGGCAAACGAGTTCCGCGAAGTATTAAACGGCGATTTAGAGCCGAAGTGGACTGAGGTCTGGACGCACATAAACCTGGGCAAGATCTTCGACGTCACCGGCCAGCGCGAGCGCGCCGTCAGCGAATATAACCAGGCGATTCGCACTAAGGATAATACCCAGGGCGCAATGGAAGAAGCCGCCAAGTACGTCAAGGATCCGTACAAGCGTCAGAACGTCGACCGCTAGTCAAGTCGCTTGCGGAATCTGAGTACGCTTACCGTCAGTATGGCACTGCCCAACGTAGCGAGGGCTGCCACCTGAGGCCATAGAATTTCAAGACCCACGCCCTTCAGAAAGATACCTCGAGTAATCTCCATGAAGTAGCGCATCGGGTTTAGGTAAGTGATCCATTGAATCACTTCAGGCATGTTGCGAATAGGGAAGCTGAAGCCGCTCAACATGAACATGGGTTGGAACAGGAATAGCGTTGTCATCATGGCCTGCTGTTGTGTGTTTGAAATCGTGGAGATGAACAGCCCGAGTCCGAGAGTGCACTGGATAAAAAACAGGCTGGCAAAGACGAGCACCACGGGATTGCCGTTCAGTGGTACGCGGAAGACGAGCATTCCAACGGTTGTGATGAAGGCCAACTGCACGAGCGCAATCGCGGCAAAGGGCAGCGTTTTGCCGAGTATGAGTTCAATGGGGCGGATCGGGGTGACCATCAGTTGTTCCATCGTGCCGATTTCTTTTTCGCGCACAATCGCCATTGAAGTGAGCGAAAGCGTCACGAGCATAATGATGTTGACGAGAATGCCCGGCACGAAATAGTTGCGGCTGCGGAGTTCTGGATTGAACCACACGCGCGGTTCGATGTTGATGGTTGGAATTGGAGCGAACAATGGTCGATCCACCGCGCGGCCGACGAGTTTTCGCTGTTGTAGTTTGGCCAGCTTCTGCCCACTGAAGAGTCGAATCACTTGTGATGCCTGATTAGAGACCAGGTTGGCTGTATTCGAATTGGTGCCGTCAACCAGGATCTGAACTTGCGCTTCCCGCCCGCGGGCGATATCCGCTGCGAAGCCGGGCAGTATGCGAACAATGCCTTCGACCTGACCGCGGTCCAGTACGAGTTGGGTATCCAGTTCCGATTCTAGTCGCTTGATGATCGTGAATCGTCCAGAGCCGACGAACGCCTCAAGCAGTTCGCGCGACTCGGTGCTGCGATCCTGATCCATCCACGCGAGCTTTGCGTGTTCGACATCGAGATTCACGGCATAGCCGAAGACGAGTAGCTGAATCATCGGCGGCATGATCAAGGCCGCACGCATGCGTGGCTCTCGAAGCGTCTGCTTGAGTTCCTTAATCACCATCTCGCGAATGCGTTCCCAGCTCATCAAGCCACCTTCGCCCGCATCTTGCGGACTGCCACAAAGAATATGATCGACCCATAAAGGGCCAAGGCCAGCAACTCGGCCCACAGGATTTGCACGCCGACGCCTTTGAGGAAGATACCCTTCAGAATCGTGACAAAGTAGCGCGCCGGCACGATGCGTGAGACTACCTGAATGACGGGCGGCATGTTCTCAATTGAATAGATAAAGCCGCTCAGCAGGAAGGCCGGCAGAAAGCTGGAGAACATACTGAGCTGATAGGCAATCACCTGATTGCGCGTCACTGTTGAAATCAGGATGCCCCAGCAGAGCGCCCCAAAGCAGAAGAGTGCGGAGCTGGCGATCAGCAGCACCGGACTGCCACGCAGAGGGACGCCAAACAGAAAGACGCCGGTCAGGATGCAGATCATCATGTCCACCATGCCGATGGCGAAGTACGCAGCCAGCTTGCCGAGCAGGAACTCGACCGGGCGAAGTGGCGTCGAAAGCAGTTGTTCCATGCTGCCGTTCTCCCATTCGCGCGCAACGCAGAGGCTGGTCAGTACGGATGCGATGATCATCAGGATGACAGCGATCAGGCCAGGCACGATGTAGTTGCGGCTCTTCAGATCGCTGTTGAAGACAACGCGAGTTCGCGCGTCGATCAGGTTGATCTTGGGGACGCCGTAACGATCTCGCGCAGCCGCTCTGACCTCTACGCCGTACAGAGTGATGAGACTTTGTGCGTAGCCGAGAGCGATGCTTGCAGTATTTGAATCGCTTCCGTCGATGACGAGCTGGACAGCGGCTGTGCGACCCGCTTTCAGGTCAGCGCCGAAGCCGGGCTGAATGATGACGCCGACCAGACTTTGGCCTTTGTCGATCGAATGGTTTAGCTCGGCGGGAGTCGCCGCGTTGAAGACAATGTCGAAGTAGCGGCTGCCGCGAAATTGCTCCACAAGTTCCTGGCTTTCGGAGGTGCGATCCAGGTCCTGGATGGCCGTCGGTACATGATCGACATCGAGGCTGAGGGCGTAACCGAAAAGCAGCAGGAGCAGCAGCGGGATCGCGAGAGCCATATAGAGGCTGAGCGGATCCCTCAGGATGTGCAGGAACTCCTTGCGGGTTACGGCCCACCAGCGTCGAAAGTTCATTGCGTGGCGGCCTCCTCGCGTTCGATGCTCTCGACGAAGACTTCTTCCATTGATTGCTTGCCGAGTTGCCGCTTCAACTCGGCTGGTGTGCCAAGTGAGATCATCTTGCCTTTGTACATGAGCGCCAGACGGTGGCAGTACTCAGCCTCGTCCATGTAGTGTGTAGTGACAAAGACGGTTTGGCCTGCTTCGCTCAATTGATAGATGAGATCCCAGAAGGCGCGGCGCGCGATTGGGTCAACGCCGCTGGTGGGCTCATCCAGGAACACGATCGGCGGCTCGTGCAGAATCGCACACCCAAGCGCAAGGCGCTGTTTGAGGCCGCCGGGCAATGTAGCGGTCATCGAGTTTTCGCGTCCCTCGAGGCCCGCCATGTGGAGGGCGTATTGCTTGCGCTCAGCGCGCTTCGCCGATGCTACGCCGTAGATACCGCTGAAGAAGTCGATGTTCTCACCGACTGTCAGATCGTCGTAGAGAGAGAACTTCTGCGACATATAGCCGATGTTGGCGCGGACCTTCTCCGGATCTTTGGCTACATCGAAGTCCGCAACCATTGCCTTGCCGCTGGTCGGAGCAAGAAGGCCACACATGATGCGGATCGTGGTGGACTTGCCAGCTCCGTTGGGACCGAGGAAGCCAAAGATCTCGCCCTTGGCAACAGAAAGCGTCACGTTGTCGACGGCGACAAAATCGCCGAAGCGCTTGGTGAGCTGATCCAGTTGGACGGTGATTTCGCTCATGCTGCCAGCCGGTGGATCTCGGCGATCAGGATGTCCTCGAGTTCAGGGGTGATGCGCTCGACATCCGCATCGATTCCTTGGGTGACCTCGTAGATCGAGGCGGTTGGATGTAGGAAGAGGTGTAGCTCGGCGCCGCTCAGCTCCACGTTGGTAACGCCAGGGCGCTGCGCCAACTGCTGCTTGATGGCCCGCAGGTTGCCCCCTCTCACTGCGTAACACTTCTCGGGCAAGTTGGCCTTCAACTCGGCTGGAGTGCCGATCAGGATGATTCGGCCCAGGTGCATCAGGGCGACACGGTGGCAGCGCTCGGCTTCATCCAGATAGGCGGTGGAGACGACCACTGTAAGGCCATCTTTTACCAGTTCTTCGAGGATGAGCCAGAAGTCGCGGCGAGATACAGGATCGACGCCGTTGGTTGGCTCGTCGAGGAACAGTATTCGTGGCTTGTGTAGCAGAGTACACATCAATGAGAGCTTCTGTTTCATGCCGCCCGAGAGCTTTGCTGCTGGTCTGTCGCGAAACGGCGTCATGCGGGTCATTTGCAGTAGGCGTGTTTTCAGTTCGCCACGCACCTGCCCAAAGATGCCGAACAGATCGGCATAAAAATCCATGTTCTCTTCGACAGTCAGATCGCCGTAGAGCCCAAACTTTTGCGCCATATAGCCTATGGCGTCCTTCACCGCATCCGAGTTGTCCTTCACCTTCAGACCGGCAACCACGGCCTCTCCCTGGTCAGGATCGATGAGCCCGCACAGCATCCGAAACGTCGTCGTCTTGCCCGCGCCGTCCGGTCCAACCAGGCCGAATACTTCGCCGGATGCGACCTCGAAGCTGAGGTCGCGGACGGCTTCGACTGCTCCAAAGCGGCGGGATAAGGATCGGGCGATTACGGCTTGTTCCATCTACTTCAACCGGATCTCGGCATCGACAGGCATATTGAGCTTGAGCTCACGGTTCGGGTTCTCGACCTCCACTTTGATGCGGTAGACCAGCTTGACGCGCTCTTCATTGGTTTGGATCTGCTTGGGGGTAAACTCCGCTTCGCTCGCAATAAAGCTGATCTTGCCCTGGTAAGTTTTGTCAGGATAGGAATCGGACTTGATACTAACCGGCATACCGAGTTGGATACGTCCGAGCTTGGATTGTGGGACGTAGCCTCGTAGCCAAGGTTTGTCGATTTCACCTAGGGTGAGAAGTGGCGTACCAGCCGCTAGAACCTCACCGGGGTCTGCGCTCTTGATCATGACCACGCCATCGACGGGCGAGGAGACAACGGTGTCGCTGAGTTGAGAGTCGATCACGCCTACGCTGGCCTTGCTTCGTTCTACATCGGCGCGGCGCGCGCTGAGGTCTTCGTGCTTGCGCTGGATGTCGAGGCGCTGCGCTTCGGTCAGCTTTAGTGCTGCCTCGCCGCGTGAGACATTCGCCCGTGCAGATTCGATATCCGTCTTGCGAGGGCCTTCGGCAATCAGCCCTAAACGTTGTTCTGCGCTTTGGACTTGCGCGGCAGTGGAGTCATAGCGTGCCTTGAACTGGTCAAACTGAGATTGGCTAATGTCCTCTTGGGCGATCAGTTTCTGGGCACGGTCGTACTCGCGCTTTGCCTGGTCGTGCACAACTCGCAGGTCGTTTAGCTGGGCTCGCGCCTGAGCCAGTTCTTGAGGTCGCGCCCCGTCGAGTAGCTCTTGTAGCTTAGCTCTGGCTTGACGTATTTCAGCGCGGCGGAGGTTCAACTCGCTTGCGAGGGTTGTCTGCTGATATTGGATCGCGGTACGAAGTTGTTGCAGATTGGATTGGGCGACATCGATTCCAGCAGTGTCGCGTTCCCGGATGCGTGTCATCTGTTCCCGATCGAGGCGAGCCAACACTTGTCCAACATGGACGTTGGAGCCTTCCTCGGCATTCAATTCAATCAGCTTGCCGGCAGTCTTGAATGCGATGTCAATCTTTCGGAATTCGATGTTGCCACTCAGGTGAAGGACGTTCTCGTCAACACTGCTCATCCGGCTCCAGGCGAAATAGCCGCCGACCAGAGCCAGTAGGATGACGATGGGTATCAATCGTTTCATTAGCGAATCATTCCTTTCACGGCTTGTTCCATGGTGCCCGTGGCCGCTGCGACGTCGATTCTTGCCAGGTTGAAGAGGTAAAGCGCGGATAGCGTATTGTCGCGGGCGCGCGCGAGCCGGGTTTGGGCATCGGTTAGCTCTACACTGTTTGCCACTCCAGCCTCAGTGCGCCGTTGCGCCTGTGCCAGCTCGTTTTCGGCCAACTCCAAGCCGAGCTTGGCTGTTTCGATCTGCGAGCGGGAGCTCTTGAGGGTGTTCAGGGAGAGCCGAACTTCCAGTTCCACTTGTCTTTTTAGGTCTTCGAGCCTGAGGTGCTCCTGACGGAGTTGTACACCTGCTTCCGCCCTACGGGCTTCGCGGCGGCCCCCATCGAAGATAGGAACTCTTACGCCGATTCCAATACTGCGAGTAGGGAGTTGGGTCAACCCATCTCCGATAGCCCCATAGTCACCACTGGCTGCAAGCGAAGGTAGTCGCTCTGCCTGGATGCTTCTTACTGTCAGTTGAACTGACCCTTCTCGTTTTTGTTGGGCGAGAAGGTCCGGCCTTGTCGCGAGGGCGCTTTCGATTGCCTGCTCGACAGCGGGAGCTGGCTCAGTACCGTCGTTCATGCGGTCAGTGAGCTGAAGCGGCTGAGCTAATTCGATTCCTGTGGCACGTTTTAGCTCGAGATTTGCTCGCTCCAGATCGTTCTCCGCCACCAGTTGGCGCTGCTTCTCATTTTGAAGTTGTACTCGACTCCGGGTGACTTCAATTCCCGTGCCGGTGCCGGCTCGTTTCTGGGATTCGGCGAGTTTGACGAGGCGTTCAGCGAGATTCACGTTGGCTTTCGCGGTGTCGAGGGCAGCTTCTGCCTTTAAGGCCATCACGTATGTGCGAGCAACCTGCTGGACAACAAGTTCATTAGAGTTAAGCACTTCGGCGCTTGCAACTTCCTTTTGTAGCTTTGCCGCCTGGTATCGGCGGATTGAAGAGAGGTCCAAGATGCTTTGGGTGGCTGTAGCGCGGTAGTCGACTACAGTAAACGGCCCAACGAAGCTTGGAATCGTGAAAGGAAGGCCCGTGGGGAAGTTGAAACCGAAGGCCGCGAGGTTGCGGGTTTGGTTGGAGGCGCTGATTGAGCCATCGATTTGGGGAAGGAATGCGCCTAGAGCCTGTCGGCGGCGGGCTTCAGCCTGGGCGATGGTCTCGCGGACGATCTGAAGTCGAAGGTTGCCGTTCGGGGCGGTCGCCAGCTCGACTGCTTTAGGAAGGCTGAGTGGCATCGGCTCCGCGGCAAGGAGGGCTAGAAGCAGAAGGGTCATGCGGTGGTCTCCAGGCTTGGAGCGAGGAGACCCGCTTTCGCGTAAGCCTTCATTTGGCGTAGGACCTCCTGCTTGTCTTTGGGGTTGATCTGGCCTTTGCTGAGTTGCTGGATCATGGCGGACGCAGCAAGGGTATGGGCGAGGATGCCAATCGTGAAATGGAGCCGCCAGATCACTTCAATTGGACTTAACTGCGGGAGCAGCTTTGCGAGGGCTCGGCCGAAGCGTTGGGCGATTTCGGACATCTCGGAGGCGATAATGCTTTTGGCGGCGTCGTGCGGCTCGGTATAGAGGCGGCCGAGAAATTGCCCGATGTTAAGTCCTTCATTCTCAAGATGCGCGGCAGTGTCGATCACCGGTTCATAGAAGGCTTGGAGCAGGTGGTCGAGCGTCGTGGGTTCGTTATTTTCGAGGGAGGTAAGGCGAGCTAGCCTCTGCTCGTTCATGGGCCGGATGCGCCGGATGTAGACGCTTCTGACTAATTCGTCCTTGGAATTGAAGTGGTAGTTGACTGCGGCCAGGTTAACTTCGGCAGAGGATGTGATCTGGCGGAGGGATGTGGCTTCGATCCCTTGCACTGCGAAGAGCCGTTCCGCAGCATCGAGGATGCGGTCCTTCGTATCTCGAACGTTCGCTTCATTCATACGTTCGTTTTATTTTAATTCAAACAAACGTGTAAATCAAGGTGGTTCTTAAATTATTCCACTGTTACAGACTTGGCGAGGTTGCGGGGCTGATCGACGTCGCAGCCGAGTCGGACGGCGATGTGATAGGCCAAGAGCTGGAGAGGGATAATTTCGAGGAGCGGCAGCAGCAGCTCGGTGGTGACTGGGATCGGGATCACGTAGTCGGCCATCTCGGAAATCTCTTGATCGCCTTCGTTGCAGATAGCTACAACGATGCCGCTTCGAGCTTTTACTTCCTGGATGTTGGAAACCGTCTTTTCATAACGAATGCGGCCTTCGGGGTCTTCAGGGTCGTAGGCAGCGAGGACGACAACAGGAAGGTTTTCGTCGATGAGGGCGTTCGGGCCGTGCTTCATCTCGCCGGCGGGATAGCCTTCGGCATGGATGTAGCTGATTTCTTTGAGCTTCAGGGCGCCTTCGAGGGCGATCGGGAAGTGGATTCCACGACCCAGATACAGAAAATCCTTCGCTTTGTGGAGGGAGCGGGCGAGGTTCTGGTAGACGGCTTCGACAGACAGAATCAGCTCCATCTTGCCGGGAATTTTGATTGCTTCCTCGATGTGTCCGCGGACCTGGTCTGAGGTGAGCGTTCCACGCTCCTGACCGAGATAGAGCGCAAGCACATACAGAGCAGTGAGCTGGCTGGTGAACGCCTTGGTGGAGGCTACACCAATCTCGGGACCGGCATGGGTCATCAATGCGCCATTCGCCTCCCGGGTGATCATGGAGCCGACTACGTTGCAGATTGCCAGGGTCAAGGACCCTTTCTGTTTGGCTTCACGCTGGGCGGCGAGGGTATCGGCGGTTTCTCCAGATTGAGAAATGACGATCGTGAGAGTGTCTGGAGGAACAATTGGGTCGCGGTAGCGAAATTCGCTGCCGTAATCGACTTCCACCGGGATGCGGGCCAGCTTTTCGATAAGGAACTTGCCAGCAAGGGCGGCATGCCAACTGGTGCCGCAAGCGACGATGCGGATCTGGCGGAACTGCTTGAGCTGTTCGGCGGAGATGTGAACTTCGTCGAGGAATGCACGGCCTGATTCCGCGCCGAGACGTCCGAGCATGGTGTCGCGCGTCGAACGAGGCTGCTCGTAGATCTCCTTTTGCATGAAATGCTTGTAGCCGCCCTTTTCGGCCATGATCGGATCCCAATGGATGCGGGAAATGGGACGACTGACCGGATTTCCCGTGAAATCGGTTAGAGTGACGCCATTGGGCGTGAGTACTGCCATGTCCCCATCGGAGAGGAAGAACATGTCGCGGGTATGGCTGAGAATCGCAGGTACGTCAGAGGCTACAAAGTATTCGTTTTCGCCGAGCCCGATCACAACGGGAGGGCCCATTCGGGCGGCAACGATCTTATTTGGGTCTCTGCGCGAAATGATCGCGATGGCGAGTACACCCTGAATTTGGGCCAGGGCTTTGCGAACCGCCTGTTCGAGATTGTCCAGAAAGGCCTCTTCGACCAGATGGGCAATGATCTCGGTATCGGTTTCGGACAAAAATATGTGGCCCTTGGCCTGTAGAGCATGTCGCAGGGACAGGTAATTCTCAACGATTCCGTTGTGGACAACTACGAGATCGCCCTTTGAATCTCGATGCGGGTGGGCGTTTTCCTCGGTGGGCCGGCCGTGAGTGGCCCAGCGGGTATGGCCGATGCCAAGGCTGCCGTCGATGGGATCCTGGCGGAGAACTTCTTCAAGATTCCTCAGTTTACCGGAAGCACGGCGGACCGCAATCTTCGATGTCTCATCGTAGACCGCGATCCCGGCGGAGTCGTATCCACGATACTCAAGCCGCTTCAATCCATCCATGATGATGGATACTGCTTGACGATTGCCTATGTAGCCGACAATTCCACACATAAGAGTTTGAGGTGCTCCTGAACCCCGTTGCTGTTTTGGAGAGGAAGAGAGTTAGCCGAGAACTTCAATATGAAAGTCCTCGATGACCGGGTTCGAAAGCACCTCTGCAGAAATGGTTTGCAACTTGGCTGCCAAAGTTTCTTTCGTTGATTTCGGATCGAGTTCGATATCGAAATACTTGCCCTGACGGACATCCAGAATCTCGCCGTGGCCCAATGAATGAAGGGCTTTGGTGATGGTTTGGCCCTGCGGGTCGAGGACCGAGGGTTTCAGAGATACGTGCACGCGCGCTTTCATCAGTCTTTCCAGTTTAGGGCAGGAGGCGTGCCAAAGTGGGAAAATAGAAATTCCAACATCATGACCGGTCACCAAGTACGCCAGACATTTCTTGATTTTTTCGCCGGACGGGGGCACCGAATCGTGCGCTCGTCGTCGCTGGTTCCCGCCGACGACCCGACTTTGCTATTCACCAACGCGGGTATGAACCAGTTCAAGGAAATCTTTCTTGGGCAAGAGAAGCGAGACTATTCACGCGCGACCACTTCGCAGAAATGCGTACGGGCCGGCGGCAAGCATAACGATCTCGAAAATGTCGGCTACACGCGCCGCCACCACACGTTTTTCGAAATGCTGGGCAACTTCAGCTTCGGCGATTACTTCAAGGCAGAGGCGATCGAATTCGCCTGGGACTTGATCACGAAAGTCTATGCGCTGCCAAAGGACCGGCTCTATGTGACGGTCTTCCGCGAGGATGATGAAGCCGAAAAATTGTGGCAAAAGGTTGCGGGGGTGCCGAAGTCTCGCATTTTCAGGCTCGATGAGAAGGACAACTTCTGGCAGATGGGCGATACAGGACCTTGCGGGCCATGTTCAGAGATCCATTTCGACCTTGGCAAGGATTCGGCGGCCCCGGGCCACGAGCATGAGGAGTTTCCGCTCGATGGCGGCGGCCGGTTCGTTGAGTTTTGGAATCTGGTTTTCATGCAGTATGACCGTTCGGCGGAGGGGGTGCTGACTCCCCTGCCGCGGCCTTCCATCGATACCGGCATGGGGCTCGAACGGATGGCGGCGATTCTGCAGGGCAAGCTTTCGAATTACGAAACGGACCTGATCGAGCCGATCCGCCAGAGGGCATCTGAGTTGTTAGGCGGCAAGATGAAAGCGGCGACCTTGAACGTGGTTGCCGATCACGCGCGTGCGGCCGAGTTCCTGATCCATGACGGAGTGATCCCCTCGAACGAGGGCCGTGGCTATGTGCTGCGCAAGATCATTCGCCGGGGGATTCGACATGCGCGACGCGATGGGTTTGAAGGCATCTTCCTGCACCAGTTGACGCCGTTTGTCGCTGAGTTCATGAGCGGCCCCTACCCCGAATTGATCGAAAGCTCGGACCGGGTGGCTCGAGTGGTGAAGGAAGAAGAACTGCGATATGCGACCACCTTCCTGGTAGCCGAGAAGATGTTCCGCGATGAGGCGAAGACGGCTGTTGGCAATCTTCTCCCGGGCGCGGCGGCTTTCAAGCTTTACGACACTTATGGCCTTGCCCTCGATGAGCAGGAAGACATGGCGAGGGAGCTCGGCCTGAACATCGATCTGGCCGGTTTTGAAGACGCCATGGAGCAGCAGAAGCAGCGTGCGCGGGCAAGCTGGAAGGGCGCGGACAAGGCGCAGGTCAATCCCGCATTTGCTGAATTGCCGAAGACCAAATTTCTCGCTTACGCGAACTTTGAGGCGACGGGCAAGGTCCTGTATGCCAGCGAGACGGAAGTGGTGCTCGACCAGTCAGCCTTTTACGCCGATTCAGGCGGTCAGGTAGGCGATCACGGGGCGTTGTTCGATGCTGAGACGGGTGAGAAGCTGGCCGAGGTCACGGGTGCAGCCTACGGGATGCCCGGGCTGATTGTACACAAGGTGAAGTCGTTGAAGCCGATTGCGGTTGGCTCGGGCGTTGTGGGCAAGGTAGATGCCGATTGGCGGAACGCTTCGATGAGGCATCACACTTCGACGCACTTGTTGCAGGCTGCTTTGCAGAAGGTATTGGGCCGTCATGTGAAGCAGGCGGGCAGCGTGGTTGACCCGTCGCGACTGCGTTTCGACTTCACCCACTACGCAGCGGTCAGCGCTGAAGAGAAGGCAGAGATCGAGCGGCTGGTGAACTCCGAAGTGCTCGAGAACCTGGATGTGGCGACCAACGTGATGGGGCTCGATGAGGCGCTGAGTTCTGGGGCGATGGCGTTGTTCGGAGAAAAGTATGGCGATGCAGTGCGCGTGGTGACGATTGGCGATTTTTCGAAGGAGCTTTGCGGCGGCACGCATGTGAAGCGCACTGGCGATATTGGCGGCGTGAAGATTGTTTATGAAGGTTCTAGCTCGGCTGGGGTTCGAAGGATCGAAGCCGTGGCCGGGCCGCGAGTCACGGAATACTTTGAAGAGCAGTTGAGCGCCAAGGACGAGTTGCTGGCGAAGGTGGAGCGAGATAAGCGTGAACTCGAGCATACGCTCAATCAATTGAAGGAGCAGCTTGCCTATGCCCAATCGTCGAGTCTGAAGGCAGAGGACCTGAAGGGCTTCAGGGTATTGCGCTCGAAGGTCGTGAACATGGACCGCGGGCAGATGCGGATGGTCGCCGATGACTTTCTGAACCGCAATGCCGCGGATGTAATTGTATTGGGAACCACCACGGCGGCGGGTACGGTTGAGTTCATCTCCGCCGTACGCAAAGAGCTGAATCCTAAAGTACACGCCGGCAACATCATCAAGGCAATCAGCGAGATGGTGGGCGGCAAGGGTGGAGGCCGGCCTGATCGCGCCGAGGGCGGCGGCAAAGATGCAACGCAGATCGACGCTGCGCTCGCGAAAGTCGCGGACCTGCTTTAGATGTTGGATGCGGTAGTAGTAGGGGCTGGGCCGACAGGCCTGGCCTGTGGAATCGAACTCGGCAAGCGCGGCATGAAAGCAGTGCTGATCGAGAAGGGTTGCGTGGTCAATTCGCTCTACAACTACCCAACCAATCTGGTGTTCTTCACTACACCCGAGCTACTTGAAATCGGCGGCATTCCGATGACAGCAATGAACGAAAAGCCGACCCGGAATGAAGCGTTGAAATACTACCGCCGCGTGGCTGATCACTTTAAGCTCGACATCAGGCAGTACGAGCGCGTGGATCGCGTGGAGGGCAGCGACGGCAATTTTGTTGTCCATTCGGACAAGGGCGAGTACAACTGCCGGAAGGTGATCTTCTCGACCGGATACTATGACCTGCCGAACTACATGGGCATCCCGGGCGAAGAATTGCCCAAGGTGATCCACTACTATCGGGAGGCGCATCCGTATTACAACTCCGATGTACTGGTGATTGGCGCGAAGAATTCCGGGTCTCTGGCGGCGTTGGAGCTATGGTGGACTGGCGCGAGGGTGACGCTGGTGCACCGGGGCGAAGGCATCCACAACCACGTCAAATACTGGATCAAACCGAATATCGAGAACCGGATCAAGAGCGGTGAGATCCCGGCCTACTTCAAGTCCTCCGTTGAAGAGATACTGCCAGATGCGGTGATATTGAAGACTCCGAATGGAGCAGTGCGGCTCAAGAATGATTTTGTATTTGCCATGACCGGATATCACCCGGATTTCGAGTTTCTGAAACGGCATGGAATTCATTTGAATCCGGAGACTCAGCGTCCAAACCTGAACCCGGAAACCTACGAAACCGAGCGTCCGGGGATGTATTTGGCTGGAGTGTTGGTGGCTGGAGTATTCACGAATGAAGTTTTTATCGAGAATGGCCGATTTCACGGAGAGAAGATCGCGGAATCAATCGCCCGTGGAGGATAAGCAATGGTTTTAAGACTCGCCCTGATTTTGTTGGTGTCGAGCCTGAGTTGGAGCCAACGGTGGGAGTTGAGGCAAGCGCGGAATCTGGGAGCGCTGCCGGACGGAGAAGAGATTCGGGGAATCTCAGTACGCTTTGCGCGAAGCGCCGCCAAGCAGAAGCAACTTGAAGATCTGCTTGAGGAGCTGCATCGGCCGGGGTCGAAGAACTTCCATCGCTGGCTGACACCAGAAGATTTAGCCGCTCGATTTGGGGCGAGCAATGCGGATGAAGCAAGGATAGAGCAATGGTTGCGTAGGAGCGGATTTCGGGTGGACCACAGGTCACGCACGCGCACTTTTTTGACTGTTTCAGGGGCCTCTCAATCGGTGAGGCGTGCATTCAAGACTGAGTTGCGGCGGTATGAGCATCAGGGGAAGGTTCACTTTGCAAACGTTGCCGCCCCCAGCTTGCCCGCAGAGATTGCCGGGTTAGTTGAATACATCGATGGACTGGATGACTTTCTGCCCGAACCCGCTCAATCCAGGCCACCGGCGCCGGAGGGGAATATCTCTGGTGGACGCCACGTCCTTGCTCCCGATGACTATGCGGTGATTTACGCAATTCAGCCGGCATTGCAGCGGGGGATCGACGGCACGGGGCAGAAGATCGCAATTGTTGGTCAATCAGGAATTGATTTGAACGACATGCGGTTGTTTCGGACGCGCTATCGTTTGGCCGCCAATGATCCGGAAGTAATTCTTTATCCGGGCTCGCGCGATCCAGGGTTCACTGGTGCGCAGGGAGAGGCGAATCTCGACTTGCAATGGGCAGGCGCGGTGGCTCGCAATGCCAAGTTGATCTACGTATACGGCACGAGCGCGCTGTCAGCCTTAAACCATGTGGTGGATCAGAATCTCGCACCGATAGTAAGCGTCAGCTTTAGCGCCGGTTGTGAGGCTCAGAATTCCGCTGCGGTGCTGGCCAGTTTTCGCAATCTGGCGCAGACGGCGAATGCGATGGGGATCACGTGGGTGAATTCGTCGGGCGACGGAGGCCCGGCCGGGTGCGACTTGAACACCTCTACGATTGCCCAGAACGGATTCGGCCCAAGGTTTCCTTCGATCATTCCGGAGGTGACTGCGGTTGGTGGAACAGAGTTGAACGATCGCGGAGGTAGCTACTGGCGAGCAACCAACGATGCAAATTTGGCATCCGCACTTTCCTATATTCCTGAGATCCCGTGGAATGAGTCGGAGGCAGGGGTAACGATCGCTGCGGGGGGCGGAGGGATTAGTTCGTTCTTTGGCCGGCCGCAGTGGCAAGAGGGATCAGGGATTGGCAATGAGACCTTCCGCAAATCGCCGGATGTATCACTGGCTGCCTCAACTTATAACGGCTATTCGGTGATCTTCGATGGCGATGCGTATATCTACGGCGGGACCAGTGCGGGTACGCCTGCTTTTGCCGGAATGTTGGCGCTGATCCTGCAGGCCACCAACCAGACGGCAATGGGCAACGTGAATCGTTTGCTCTATCCGATTGCACAGAGCAATCCCGATGCATTTCATGACATCGCGAGTGGGAATGCGCGTGTGCCGTGCTCTGCGGGTACGCGGGATTGCAATGGCGGCAGTTTTGGTTATGAAGCCACGCCGGGCTACGACTTGACAACTGGCCTGGGGTCGATCCATTTCGAGAATCTGTTGGCGGCATGGCCGCGACAGCAGCCAACGCGATCTCTGGTTACGCTCACAAGCAGCCGCAACCCTGTTTATGCGGCAAGCCAGAATGGAGTGCTGAGCTGGAGCTATACATTGACGCTTAAGGAACATGCGGGAATGGCAACCACGATCACGGGTCTGCGGATTGATGATGCGGATTCCACTGGTCAAATCGAGAACTTCTTTGGAGGGACTGGTCTTGCGGCTGGGGCAATTGCGAACGCACCTTTGGTGGCGCGTGGGGTCACCGCCGGAACCACGCGATCTTTCGTCGTGACGGGACGCGACGCGGATGGGGCCACTTGGTCGCAAACGCTATCCCTGCCATTCGTGGGGCTTCCGCCAACACCGGTGATTGCGGGAATCGCGAATGGCGCTTCCTTCCAGGAAGCATTTGCTCCCGGATCGATTGTGAGCGTGTTTGGCCGCGATCTGGCAACGGGTACGCAAGCAGCGGGCGCGGTGCCATTGATTAATTTCAGCGCGGGAATCACGGCGACTGTGGATGGCGTGAATGCACCCTTCTACTACGTGTCGCCGGGGCAGATCAATCTGCAGATTCCTTACTCCACTTTGTCGGGCAATGCGCGGCTGACGATCACATATCCGCAGGGCGGCAGCGCATCGATCAATGTACCGGTGCAGCCTACTGCTCCGGGCATCTTTACCGATAGCCAGTTGTTTACCGTGCCGCAGTCGCGTTGCGGAAGGGGAGAGACGTGCATCCTGTTCATCACAGGGCAGGGCGCAGTGAGCCCTAGTATAGCCACGGGCTCCGCGCCCGCCAACAACGCTACACTTGCTCAGTTGCCGAAGCCAGTTGGGCAGGTGACCATGACGATTGGCGATGTACCCGCGACGATTGCGTTCGCCGGAATCCCATATGGGCTGGTGGGCGTGACGCAAGTAAATTTCACAGTGGCGGCTAGCACGCCAGTTGGAACGCAGAGGGTGGTTGTGAAGGTTGGGGCGACTGAGAGCGGTGGCGCAAAAATCGATGTTTTCTGAGGAGCGGACGCATAGAATTACAGCATGCTAACCCGTAGAGATTTTGCCGGCGGCGCGCTTGCGTCTGTGAGCGCGGCCACGTTATCGGCAGCCAAGATCAACTCCACTTTCAAGGGCGTGACGATCGGCGCGCAGAGCTATAGCTTCAGAGATCGAGATCTGGATGGCGCGATCAAAGCGATGCAGGAAATTGGACTCGGATCTGTTGAGCTTTTCAGCGGTCATGTAGAGCCTAAGCTTCCGAACCGCGATGAATTGCGCAAGTGGCGCGAGACCGTTTCACTCGATCATTTCAAGCAAGTCCGCAAGAAGCTGGACGATGCAGGTATCCAGTTGTGGGCTTACAACTACAGTTTTCGCGATGATTATTCCGACAAGGAAGTGGAGCGCGGCTTTGAATTCGCACATGCTCTCGGCGTCAACAAGTTGACGGCTTCTTCGAATATCACCACCGCCAAGCGCATCAGCCCCTTTGCTGAAAAGGCCAAGGTGTATGTGGGGATGCATAACCACTCGAATATCAAGCCGAACGAGTTTGCCACGCCCGAGAACTTCGCCGATGCGATGACGGGCACGAGCAAGTACATCGGCATCAACCTTGATATCGGACATTTCTGGGCCGCCAATTTCGATCCGGTTGAGTACCATGAGAAGAACGCGAATCGCATGGTTTGCATTCACTTGAAGGATCGGAAGAAGAATCAAGGCCCGAACCTGCCGTTTGGAGAAGGCGATACTCCGATCAAGGGTGTTCTCGATCTGATGGCCAGCAAGAAGTACAAGTTCCCGGCCAATATCGAGTATGAGTACAAAGGAGCGGATACGGTTGTGGAAGTGAAGAAGTGTTTGGAGCACTGCAAGAAGCTGCTTGCGTAAATTGTCGTTGGTGCTAGTTCTGGCCCTGTCGTTTGCGGTGTTTGACCGCGCGACAGGGCCATTGCTTCGTGAGGTGGAGCCACAGTGGGATCGCCACTTTAACACCCACGGCACTCGCGGCGTGATGGTGATCTGCGACTTGGCCAGCGGGAAGCTTCGGCGACTCGCGCAGCGGATAGGTTCACCCCGTTTCGACGTTCAAGATTGTAAATTCATGGATTGCGCTTGGGGCGGGAGTAGTGGGTGGGATTGGCGAGGATGGGCAAAAGTCTCGGGCTGCTACGGTATGGCAATGCCATAGCGGGCAAGAAGGTGGATTAATCCTGGCTGGATGGAACATCGCACATCTCCGCACTGGAGCAAGTGAGTTTTCTGAGGCTACTGTGGGAGAGCCGCGATGGTGTCTCGAGTAACCGGACATGGCGGAGTGTCAAAGAGTTGATGCTTGAACAAGAGATGCCTGCCTATCGACTGTTCGGTAAAACGGGCTGGCAGGGGGCGGTCTCTCTGCCCGATGGCACGTGGGCCGGCTTTGCCGGGCCCGAGCAACTGGGCTGGTATGTGGGTGTGGTGGATTTGCTAGCGGTATCCATGTTTTCGCTTTGAATCTGTATATGCGCAAAGCAGCGGGACGTTGCCAAACGCAACGCTCTTGCCAAAGCGATTTTGCGCGACGAGGGAGTGTTGCTCTAGTGAATCACGTAGAGGAACAAGGGTGTCTGGCCAAAGACCATTAGCAGAGAGCCGTCTAAGGTGAACGCTGTGGGTAAACGCAGGAGAAGGGATGCAGGGGCTAGCAGAGGAGCCACATTGGTTCGATCAACCATGATCACGGCTAAAGCCAAATAGATAAGTCCCGAATGCAAGCCGCTCGCAGTCTGCCTCCTCCTCTCGCGAGCGAATCTGCCCAGATTGATTTGAGAGGTAAGGAAAGGGAAATGTCCACCAAACACGGTAGCGGGCCGGTCCGCCTTGGAACTGTTGCCCTGCGGTGCACAGGAGTCCGGACACGGTGCCGCACCCCAGGCAATCGAGTACCGACATGCCCGTGATCGCTGCGCTTGCATTTGATGAGCTGGACTCTGGAGAAGCCCCCTGATCCAGTGAAAGGACCTAACAGCAGAGCCGCCCGCCCGCGAAGGAGGGAGGCTCTGGAAGCTGCAAATCAGAACTGCAGCATCACGGTGATGTTCATCAGCGGTTGGCCGCCCAGGGATGCCGTCCGGGGATCAGACGACACCTTGCCGAAGGTCCGTGGATTCTGGAAGTCCACGGCCGTCGTTGGCGGGTTGAAGTTATAGGTTTTCAGTGCATTTTGGAAGTCCCAGCGCAACTGCGCCTTGACTCTCTCCCGGATTTGGAAGTTCTTCTGCGCCGAGACCTGTGACCAAACCAGAGGCAAGCCGGTCATGATGTTCCGGCCAGCATTGCCGACCAGGAAGCTGCAAGCGTTGATCAGGTCCGCCCGTGCCTGGGTGCCGGCGGCAGGGATGGTTTGGGGACAACCGCCGGGCAAAGCGAAGTGGCTCATATCGACAACGGCGTTGGTGTTTTGCACATTGAAGCGGTCGCCGCCGATGTCTCGCCAGTCATCCCGAATACTGGGGGCGCTGACTACATCGGGACGCCTATTGCCGGCGAAGCCAGGATAGTAGTTATACGGAGAGTTCTGGAAGCTGAAGTTGAGCGGGTTGCCAGATTCAACGGTTTGGATCCAGGAGATTTCAAAACCGCTAAGCATCCAGTTCAACGCTCGGTTCGATGGAGAGAACTTCTTGTTCTTGCCCATGGGCAACTCCCAGTTGATGGTTGAAATCCAGCGGTGGTTCCGGTCGTAGCCGGCGCGTCCTTTTTCG
>Ga0163144_10000783_pt1 | contig 75118 bp, 73 predicted proteins | sample OliLak19BULKMAT1_FD_123175 | JGI IMG/M metagenome (GOLD analysis project Ga0163144, IMG submission 123175) | Freshwater microbial mat bacterial communities from Lake Vanda, McMurdo Dry Valleys, Antarctica - Oligotrophic Lake LV.19.BULKMAT1 | ecosystem: Environmental > Aquatic > Freshwater >... | reverse complement strand
CGGCCTGGTTCGCACGGGAGACCGGCACGATCCCCGACGCATCTACGGGTTCGTGAGGGACCACCAGGCGGTCTTCCCGATCGCGACGCAGTGTCGCGTCCTCCGGGTCTCCCCGAGTGGCTTCTACGCGTGGCGCGATCGTCCGCCATCGGCGCGGGCGCAGCGCGATGCCGAGATCTTGGCGCATCTGCGGGCCTTCCACGCGCGCTCGGACGGCACGTACGGGGCCCCGCGGCTCGTGGGCGATCTGCACGACATCGCCCTTCACGTCGGGCAGAAGCGCGTGGCGCGGGTCATGCATCTCGGCGGGCTGGTGGGCGTGAGCCGCCGGCGCACCTGTGGCCGGTTTGCCTCTCACAGTACGCCATCGGATGCAGTAGTCCGGGGTGGGGGCAGAGCTTAACATCCCTTGGGGAGCAATCCCCATGTGGGTTCGACCCCCACCCCGAGCACTTGCACCGCAACGACTTACGAGCTTGAGGGCGCCGGTCAGTCCGGCGCCCTCAATGCTCATTGTGACCGAATTGTGCTCGTTCTGGCAGGAAATGGGAGGACGGCTGAGGCCCTTTCCGGGGTCACCGGCGGGCGGCCACCCCTGCCTCGAGGTTTCCCTTCGCGACCATGGCGTAGCGGCGGTAGACCGCCTCGGAGGGAGCCACGTTCGGGCCAACGGGCCATGGCCACCCACCGGGGTGACGGAACAATCCTCCGGGGCTTCAGGTTATCCCCGTGCAGGCGACTCGCTTGCCCGACGAGGCCCAGGCCAACCGGGACAGGGTGACAAAACGCCCTATGGGGAGGGTACGATGAGGACCGCGGAACACCAACGACTCGAGGAGGCCCGCTGGATGCCGGTGAATCATCTGCTGATCGAGTCGCTGAGAAAGTTCCATGCCTACTATGGTGACGACTTCCGAGTCGAGTGCCCGACCGGCTCCGGCACCCTGCTCAGCGGAGCCGCAGGGACAGCGCCGCCAGCCAGACCGGGTCAGCCCGCCCAACCGCCCTCGCCCCGGGTCAAACGAGCCTCGCCAGTGAAACGGAAACACCCATGATTCTCGCCTGCGACGTCGGCGGGACCAAGACCAATGTGGGCCTCCTCGAGAAGGGGCCTGGGGGATGGCGCGTGGCCAGACTGGCGACCTATCCGAGCCAGGAGCATGCCTCGCTGCATGAGATCATCGAGGCGTTCGTGGGCCCCCATGCGCCTGTCCTCGAAGCGGCCGGCTTCGGCGTCGCCGGCCCTGTCCTGGGCAATCGGGTGGAGACCACGAACCTGCCATGGATCGTGGATGGCCCGCGGCTCGCGGGCGTGCTCGGACTCGGTAGAGTGTCGCTCCTGAACGATGTTGAGGTGTAGGCGTGGGCGGTCCCGGCACTTGGAGCCGAAGCCCAGGTCCTGATACAGCCGGGACGGCCCGATGCCGGCCACATCGCGGTCATCGCCGCGGGCACCGGTCTCGGAATGGCGGCGCTGCTGCGTGGCGATGGCGTCATGCGGTCGCTTGCGAGCGAGGGCGGCCATGCCGACTACGCTCCCATTGACGACCTCGAGATCGAGCTGCTCCGCTTTCTGCGGCGCCGCTTCGGGCGCGTGAGCATGGAGCGGGTGCTCTCCGGACCGGGGCTGGTCAACATCTACTAGTACCTCCGGAGGCGGGATAGCGGCGACACGGAAGCGTGGCTGGACGCCGCGTTGCTGCAGGGGGACCCCGCCGCCGCCGTATCCGAGGCGGCGCTGCAGGGGCGCAGCCCGCTGGCGGAAAGCGCCGTGTTGCTGTTCCTCGGCGCCTACGGCGCCATCGCCGGCAACTGGGCGCTGAGCACCATGGCGACGGGGGGGGTATGGCTGGGTGGTGGCATCGCTCGCAAGTTGTTCGTGGGACCTCCGGGAACCTCGGATGCCTGGCGCAGGCGCGCCCGGGAGGCATTCCGGGCCCGGTTCACCCAGAAGGGGCGGTTGAGCGCCATTCTCGAGGCGATGCCGGTCCACATTATCATGTCGGACGAGGCACCGCTGCTCGGCGCGGCATCTTTCGCGCTCACCGAGCTTGGCCGGTGAGGCCAGCAGAGTCCACGGAACCCGAGGAGAACAGACGAATGCGTATCGGAATGATCGGCCTGGGACGGATGGGGGCGAACATGGTGCGGCGGCTGCTGCGCCATGGTCACCAGGCGGTGGTATTCGACCGGGCGACCCAGGCGGTCGACGCGCTCGCCAAGGAAGGCGCCGACGGGGCGCGCTCGCTCGCCGACCTGGTGCGGCAACTGCCGGCGCCCCGCGTCGTGTGGCTGATGGTACCAGCCGGCGTTGTCGACACGACGATCGCCGACCTGGCCCCGCTGCTCGCTTCCGGCGACGTGATTGTGGACGGCGGCAACTCCTACTACGTCGACGACCTGCGCCGCGCGAGGGACCTCGCCGGCCGCGGGCTGCACTACGTGGACGTGGGGACCAGCGGCGGGGTCTTCGGGCTGGAGCGCGGCTACTGCCAGATGATCGGCGGCGAAGCCGAGGTGGTGGGGCGCCTGACCCCGATCTTCGCGGCCCTCGCGCCGTCGCGCGAGATCGCACCGCCGACGCCGGGCCGGGGCGACAAGCCTGGCACGGCCGAGTCAGGCTATCTGCACTGCGGACCGTCAGGCGCCGGCCATTTCGTCAAGATGGTACACAACGGGATCGAGTACGGGATCATGGCCGCCTACGCCGAAGGGCTCGGCATTCTGCGCAGCGCCAACGTCGGGCTGACCCAGCATGAGCACGATGCCGAGACGACTCCCCTGCGGGACCCGGACCATTACCGCTATGACCTGGATATCGGAGAGATCACTGAATTGTGGCGCCGGGGCAGCGTGATCTCGTCCTGGCTCCTCGATCTCACCGCCCAGGCGCTGCTCGACTCCCCGGATCTGGCCGGGTATGCGGGGCGCGTCTCCGATTCCGGCGAGGGGCGCTGGACGATCAAGGCCGCCGTCGACGAGGGCGTCCCGGCTCCGGTGCTCACCACGGCGCTCTACCAGCGGTTCTCCTCCCGGGGCGAGGGTGACTACGCCAACAAGGTCCTCTCGGCGATGCGTGCCGCCTTCGGCGGACACCGGGAGAAGCCATGACGCGCACCTCCTCCGGCGCGCTGGTCTTCTACGGAGCGACCGGCGATCTCGCATTCAAGAAGATCTTCCCCGCGATGCAGCAGATGGTGAAGGCGGGCGTGCTCGACGTGCCGGTCATCGGCATGGCCCGTCAGGGTTGGTCGCTGGAGCAGCTTCGGGCCCGCGCCAGGGACAGCGTGGAGAAGCACGGCGGCGGCGCCGACGCGGTGGCCTTCCCCAAGCTGATGCAACTGCTGCGCTACGTGGAGGGAGAGTACACCGCGCCGGATACCTTCGAGCGGCTGCACCGCGAACTCGGCAACGTGATCAACCCGCTGCATTACCTGGCGATTCCCCAGACGATGTTCGAGGTCGTGATCGATCAGCTCGGTCGCGACGGCTGCCCCACCGCCGCACGACTGGTGCTCGAGAAGCCGTTCGGCACCGATCTCGCCTCGGCCCGGCGGCTCAATACGATCCTGCACCGGTGTTTCACCGAGCAGGCGATCTTCCGCATCGATCACTATCTCGGGAAGGAGGCGGTGCAGAACCTGGTCTTCTTCCGCTTTGCCAACACCTTTCTGGAGCCGATCTGGAATCGGCGCTACGTCGACAACATCCAGATCACCATGGCCGAGCCCTTCGGGATCAAGGGCCGCGGCGCCTTCTATGATGCGACCGGCACCGTCCGCGACGTGGTCCAGAATCACCTGCTGCAGGTGCTCTCCAACATCGCGATGGAGCCCCCGCCGCGCAGCCACGATACCGAAACCCTGCGGGATGAGAAAGTAAAGGTGCTGAAGGCGATCACGCCGCTCGACCTTGACCGTGTGGTCCGCGGTCAGTTCCGCGGCTACCTCGATGAACCGGGCGTCGCCCCGGGATCCCACACCGAGACATTCGCGGCACTGGAGCTGAGGGTCGAGTCCTGGCGATGGGATGGCGTGCCATTCTACATCCGCGCCGGTAAAAGCCTGCCTGAGGCCCGCACCGAAGTGGTCGTCAAGCTGCGCCGACCGCCGCCGATCGCCGACGTCCCGCTGGTCTCCAACCACGTGCGCTTCCAGCTGGGACCTCGTTTCCAGATCGGCCTCGGTACGACCGTCCGGGAACCGGGCAGCGCTCAGGGGCATCCACTTGAGCTGCTGGCCAGCCACGAACACGATGGGGCGGAGCGGGATCCGTACGCCGAGCTCCTCGGCGATGCGATGCGGGGCGAGACCTTCCGCTTCGCACGGCAGGATTATGTCGAGGAGGCCTGGCGGATCGTCGATCCCGTTCTGCTGGGCGGACCGCCCATCGTGTACGAGCCTGGCTCCTGGGGCCCCGTCGAGGCACAGACCCTGATTCCCGGTGGGTGGACGGACCTGCCCCGATGAAACAGGCTCTGCCAGGCACCACGCCGACCCTCTGGCTGCTCCGCCACGGCGAGACCCAGTGGACCCTCACGGGGAGGCACACCGGCCGAACCGATATCGGGCTGACGCCGATGGGAGGGCTCCAGGCGGGGGCTCTCCGGCGTCATCTGACGGAGCGGCGGTTCGCACGGGTATTTACCAGTCCTCTGCTGCGCGCCAGCGAGACCTGCCGCCTGGCTGGGTACGGCGATATCGCCGAAGGTGACCCCGATCTACAGGAGTGGGACTATGGCGCCTTCGAAGGGAAGACCACTCCGGAGATCCGGCGCGAGTGGCCGGCATGGACGGTCTGGGAGTGCGGTGCACCGGGCGGGGAGTCGCCTGATGCGGTGGGCCGGCGGGCTGATCGCGTCATCGCTCGGGTGCAGGGAAGCGAGGGTGAGACCGCCATCTTCGCGCACGGACACCTGCTCCGCGCACTGGCCGCCCGCTGGCTGGGGCTCGCCCCGGGGGCCGGTGCCTTACTGGCGCTCGACACCGCCTCGTTGAGTGTGCTCGGGTACGAACGGGAACAGCGGGTCATTCGCCATTGGAACGAAGTCTGTCACCTGGACGACGAGTGATGCGCGAGGAGCTCCTGCCCGACGCCGAAGCGGTGGCCCGGCGCGCGGCGCAGATACTCGCCGCCGCCGCACGCCATGCCGTCGCCACGCGCGGCCGGTTTCTGCTCGCTACCAGTGGCGGCGCGACTCCGTGGCGAATGCTGCGTCATCTTGCCGATGAGAGGGTGCCCTGGGCGCAGGTCCACCTCTTCCAGGTGGACGAGCGGGTCGCGCCGGAGGGTGATCCGGACCGGAATCTCACCCACCTGCGTACCTCGCTCCTGGCGCACCTCACGGTGCCACCGGCAGGCGTCCATGCGATGCCGGTGGATGTCCCTGATCTCGACCGGGCCGCCGCCGACTACGCCGATACCCTGACGTCCCTCGCAGGCGCACCGCCGGTGCTCGACCTCGTGCATCTTGGACTCGGCGAGGACGGCCATACCGCGTCGTTGGTGCCCGGCGATGCCGTGCTGGAGATCACCACGGCCGAGGTAGCCGTGACCGGCCCCTACGCCGGCCATCGGCGCCTGACACTCACCCTTCCGCTCATCGACCGGGCTCGGGGGATCCTTTGGGTGGTCACCGGCGCCGCCAAGGCGCCGGCACTCGATCGCCTCCGCCGCGGCGACTGCGGCATTCCGGCTGGTCGGGTGCGCAGTGACCACGCCCTTCTCCTTTCGGACGCGGCCGCCGGCCGCACGCCAGGTGCCTCGTGAACCCCTCCGTGATGCCGATGTCGACCGACCTCGACCAGCTGTCCATCAACACCATCCGCACCCTCTGCATCGATGCGGTGCAGCAGGCCAACTCCGGCCATCCCGGCACGCCGATGGCCATGGCGCCAGTGGCCTATGCGCTCTGGCAGCGCTTCCTGCGTTTCGATCCCGCCGACCCGATCTGGCCCAATCGCGATCGCTTCGTGCTGTCGATGGGACATGCGTCCACCCTGCTCTACAGCCTGCTGCACCTCACCGGCGTCCGGGCGGTCAACGAAGCGTACGAACGGCTCGGCCGCGAGTCCGTCTCGCTCGACGACCTCAAGAGGTTTCGCCAGCTCGACAGCCGCTGCCCCGGTCACCCCGAGTACCGCTGGACCTCGGGGGTCGAGACCACCTCCGGGCCACTGGGGCAGGGGGTCGCGAACAGTGTGGGGATGGCGATCGCGGAGCGGTGGCTGGCGGCGACCTTCAACCGCCCTGGCTTCCCCGTGGTCGGCTATCGGGTGTACGCGCTCGCGGGGGACGGCTGCATGATGGAGGGCGTCTCCGGAGAGGCGGCCTCGCTGGCGGGCCACCTGGGACTCAGTAATCTCTGCTGGATCTACGACAACAACCGGATCACCATCGAAGGCAGCACCTCGCTTGCCTTCAGCGAGGATGTCGCCACCCGGTTCCTGGCCTATGGCTGGAATGTCACCCGCGTCGGCGATGCCAACGATCTCGATATGCTGTCGCGGGCGCTGACCACCTTCCAGCGCACCACCGACCGGCCGACCCTGATCATCGTCGACAGCCACATCGGCTACGGTTCGCCCAACAAGCAGGACTCGCACTCTGCTCACGGCGAGCCGCTCGGCGAAGAAGAGGTGCGGCTCACCAAGCGGGCCTACGGCTGGCCGGAAGAGGCCCGGTTCCTGGTGCCGGACGAGGTGCGCACTCATTTCAGGGCGACCTTCGGCGTCCGGGGCGCCTCGCTGCGGGCGAGCTGGAGCGAGCTGTTCGCTCACTACCGGAAGGCGCACCCCGACCTCGCGGAGCAGTTTGAGCAGGTCCAGCGTCGCGAGCTCCCCACCGGCTGGGACCGGGAGCTGACCGCGTTCCCCGCGGACTCCAAAGGGCTCTCGGGACGGGAGGCCTCGGCGACAGTCCTCAACGCCGTCGCCAGGAATCTGCCGTGGCTGATAGGCGGCTCCGCCGACCTCGCTCCCTCCACCAAGACCCGCCTCACCTTCCCGGGCGCGGGGGACTTCTCGGCAACGGAGCCATCCGGACGCAACTTCCACTTCGGCGTGCGCGAGCACGCCATGGGCTCGATCCTCAACGGTCTCGCCCTCTCCAAGCTGCGGGCATTCGGCTCGCAGTTCCTGATCTTCAGCGACTACTCCCGACCGACGCTCCGGCTCTCCGCCCTGATGGAGCTGCCGGTGATCTACATCTATACCCATGACTCCATCGGCGTCGGCGAAGATGGCCCCACCCATCAGCCGGTGGAGCAGATCGCCTCGCTCCGCGCCATCCCCGGACTCCGGGTCTTCCGTCCCTCCGACGCGAACGAGGTGGTCGCGGCCTGGCGCGCCATTCTTCCGCTCCGACACGAGCCGGTGGCACTCATCCTCTCCCGTCAGGCGCTGCCGACTCTCGATCGCGCGCGGTATGCCTCGGCCGATGGCCTCCAGCGCGGTGGCTACGTCCTCGAGAGCGCCCCGGGCGGCCCACCAGCAGTCATGTTCCTCGCGACCGGCAGCGAGGTGTCCCTCGCGGTGGCGGCTCATGAGCGGTTGCTGGCAGAAGGGATCCGGAGTCGGGTGGTGAGCATGCCCTGCTGGGAGCTGTTCGAGGAGCAGGACGCCGCCTATCGGGAAAGCGTGCTGCCGTCGAGTGTGACCGCCCGGGTCGCGGTGGAACAGGCTTCCACCTTCGGCTGGGAGCGTTACACCGGATTGTCCGGCCGGATCATCGGCATGCGCACCTTTGGCGCCTCGGCGCCGCTCAAGGCGTTGCTCACCAAGTTCGGCTTCACGGTCGACGCGGTGGTAGCCGCCGCCAAGGAGATGCTATGACCCCGGCGCAGCTGTGGGACCGATACCGCCAGCACCTCTGTGTGGTGGAGCGGCTGGGCATGACGCTCGACATTGCGCGCATGCGCTTCGATGACGCCTTCCTGTCGCGCATGGCGGCTCCGATGACGAAGGCCTTCGACGCCATGGAGGCCCTCGAACAGGGTGCAGTCGCCAATCCCGATGAGCAGCGTCGCGTCGGCCATTACTGGCTGCGCGCCCCGGAACTCGCGCCGGAGTCGGCACTGTCCGCGACCATCACCGCGGCGCAGCGCCAGGTGCGCCAGTTCAGCGCCGAGGTACACGCGGGCCGAGTGAAGCCCGAGGGTGGCGCTCGTTTCCAGCAGATCCTGGTGATCGGTATCGGGGGCTCGGCGCTGGGGCCACAGTTCCTGGCCGACGCCCTTGGCACGGCGAGCGACCGGCTCGCGCCGCACTTCTTCGACAACACCGATCCCGATGGCATGGAGCGGGTGCTGGAGCGGTTGGGCGACCGGCTAGCTACGACACTGACGCTGGTCATCTCCAAGTCCGGCGGCACCAAGGAGACCCGCAACGGCATGCTTATCGCGGAGCAAGCCTACCGGCAGGCCGGCCTCGACTTCGCGCGGCACGCCGTGGCGGTCACCGGGATGGACAGCGACCTCGATCGCACCGCGCGGGAGGCCGGCTGGCTGGCCCGGTTTCCCATGTGGGACTGGGTCGGCGGTCGTACGTCGGTGTTCTCCGCGGTAGGACTCCTTCCGGCGGCGCTGCAGGGCGTGGACATCGACGCGATGCTGGCCGGCGCCAGGGAGATGGACGTGGCCACCCGGAACCGTACCGTGGCGGCGAACCCCGCCGCCCTGCTGGCGCTGATGTGGCACCACGCTGGCGGCGGCCGAGGCACGAAGGACATGGTGGTGCTGCCGTACAAGGACCGGCTGCTGCTCTTCTCGCGCTACCTGCAGCAGCTGGTGATGGAGTCGCTGGGCAAGGAACGGGATCTCGCTGGCCGGGTCGTGCATCAGGGGATGGCGGTGTATGGCAACAAGGGCTCCACCGATCAGCACGCCTACGTCCAGCAGCTGCGCGACGGGGTGCACAACTTCTTTCTCACGTTCATCCAGGTACTGAAGAACCAGACCGGCGCGGCGCTGGAGGTGGAGCCCGACATCACCTCAGGGGACTACCTGCTCGGTTTCCTGCTGGGCACTCGGGAAGCCCTGTATCAGAGTGAGCGGGAGTCGATCACCCTCACCATCCCCGACGTGAGCGCGAGGTCCATCGGCGCGCTTATCGCGCTCTATGAACGGGCGGTCGGATTCTATGCGACCCTCGTCGGGGTCAATGCCTATCATCAGCCCGGGGTGGAGGCGGGGAAGAAGGCCGCCACCGCGGTGATCACGGTGCAGCATGCCGTGCTGCGGGCCCTCCGCGCCACTCCACACCCCCAGACTGCCGCGGGGCTGGCCGCTGCGGCCGGTGTCCCGGATCAGGTCGAGACGGTGTACAAGGTGCTTGAGCAGCTCGCCGCCAACGGACGGACGCGCCGCACGCCCGGGGCGACACCGACCGAGGCTACCTACGCGCTGGGCGACCCATCGTGAGAGTCGCCGTCGCGGCAGACCACGCCGGCTACCCGCTGAAGGAGGGTGTCCTCGATCAGGTCCGAGCGCTGGGTCACCAGGCGCTGGACCTCGGCACCGACTCCATGGCGCCGGTGGACTATCCCGATATCGCCCGGGCCGTGGGAGCGGCCATCATGCGCGGTGCGGCCGATCGTGGCGTGCTGCTATGCGGGAGTGGCGTCGGCGCCGCCATCGCCGCGAATAAGATGCGCGGAGTGCGCGCCGCGATCTGCCACGACACCTATTCCGCGCGACAAGGCGTCGAACACGACGCCATGAACGTCCTCGCCCTCGGTGCCCGGGTAATCGGGCCCGCGATGATACCCGAGCTCGTCCACGCCTTTGTGAACGCGGTCTTCACGGCTGAGGAGCGCCACGTCCGGCGGCTGGACAAAGTGGCGCAACTCGAAGCCGAAGCCGCGGCACCTTTGCCGGTGGCCACGAACTGTGTTCCTCATACCCCTGGTTGAGCCATGTCGCATCCCCTGCTTGCCCTGCAGCACCTCGGCCAGTCACCCTGGCACGACAACATCCATCGCGATCTCCTCACCAGCGGCGCGCTCGCCAAGATGATCGCCGATGGCGACATCACCGGTCTCACCTCTAATCCAACAATCTTCGAGCAGGCGATCGCGAACAGCGCTGTCTACGACGATGCCCTGTGTCGGCTGGCGAAGGAGGGAAAGGCCGCGGAAGCCATCTTCGATGCGCTGGCCATCGAGGACATCCGGCAGGCCGCGGACCTGTTCCTGCCAGTCTATCAGCGCACCAACGGCGATGACGGGTACGTCAGCATCGAAGTCTCCCCTCGGTTGGCTGGCGACACTCAGCGAACCCTGTCCGAGGCGAGGCGGCTCTGGAGAACGGTCGACCGGCCGAACCTGATGGTCAAGATCCCGGCAACACCGGCCGGCCTGGACGCCATTGAAGCCGCCATCGCAGACGGCATCAATGTCAATGTGACGCTCATCTTCTCGCTGGAGCGCTACGCCGAGGTCATGGCCGCATATATGGGCGGATTGCAGACGCGGCTTCAAACCGGCGGGGAGATTCGTCGAATCGCTTCGGTGGCGAGCTTTTTCGTGAGCCGGGTGGACACCGCGGTGGATAAGCTGATCGAAGAGAAGCTTGCGGCAGGAGCCGACAACGCAGAAGAACTGCGCGCGGCGCTGGGGACCGCGGCCATCGCCAACGCCAAGCTGGCCTACGAGGCCTTCCAGCGCACATTCGGTGGCGCGGCCTTTGGGGCACTGGCGGCGCACGGCGCCCGTCGGCAGCGCCCGCTGTGGGCGAGTACCTCGTCGAAGAATCCGCGATATCCCGACACCTACTACGTGGAGGCGCTGATCGGGCCCGAATCAGTCGATACCATGCCGCCAGCCACCATCGCTGCGTATCGAGACCGGGGCACGCCCATGATTCGAATCACGCAGCACCTGGAGGCTGCGCATGAGACGATAGACGGCCTGCTACGCCTTGGTATCGACTTGGCGGCCGTGCTGGCCAAGCTGGAAGCCGATGGCGTTGCATCCTTCGCGAGGTCCTACGAGTCGCTGCTGACCGTCGTCACGAATCGCGCCGCGGCGTGCGGGTAGTCTCCGCTGGCGCCACCCCCATCGCCGTGCGGAAGGTGTGGGTGCGATCGCTGGTACACCGTGACCTCACTGGCAAGGTAGGCCACCCGCACCGCCGCCTCGTTCGCGTCCATCATGACATGTCTGGGCATGTGATGCCTCCGCAGTGATTGTCGCGGGAGAGCCGAGGACGGGAGGGTGAACGGTGTGTGAACGGGTCTTCAGTCCCGCGCGGCGCGGCGAGGTCGGCCTCGGGGGAGGGCGCTCGACGGGGCCCGCCACCTCGGCGCGGGCTCGAGCCGGCCCCGAGGTCAGGGCATGCGGCCGGAACCGAAGTCGCCTGCGGGGCGTTTAGCCCAGATGCGACCCTGCCCCCTATGCCACACCGAGGCCCCCGAGACCGACCTCGCCGCAGCTTTCGATCACCGCTTGTGGCAGGGACCCGACGGGGCCTGTCCTGCGTGCGTCCAGGAGCAGCTGCTGCGGCTGCTCCTGGCCCAGGGTGACGCCGCGCTCCATCGCGCGGTGCAGGCCGCCTGGCCGCTGGACCCCGAGGCCGCCTTCGGGGCCCTCCCGACTCCGCTCCGGCTGCACGCCGATCCGCGCTTCACCGGCCGGGGCGTGACCCTCGCCATGATCGACGCCGGCTTCTACCCCCATCCGGATCTGGTTCAGGGGGTCAACCGCATCCGGGCCTGGACCGATGTCGGCGGCGGGGCGGGCGACACCCGGCGCTGGGGTCCGGCCGAGGTCCCGCGTTGGCCCGGCTGGGATGCGGCAGTGGACCAGCAGTGGCACGGGACCATGACCACGGTGGTGGCCGCCGGCAACGGCGCCTTGAGCCGGGGGCTCTACCGCGGACTGGCCAGCGAGGCCGACGTCGTGCTGGTCGCCGTGCGGGAGCCCTCGGGGCGGATTACCAACGAGAGCATCGGTCGCGCGCTCGACTGGGTCCTGCGCCATCGCGAGGAGTTCGGCATCCGGGTCGTCAACCTGTCGGTGAGCGGCGAGGCGATCGAGCCGCTGGCCGGCAACCCGGTGGACGAGTCGGTCCGCCGGCTCACCGTGGCAGGCGTCACGGTCGTCGCCGCGGCGGGCAACAGCGGACTCAGGCGCCTGGTCCCGCCCGCAACCGCGCCCGAAGCGCTGACCGTCGGAGGCATCGACGACAGGAGCCTGTTCGATCATGCCGCGGTGGCGCTCTGGCACAGCAACTTCGGCGAGTCCTCCCTCGGCGGCTGGAAGCCGGAACTGGTGGCGCCCAGCATCTGGGTCGCGGCCCCCGTGCTGCCCGGCACTCCGGTGGCGCGGGAAGCCGCCGAGCCGTTCGCCCGCCGGCGGGGCGGGGACCGGGGAGTCGATGCCAGGCTGGCCGAGCTCAAGGCCATCACGCCGCACTATCAGCATGTCGACGGCACGTCCTTCGCTGCGCCGCTGGCCGCGAGCGCGGTCGCCTGCCTGCTCCAGGCCAATCCCGCGATGACCCCGGCCGCCGTCCGGGAAGTGCTGTTAGGCACGGCCCAGCCGGTCGCCGGTGCCTCCCGCGAGCGCCAGGGCGCGGGCGTCCTGGACCCGGGCCGGGGCGTGGCCCGCGCGCTGGCCGAACAGCATTCCGGGGGTGAGTCGGGCGGACCGGTGATCGATATCCAGGGCGTCCGATTCCGCCTGCACGACCACACGGCCCGGACCGTGGAGATCTTCGGATCGTGGGACGGGTGGGCGGCGCCGCTTCCCGGCCGCGCCACCGAGCCGGGCCTCTGGGAGACCGATCCCGTCCTCCTGGCGCCCGGCGCCTACCCATATAAGGTCCGGCTCGATGGCGCACGCTGGATCGACGATCCCGCCACCGCCGTCAAGCTGCCCGATGGAGTCGGCGGATTGAACAGCGTAGTGGAGGTGGGGCTTCACGCTTAGGGCCTCCAAGCTCTTCAAGCGGGACGCACAGCAAGCGCGGGAGCACGTCACCCAGAACTACGGTGACGATGAAGGGGAGGGGGACTGCGCGGGCTGACCGCCAACCGCCGGATCAGCCGACCTTCCCGGCCAGGGACGCATGCTCCCGGCAGTCGGCCCGCAGGTCGGCGTCACCGAAGGCCGCTTCGAAGAAGGCACAGTAGTGCGGCCGGACCTGGTCCTCGGCCCGGACGCGGGGCTGGAAATGGCGGCACGTCAGGCACATCCGTGCCGGCGCGATCTGGCCACTGCGCTGCAACGCTAAGATCATCTCCAACAGGCCCGCGATGAGCGGGCCGCGCCGTTCCTCCGGCACCGCCCGCACCGCTTTCAACAGCCCCTCCGCCCATCGGCCCGCCATCCGGGCTACCGTGCGGCCCTCGGGGGTGAGGGTTATCGCCCGGGCTCGCTGGTCCGTCTCCGTAACCGTCTTGATGATCAGGCCCTTCCGGACCATGGCCGACACCGCCTCGGACGCGGTGGCGGTGGTCACCGCCAGTCCTTCGGCCACCTCCCGGAGCCGCAGCGGGGCCGGCGCGGTTAACAGCAGGACCAGCATCTGGCTCTGGGTCGGGTTGAGTCCGCGCGGGCCGGCATCCCGCCACGCCGAACTCTTGAGCGCCAGGCTCACCATCGAGAGCGCGGTCAGGACCTGGCCCGGGCTGGAGCCATGGCGGAACGGGTCGGGACGGTCGGGCATGATCGGCGTTGGGTGGCGGGAAACCGGCGGGCGGCCGGCGGGCGCGGGGTCGTGGTCTGCCAGCGCGGCGCGGCGCCCTAGAATCGCGGGGACGGCGTCAGCCGGGACCGGGCCTTGAGGGCGTTCTCGGGAAGCACTAGGCCTCCGTTCGACGCCAAGGCGGGATCGATCTTCTTCTGAAGATAGGTGTCCCAGGTCAGGTCCACACCCACCCGGCAGACGGACCGCCGCCTCAAGCGGGATGCTGTGAGCCGGGACGGTGGCGGGGAGATGCGGGACCCGTGCGGCTGGTCGGAGGCGGTTATTGGGGGATACTGTCCTTGCGATACTCCTGGACAAAGGCCTTGAAGCCCGAAAAGCTGCGCCGGTAGAACCCCTCCCGCAGGCGAGTGATGCGGGTCTCCTCGGCCGCGGATATCGGCGGACCGAGCAGCCGCTGGCGCTCATACGCCAGAAGCTGCGGGAAGACCTCCAGGATGCTGGTCGCCAGGCCGTCGTGGTGCCGGGCGAGCGAACCGAGCCCTCCCGGCCCGGCCGCCAGGCGCTGGGCCTTCTCCAGCGCCGGCTGGTACTGGTGCATCATCGCAAAGAGCTGCAGAAGGATGCCCTGCATCTGGCCGTCGTCATCGTCGGCATAGGCCGGGCCGCCGCCAGCGGCGGCGGAGTCGAACGCGGCGCCGGTCCCCGGCGGTCCGAGCACCCCGCGGCGCACGATGGCATCGAAGACCGTCCTGGCGGCGAGCAGGTTGCCCGTGCGGTTCGGGTGGACGTAGTCCAGGAACAGGTCATACCCCGGGGCCGGGCCGCTGGCCGCGGCCTGAAAGGCCTGCTCGGCGTCCGCGAGTTCGACGCCGGGGTAGTCGGGAGCGAGCCGCCGAATGCTCTGGTTGAAGGAGGAGAGCGAGCGGAACGGGTTGTAGTCGAGATCGCGGGCCTCGCTGTAGCGCGCCCTCGCCTGGCTGGTGTCACCCATGACTTCGAGTGCCCGGCCCAAGTGGAAGCGGGTTTCGGCGTGCAGCGGTTCCAGGGCGATGGCCGCTTCCAGGTGGGCCACCGCTCCCGGCCCGTCTCCCTGCAGCAGGGCCCGGCGCCCGGCAACGTAGGCGGAGTCCCAAGCCGAGCGCCGGGCGCCGGTCAGCTGGTGGTACGACACGTTGGGCAGCCAGTCGCGCAGGTTCACCGGCACGGTCAGGAGGACGACCGGGACCCGCCGCCGGCTGGCCTCCCCGAGCATGCTCGCGATGGAGTAGGCGTAGTGTTCCTTGACGCGGGCGAACTGGGTGGAGTCGGTCCGCAGATCCAGCGCGAGTCGCTCGATCTTGGACCAGCGCTCGTAGTTCACCTCTTCCTGGTGGTCCCCACGCACCATGTTGTCCCGGGACAGGCGGCGGGCGAGCCAATGCCGGAGGACGCGGACGGTGGCCAGCCGGTTGCCCGCGGCGAGCAGCGGTCCGACACCGGTCTGCAGGTAGGAGCGCCGTTCCAGGAACTCGTTGTTGCCGCTCCAGATGATGAGCAGGTCCGGATCAAACCGCAGCACATCGGCAAGGATGCGCCGCACCCGGTACGCCGCGTAGGCGTGGGCGCTGACATTGATGACTTCCAGCGCGCGCTCGGGGAACGCCCGCCGCAGGGCCCGCTCCAGGTAGACGCTGTAGATCTCCTCCGGCGGATGGGGCCACCCCGCGCTCGCGGAGCCGCCCAGGCAGAAGATTCGGACGGTGCCCGCGGGCTTGTGCACCGGGAACACGATGTTTCTGGCCCGATACCCTTCGGGGTGGGAGACCCGGTACGACCGGACCCCGTCGATCACCTCCTCGGAAAAGAAGGTGGGGGAGGGTCCGAGCACGATGAACGGGTCGTCGGGGAGATCGGGTCCGAAGGCGCGAACGGCGAGTTCGGTCCCCACCAGGAGCACGAGGGGGATGGCCAGCATGATGGCCCAGAGCAGGCGACCCCGGCCGGCCGGCTGATCCGGAGAGTGCTCCGCAGGAGCGCCAGCAGGCGTGGTAGTCATGGGCGGGGAGGAGGTGCCGACGTGCCTAACGTACTGCCCGGGTACCGGGACCCGCAAGAGGGCCGTCCGGACCTGGGGGACGGGACCCTGGCAGCGCCCCCTGTTTCCCGGGCCCGGGCTCCTTATCTTGGGGCAGAGGTGGCGCGGGAGGTCCTATGCCCCGGCCGCTCGAAGATGCCGCCACGGAGTGCTTCGGAGCCCTATGACCGCTGACCGCAGCCATCGCCGCCACGAAATCGCGGTTCGGGCCCGCTCGTACCTCGAGGGCCTGATTCCGCGCAGCTCGGTGCTGGAGGATCTGGAGGCCGCGGACTGGGAAGATCCGCTGCTCAGGCCGCTGCTGCAGACCATCGAGGGCGCCCCCAAGAAGTCCCGCACGTCGGGGCTCTGGGGCCAGGCCTACGATGCCTACATCGCCCGGGCCAGGGCCCTGATTGAGGCGGCCGATCCGGGGCCCTGACAGCGGCGCTCTCCGCGGTGTGCCCGCGCGGGAGCCCGCCACCGGCTACTACGAGCTGATCATTCCCGAGGCCTCCGCGCCAGCTACGCCCGCCACACCGGCCGGGTGAGGCAGGTCGGCCCGCCCTCCGCCTTGAGCGAGAGTTCCTCACCCCGACAGGTCAGTACCTCGCACCCCGCCTGCCGCAGCATCGATTCCGTCTCCGGATTCCCAGCCAGCATCAGACACTTCCCTGGTCCGAGCGCCAGGACGTTCGTCCCCAGGGTCGGGAACTCGCGCTCGGGTATGGGGAGCAGCCGGATGCCCCGCTGACGCAGCAGCTCCCAGAAGGGGACCGGCATCAGCGGCGGATAGGCAACGGCCAGGTCGTGATCCACCAGGCTGATGAGCGACATGAGGTGCAGGCAGGCATCGGGGCCGGTGTAGTAGGGCAGTTCCACCGGGATCACCTGCACGCCGGATCCCAGTGCTTCCCGAAGCTGGGTCAGCCCGGTCAGGTTGGTGCGGAAGCCCAAGCCGACGGCCAGGGTGGCCTCGTCGAGCCAGAGACAGTCGCCGGCCTCGGCGAGCGCGTCGCCGCGGAGCCGGGCGTGCACCGGCACGCCGGCCCGCTCCAGCGCCTCCCCCGCCGCCTCCTCCTCGCCCCGGCGGAGGGCCTTGCCCATGCGGAGCAGGATCGCGCCCTGGTGGGTGACCAGCACCGGGTCATGGCAGAAGATGGCGTCGGCGTGGTCGGGCAGGGGCTCGTCGTGGCGGATCACCTCGGCGCCGGCCTGGGTGAGGAGCTCGACGAAAGCGGCATGCTCCCGGCGCGCGCCCTCGAGCCTCGGCTGCGACGTGTAGTGCCAGCGGAGCGGGTCCGCGTTCCCGAAGGCGGCATCGGGCGCCCGGACCATGACCCGCTTGAGCGGGGCAATCATCGACTGCGCGCCGTAGGGCGATGCCGGGTCCATGCGGGTCTCGGGTCGGAGCACGCGGGAATCTACCGCTCCCCGGAGGTTCCGGGCCACGCCCTCGCTGGGGGTCCATTCTCGCCGCATATTCCACCCTCCACTCCCGCAGGCACCCCAGCGAGGCCACCATGCCCCTCAAGCCCGTCGGATCCGGCACCAAGATCAAACTCACCGACGCCAACGCCGTCGATGACACCGTGCCCCGCGGGAAGGACGCGGGCGCCGAACTGAAGCCGCTGCTCAAGCGTCTGCCCGACCTGCAGACGGCGCTCTATGCCGAATCGAAGCGGGCGCTGCTCGTGGTCTTTCAGGGGCGGGACGCGTCGGGAAAGGACGGGCTGACCCGGAAGGTGTTCGGGCCGCTCAACTCGCAGGGCTGTGTGGTCACCAGCTTCAAGCGGCCAACCGAGTACGAGCTGGCGCGGGACTACCTGTGGCGGATTCACCAGGCGGTGCCCCCCAGGGGGACCATCGGCATCTTCAACCGCTCCCACTACGAGGATGTGCTGGTGGTGCGGGTGCACGAACTGGTGTCGAAAGCGGTCTGGTCCAAGCGTTACGCCCAGATCAACGAATTCGAACACATGCTCTCCGAGAATGGGGTCACCATCCTCAAGTTCTTCCTGCACATCTCCCGCGAGGAGCAGAAGGAACGGCTCCTCGAGCGCATCCACGATCCCCTCAAGAACTGGAAGTTCCAGGTGGGCGATCTCGCCGAGCGCAAGCGCTGGGATGAGTACACCGAGGCCTACGAGGATGCCCTGGAGAAGTGCAGCACGGAGTGGGCGCCGTGGTACGTGGTCCCGGCCGACCGCAAGAGCAGCCGCAATCTCCTGGTGGCGCAGGTGGTGGTGGACGCCATGGAGCGGATGAATCCGCAGTTCCCGCGGGTGGATCCCGAGGTGCTCAAGCTGGCCCGGCAGTGGGAACGGCAGACCAGCACCACGAAGCCAATCAAGGAGTGACCGCATCCCCTAACCGCCTAACCGCCTAGTAATTCCCGCTGCGGTCGATCAGGACGAAGGTCAGGCGATTACCGACGATGAGATAGGGCGCCCGGCCGCCGAGATTGTTGCTCAACGCGTTCATCAGGCGGGGATCGGTGGTGGTCATCGAGATGGCGACCTGGTACGGCTCTCGGCGGGGAGTCCGGTTGTCCCAGTCGAGCTGATACGTGGGCGTGGTGAAGGAAAACCCGGCGGGCAGGTAGGGGAACATCTCCGGCGGGATGATGCCGGGTCCCTGCTCCGAGGGCCACAGGTCGTTATGGTCCGCCTCGTAGTTGTAGGCGGCCAGCCGCACCACGGTGAATTCGCCGGCGATCTTGGCGGCATAGGCGGTGCGGGACAGATCGATCCACTTGAGCACCGCCAGGCCGCTCAACAGGCCCAGGATCACCATGACAATCATGATCTCGATCAGGGTCCAGCCGCGTCGATTCCTCATGGCCGCCCTCGCTCCCGGATGAGGCGATAGCTGTCGCCGAGAAAGCTGTCTGGCGGCGTATCCGAGGTATAGGCCAGCCCCAGGCTGCCGTTCACTCCCGTCAGCGTGTACTGGCCATCCTGGACCTGGTACGTCAGGCCGTCCTCCGGCACGTGGGCCTCGGCCAGGGTGGGCGGCAAGTGTCCCGAGTCGCTCCGGAACTGGTTGATTCGTTCGATTTCCACATACATCCGCACCCGCAGGCTCGCGTCACTCACGGCCGGCGTTTCCGGCACCGGCTGGGTGAAGAGCCAGCCCGGCTGGACCACCAGCAGGGAAGCCAGCGCGACGATGGCCAGCACCATGGTGATCCAGAAGCCGTTGCCGGAAGGCACCTCGGGCTGGAGACCCGGCTCGGAGAGGCGCTTGTCGTGTTCGGACCGGACCAGATTCTGGTAGGCCTCGAGCAGGGCGCGCCGGTCGGGTTGGCCGGACGGGGCTGGTGGGGAAGGCGGGGTCGGCTCAGCCATCACCTGGTCATGTGGTGCCCGTGAGTGCCCGGGCCACCTGCTCGGGGAAGGTGCGGATATCTATCGGCTTGGTAATATAGCCGTCAAACCCCGCCTCCAGCGCCCGCTCCCGGTCTCCCGCCATGGCGTGGGCGGTCAGGGCGATCACCTTCATGGTCCCGTGGGGGGACGCCCGGATCTCCCCCAGCAGGGCAAACCCATCTTTGCCCGGCAGCTGGATGTCCATCAGCACCAGGGCCGGCTGGGCCGACTCGATGGTAGGAAGCAGCCCGTCGCCGCTGGTGAGTTCGACTACCTCGTATTTCCGCAGCCTGAGCAGGGTGCGAAACAGCTTCATGTTATCGGGGCTGTCTTCGACAATCAGGATCGTGGCCATAGGCTCGGCTTTCATGATTCCGGGCGGTCACCAGAAGAATGGCAGGGGACGACCCCGAACCGCCAGCTAGGCCCGGACCCGACGCAGGACGGCCTTGACCCGGGCGCTGAGCGCGGTGGGCCGGACCGGCTTGGTCAGGTAGTCCTGGGCGCCGAGTTCGAGGGCCCGGCTCTCGGTCTCGTCGGTGCGCGCGGTCAGCATGATGACCGGCAACTGGGCCGTGTGCACGCTGGCCCCCAGTTCTTCCATCACGCCCAGGCCGTCCAGGCGGGGCATGTCCATGTCCAGCACCAGGAGATCGGGGCGATGCTGGGCGACCTGCTCGAGGGTATCCAGCCCGTCCGTCGCCTCGAACACGATCAGCCCATCGCGCTCCAGTACCGATCGGACCAGGCGGCGCATCTGGGCGTCATCGTCCGCCACGAGCACCCGCGTCCGGCCCGGTTCGGCGGGGTCGCCGGCGTCTGCGCGGGCGATGGCGCTGCGCACCTCCTCGGGGACCAGCAGGACGCTCTGGCGGTTGGGAAGCGTCGTGCCATCCTCCTGCACCCGCTCGCCGAGCACCCGGACCAGCTCCTCGAGGGTGGTCTGCCCCAGCCACATCCGGTCGAGCCCGCTTTCCCACAGGGTCCGCATTCCCAATCGCCGCGCCGCCTGGGCAAGGGTATCAGGCATCGCGCCGCTGTCAATCAGCCGGGACACCGATTCATCCACCGGCATGATTTCCACCACCCCCAGCCGGCCCTTATAGCCGGTTCCGCCGCATGCTTTGCATCCGACGGCCAGGCGGATGTTCACGCAGCCGGTCCATTCCGGGGTGGGCCGCGCATCGGGGGGGAGCGTGCCGGGTTCGACCTGGGTCGAGCACACCGCGCATACCCGGCGGACCAGCCGCTGGGCCAGCACGCCGCGCAGCACCGAGGCAATCTTGAACCCGTCGATCCCCATGTCGCGCAGCCGGATGACGGCGCTGGCCGCATCATTGGTGTGCAGCGTCGAGAGGACGAAGTGCCCCGACAGTCCGGCCTGGATGGCGGTGCGGGCGGTTTCCTGGTCGCGGATCTCCCCCACCAGGACGATGTCGGGATCCTGGCGCAGCACCGAGCGCAACGCCGTGGGAAAGGTGAGCCCCTGCGCCTCGTTGACCTGGATCTGCGAGATCCCCGGCAGGTCATACTCGACCGGATCCTCGACGGTGACGATGTTGACCCGGCCGGTCTTGAGCTCGTTGAGGGCGGCATACAGGGTCGTGGTCTTGCCGCTGCCGGTGGGGCCGGTCACCAGCACCATCCCCTCCCGGAAGCCGAGCAACCGGGCCAGGAGCACGCGCTCCGACTCGCACAGGCCCAGCTGGGTGATGTTCGCCCGCAGGTTGCTCTTGTCCAGGATGCGGATGACGACCTTCTCGCCCCGGCGGGCGATCGGGATGGTGGACACTCGGAGATCCACCTGCTGGCCGTCGACCCGGATCGCGGCCCGGCCATCGTGTGGATGCAGCGGGTCGGTCACGTCCAGCCGGGCAAAGATCTTGGCCCGCCGAACCAGCGACGCCCCGGCGGAATCGGGCAGGCGCATGACCTCCCGCAGGACCCCGTCCACGCGGTAGCGCACCACCGTCGCGCCCTCCTCCGGTTCGGCGTGGATGTCGCTGGCGCCCTGGCGCACTCCCTCACAGATCATCGCGTCCACCAGCTTGGCCACCGGCCGATCCAGCACCGGGTCGCGGCTTTCCGGCACGGGGCTCTCATCCACAGCCTCGACCGTGGCCGGCTCGAGACGCTCCAGCAGGCGTTCGATGCTTCGTTCCGGCCGGTAGATGGCATCCAGCCGCTCCTGGATCGCCGCCGGGGCGGCGACCTCGAATTCCACGTCGCGACCGGTCACGAACCGGACGGCCTGCTCGGTGTCGAAGTCCCGTGGATCGGCGGTGGCCACCCGGATGCGGCGGTCGTCGGCGCGGATCGCCAGGATATGGTGCTTGCGGGCGAGGGATTCGGGTAGCAAGGCAGTGAGCTGGGGGTCGGCCAGCGCGAGATCGGCCTGCTTGAGACGGAACTGGGTGGCGAGCGCGGACACAATGCCGGCGTCGGTCGCGAGGCCGAGATCGAGGGCGCGCTGCCAGACGGATGCGCCGGAGCTGTCGAGCAGCAGGGCGTCGGCCCGGGCGGGCTCCGCCACGCCCGCATCCACCAGGGCCTGGGCCAGCCAGTCGTCATTTCGGGTCGGCAGTCGTGCCGCGTGGTCGATCACATGTCCTCGCGTGCCGGACGCCGGAGGCACCCGGGGGCCGCATTGGTTGAGGGGACCGCGCGCCGCCGCTAGGTTTGCACCACCTGGCCATGGGCGGCTATTCCCCCCATCACTATCGGCCCTTCCTACCCAATCCTGAGCCGCCCTCTCCATGCGACCCTCCCACCTTGCCGTTCTGGGTCTCGGTGCCATCGGCGGCTCTCTGGCCTGGCAGGCGCGGCGGGCCGGGGTTTCGCGGGTGATCGGCTACGCGCCGGACCGCGGGGACACGGTGGGGGCGCTCAAGGCGGGTGCGGTTGATGACGTGGCGGCTTCCCCGGAACGGGCCGTGGCGGGCGCCGATCTCGTGGTCCTTGCCGCTCCGCCGGAGGCCATCCTGGCGCTGCTCGGCCGGATCGGCCCGCATCTCGCTCCCGGGGCGCTGGTCACCGACGTTGCCAGCATCAAGACTCCGGTGCTGGCGGAGGCGCGCCGGGCGGGTCTGGGTGCGGTGTTTGCCGGGTCCCACCCCTTCGCCGGCACGCACCAGGAGGGATGGCGCGGTGCCCGGCCGGATCGCTTTCTGGGCGCCATCGTCTACGTGTGTTCCACGGGGGCCGACGGCGATCGGGCGGCCGAGGAGGTGAGGGACTTCTGGGATGCCGTGCTCGGCGCCCACTCCGTGCTGATCGCGGCGGACGTCCACGACCGGCAGCTGGCCTGGACCAGCCACCTGCCCCAGGCGGTGGCCAGTGCGCTGGCGCACGGGCTGGCGAGGCAGCCGGATCTGCGGGGCGCCAGCTACGGCAGCGGCGCGCGCGATACCACCCGCCTCGCGGCCAGTCCCTCGGGATTGTGGGTCGATGTGTTCCTGCAGAATCGTGAGCCGATCCTCGAGGCCCTGACCCACGCGGAACGGGAGCTGGCGACCCTTCGGGCGCTCATTGCCGCCGGAGACCGCGCCGGACTGGCCGACTTCCTGGATGCAGCGGGCCGGTTCCGGCGCCAGCTGGGGCCCACCGATCCGGTGGAGCCGGATCAGCGATCGAACGACCAGCTCACATAACCATTCTGTCCCTGGCACATGGCCACGACGTCCAGGTTCCGGGTCCCTCCCAGCACCCCCGCCGTCCGGCTGCAGAGCTCCGCTTCGTCGATATACGCCCGCACCGAAGGGAGCTCCCGAAGAATGCCGTGGTTGCTGATCTGGTTCACCACCCACTGCAGCCGGTACTGCGGGGTCACGAAGGGGAATCCGGTCGGAAGCTGGATCGCCAGTTCGGCCGGCACGATGCCGGCAGCGGCGGTGACCGGCCACCGGCTGGTGCTGGCCTGGTAGGAATAGCCGCTGGTGCGCAGGGTGGTCAGCGCACTGATGACCTGGGTGGCTTGCGCCGACCGCCGTGCCACGGAAATCAGCGGCATGCTCAGGCGCACCAGGATGCTCAGGATCAGCAGCACCACCAGCAGTTCAATAAGGGTGAACCCGCGCTCGCGGCGTATCATGGGTGCACCCCCGGCGGATCCCCGAGTTCATAGCCCAGCGTCGCTTGGGCCCACGGGGGCGGTGCGTGGAGGGAGTAGCCGGTCGGAGAGCGCAACTCGAACCCGCCGTCCTGCAGGGGGATGAACGCTACCCTTGGCGCCACCGAATCCACCTCGGCGTTCTGGGGCAGGCGGCCCCTGGTCTGCCGGAACAGTTCGATCGCGTCGGCTGCGTTGATCAGGAGCAGGTTGCTGCCGGTCTCACCGGCGGGCCAGAGGACCGCTGGCTCGGGGGCAGAAACCAGCCAGGCCGGCGGCAGGAACCAGAGCCACGCCGCCACCAGGAAGGCACTGATCCCAACCAGCGGCCTGCTCACCCGATGCCACAGCGAGACCGGCTCCAACTCTCCGAGGCTCTTGTGGGCCTCATCCTCCAGCACCTCGCGGTAGGCGCCGAGCAGGTTTGGCGGTGCCAAGACGGGTGCCGGGGCGGGCGTCGCCGGAGTACGCGCCGGCTTCGGAGCGCCCTGGCTGGCCAGGTATTCGCCCAGCGCGCCAGCCAGTGGGTTGGATTCTGGGGGTCGTGCCATGCCTGGGGTGGCCCCTGCGGTTGAGGATGAGTAGCGCGGGATCTAGTCTTAGGCGCTCTCGTGGATCGACTCCACTCCGTTATCGGCCTGCCACGGCCGCGTCTTGAGATTTCCTTGCCGAGGTAGCGATGCACATTCGCGGCGTACTGCGTGTCCCGGGCGACAAGAGCCTGTCCCACCGCGCCCTGCTCTTCGCCGCGGCGGCGCGCGGGACGAGCCATATCGGCGGGATGCTCACCTCCCTGGATGCCCGCTCCTCCGCGCGGGTGCTGCGGCAGCTGGGCGCGGAGGTCTCCGCTCTGGCGGAGGGGCGGGTGGTGGTGGTGCGGGGCCGGGGGCGGCTCCGGCGGCCGGAGGGCACCCTCGACTGCGGCAACTCGGGCACGACGACCCGGCTGCTGCTGGGCCTGCTGTCGGCGTCCCGATTCCGCACCACGCTGACCGGAGACCGCTCGCTGTGCCGCCGTCCCATGCGCCGGGTGACACTGCCCCTGGCGCAGATGGGCGCGACGATCACCGAGCACAATCCCGCCGGCACCTTGCCGCTCACGATCCGGGGAGGCCGGCTCCGGCCGCTCCGCCACGAGATGCCCGTCTCCAGTGCCCAGATCAAGAGCAGTCTCCTCCTGGCCGGCGTGGCGGGCGGCGTGCCGGTCTCGATCCGGGAACCCCACGGCCGCTCCCGCGATCACACCGAACGGTTGCTCCGCGCCTTCGGGTACCAGGTGGAGGAGGACGACGGGTGGATCCACTTCGAGCCGACCGGGCAGCTGGTGGGGTTCGACATGCAGGTGCCCGGCGATCCCTCGTCGGCAGCCTTTCCGATCGGTGCGGCGGTGCTGGCGGAGGCCGGGGAACTCCGAGTGCACGGGGTCTGCGTCAACCCCACCCGGATCGGCTTTCTGCGGGTGCTGGAACGCATGGGGGCGGCCGTCAGCCTGGACAACCTGGAAATGCAGTTCGATGAGCCGGTCGCCGACCTGGTGGCATCCCCCGCCGCGCTCCGGGCCACCACGGTCACTCCGGAGGAGATCCCGGGCCTCATCGACGAGATCCCGATGCTCGCCGCCCTGGCCACTCGCGCCAGGGGCACCACGGTGTTTCGAGAGGTGGGAGAACTGCGGGTCAAGGAGAGCGACCGGCTCGGCCTCATCGCCGCCAATCTCCGCGCGCTGGGCGGCCGGGCGGAGGTCCTGGGCGACGACCTCCATGTGGAGGGCAACGACCTGGTCCCGCGCGGCCAGGTCGTGACCGAGGCCGATCATCGCATCGCCATGGCCTTTGCGGTGCTGGGCACCGTTCCGGGCGCCCGGGTGCGGGTGGACAACCTCGCCTGTGCGGCGGTGAGCTATCCCGGGTTTCCGGAGATGCTGCGCCGGATCCGCGCCAGGTAGGGCCCCCGACTACCTTCGACGCCATGTCTCACATCATCGCCATTGACGGACCGGCCGCGTCAGGCAAGTCCAGCACCGCCCTCGCGGTGGCGCAGGCGCTGGGGTACGCCCACCTGGACTCGGGGGCGCTCTACCGCGGTGTGACCCTGGTGGGAATCCGCGACCTGGGCGCGGTGCCGGGCGCCGAACTGGACGCCAACCGGCTGCTGCTGGCCGCGGAACGCCGGGGGCTGCGGCTGCTCTTCGACGGCACCGGGTACGCTGCGTACCTGGGAGGTGCGCCGGTCGATGCTGCCATCCGGACGCCGGAGGTGACCGCCCTGGTCTCCGCGGTGTCCGCGATCCCCGAGGTGCGGGAGTGGGTCAACCAGCAGCTCCGGGCCCTGGCCCGGGCGGGGCAGTCGGTCGTGGTGGACGGGCGGGATATCGGGACCGTGGTTTTTCCCGATGCCACGCTCAAGGTCTTCCTGACCGCCTCGCCGGCCACCCGGGCGGAGCGTCGGCTCCGCCAGCGGGGCCAGGCCGTGGACCCCGAAGTGCTGGCGCGCGAGACCGCCGCCCTCGCCGCCCGCGACGCGGCCGATTCCGGGCGGGCGGTGGCGCCGCTGCGGATCGCGCCGGACGCTATCCGGCTGGACGGCACCAGCTTGGACTTTGCCCAGCAGGTGGCCCGGATCGTGGAACTGGCCCGGGAGCGTGGACTCGCGTAGCTGGCAACGACTTGGCCGGAGGCCTCTCCGCCTTGCCCGGACCCGTCCCCGCGGCTACGTTTGCAGGCTCCCCAGCCAGGCAATTCCGCCCGCGCCGGGGGTCCACCATCTGCCCGCGGCCGGTCCCGGCGCGGCCACATTGAGGTTCCCCGTTGTGACCACCGAGCAGCGCTCCCTTTCCGAGATTCATTCCACCGCCACGGGCCTCAAGGTCCGCGCCGATCTGTACGACGAGGACTACTCCGAAGACGAGTACGAGCAGATGCTCTCGATGTACGAAGGGACGATGTCCCAGATCGTCGAGGGCGAAATCGTCAAGTCGAAAGTGCTCCGCGTCACCGAGAGTGCCGTCATTCTGGACGTGGGCTTCAAGTCCGAGGGCTCCGTGCCCCTGGACGAGTTCAAGGAGCCGCCCGCACCCGGCGACGAGGTGGAAGTCTTCCTCGAGCATCTCGAGGACCAGGAGGGCGCCGTCGTGCTCTCCAAGAAGAAGGCCGACTTCATGCGGGTGTGGGAGAAGATCAAGCTCGCCCACGAGTCCGACGAGCCGGTCATGGGAACGCTGGTCAAGAAGATCAAGGGCGGCGTGGTGGTCAACCTGATGGGCGTCGACGCCTTCCTGCCCGGCAGCCAGATCGCGCTCCGCCGGGTGCCCAACATCGACGAGCTGCTGGGCCAGAGCTACGACTTCAAGATCATCAAGCTCAACAAGCGGCGCCGCAACATCGTGGTCAGCCGCCGGGTGATCCTCGAGAACGAACGCGCCCACAAGCGCGAGCACCTGATGAAGGAACTGGCCGTGGGCCAGGTGCGGAAGGGCGTGGTCAAGAACATCACCGACTTCGGGGCGTTCATCGACCTCGGCGGGGTGGACGGCCTGTTGCACATCACCGACATGTCCTACGGCCGGGTGTCCCATCCGACCGAGATGGTCGGCATCGGCCGCGAGGTCGAGGTCAAGATCCTCGACATCGACTGGCAGCGGGAGCGGATCAGCCTGGGCATGAAGCAGCTGCAGCCGTACCCGTGGCAGAAGGTGGCCGAGCGCTATCCGGTCGGCACCCGGGTGCAGGGCAAGGTGGTCTCGATCACCAACTACGGCGCCTTCGTGGAGCTGGAGCCCGGCATCGAGGGCCTGGTGCACATCTCCGAGATGAGCTGGACCCGCAACGTCCGGCACCCGTCCAAGATCGTCTCCATCGGAGAGACCATCGAGGCCGTGGTCCTCAAGGTGGACGAGGGCGAGGAGAAGATCTCCCTCGGCATGAAGCAGACCGAGCAGGACCCCTGGACCGTGCTGCCGCTCAAGTACCCGGTCGGCACCCGGCTCGCCGGCAAGGTGCGGAACCTGACCTCGTTCGGCGCCTTCGTGGAGATCGAGCCCGGCATCGACGGCCTGATCCACATCTCCGACATGTCCTGGACCAAGCGGGTGCAGCACCCCTCGGAAGTGGTCAAGAAGGGCGATGCGGTCAACGTCGTCATCCTCAATATCGACGCCGACAACAAGCGCATCTCCCTCGGCCTCAAGCAGGCGGAAGAGGATCCGTGGCTCCACATCGGGGAGACCTTCCCGATCGGCACCGAAATGCGCGGCCGCGTCGCCCGGCTCATGGACAAGGGCGTCGTGGTGGACCTGGGCAACGACATCGAGGGCTTTGTGCCGATGTCTCAGCTGGGGGTCGCGGACATCGAGGAGCCGGGACAGGCCGTCAAGGAGGGCCAGGTGGTGGACCTCAAGGTGATCGAGGTCGATCCCATCCATCATCGCATCGTGCTTGCCGCGGTGGGCTACCCCGACGAGCCGATCATCCCGCCGGTGCGGCCGGTCTTCGACGAAAGTCCGGCGGAAGAGTAGTCCGCCGCAGCGTTTACTTGTGGAAGGCTTGGGGTGGGGTCCTTGGCGGATCCCACCCTTTGTCCTTCCACCCCTCATGCCATGCGACATGCACCCTGCACGATTCAGGGTCCCGGTCTGGGCCTGCATCGTCGGCGGAAGTCATTGCCAATCAACACGTTGCAGCTCGTGCACGGGTCTTGCCCTCTGGTCTGGCGAATCCGTTCCCAGGAATGCGAATGCGTAGCGAAGATCGCAGCACCGGCGGGTCCAGACCTCGATGCAGGTCTGCCGAGGCCGGCATGACCATTATCGAACTGCTGGCCGCACTGGCGATCGCGAGTTCGCTGGCCAGCCTGGCGGTGCCCAAGTACCACAAGGTGACCAACGCGGCCCGGGTGGCGCGCGCCATCGGTGACCTCAAGGCGATTCAGACCACGCTGGACAGCCGGGACTCGCTGCCGGACAACCTGGCCGGGGCAGGGGTGACCCTGGTTGATCCCTGGGGCAATCCCTACACCTACGTGAAATTCCCCAGCGCCGCTCCCCGCGTCGACCGGTTCGGCGTCGCGGTCAACACGACCTATGATCTCTACAGCACCGGCGAGGATCAGGTGAGCGCCAGCTCGTTCAACGCCGGCGTGAGCTTTGATGATGTGGTCCGCGCCAACGACGGCGGGTTCCTCGGACCCGCCGGCCGCTTCTGATCTCGGAGGAATTGTGAGCGAGTCGCCCAATATGCAGCCGACGGACCAGCCGGAGTCCCAGCCTCGACGCGGGGGGCATCGGTCCATCGCGGACGGGGAGCTGGTGAGTACCTGGTCCCTCAAGGACTACTTTGGCTCGCTGAACGCGGTCCTCCGCTTGCCGTCGAAGCCCAAGGCGGTGCCGAAGCCCAAGCAGGAATTCTCGCTCCCGTCGTTCTCCCACGTCCGCCTGCCCAAGTCGGTGGTGGCGGCGTCGCTGGTCATTGGTCTGGTGGTGCTGGTCATCCGGCCCATCGTCCTGTCGGCCAGTCGTGCCGACACCGAGGCCCTGGCGGCGGCCATCGGGGTTTGGGAAGCGGAGAGCGGACGCTACGCCGGCCGCATGTTCGAACTCGGCCCCATCAGCATCGCCTTCCGGACCAGCGCCAAGTCGCCCGAGTATACCTGGCACAAGATCGCGAACCTGGAGGTCAAGCCCGCCGGGAGCGACTCGACGTTCTATAACCTGCACTACGAGCTGGACGGCAAGGAGGCGGAGTTCGCCTTCTGGCTGATCCCCGGTCCGCCGCCGGTCATTCGGGTGGCCAACCAACAGGGGGTCACCTGGAAGAAGACCGTCTACGAGCCGATCGCCCGGCCGCGCTAGGCCGCTGGCGCAGTGGCGGGAAGGGTTGGATCGAAGGGTGGACCCCGTGAGGAGTCCACCCTTCGTCCGTACCGCCGTACCCGCTTTCCGCGTATGTTCCTCCTTCATGCCGAACCCCCGCGAACTCCTCGATCAGCTCCACCACCGCCAGGCCGAGGCCGAGCAGGGCGGCGGGCCGGCGCGCATCGCCCAGCAGCACAAGAAGGGCAAGCTTTCGGCCCGGGAACGCCTCGATCTCCTGCTGGATCCCGACAGCTTCGTCGAGCTGGATCGGTTCGTGACCCACCGTTGCACCGAGTTCGGCCTGGCCGACCAGCTGTACCCCGGTGACGGGGTAGTGACCGGGTACGGCCGGATCGACGGCCGGCTCACCTACGTGTTCTCCCAGGACTTCACGGTGTTCGGCGGGTCGCTGTCGGAGACCTTTGCCCAGAAGATCTGCAAGATCATGGATCTGGCGCTCCGCAACGGGGCGCCGGTCATCGGGCTCAACGATTCCGGCGGGGCCCGCATCCAGGAGGGCGTCGCGTCCCTGGGCGGGTACGCCGACATCTTCCTGCGGAACACGCTGGCCAGCGGCGTCGTTCCCCAGATCTCGGTCATCCTCGGCCCGTGCGCCGGCGGGGCGGTGTACAGCCCGGCCATCACCGACTTCATCTTCATGGTCCGAGGCGTGAGCTACATGTTCGTCACCGGGCCCAACGTGGTGAAGACGGTAACCCACGAGGAAGTGAGCTTCGACCAGCTGGGTGGGGCGGATACCCACGGTAGCACCAGCGGGGTGGCCCACTTTGTCCACGACAGCGAGGCGGAGTGCCTGGCGGCGGTGCGGACCCTGATGGGCTACCTGCCGCAGAACAATCTCGACGATCCGCTGGCCCATGGCGGGAGCCCGCCGGGCGCCGACACGGCCGATCCGGCCGACCGGCGCGAGGAGGCGTTGCTGGACGTGATACCCGACGTGCCCACCAAGCCCTACGACATGCATGACGTGCTCCGCCACGTGGTGGACCGGGCCTCGTGGTTCGAGGCGCAGCCCGACTACGCCGGCAACATCATCACCGGCTTTGCCCGGCTCGGCGGCCGCGCGGTGGGGGTCATCGCCAACCAGCCCGCGGTGCTGGCCGGGGTGCTGGACATCGCCGCCTCACTCAAGGCGGCTCGCTTCATCCGGTTCTGCGACTGCTTCAACCTGCCGGTGGTGACGTTCGTGGACGTGCCCGGGTTCCTGCCGGGCGTGGCGCAGGAGCACGGGGGCATCATCAAGCACGGCGCCAAACTGCTCTATGCCTATTGTGAGGCGACGGTGCCCAAGCTCACCGTGATCACCCGGAAGGCCTACGGCGGGGCGTATGACGTCATGAGCTCGAAGCACATCCGCGGGGACGTGAACCTGGCGTGGCCGACGGCGGAAATCGCGGTCATGGGCCCGAAGGGCGCGGTCGAGATCCTGTTCAAGAAGGAAATCGAGCAGTCGGCCGATCGGGAGGCCGAGACCGCCCGCCGGATCGCCGACTACACCGGGACGTTCGCCAACCCCTATGCGGCGGCCGCCCGTGGGTTCATTGACGATGTCATCGACCCCCGCGATACCCGCCCGCGCCTGATCGACGCCCTCCGGACGCTGGCCACCAAACGGGACCGCAATCCCCCCAAGAAGCACGGCAACATCCCCTTGTGAGACGGTGCCGGCCCATCGCCCAATCGCCGGCCACCTCTGGCGCATCTTCGTACGGCGTCGTACGTTAGTGGCCTGATGCACACCGCCTGGACTCCTCGGTTGGTCGCCCTGTACGGCCTGGCCGCGCTGCCCGCGTCGCTGCCGGCGCAGGCGGCCATCGATCCGAGTGTGGCGCCGCGCGCCGCCGCGATCGCCAATGCGGGCCAGCGCGCCCGCGCCACCGAGATGCTCGGGCACTACCTGGCCACCGCCCCCGACGACGGCGCCGCGTGGCTCCAGCTCGGCCGGTTCTACCTGGTGGACGGCCGGGAGTGGCACCAGGAAGGCCACGAGCAGGAGTCGCCGGGTCCCCTCTTCCTCGATTTTGCCGCCACCGCCCTCGATCAGGCTCTTCGGCTGCCCACCGATTCCAGTCGGCTGCTGCGCGCCCTGGTGGAGGTGGAGCGGGCGGCCCTGGTGGCGGAAACCGACGGCTGGCTGGCGGTCCAGAGTGCCGGGATGCCGCGGACGGCCCACGCGCCGCTGTTCGTGCTCGAGCTGGGCCGGAACCTGCTCAACAGCTGTCCGCTGGGCGGCGTGCTGGTCACCGCTTCGGACATGGAGACCATCGGCGTGTGGACGGTGGCGCTGTCCCGGGGCGACCGTGCGGATCTCGTGCTCCTGCTCCCGGCGCGCTATCGCGAGGATTCGGCCTACCGGGCCAGCATGGCCGCCACCCTGGAGATCCCGCCAGTCCACTCGGTGGCAGAAGCGCTGACCCTGGTGGCCGGCCGCCGCCCGGTCTGCCTGACACCGGCTACGGCCGAGGCGGATCTGCCGCGGGCCGCGCTGGTGCCGCTCAAGCTGCTGCGGGTGGCCGGCCCGGCCGCTCCGGAGTTCGCCGCTCCGCTCAGCGTCATGGACCTCGCCGCCACCGTGCTGGCCCGACCCACCGCGCTCTCCCGCGAGGCCGTGGCGGATTACCAGCTCGCCGCCCGGTACAACCCCCTCCTGTGCGTATCGCTCCTGGTTCCCCTCGGCGCCCGCCCGCGGGACGCCTGCGGCCGCTGACGGTTTTTCCCCTCCCTGAATCCGATGTCCGGGTTTCGCCGCGTCCTCGTCGCTAACCGCGGCGAAATCGCCCTGCGCGTCATCCGCGCATGTCACGAGGAAGGCCTCGAGGCCGTGGCGGTGTACTCGGAGGCCGATCGGCTGTCGCCCCACGTGAGGGCGGCGGATATCGCACTGCCGATCGGGCCGCCGCCGCCGGGAGAGAGCTACCTGCGGATCGATCGGCTGCTCGCCGCCGCGCAGGCCAGCGGGGCCGGTGCCGTGCACCCCGGCTACGGGTTTCTCGCCGAACGCGCTGCCTTTGCCCAGGCGGTGACGGACGCCGGCCTGGTGTTCATCGGACCGCCCGCTGCCGCCATCACCGCCATGGGAGACAAGACCGAGGCGCGGCGGCGGATGGCGGCGGCCGGCGTGCCCATCGTGCCCGGGCTGACCCTGCCGGTCACCGACGCCGCAGCGGCGATCGACGCGGCCCGGGCGATCGGATATCCCGTCCTGGTCAAGGCGTCGGCCGGCGGTGGCGGCAAGGGCATGCGGCTGGTGCAGCGGGCCGAGGATCTCGCGGCCGCGCTTGAGGCCGCCGCGTCCGAGGCCGGGAAGGCCTTCGGGGACCCGAGTGTCTACCTCGAGAAGTACGTGGAGCGGCCTCGCCACGTCGAGATTCAGGTGCTGGCCGACCACCGGCGGACGGTGCACCTGGGCGAACGCGAGTGCTCGATCCAGCGCCGCCACCAGAAGCTGGTGGAGGAGGCGCCGTCGCCGGCGGTGACGCCGGACCTCCGGGAACGCATGGGCGCCGCCGCGGTAGCTGCCGCCAAGGCGGTCGGATACCGTGGGGCGGGGACCTGTGAATTCCTCCTCTCGGCCGACGGCTCGTTCTACTTTCTGGAAATGAACACCCGGATCCAGGTGGAGCACCCGGTCACGGAACTGGTGTATGGCGTGGATCTGGTGCGGGAACAGCTGCGGATCGCCCGGGGGATGGGGATGTCGCTGCCGGATCGCCCCCTCACTCCGCGGGGCTGGGCCCTGGAGTGCCGCATCACCAGCGAGGATGCGGCCAACGGCTTTCTCCCCGCCACGGGCCGGATTGAATACCTCCGGGTGCCTGCCGGACCTGGGGTGCGCTGGGACGGAGGCTTCGAAGCGGGAAACGAGGTGACGCTGTTCTACGATTCGTTGCTGGGCAAGGTGATCGTGTGGGCCCCGGACCGGGCGGCCGCCCTGGTCCGGATGCGCCGGGCGCTCCGGGAGCTGGTGCTCATAGGAGTCGCCACCAACCAGGCGTTTCATCTCCGGCTGCTCGACGACCCCGCGTTCCAGGCCGCGGAGATCGACAGTCAGTTCCTTGAGCGGCGACCCGATCTGCTCGATCGCCCGCTGGCGGCGGAAAACCTGACGGTCCTGGCGGTGGCGGCCGCCCTGGCCGAGGACGAGGCCAGACAGAGTCGCCGCCCGGCGGTGGCCGATCCCCACTCCGGGGCCACCCACTGGATTCGAGCGGCCCGCTCCGAGGGACTTCGGTGACCGGCACCGGGGCGTCCGCTGCCACCGCCGTCACCATTGAGCGGCTGGCCAATGGCGGCGACGGTGTTGGCCGGCTCGCCGACGGGCGGGCGGTGTTCGTCCCCCGCAGTGCCGCCGGCGATGTCCTTCAATTGGGCCAGGTGCGGCGCTATGCCCGGTACGCCCGCGCCCGGATCGCCATGGTGGTGCAATCGGGGCCCGGACGGGTGGAGCCCGCCTGCCCGCACTACACCGCCGATGACTGCGGCGGATGCCAGCTGCAGCACCTCGAGCCCCGGGTCCAGCTGGACGCCAAACGCGCCATGGTGGCCGAGGCGCTGAGCCGCATTGGGCGGCTGGAGGTCGAGGTCCCTCCGGTGATCGCGGCGGCGGAAAACTGGGGGTACCGCACCCGGGTGAGCCTGGCGCTCGCGCCCGGACGGCGCCACGCCGGCTTCCATCCCCTGGACCAGCCAACACGGGTCTTTCCGCTGCAGCACTGCCGGATCGCCGCCCCGGCGCTGATGGCGCTATGGGAGGGACTCCGGACGCAATTGCACCTGCTTCCCCCCGACGCCATTCAGCTGCTGCTCCGCCTGGACCATGAGGGAACGTGTCATGTCGTGGTCCGGGCGCGGGGAGACAAGCCGTGGAGCCGCCCGGCCGCCCTGCGAGAACGCCTCCAGGCGGCCGGAGTCGTCGCCACGATCTGGTGGCACCCCGAGGCCGGCGCGGCGCGGGTCGTGGCGGGCGACACGGAGGCCTTTCCCGCCACGGTCTTTGAACAGGTGCACCCCGCCATGGGCGACCGGGTTCGCGAGTTCGCGCTGGCCGGCTTGGGCCCCGTGGCCGGAGCCCATGTCTGGGATCTCTACGCTGGGATCGGTGAGACGACCGACCGGTTGGCTGCCGCCGGGGCCACCGTGGAGAGTGTGGAGCTCGACCGACGGGCCGTCGACGTCTCCGAACGTCGGTCGCGGCTGGGGGTCGCGCTGCCGGAGGTTTCCCAGCGCCCGGCGCCGTCGGGCGTCCTCCGACACTCGGGGAAGGTTGAGGACCTCCTGACCCAGCTCCGGGCTCCGGCAGCCGTGATTGCCAATCCTCCGCGGGCCGGTCTGGCCCCCGAGGTCATCGCCGCTCTGCTCGGACGGCGTCCGGGGCGTCTCGCCTACGTCTCCTGCGATCCGGCGACCCTGGCACGGGATCTCTCCCGGCTCTGTGCGGCGCCCGGGGAGGCCAGTCCGGCAGGTCCGGGCTACCGGCTGGTGGGGATTCAGCCGTTCGATCTCTTTCCCCAGACGGCGCACGTGGAAACCGTGGCGATTCTGGAGGCCCGATGAGGTACTTCGTCACGACCGGGGGCCGCGAGATCGCCGTGGACGTCGATGGCGGCCGGGTGGTGGTGGATGGCCGCGCGTTCGAGGCCCACCTCTCCCCGGTGCCGGGGACCCCGCTTCGGCATCTGCTGCTGGACGGGGCGTCGTTGACCCTGGCGATGGAGCGCCGTGGACCGGGCTCCTGGCAGGTGTCGGTGGCCGGCACCCAGCTCGAGATGGAGGTGCTCGACGAGCGGACCCGGCACATTCGCAGCCTGACCGGCGGGGCGGAGGGACCCAAGGCTCCAGCCCACCTCAAGGCGCCCATGCCGGGCCTGGTGGTCCGGGTGCTGGCGACGCCGGGACAGGCCGTGACTCACGGCCAGGGGCTGGTGGTGCTGGAGGCGATGAAAATGGAAAACGAGCTCCGGAGCCTCACCGACGGCACCGTCCGCGCGATCCTGGTGACTCCGGGGCAGGCGGTCGAAAAGGGACAGCTCCTGGTCGAGTTCGAGAAGTGAGGCACCGGGGGCGGCTTGGACCAGGCCAGCTCAGTGCCATCACCCTTGACCTAACCCCTTCTCCGGGGCTAGCTTTTAAGTCTGTGCACTTTACGGAAATCCAGCTGGGGCATCGCGTCCGATGAAGACATTTTCAGCCAAACCGACCGACATCTCCCACGACTGGCATGTGGTTGATGCCGCCGATATCCCGCTGGGCCGCCTGGCCAGCCGGGTGGCGCAGCTCATTCGCGGGAAGCACAAGCCGACCTTCACGCCCCATATGGACGGGGGCGATTTCGTCGTTGTGATCAACGCCGAGCGGGTCCGACTCACCGGCCGCAAGCTGGAGCAGAAGCGGCACTTCCGCCACACGGGGTACATGGGCCACGAGCGCTTCACCCCGGTCAAGAACCTGCTGCAGGGCAAGTTCCCCGAGCGGGTCATTGAGCACGCGGTCCACGGGATGCTGCCCAAGAACTCGCTGTCCAAGCAGAAGCTTCGCACCAAGCTGAAGGTCTACGCCGGGGGGGAGCACCCCCATCAGGCCCAGCAGCCGGTGCCCTATTCCGTCAGCCCGAAGGCCAAGTAAACATGAGTGGCAAGCCCGAATTCCGCTGGCAGGCCGTCGGCCGCCGCAAGACGAGCGTGGCGCGGGTGTATCTCACCCCCGGCACCGGCAAGTGGGACGTGAACGGCCGGACGCTGGGCGACTACTTCCCGCGCCCGTCGCTGGTGCAGCACATCCAGCAGTCCTTTTCGGCGACCGACACGCTGGGCGCGTTCGATGTCCGGGCCCATGTGGAGGGCGGCGGCCAGTCGGGGCAGGCCGGCGCGCTGCGGCACGCCATTGCGCGGGCCCTGGTGGAGGCCGATGGCCAGCACCGCGCCAAGCTGCGCACCGGGGGGCTGCTGACTCGCGACCCCCGCGCGGTGGAGCGCAAGAAGCCGGGTCGGGCCGGCGCCCGGAAGCGGTTCCAGTTCAGCAAGCGGTAGCAGTCCGGCGGGCCGTCGCTCCGACGGTCCGCCACAACTACGCACGCGGCGGGATTTCCGGCGGGGTGCCCTGGCAACGGGGTTCGCGGGAAAGATGAACGGCGCGGACGACCAACCCCCAGACAAAGGCAGTCGTAAAACCGATGGCTCAGCCGCAGATTCAGGACCTCCTCGAGGCCGGCGTTCATTTCGGCCACCAGACGCGCCGCTGGAATCCCAAGATGCGCCGGTTCATTTTCGCCGAGCGCTCCGGGATCTACATCATCGACCTCCAGAAGACCCTCAAGCAGATCGTGCAGGCGCAGGAACTCCTCAAGAACGTCGTGCTCCGCGGCGAGGGGGTGCTGTTCGTCTGCACCAAGAAACAGCTGAAGGGCACGGTCCAGGCCGAGGCCGCCGAGTGCGGCTCGTACTGGGTGACCGAGCGCTGGCTGGGCGGCATGCTCACCAACTTCCAGACCATCAAGAAGCAGATCAAGCGGCTGCGGGAGCTGGAACAGGGGGCGGCCGAGGGCGAGTTCGCCAACTACACCAAGAAGGAACAGCTGCTCTTCGAGCGGGAAAAGCAGAAGTTGCTGCGGAACCTCGAAGGCATCAAGCAGATGGGCCGGCTGCCCGGCGCGCTGTTCGTGGTGGACGCCAAGAAGGAAAAGATCGCCGTCCAGGAAGCCAACAAGCTGGGCATTCCGGTCGTCGCCATCGTGGACACCAACGCGGATCCGGATGTCATCTCGGTGCCGATTCCCGGCAACGACGACGCCATCCGCTCGGTCTCCCTGATCACCGCCTCGCTGGCCGAAGTGATCCGTGAGGCCCGGGCCCAGACGCCGCTGCGCGAGGCGGCCGAGGATGCGGACGGCGAGACCTACAGCACCGACGGCGGCTCGGAGGGAGATCCCGAGGCCGATCGCAAGAAGCGCCGGCCCCGCCGCAAGCGCCGGCCCAAGCCGGAGGCCATCGCGGCCCGGCTCAAGCACGACGAAGAGGGCGCGCCGGTCGCCGACGAAGCGTCGGTCACGGACGAAGCACCGGTGAGTGACGCGCCGGCCTGAACCCCGTCCGTGCGCCGGGTCACCGTTACCGCCGTCCCCGGCTCTCGAGCCCAGGACGGCGGCGTTGCATGAGACCGAAGTGTTGCCGCGAACCGATCACCAACCGATGGGCGGGCGCTGGGTCCGCCGTCGCACACCTAGAAGGACTGTACACGATGACAGCCAAGACGATTTCGGCCAAGGACGTCGCAGAACTCCGGGCCCGGACCGGGGCGGGGATGATGGATTGCAAGGCCGCGCTCCAGGAAGCCGACGGCGACATGGACAAGGCCGTGGAGAACCTGCGCAAGAAGGGCATGGCCAAGGCCGACAAGCGCGGCGACCGCAGCGCCTCCCAGGGACTGGTGGTCATCGAGCTCGCCGCGAGCGGCCAGGAGGCCGCGATGATCGAGCTGAACTGCGAGACCGATTTCGTGGCCCGGAACGACGATTTCATCGCGCTCGCCAAGGACCTGGGCAAGCATGCGCTGGCCCTGGCCCCGATAGGCAACCACCCGGGGAGCGCCATTGATGCCCAACCGTTCCGCGGCCAGACGGTCGCCGAAGCGGTCAAGGAGATCTCCGGCAAGACCGGCGAGGCCATGGCGCTCAAGCGGGTGGCCCACTTCAAGACCTCCGAGGGCACTGTGGGCCACTATCTGCACTTCAACGGGCAGAGCGGCGCGCTGGTGGAGATCGCCGGCGTCCGGGGCGAAGCGGTCACCGTCCTGGCCCGCGACCTGGCGCTCCACGTCACCTCGGCCGATCCGGCCGGCGTGAGCGAGGCAGACATCCCGGCGGAGCTGATCGCCCGGGAGCGGCGCATCGCCGAGGAGCAGGTGGCGCAGGTGGGGAAGCCGGAACACCTCCGGGGCAAGATCGTCGATGGAAAGATCCGCAAGTTCCTGGCGGAGCGGACCCTGCTGGGGCAGCCGTTCGTGAAGGACGACAGCAAGCCGGTGGGCGACCTGGTCAAGGAAGTGGCCAAGCAGGCGGGGGGCACCCTGACCGTGACCCGGCTGGCCCGGTTCAAGGTCGGCGAGTAATGCGCCGGCCGTACCACCGCGCCCTGCTCAAGCTCTCCGGCGAGGCCCTCGCCGGAGAGAAGGGCTATGGGCTCGATTACAAGGTGGTCGGCGGCTTTGCGGACGAGCTTCTTCGGGTCCACTCCCGGGGCGTGCAGCTCTCGGTGGTGGTAGGCGGCGGCAACATCCTGCGCGGCACGGCGGCCAGCCGGGAGGGGCTCGACCGGGTCTCGGCGGACTACATGGGGATGCTGGCCACGGTCATCAACGCCCTGGCCGTGCAGGACATCCTCGAGGCCAAGGGGGTGCAGACCCGGGTGATGACCGCCATCCGGATGGAGTCGCTGGCCGAGCCGTATATCCGGCGGCGGGCGCTCCGGCACATGGAAAAGGGGCGGCTCGTTATCTTTGCGGGTGGCACCGGCAACCCGTATTTCTCGACCGACACCGCGGCGGTGCTCCGGGCGCTGGAGGTCGAGGCGGAAGTGATTCTCAAGGGCACCAATGTGGAGGGCATCTTCACCGCCGATCCCCGCAAGGACCCGACGGCACGGCATATTCCCGAGCTCACCTTCCAGGATGCGCTGGTCAACGGCTACGAGGTCATGGATCGCAGTGCCTTCGGGCTCTGCCAGACCAACCAGCTGCCCATCGTGGTCTTCAACTTGAACCTGCCTGGAAACCTCGACCGGGTCCTCCAGGGCGAACCGGTGGGGACGATCGTCCAATGACCGCCATTCCCGAGCTGCTCAAGCACGCCAAGGACCTGATGAACAAGGCGGTGGAGAATACCCGCCGCGAGTTCTCGGGCATTCGCACCGGCAAGGCGACGACTTCGCTGCTGGACATCGTGCGGGTGGAAGCGTACGGCAACTCGATGCCGCTGAACCAGGTGGCCATGGTGGCGGCCCCCGAGGCCCGGCTGCTCACCGTGCAGCCGTTCGATAAGGGGCTCACCCAGGCCATCGAGAAGGCCATCCGGGACTCCGACCTCGGCCTCAACCCGGCCAGCCAGGGGAGCCTGATCCGGGTGCCCATCCCGATGCTCACCGAGGAGCGGCGCAAGGACCTCGTCAAGGTGATGCACAAGCTAGGGGAGGAAGGCCGGGTGGCCGTCCGCCACGCGCGGGGCGACGCCCACGGGAAGATCAAGAAGCTGGAAAAGATCGCGGAGGATGATCGCACCCGCGGCGAGAAAGACCTGCAGAAGGTGACGGACGAGCATATCAAGCTGATCGACCAGCTGATCGCCGCCAAAGAGGCGGAGATCATGGAAGTCTGAGCGGATGAGCGACGAGCTGCTGCGGCAGGTCCAGCGTCACGGCTCCCGCCCCGCCCACATCGCCATCATCATGGACGGCAATGGCCGCTGGGCGCGCGGACGCGCGCTCCCGCGGCCGTTCGGCCATAAGGCGGGGATGCAGTCGGTCCGGGAGGTGGTCGAAGGCGCACTGGCCGTCGAGGTCGAGGTGCTCACCCTCTTTGCCTTCAGCCAGGAGAACTGGCAGCGCCCCGCCGACGAGATCGGCGCCCTGATGGACCTGCTGAAGGAGTATATCGCGCGGGAGATGGCCGAACTCGAGTCCCAGGGCGTGCGGGTCCGGTTTCTCGGCGACCTGGACCGGCTCGGTCCGTCGGCGCGGGCGTCGGTGGACCAGCTCATGGCCCAGACCTCCCGGGGCAGCAAGCTGGCGCTCAACATCTGCATCTCCTACGGCTCCCGCGCCGAGCTGACCCGGGCCACCCGCCTGCTGGCCGAGGAGGCCGCCGCCGGCCGGCTCGATCCCGCCGACATTGACGAAGAGGCCATTTCCCGGCGGCTCTACACCGCCGACTTTCCCGATCCTGACCTGCTGATCCGCACCTCGGGAGAACTCCGGCTGTCCAACTTCCTGCTCTGGCAGCTGGCCTACGCCGAGCTGTACGTTACGCCGGTGCTGTGGCCCGACTTCCGGCGCCAGCATCTCTGGGAAGCGATCGTCGAGTACCAGCGACGGGACAGGCGGTTCGGGAAGGTGACTGTCTAGGTGGCGTCCAACCTCACCAAACGCATTGCCTTCGCTGTAGTCGCGATCCCGCTGGCCCTGGCCGTGGTCTGGCTGGGCGGGTGGACCCTGGTGGTCGTGGTGGCCGCCGCGGCGGTGCTCGGGGCCCGGGAGCTGCTGAGCTTCGCCCGGCTGCAGCAGGTGGAGCCGCTTGGACGCACGGCCGTGGTGTCGGCCGCGCTGGTCCCGGTCCTCGTCTACCTCGCGATTACCCGCGTGCCGTCCCTGCTGGGCTGGAGCTGGTTCCTCCTGGGCTTGTGGCTCGTGCTTCTCCTCACGATCACGCTGGCGCGGCGGGGTCCGTCGCAGCATCCCCTGTCGGCCACCGCCATCACCGCCCTGGCCGTGCTGTATCCGGCCGGGCTGGCGTCGTTCCTGGTGGCGATCCGCCATCTGCAGTTTGGGGGCCGGTCGTGGCAGGGGGCCTGGCTGGTGTTCTTTCCCCTGGTGATCACCTGGGTCTGCGACACCGCCGCCATGTTCGCCGGCCGGTCCATCGGCGGCCCCAAGCTCTGGCCCGCGATCAGCCCGGGCAAGACCTGGGCGGGGAGCATCGCGGGCGTGGTTGCGGCGCTGCTGACCGTTCCGCTCCTGAATGTGCTGGTGCTGGAGCGGCTGGGCATCGCGCTACCGCTGTTGGAGGGACTGCTGTTCGGCCTGGTGCTCGGCGTGGTGGGGCAGGTGGGCGATCTGGCGGAGTCGCTCTTCAAGCGGGAGGTCGGGGTCAAGGACTCGTCGTCGCTCATTCCGGGGCACGGCGGCGTCCTCGACCGGTTCGACTCGCTGTATTTCGTCCTCCCGGCATCGGCGGCGCTGTACCGGCTCTTCGGGGTGCTGTAGTGCGCGGCATCGCGATCCTGGGCTCCACCGGCTCCATCGGCAAGAGCGCCCTGAAGGTCCTGGACCGCCAGCGGGCCCAGTTCCGGGTAGTGGCGCTCACCGCCCGGCAGAATCGCGCGGCCCTCGACCGGCAGTCGGCGGAATGGCAACCCTGCCTGACCGGACTGACCTCCGAACGGGGGCCGGAGCTGCTGGTGGAGGCGGCCAGCCACCCCGAGGCGGAGATCGTCCTCAACGCAGTGGTGGGCTCCGCCGGACTAGACGCCACCCTGGCCGCGCTTCGGGCCGGCAAGCGCGTCGCCTTGGCCAACAAGGAAACCCTGGTGATGGCCGGCGACCTGATCCTGGCGGCGGCGGCGGCCGGTGGCGGGGAGTTGATTCCGGTCGACTCCGAGCACTCGGCGGTGTTCCAGTGCATCACCGGCCGGGAGTCGGGGCTCCGGCGCCTGATCCTCACCGCGTCGGGCGGGCCATTCCGCGACTGGGCACCGGCCCGGATCCAGGCCGCGACGGTGGCGGAGGCGCTCAATCATCCCACCTGGCGGATGGGAACCAAGGTCAGTGTGGACAGCGCCAGCCTGGTCAACAAGGCCCTGGAACTGATCGAGGCCCACCACCTGTTCGGGCTCAGCTACGACAAGCTCGAAGCGGTGGTCCATCCGCAGAGCATCGTGCATGCCTTCGCCGAGTTCTGCGACGGCAGCGTCCTGGCCCAGCTCAGCTTTCCGAGCATGGAGCTGCCGATCCTGTATGCCCTGACCCATCCCGACCGGCTGCCGGACGAGGGGACCCGCCGGTTCGATCCCGTCGCCGCCGGCCCGCTGACGTTCGAGCCGGTCCGCGGCGAGGTCTTCCGGGCGTTCGGGATCGGGGTGCAGGCGGGGCGGGCCGGGGGCACGGCGCCGGCGGTGTTCAATGCGTCCAATGAAGAAGCGGTGGCGGCCTTCCTGGCGGGGCGGATCCCGTTCGGGCGGATCGCCGATACCATCGAGCAGGTACTGGAAGCGCACCAGACCGAACCGGTGCGCGCTCTCGAAACGGTGCGCGCGGCCGATGGCTGGGCCCGCAGGCGCGCACGTGAGGTGCTGGCGTGAACTTCCTCTTTACCGTCGCCGTGCTGCTGGTCGTCCTGGGCGTGCTGATCTTCGTGCACGAGTTAGGGCATTTCCTCGCCGCCAAGTGGGCCGGCATCCGGGTGCATCGCTTTGCGCTCGGCATGGGCAACCCGGTTCCCGGGCTCAAGTTCACCCGCGGGAACACCGAGTATGCCATCTGCTGGCTGCCGCTCGGTGGCTATGTGAAGATGGCCAGCCGGGAAGAAGAGGCCACCAGCAGCGCGCTGGAGGGCAGCGGCGCGCCGGCCGGGACCGAGCCGGTCCGCCCCGACGAGTTCTTCGAAGCCAAGCCGATCTGGAAGCGGATGATCGTGATCCTGGCCGGCGTCACGCTGAACGTGGTGTTCGCCTGGCTCTCCTTTTCCTACCTGGCCGCCAAGAACGGCGAGCAGATCGATCCCACCACGGTCATCGGCCGGGTGACGACCGACAGCCTCCCGGCGGGCGCGCAAGTGCTGGCCACGCTGGCGCCCGGCGACCGGATCGCGCGCATCGGCGGCGTCGCGGTCGGCTCCTGGAACGACATCGAGACGGCGCTGACCTCCGCGACGGGGGACACCCTCGTCATCGAGCTGGGTGATGGACGGGCGCTGCCGCTGGCCATCCACCACACGGCGCTGGGGGATCGGCTGCGGGCCGCGGTGGCGCTCCAGCCCTACCGCCTGCCGGTGATCGGCCAGCTGCTGCCCGGCCGGCCGGCGGAGAAGGCCGGGATCCTGGTCGGCGACACCGTCCTGACCGTCAACGGCGACACGGTGCCCCAGTGGTATGACCTGGTGGAGCGGGTCCGGGCCAGCGCCGGGAGTCCGCTGGTGTTCCGCGTCCAACACGACTCGGTGCGCATCATTACCGTGATTCCCGAGGCGGAGTCGGAACCGGTGCCCGGCGGCGGCACCATCGAAGTGGGCAAGGTCGGGGCTGGGCCGGACCAGGGGCTGGTCTCCCGCCCCTATCCGGGTATCCGGGCGTTCGGAGCGGGTTTCCGCGCCACCCTGGTGGCTTCGACCCAGATCGTGCGGACGGTGCAGGGATTGGCCAGCGCGCGGATCTCCAGCCGGGAGGTGGGCGGTCCGATCCTCATTGGCCAGATGGCGGCTCAGACCGCCCGGCTGGGCTTCGACACCTTTCTGGCGTTCATGGCCCTGGTGTCGGTGAATCTCGCGGTGCTGAACCTGCTGCCGATTCCGATCCTCGACGGCGGCCAGTTCATCTTCCTCCTGGCCGAGGGAGTGCTCCGCCGACCGGTCCCGGAGCGCATCCGGAACGGCCTCATGCTGGTCGGCATGGTCCTGATTGCGATGCTGATGGTGCTGGCGTTCTCCAACGACATTCGCCGCCTGATCGGCTGGTAGGCGGCGGCCAGCGCGACGGGGCTCCACACGCCCCGGTCCCCGACAACGACCGACAACCCATGACGCTCCTCTCTCTCGACTCTGTCACCAAGCGCTACGGTGAGGTGACCGCCGTAGACCGCGTGAGCTTCTCCATCGATCGGGGCCAGGTGGTCGGCTTCCTCGGCCCCAACGGTGCCGGCAAGTCCACCACCATGCGGATGATCACCCAGTACCACGACCCCGATGCCGGCCGGATCCTGTTCGACGGGGTGCCGCTGGCCGACGCCGGCCTGGAGGCCAAGCGCCGGGTGGGCTATCTCCCCGAGAACAATCCGCTGTACACCGAGATGCTCGTGGCCGAATACCTGGCGTTCGTCGGACGGCTGCGCGACATGGCGCGACCGGACCGGAACCGGGGCACCGATGAGGCGGTGCAGGCCACCGGGATCGAGCCGGTGTTCCACCGCCCCATCGGGGAACTCTCCAAGGGCTACAAGCAGCGGGTGGGCCTGGCCGCCGCGATCCTCCACAAGCCCGATCTGCTGGTGCTCGACGAACCGACCGAGGGCCTGGACCCCAACCAACGGGTGGAGATTCGCCGGCTCATCGCCGACCTGGGCCAGGATCGCACGGTCCTGCTGTCCACCCACGTCCTGTCCGAGGTCCAGCACGTCGCGTCCCGGCTGCTCATCATCAATCGCGGCCGCCTGGTCGCCGACGGTCCGGTGGACACCCTTCTGGGCCAGGCCGGCGGGCAGGTGAAGATCCTGGTCGAGGCCGAAGGGGCTGGTGTCGCCGCCAGGCTCGGGGCGCTCTCAGGGGTGACCGATGCAGCGGTCTCGGAGGAGGCCGGCCGCACCCGGGTGATCCTCACGGCGGCGGCGGCGACCGATCTCCGGCCCGAGATCTTCCGGCTGGCGGCAGCCCAGGGGTGGACGCTCTACGAACTGCATCAGGAGGCCGGCAGCCTCGAGGATGTGTTCCGGGAGCTGACGGGGAAGGGGGCCGCCGCATGAGGGCCGCACTCACGGTCGCGCGGCGCGAACTGCGCTCGCTGTTCGACAGTCCCGCCGGGTACACGCTGCTCATCGTGTTCCTGGTGACCAACGCGTTCCTCTTTTTCCGCCAGGCCTACCTTACCAACACCGCGTCGCTCCGGCCGATGTTCGACGTGCTGCCGTGGCTGCTGCTCTTCCTGGTGCCGGCGGTGGCCATGCGCACCCTGGCCGAGGACAGTCGCTCTGGCCAGCTGGAGGTGGTGCTCTCCCAGCCGATCACCGAGTGGGAACTGCTGCTGGGCAAGTACCTGGGTGCCGCCGGTTTTCTCTGGATCGCCCAGCTGTGCACTCTGAGCATTCCGCTGGGCCTGTCGCTCGGGGCGGAACTGGCCTGGGGACCGGTGGTGGCCCAGTACGCCGGGGCCATGCTGCTCTCCAGCGGCCTCGCGGGGGTGGGTGTCTGGGCCTCCGGCATCACCCGGAGCCAGATCACGGCGTTCATCGTGGCCGTGGCGGTGATGTTCCTGCTGGTGCTGGTGGGCCTGAACCCGCTGCTGGTGGGTCTTGGGCCGCAGAAGGGCGCGGTCGCGGCCCGTCTCGGCGTGCTGTCCCACTTCGACAGCATCAGCCGGGGCGTGATCGACCTGCGGGATGCCACCTACTTCGTCTCGCTCGCGGCCATCTTCCTGACGCTGGCCTACGGGACGCTCATGGCCCGGAAGCTGGCCGCCGGTCATCCGCCGGTCCGACGCCTGCGGCTGGGCGTGCTGCTCCTGGTCGGGACCCTCGTGGTGGTCAACCTGCTCGGGAACTACATCGGCGGGCGGATCGACCTCACGCCGGGACGGGCGTATACCATTGCTCCCGCCACCAAGACGCTGGTCCGCGCGCTGGACGACATTGTCACCATCAAGCTCTTCGCCTCCTCCGACCTGCCGGCGGATGCCGCCCTGATGAAGCGGGACCTCGACGACCTGCTCGGCGACCTCCGCTCCGCCGGGCAGGGCAAGATCCGGCTGGTCACCCGCGATCCGGCTGGGGATTCGGCGGTGCTGCGCGAGGCACAAGGCCTGGGCATCTCGGCGGTGCAGTTCAACACGAGGGGCGAGAATGAACTGCAGGTCAAGCAGGGGTATCTCGGGCTGGTGGTGCAGTACGCCGACCAGCACGAGTCGTTCCCCTTTGTCCACCGGACCGATGACCTGGAATACCGGCTCGCGGCCGCGATCCGCGGACTGACCCGCAGGACCAAGCCGGTGGTCGGCATCATCGCCGCGATGGACGACTGGGGCCGGGATGGCCGCGGGTTCGGCATCGTGCAGGAGCAACTGTCGCGGAGCTACACCGTCATTCCCGTCTCCCTCGGCGATACCACCCAGCCGGCCGATTCCATCCGGACCCTGCTCATCGGCGGCCAGCCCGACACCCTGCACCCCGCGTCGCGCCGGCGGCTGCAGGAGTTCTTCGCGCGGGGGGGGAGTGCCCTGATCATGACCAGCGGCGCGCCGGTCGCGGGGGTGAATCCTCGCGTCAGCGCCCGGGAGCCGATCTGGAATTCGTTGCTCACCCCCTACGGCGTCAAGGTGCGGCCCGACATGCTCTACGATCTGGCATCCAACCAGATCGTGCCGGCCCCGGCGGAAGGCGGCGGGCAGGTGTTCCAGCCGTATCCGTTCTGGGTGCGTTCCCAGACCAATCCCGGCAGCGTGATCACCGACGGCATCAGCGAGGTGTTTCTGCCCTGGCCCAGCACGATCGACACCACCGGTGCTACCACCGCTACGGTGACCCCGCTGCTCCAATCCAGCCGTCTCGCCAGCGTGGCGGAGGGGGACATCGATCTCACGCCGACCCGGCGCTTCCCCCCCGTGGATGTCCGTCCTCGGGTGCTGGGCGTGCAGGTGACCCCCGATTCCGCCAGCGGTCTGGGGCGGCTGGTCCTGGTCGGCAACATGGAATTTGCGACCGACCGCTACCTGGGGAACGCGCCGGACAACGCCACGTTCGCGCTGAACGCCGTGGACTGGCTGACCCAGGACGAGGCGCTCATCAGCATCCGCAGCCGGGACCGACGGCCGCCGAGGCTGCTGTTCTCGAGTCCCACCCTGCAGCAGGGCGTCAAATATGCCAATCTGGCCATCGTGCCTCTGCTGGTGGCGCTGTTTGGTGCGGTGCGGCTGGTCAGCCGCCGCCGCCGGGCCCTGATCCCGTGGCAACCGCTATCCCGGGCGGGAGGGGCGGCTCAATGAGCCCCACAGTGCTGCGCCGGATCGCGGCGGTGCTCGGGCTGGCGCTGATGTTGTGGGGGGGCCTGGCGCTGTGGCGGCGCTCCGCCGCTGACACCGTGGATGGGCTGGTGCTGCCCCGGCTCTCGTCCGATTCGGTCGAGCGGATCAGCCTGGTCCGCGCCGGCGACACCATCGCCATGGCCAAGGACGGGAGCGCCTGGCGGGTGAACGCGCTGCCCGCCGATGCGGCGGTCGTCGCGGAGTTCCTGGCGGCGAGCGCCGATTCCACGCTCCATAGCGAACTGGTCTCCCGCAGCGCCGTCTCGCACCAGCGTCTGGGGCTCGACTCGGCCTCGGCGCTCCGGCTGACGGTGGTGGAGGGGGAGCGAGGGCCCATCGACCTGTTCGTCGGGAGTCGCGGCCCGAACTTCGAGGGATTCTATGTGCGGCGGGTAGGACAGGATGCCGCCTATCTGGTGCAGGGCAATTTCGTGGAAGCCACCACGCGGGGGCGGGATGAGTGGCGGGACCGGCGGATCCTGGCGATTCCCGCCAACGACATTCGGGGCGTGGCGGTGCGGCGGGGGGCGGAGAGTTTCGTGCTTGAGAAAGATGCCTCGGGCTGGGTCGTGGCCGGCCGTGCGGCGGACTCGGCCCGGGCCGCGCGTTACCTGGCCCAGTTCGCCGACGTCCGGGCCAGCGGCTTCCCGGCTCCGGGCCAGCTCGACGGGGTTCGGTTTCAGCCGCCCGATCGGGAGGTCAAGGTCTTGGGAGCAGACGGGGCCGTGATCGCGGCGCTGACCATGGCACCCGCCGAGAACGGGTTCTGGGTGAAGACCGCAGAGGGGACGGGATACCGGATCGACGTGTCCACCGCCACTCGGATCGCTCCGGCGGCGGCGGACCTGATGGCGCCGCGCTGACCCGCGGGTTGCCGCGGACCTACCAGACCTTCCACCATCCCTTCTTGGGATCCGCTTTCGCCACGTCGGTGCCGGATTCTCTCAGGTAGCCTTCGGGCACCGGAATGTCGCTGGTTGACCGTGTGAGCGCAGCCATGTCCGCGAGGTCGGCGCCGAGCGCCGCCGCCGAGGGGTAGCGGTCATCGGGATGCTTGGCGAGCAGACGGAGGATGATGCGCTCAATCCGCTTGCTGAGTTCCGGCCGGCGGGTTCTGGGCGGCTCGGGTGAGTCCTCCACGTGCATCCGGGCCAGCTCGAACCAGTCGCGCGACTTGAACGGCACATCGCCCGTGACCGCGCGGTAGAGGGTGATCCCCAGGGAATACAGATCGGAGCGGCCATCGAGGCCGCGCCCCTGGGCCTGTTCGGGAGAGATGTACGCCGGGGTCCCGATCGTCATGTTGAAGCCGGTGGCCGCCATGTACCCGCTCACCGCGCGGGCAATACCGAAATCGGTCAGGACGGGGCGGCCATCGTCCCCCAGCAGGATATTATCGGGCTTGATATCGCGGTGGACCACGTTCTGCGAATGCGCAAAGGCCAGCGCTTCGGTCACGCCGATGGCAATGTGGATGGCCTCGGCTTCCCGCACGACCGTGTCCCGGGCCAGGCGGGCACTGAGGCTGTCCGGAAAGAGCTCCATGGCAAACCACGAGACCCCGGTCTCGCCGCCGATGTCTTCTATAGGGATGATGTTCTTGTGTTTGAGGTCCCGGGCGAAGGCGGCCTCCTTCCGGAACCGGGACTCGAAGGCCGGGTCGGACGCGTATCTTGGCTTTAAGAGCTTTACTGCCAACATCTTAGCATCATCCCGCTGGGCGGCGTAGACCCAGGCGAATCCGCCCTGCCCGATCAGGCGTTCGAGCCGGTAGGGGCCGAGGCGCTGGCCGGCCTCGGGAGCGTCAGGGGATGCCGCGGGGTTGCCCATGGTGCGAGTGCGGGGTTATTTTGGAATGCTACTTACGGATACATGTCTAGCGGGCACCGTGCCCGGGGCCAGTGCAAAGAGGATACACGCAGCATGGGTTTTGACAAGCAGGCGATTATCGCCAGGCAGCGCTCGCACGAGACCGACACCGGGTCCACCAAGGTCCAGGTTTCGCTGCTCACTGAGCGGATCAACTCGCTGACCGATCACTTTCGCACCCATCCCAAAGACCACCACGGGCGCCGCGGGCTGCTCAAGATGGTCGGCACCCGCCGCCGGCTCCTCAACTACCTGAAGCAGAACGATCTGCCCACGTACCGGGCGCTGATCGATCAGCTCGGGCTCCGGCACTAACGGTCCACCGCAGACAAGGGCGTCCCGCCAGACTGGCCGGGACGCCCTTCAACCTATTGGGGCATCCCCCACAGGAACAGGTCGTGAGCGTACATCGCATTGAAACCCAGTTCGCCGGCCGCCGCCTCGTTCTCGAGACCGGCCGCCTCGCCAAGCAGGCCGCCGGGTCGGCCTACCTCCAGTTCGGTGACACGGTCGTTCTTGCGGCCATCACCGTCTCTCCCAATCAGTCGTCGCTGCCGTTCTTCCCGCTGACCGTCGAGTACCGCGAACGGACCTACGCCGCGGGCAAGTTCCCGGGCGGGTTCCTCAAGCGCGAAGGCCGGCCCAGCGACAAGGAGATCCTGGCGGCGCGGGGCATTGACCGCTCCATCCGGCCGCTCTTTCCAGAGGGCTTCAAGAACGAAATCCAGGTCTTCGTGACCGTGCTGTCGGCGGACCAGGAAAACGACGCCGACGTGCTGGGCATCGTGGCGGCCTCCCTGGCGCTGTCGGTGTCCACGGTGCCGTGGAACGGGCCGATCGCCGCGGTGCGGGTCGGCCGGGTGGAAGGCAACTGGATCCTCAACCCGACGTTCCAGCAGCTGGAGTTCTCCTCGCTGGACCTGACGGTCAGCGGCAGCGCGGATTCGGTCCTGATGGTCGAGGGCGGCGCCGTGCAGATCTCCGAGGCGGAGGTGCTGGAGGCGCTCAAGGTGGCGCAGAAGGGCCTGAAGGAGATCCTGGGGCACACCACCAAGCTCAGTGCCAAGACCAAGGTGGAGAAGCTCGCGTGGACCAAGGCCGAGCCGGATGCTGCGCTGGTCAAGCGGGTCACCGAGCTGGCGGAGAAAGAAGTCGCCAAGGCCATCAACGCCAAGGACAAGCACGCCCGGGCCGCCAATCTCCGGGCCGTGAAGACCAAGGTGCAGGAGACCCTGGCCGAGGAGTTCCCCGACCAGGGCAAGGTGGTGAACGCGCTACTGGAGGACGTCGAGTACCGGGTGATGCGTGCCCAGGTGCTGGACAAGGGGGAGCGGGTGGACGGCCGCGACCTCGACACCGTTCGCCCCATCACTATCGAGACCGGACTCCTGCCGCGGGCCCACGGCTCGGCGCTGTTCCAGCGGGGGGAGACCCAGGCGATGGTGGCCGTGACGCTGGGCACCCAGGACGACGAGCAGCGGATCGACAGCATCGATACCGCGGCGGAGTCCTCGAAGTCCTTCATGCTGCACTACAACTTCCCGCCGTATTGCACCGGGGAAGTGAAGCCGATGCGGGGCACCAGCCGCCGCGAGATCGGCCACGGGGCGCTGGCGGAGCGGGCCATCCAGCCGCTGCTGCCGGAGTACGACGGCTTCCCGTACACCCTGCGGGTGGTCTCGGAGATCCTGGAGTCGAACGGCTCCTCGTCCATGGCCTCCGTCTGCGGCGCCTCGCTTTCGCTGATGGACGCCGGGGTGCCGCTCAAGGCGCCCTGTGCCGGTGTCGCCATGGGCCTGATCAAGGAAGGCAAGAAGGTCGCCATCCTGACGGACATCCTCGGGTCCGAGGACGCGCTGGGCGACATGGACTTCAAGGTGGCCGGCACCAAGGATGGGATCACCTCGATCCAGATGGACATCAAGATCGAGGGCATGGACCTGAAGATCATGGAAGAGGCGCTGGAGAAGGCCCGGAAGGCCCGGCTCCACATCCTCGGAGAGATGGAGAAGGCGCTGGCCGGACCGCGGCCCGAGCTGTCCCCCTTCGCTCCGCGGATCATCACCCTCATGGTCAAGCCGGACAAGATCGGCGACATCATCGGCCCCAAGGGCAAGACCATCCGCGGTATCCAGGACGCCACCGGCGCCAAGATCAGCATCGAGGATTCCGGTCTGGTCACCATTGCCGCCGTGGGCGGTGAGGCCGGGGAGAAGGCCCGCCAGATGATCGCGGCCATGATCGCCGAGCCCGAAGTGGGCAAGATCTATGAGGGACCGGTCAAGAGCACCACGGCCTTCGGCGCGTTCGTGGAGATCATGCCCGGCGTGGAAGGGCTGCTCCACATCAGCGAACTGCAGCACGCCCGCACCGAGAAGACCGAGGACGTCGTCAAGAAGGGCGATGTCGTCAAGGTCAAGCTGCTCGAGGTGGACGAGAAGGGACGGATGAAGCTGTCCCGGAAGGCGCTCATCCCGAAGGAGTAAGGTCTTCTCCGTGGAGACCACCCAGCTGGACCAGCACCTGCATCGGACCGTTGCCCCCAACGGTCTGACCATCCTCACCGAACTGCTCCCCGGCGTGCGCTCCGTCGCCGCCGGGGTGTCGGTTCGGGCCGCCAGCGCCCATGAAGTCCGCGGCAAGATGGGCGTGTCCCACCTGCTGGAACACATGGTCTTCAAGGGCACCGAGCGGCGCAGCGCGCGCCAGCTGGCACTCGAGCTGGAAAGCCGGGGCGGCGCGCTCGATGCCTACACCAGCCGGGACCACACCCACTACCAGGCCCACGTCCTCGACGAGGATCTCCCCCGGGCGCTGGATGTGCTCACCGACCTGGTGCGCCGCCCGCTGCTCCGGGCCCAGGACCTGGAACTGGAGAAGAACGTGGTGATCGAGGAGATCGCCACGGTCGACGATACCCCCGACGACCTGGTCTTCGAGCTATTCAGCGATCGGCTGTGGCCCGATCATCCCTACGGCTACTCCATCCTTGGCACCCGGGAGACCGTGGGCGCCCTGTCCGCCACCGACCTGCAGGCGGCGCACCGCGCGGGATACTATCCCGGGAACTGCATCGTGGCTGCGGCGGGCCGGGTGGATCACGCCCAGATCCTGGCCCTGCTGGAGCAGGAGGGCTGGTTCCAGTCCACCGACGCCGGGGCCCCCCGGGGGCCGGTGGCCTCCCGCGCGGCGGTCCGGGGCGCGCAGGTGCGGATCGAGCGGGACTCCGCCCAGGTGCACCTGGTGTTCGGCACCGACACCTTTCCGTATCGGGACCGGCGGCGGTTTGCCCTGTCGATCATCACCAACGCCTTTGGCGGGGGGATGTCCAGCCGGTTGTTCCAGCGGGTACGGGAAGAACTCGGGCTGGCGTACGCGGTCTACGCCTACCAGCAGTTCTTTCAGGCGGCGGGCGTGGCCGGGGTCTACGTGGGCACCCAGCTGGGCACCGCCGCCCTTGCCGAGGAGGCGATCCGACAGGAGTATCAACGCCTGGCGGCCGGCAGTCTCTCTGAGGAGGAGCTGGCGCGGGGGAAGCAGCAACTGAAGGGACAGGTCATGCTGTCGCTGGAAAGTCCGATGAGTCGCATGTCCCGGATGACGACGCTGGCGCTGCACGGCGAGGCGTACCGCCCGCTGGACGCCATCCTGGCCGAGATCGACAAGGTCACGGCGGACGAGGTGGCGGCGATCACTGCCGAGTTCTTTGCCCCCGACCGTCAGACCGTGGTGCGGCTGGGGCCGGGCTGACACGCCGTTAGTTGCCGGGCACCTGATACCGGACAGCCTTGGCTGTCCCCTCACTCAACGCTTCCACCGACCCCTCTATGATCATCGGCGTCCCGAAGGAAATCAAAACCAACGAAAACCGCATAGCCCTGGTGCCGGCGGGGGCCGAAGCGTTCGTCTCCCGCGGGCACCAGGTGTACATCGAGCAGGGCGGCGGGGTCGGCAGCGGATTCCCGGACGAGGCCTACATCGCCGCGGGCGCCAAGATCCTGCCCACGGCGGACGCGGTCTGGGCCAAGGCCGAGATGATCATGAAGGTCAAGGAGCCGATTGCGGTGGAGTGGCCCCGGATGCGGGCCGGGCAGATCATCTACACCTATTTCCACTTTGCCGCCGCCGAAGAGCTGACCCGGGCGGTCATCAAGTCCAAGGCCATTGCCGTGGCCTACGAGACGGTCCAGTTGCCGAACGGCGAACTGCCCCTCCTCACGCCGATGTCTGAGGTGGCGGGCCGTATGGCGGTGCAGGAAGGCGCCAAGTACCTCGAGAAGGTCTTCGGGGGCAGTGGCGTCCTGCTCGGGGGCGTCCCCGGCGTGGCCCCGGCGGAGGTGGCGATCATCGGCGGCGGCGTGGTGGGGATCAATGCGGCCAAGATGGCTGCGGGGCTGGGTGCCCGGGTGACGATCCTGGACATTTCCCTGGAGCGCCTCCGCTACCTCGACGACGTGCTGCCGGCCAACGTCACCACCCTGTACTCCAACCGGCACAACATCCTCGAGGCCATCCAGCGGGCCGACCTGGTGGTCGGTGCGGTGCTGCTGCCCGGCGCCAAGGCACCCCACCTGGTCAAGCGGGAAGACCTCAAGACCATGAAGCCGGGCTCGGTCATCGTGGACGTGGCGGTAGACCAGGGCGGCTGTGTCGAGACGATCAAGCCGACCACCCATGAGGACCCGACCTACTTCGTGGAGGGGATCCTCCACTACGCCGTGGCCAACATGCCTGGCGGGGTGCCGCGGACGTCGACGCTGGCGCTCACCAACGCCACCCTGTCCTACGGCCTCCGTCTGGCCCGCGATGGCTGGAAACAGGCCTGCAGGGACGACCCCGCGCTGGCCCTGGGCCTGAACGTGGTCGAGGGGAAGGTCGTCTACCCGGGCGTCGCCGAGGCGTTCGGCTTGCCGCTGGTCCCGGCGGCCTCGGTCCTTTAGCGGGTCGGCGGGCGGGAAGGGGGTCGCGGGCGGATCGCGTCCGTCCCCTCCCGCCGGCCTCCGGCGACCTCTTCCGATGCCTCAGATTCAGATCACCCGCCTGCCGCACGGGACCGACCTGCCGGTCCCGGGGCTCGCCACCCCGGGCTCGGCCGGATACGACATCGCCAGCGCGGAGGAGGGGATGCTGGCGCCGATGGAGCGGCGGCTGTTCCGCACCGGCTTTGCCATCGCGATCCCCTTCGGGTTCGAGTGCCAGATCCGGCCGCGCTCCGGGCTGGCGCTCCGCTACGGCGTCACCCTGCCGAATACACCGGCCACCATCGACAGCGACTACCGGGGCGAGCTGATGGTGGCGCTGGTGAATCTCGGTGCCGAGCCCTTCCGGGTGGAGCGGGGGATGCGAATCGCCCAGCTGGTCTTTGCCCGGGTGGAAGCGGCCGAGTTTGCGGAGGTCCAGGAGCTGCCGGCCACCGGCCGGGGCGAGGGCGGCTTCGGCAGCACTGGAAGGTGACCAAGGTCACCTAAGTTGCCTTCTTGTCCGGTCTTACGAGCGCCGTTACCTTTGCGCAACACAGTCTGAATCGGCTTCCGCAATGAAGTTTCTCTCGCTAAAACTTGGGTCGTTTCTGCCCGCGAATGAAATCGCGGTCGACTTGGGCACGGCCAACACCCTGATCTACGTCAAGGGTGAAGGCATCGTGCTCAACGAACCCTCGGTGGTGGCGATCGAGAAAGCGACCGGCAAGATCAGGGGCATCGGGCTCGAGGCCAAGCGCATGCTGGGGCGCACGCCGGACGGGATCCTCGCAGTGCGGCCGCTCAAGGACGGCGTCATCGCCGATTTCGATGTCACCGAAAAGATGCTGCGGTTCTTCCTGAAGGCCATCATCGACAAGCACGTGTTCCGGGTCCGTCCCAAGGTGATCGTCTGCGTCCCGTCAGGCATCACCGAGGTGGAGCGCCGGGCGGTGCGCGACTCCGCCGAGACGGCGGGCGCCAAGCAGGTAGACATGGTGGCCGAGCCGATGTCGGCGGCCATCGGCGTGGGGCTGCCGGTGGAGACGCCTACGGGGAACATGGTCATCGATATCGGTGGCGGGACGACCGAGATTGCGGTCATTGCCCTGTCGGGCATCGTCTCCGATACCTCGATCCGGGTCGGCGGCGATGAGCTGGACCAGGCCATCGTCCAGTTCATGCGCAAGAACTACAATCTCCTGGTCGGCGAGCCGACCGCCGAGTTGATCAAGATCAAGATCGGCTCGGCGGCGCCCACCGGGGACGAGCGGGAGATGGAGGTCAAGGGCCGCGACCTGGTGTCCGGCATCCCCAAGACCGTGCGGGTGCACTCCAGCGAGATCCGCGAGGCGGTGCAGGAACCGATCCAGGCGATCGTGGACGCGGTGCGGCGGGCGCTCGAGATCACCCCGCCCGAACTGGCCAGCGACATCGTGGATCGCGGCATCATCATGACCGGTGGCGGGGCGCTCATCCGCGGGCTGGATATCCTGCTGGCCCAGGAAACCGGGCTGCCGATCCACGTGGATGAGGATCCGCTGACCTGCGTGGTGCGCGGGGCCGGCCGGATCCTCGACGATTACGAAAAGTACCAGAGCGTGCTCTACAAGTAATGGCGCCCGGGGCGGATCGCACCCACTCCCGCAGGGATTCGCTCCTGTTCGCCGCCTGTGTGGTTCTCTCGGTGGCCATGCTGGTCCAGCCCGCCTGGGGGGAGCGCGCCACCGGCCTGATCCGCCGCTCGGTGCTGGTGCCCTTCCTCTGGCTCCAGGAACGAGCGGAGGCCTCCCGCACCACCCGCTCCGCCTTTGACCGGCTCCGGGCCGAGCGCGACTCGGCCGCCCACGCCGCCCAGTTCCTCTCCTCACTTCGCGCCGAAAACGTCCGGCTCCGCGGCCTGCTCGGCCTGGGGGAGCGGTTGCGCACGGACTACATCGCCGCCGAGGTGCTGCATCAGGCGATGCCCACCGATGGGCGGACGCTATTGTTGTCGGCCGGAAGCCGGGCCGGGGTCCGCCAGTTCGATCCGGTGGTGGGTGCCGAAGGGCTGATCGGTGTGGTGCGCACGGTGGAGCCGGAGCGGAGCATCGCCATGACCTGGGCCCATCCCGAGTTCCGGGCCAGCACCTTCACCCAGCAGGGCGAGGTCTTCGGAGTAATCGCTCCGGCCACCCAACTCACCGGGAGCGAGCAGCTGCTGCAGCTGCGGGGCGTCGCCATCCGGGACTCGGTGCCCGCCGGAACGCTGGTGGTGACCTCGGGGCTGGGCGGAGTGTATCCGGCGGGCATCCCGGTGGGGACGGTCCTCGGCTCGGCGCCTGAGGAAACCGGCTGGGAACGGGTGTATGTAGTCCGGCCGGCGGCCAGTCCCGCCGCGGCCACCCAGGTACTCATCCTGCGCCACCCGAGTGCGGCCAGCCTGGGCCGGGCCTTCCAGCCGGACAGCGCGCCATGATCTCCATCCGCGCCGACCGCAGCCGCCTGTGGGTGGTGTTGCTGCTGCTCGTGGTGTTGCATTTCGGGCTTCGCCCCCGCCTGGGGTATCCGCTGATCGCCCCGGACTTCCTGCTGCTGGCGCTGATCCTGTACGCCATGCGCAGCCGGCCAGGCGCCGCGGCGGTGGCCGGCTTTCTGGTAGGACTGGTGGGTGACGCGATGGTGCCGGCCCGCATCGGCGCGGGGGCGCTGGCTCACACCGTGGTGGGATATCTGGCGGCGTGGGGCAGGGCGGTGTTCTTCCCCGATAACCTGTTCATCAACGGTCTGGTCATCGCCCTTGCCGTCTGGGCGCGCACCGCGATCCAGCTCGTCGCCAGTGGCCCCGGCCCCGGCGGCCTGCTGGTGCCGCTGCTGGTCTGGGCGCCGCTCCAGGCGCTTACCACGGCCCTCACCGCCGGGCTGGTGCTGGTGGTCTTTCAGCGCTGGCTGGATATCCGGCTCGACGCATGAACGAGTTCCATCCCACCCGGATGCGGGAACGCGCCATCCGTGCCGAGTGGGTGCTGCTGGGCGCGTTCATCATCCTCGCCGGAGCGTTCTTCCGTACCCAGGTGCTGGAGGCCGACCGGTTCCGGCTCCGGGCCGAGAACAACCGCCTGCGACAGGTGCCGCTGCAACCGGCTCGAGGAACGGTCTACGACCACGTGGGGCGGGTGGTGGCCGAAACGGTGCCCGGCTTCTCGGTGGCCCTGCTCGCCTCCTCGACCGATTCGCTCCGCCAGGTACTGACCCGCTTCCGGCGGGTGGTACCGCTGGACTCCGCCGACGTGGAGGCGGTCATCAACCGTTACCTCCAGGCTCGCTACCAGCCGGCGGTGGTGCTGGGCAATGCCAGCCGGCAGCAGGTGGCGGTCCTGGAAGAGCATCGGGCCATGCTACCGGGACTGGTGATCCAGACTGAGCCCCGCCGTACCTATCCGACCGGCCCGGTCGTGGCGCATGTGGTGGGGTACGTGGACGAGGTGCGGCAGAGCGAATTGGATGAAAGCCGCTACCCCGGCGCCCGGCCAGGCACGCTGGTCGGGCGGTCAGGCCTGGAGCGCGAGTACGACGACTCGCTGCGCGGGACGCCAGGGCTCAAGTACATCGAGGTGGACGCGCGGGGCCGCCTCGTGCGGGAGCAGGGCGCGGCCCCGCCGCTTCCCTCACGGCCCGGCCGCAGCATCACGACCACGCTCGACATGGATCTGCAGAGCTACGTGGACAGCATCTGGCCCAAGGGCCAGGCCGGCGCGCTCATCGCCATGACGCCCAAGGGGGAGATCCGCGCGCTGTACTCCACGCCCGCCTATGACCCCAACGAGTTCATCGGGGGCATCTCCTCGACGGAGTGGCGGCGGCTCATCACCGATCCGACCCTGCCGCTGCTGAACCGGGCCCTGCAGGTGAAGTATCCGCCGGGCTCGCCCTTCAAGCTGGCCACCGCGGCCATGGGCCTCAAACGCGGGCTGGTGGATCTGCACAGCCACATGCCGGTGCGCTGCAACGGCGGCCTGCAGTTCGGCAACCGGTACTTCAAGTGCTGGAAGAAGGAGGGCCACGGCTCGCTGGATCTGCTCAGTGCTGTGGCCCAAAGCTGTGACGTCTATTTCTACCAACTCGGCCTTCGAATCCAGCTGGCCAACATCCTCGCCGACGGCGTCTCGATGGGGTTCCGGCAGCGCACCGGCATCGACCTGGTCAACGAGGTCTCGCCGATCTGGCCGGCCAACGTCGCCTACTACGACGACCGGTACGGCCCCCGCGGCTGGAGCAATTCCGTGGTGCTGAATCTGTCGATCGGGCAGGGAGAGAACACCCAGACCCTGGTCAACATGGTCCGGTTCTATGCGGCCCTGGCCGGCAACGGCAAGACGCCGATCCCGTACCTCGTGGCCCCGGACACGACGGCGCAGTTTGACCTGGGCCTGACGGAGGAACAGCTCGACGGGCTGCGGCGCGCACTGATCGCGGTAGTCGAACGGGGCACGGCGCGAGGCAGCCGGATCACCGAATTCACCGTGGCGGGAAAGACCGGGACGGCCCAGAACGCCGACAAGGAGCGGGACCACGGCTGGTTCATCGCCTTTGCCCCGGCCGAGAAGCCGGAGATCGTCATCGGCGCGATCTTCGAGTTCGGCGGGCACGGGAGCGCGGTGGCGCCATACGTGGTACGCAGTATCCGCCGGTACCTCCTGGGACCTGATTCCAGCGACGTCCAGGAAGCCCGCCGGCGCCTGGAGCTCCCCGGTGACCAGCTGCCCGCCCGGCCGGACACCACCCCGACCCGTGACAGCCTGGGCGCCGGCAGGGGGACCCGCCGATGAATCGCAATCTGGGGCTCGATCGTCCACTGCTCCTGGTGGTCGGCGCGCTACTGGTGTTCGGCCTGGTGATCCTCTATTCCGCGGGCCAGACCGACGTCCCCAACTTCGCGGCCGCCGGCGCCTGGCGGCGGCAGCTGTTCTGGCTGGGGGCGGGGGCGGTGGCGGCCTGGATCGCCTTCCGGGTCTCGCCGCGGCTGCTGGAGTGGGGGGCCATTCCACTGTACGTACTGGCGCTTCTCCTTCTGGGTCTGACCCTGGTGATCGGCGGCGGGGCCGGGACGGCCGCGGGAACCAAGAGCTGGATCTACATCGGCGGCCGGGCGGTGGGACAGCCGGCGGAGTTTGCCAAGCTGGCGGTGGCCCTCATGCTGGCCAACCACCTGTCGGGCCGCCGGGAGGCCCCCGGCACGCTCATGGATCTCCTTCCGGCCTGCCTGATCGCCGGGGTCCCGGCACTGCTGGTGCTGGCCCAGCCCGATTTAGGCAGTGCCCTGGTGTTCGTGGGCATCCTGTTCGCGGCGCTGTTCTGGGCCGGGACCCCACCCTCGCTCCTCTTCCTGCTGGCCTCCCCGGTGGCCAGCCTGCTGATGGCGTTCAACCTCTGGACCTGGGTCGCTTGGATGGTGCTGGTCGCGATCCTGCTCCTGGTCTGGCGGCCGTTCGTCTGGGAGGGGATCCTGGTGGCTAGCGCCAATGTGGCGATGGGCTTCGTGGCCCTGCCGGTCTGGCGACAGCTGGCGCCCTACCAGCAGAACCGGCTCCTGACGTTCCTCAATCCCGAGGTGGATCCCCAGAAGGCCGGCTATCACGCCATCCAGTCCAAGGTGGCCATCGGGTCGGGGGGTTGGTTCGGCAACGGCTTTCTCGAAGGACCCCAGAAACGGCTGGCCTTCCTGCCGGAGCAGCACACCGACTTCATCTTTGCCGTGCTCGGCGAGGAACTGGGGTTCGTGGGGGTCCTGCTGGCCCTGGTGCTCTTCTTCCTGCTGTTCCTGGTCCTGGTCCGGATCGCCCGGCGCGCCACCGATCCCTTCTCCAGCCTGTTGGTCTTTTCCATCCTGGGCCTGCTCTTCACCCACGTCTTCGAAAATGTGGGGATGACCGTCAACGTGATGCCCATTACCGGCATTCCCCTGCCGTTTTTCTCCTACGGCGGGTCCTTCGTCCTGGCCACGTCCCTCTCGATCGGGCTCTGCCTGCGGGCGGCGTGGGATGCTCGGCTTGGTGGCTATCTTGATGTGTGACAATAGCTTAGGTGGTGGGGCCTAGCGCGGAACCTACCGGCTACCCAAATTATGTGGTCAACTGAGATCTGTCGGTGACCTCCCCATCACACCCCTCGCTCCCATATGGCCGTCATGGCATGGTTCAAGAAAGAGAGGAAGCCCCGACAGTCGGTTCGGGAGCGCCTCGAAATCCCGCCGGACGCTTGGGAAAAATGTGACCTCTGCGGTCACGTGGATATCAGGGAAAAGTTTGAACAGGCACTGAACGTCTGCCCGGAATGCGGGCACCATCGCCGCATTTCGGCCCAGGAGTACATCGAGCTTCTCACCGACGACGGCACCTGGCGGCCGCTGTATGCCAACCTCCGCTCCGCCGACCCGCTGAAGTTCGAGCATTACCCCGAACGCCTGGCCGCGGCGCATCGCAAGGCCGGTTCCTCGGACGCCATCCTTACCGGCACCGCCCGCCTGGAGGGCAGTGCCATCCATCTCGGCGTCATGAATTTCGCGTTCATGGGTGGTTCCATGGGGTCGGTGGTCGGCGAGAAGATCGCCCGGCTGGCGCGCCGGTCGGCCGAGAAACGGGTCCCGATGGTCCTGGTCAGTACGTCGGGCGGCGCCAGGATGCAGGAGGGGGTCCTCTCGCTGATGCAGATGGCCAAGACCTCTGCCGCCATTGCCCAGCTGTACCAGCTCTCCGTTCCCTACATCAGCATCCTCACCAATCCGACCACCGGCGGCGTCTCGGCCAGCTTCGCGATGCAGGGCGATGCCATCCTGGCGGAGCCCGGGGCGGTGATCGGCTTCGCCGGACAACGGGTGATCAAGCAGACCATCGGCCAGGATCTCCCGGAGGGCTTCCAGACGGCGGAGTTTCTGCTGGAGAAGGGCCAGGTCGATGACGTGGTGCCGCGCGGCTCGCTGCGCGAAACCACGGCCCGGCTGCTCCGGCACATGGGGGGCCATCGGCTGCCGGAGGAGAACGGGGAATAATCCGGGCCGGGCTTGGTGACGAGACCCCCGCTGCGAGTGTCGGCGGGGGTCTTTGCGTCTTGACGGGCGGTCGTTCGGCGGCAATCTAGGGGTCAACGCACACTCACTCACCTTCCACCTGACGCCTTCGCCCCTTGGGACTCACCTACCAGTCCGCGCTGGATTTCCTCTATCCCCGGACCACCACCATCAAGTTCGGGCTGGAGACGACCCGGCAGCTCCTGGCCGAGCTGGGCGGACCGGAGCGGCAGTTTGCCACGATCCATGTCGGCGGGACCAATGGCAAGGGCAGCGTGTCCACGCTGATCGCCGCCGCGCTCCAGGCCCGCGGGCTCAGGGTCGGTCTCTACACCTCGCCGCACCTGGTCTCCTTCCGCGAACGCATCCTGGTGAATGACGCCCCGATCTCCGAGGCGGCGGTCGCCATGTGGACCGAACGGTTGAGCCCGCTCATCACCCGGCTCCAGGCGACCTTCTTCGAGGTCACCACAGCCATCGCGCTGGCCGATTTCGCGGCTCGGGGTGTGGACATCGCGGTGGTGGAGGTGGGCCTGGGCGGCCGTCTCGACAGCACCAACGTGCTCTCGCCGCTGGTGAGCGCGGTGACCAAGATCGAGAAGGACCACATGAAGTATCTGGGCGACACCCTGGAGCGGATCGCGCTGGAGAAGGCCGGGATCGCCAAGCGGGGGGTGCCGTTCGTGATCGGGGAAACCCGGTCCCGGCTGGTGCAACTGCTCCGTCAGGCGGCGAGGGCGGCCGGAGCGAGGGCGGGGGTGCTTCCCGGCGATGTGCGCTGGCAGGGTCCCCTGGCTCTGCAGGGGCCGCACCAGCGCCGCAACGCGGCCCTGGCCCGGGCGATTCTGCTGGCGCTCCCGGCCCCCTATCGTCCCACCGAGGAGGAGATCGCGGACGGCTTCGCGGTCGCCCGCAATCCGGGCCGCTTCGACCGGCGGGGAAAGTGGATCTTCGACGTGGCCCACAATCCGGACGGGATCCGCGCGCTGGTAGCGTCGCTGTCCGCCGCGGCCCTCCCGCGTCCCATCCACGCGCTGGTCTCGATTCTGGGCGACAAGGCGTGGCCCGAGATGCTGGTCCGGCTGGATGCGGGCATCGATCGGGGGGTCCTGACCGTCGCGCCCACCGCGGAGGGCCGCGGCTGGGACATGGACTGGCTGGGCCGGTGGCTCAAGGACCCGCATCGGCCCCCCGCTCGCGCCATGTGGTCCCTGCTCCCCGACTTTCAGGAGGCGCTGCGGGAGGTCCAGGAGGGGGCGGGAACGGTCCTCGTGACCGGGTCCTTCCACACGGTGGGGGACGTCATGACCGCGCTGGGAATGGAGCCGTAGGGCGCCCCCGCTAGTCCCTCCCCTCCGGCGTAGGTAGATTTGCCCGCCTATGCAAACCCAGCCCCTGCCGGGCTTTCGGGACTTCTATCCTGCCGAGTTCGCCTTTCGCTCGTATCTCTTCGAGACTTGGCGCCAGGTCTGCCGGCGTTACGGATTCGAGGAGTTCGATGGCCCGCCCCTCGAGCCGCTGGAGCTCTACACCGCCAAGAGCGGCGATGAGATCGTGGGGCAGCTGTACCACTTTACCGACAAGGGCGGGCGCGACGTCTCGCTCCGGCCCGAGCTGACCCCGACCCTGGCGCGCATGGTCGCCGCCCGGGCCGGCGGGATGAAGAAGCCCATCCGCTGGTTCTCCATCGGCCAGATGTTCCGCTACGAGCGGCAGCAGCGCGGCCGGCTCCGGGAGTTCTTCCAGCTCAATTGCGATCTCATCGGCGAGCGCGGCCCGCTGGCCGACGCGGAGCTGATCGCGCTGGCGGTGGACCTCATGCGGGCGTTCGGGCTGACGGCGAAGGACGTGCGAGTGCGGATCAGTGATCGGCGGATTCTACTTCCGCTGCTGGAGGCTACTGGCGTCCCCGACAATTGGCGCGCGCTCCAACTGGCCGCGATTGACCGCCTCGAGAAGTCCGGCGATGTAAAGACGACGAAGTGGATCTTGGAGGAAAAGGCGGCAGACCTAACCGATGAGCAGATTCAGGGTACAATCGCCGTTGGACGCATCAGGGGCCTCGAAGCAGTGGAACGGGCCTGTTCCAATGTTCCGGGGGCTCTCGACGGGTTAGAGAAGCTGCGGTCGGTTCACTCGGCGCTTGAATCCATGGGGCTGGCTGATTTTATGGATGTCGATCTCGGAATAGTGCGCGGGCTTGACTACTACACCGGGATGGTCTTCGAACTGTTCGACGCCGCACGCTCGCTCCGCGCCATCGCGGGAGGCGGCCGCTACGACGAGCTGCTCAACCTGCTCGGCGGCACCGATCTCCCGGCCGTGGGATTCGCCCTTGGCGACGTGGTGCTGGGCGAGTTGCTCAAGGAGCGTGGACTGTTCCCGGCGGGCGAGGGAGCGATTGACGTCTTCATCGCCGGGGTGACGCCCGAGGACCAGCCGCACGTGCTCCGCCTGGCGCATGAACTCCGGGCCGCCGGTGTCCGGGTCGAGTTTGCCCTGCGCGAGGACGGGCTCGGCAAGCAGCTCAAGCTGGCCGACACCCGCCAGGCCCGGCTGGCCGTAGTCATCGGCCCCGACGACCGGGCCCGGGGCGAGGTGCAGCTCAAGGATCTGCGGGAGAAGCGACAGGAGCCCGTGCAGCGGGATGCCGTGGTGGCGCTCGTGGCGGGGCGGGTGGGGAGATGAGCTGTCAACCGACGGCTCCCGAAACGACTGACGATAGCGAGCGCTGAGACGTATGGCCGACGACAAGAAACTTACCACCCGCGCCGAGGACTTCAGCGCCTGGTACAACGAAGTCATCATGCGTGCCGAGCTGGCCGACTACAGCCCGGTCCGTGGCTGCATGGTCATCCGGCCCAACGGCTATGCCATCTGGGAGCAGATGCAGCGGGCGCTGGACGACATGTTCAAGGATCACGGGGTCCAGAACGCCTACTTCCCGCTGCTCATCCCGCAGAGCTTCCTGTCCAAAGAGGCGGAGCACGTGGAGGGTTTCGCGCCGGAACTCGCGGTGGTGACCCACGGGGGCGGGAAGGAACTCGAGGAGCCGCTGGTCATCCGGCCGACCTCGGAGACCATCATCTACGCGATGTACGCCAAGTGGATCCAGAGCTATCGCGATCTGCCGATGCTCATGAACCAGTGGGCCAACGTGGTCCGCTGGGAGATGCGCACGCGCCTGTTCCTGCGGACCACCGAATTTCTGTGGCAGGAAGGGCACACCGCGCATACCACCGAGGCGGAGGCGGAGGAGTTCACCCTCCGAATCCTCAAAACCTACCGGACGTTCGCCGAGGAATGGATGGCCATGCCGGTGATCACCGGCCGGAAGACCGACAGCGAGCGCTTTGCGGGCGCGCTGCGCACCTACTCCATTGAGGGGCTGATGCAGGACAACAAGGCCTTGCAGGCCGGGACCAGCCACAACCTGGGCCAGAACTTTGCCAAGGCGTTCGATGTGACCTTTCAGGACGACAAGGGCGACCTCAAGCACGTCTGGAACACTTCATGGGGCGTCTCGACCAGGCTGGTGGGCGCGCTGGTCATGACCCACGGAGACGACAACGGCCTCATCACCCCACCGCGCCTGGCCCAGTATCAGGCGGTGGTGGTGCCGATCTACAAGAGCGACGCCGAGCGCGCCACGGTGCTGGACGCGGCCCACCAGGTGATGCGGGAGCTCAAGACCGGCGGGATCCGGGCCCATCTGGACGCCCGTGAAGGCATCAAGCCCGGCGCCAAGTACTACGAGTGGGAGGGGCGGGGCGTCCCCTTCCGGCTCGAGGTCGGTCCGCGCGACGTGGCCGCGGGCCAGGTGATGCTGGCGCGCCGGACCGGCGGCAAGAAGACCCCGTTCATGACCCAGGGCCTGGTGCATACCCTGCGGCTGGAGATGGACGCCATGCAGCAGGATCTGCTCGAAGCCGCCCGCACCCGGCGGGAGCAGCACAGCCTCCGCGGCGTGACCAAGGCGTCCTTCCTCGACTTCCTGGAACGGGACGGCGGCTTTGCCTACGGCGGCTGGTGCGGGGATGGCAAATGTGAGGCGGACATCAAGGACCAGACCAAGGCGACCATCCGCTGCCTGCCGGACGAAGAGTTCCGCTCCTTGGAGGCGCCGGCTCGGTGCATGTGGTGCGATCGTCCCGCAACGACGGAGGCCGTGTGGGCGAGAGCGTACTGAAGCCGGGACGAGCGACCAACGGGCAGAAGGCCAGTGATTCGGCCAACCGCCAGGCCGCCCTGTTTGCCGACGCCGGGCTCGAGCGGCCGAAGAACTCGCTGCTCTTCGGCGGCGTGTCGCTCACCGAGATCGCCCGGCGGGCGGGCACGCCGGTCTACGTCTATAACGCCGAGGTGATCCGGCGGCAGTACCAGCGGCTGGACCTGGCCCTGGCGGCGGTGCCCCATCACATCTGCTTTGCGGTCAAGGCCAACAGCACCCTGGCGGTGCTGCGGGTGTTTCGCGATCTCGGGGCCGGCGCCGACATCGTCTCCGGCGGCGAGCTGCAACGGGTCCTCGCGGCAGGGTTTCCGGCGGAGCAGATCGTCTTCAGCGGGGTGGGCAAGTCACCGGCGGAACTCGAGGCGGCGCTCCGCGCCGGTGTCGGCCACATTCACCTCGAGTCGGCCGACGAGCTGGCCCGGCTCGGTGCGCTGGCGGAGCGGCGGGGGAAGGCGGTCGCCGTTGGCATCCGGGTGAATCCCGATGTCACCGCCGACACCCATCCCTTCATCGCCACGGGGCAGGGCGGCATCAAGTTCGGCGTGCCGGTGGATCAGGTGCTCGACCTCGCCCGGGCGGTGCACGCCCATTCCCGCCTGACGCTGGACAGCCTGGCGATGCACATCGGCAGCCAGATCCTGGACACGAGTCCCTACCTCGAGGGAGTGACCAAGCTCGTCGGGCTGGTCCAGGAACTCCGCGCCGCCGGGATCGACACCCTCAAGCATCTCGATGTCGGTGGCGGCCTCGGCATCCGCTACAAGGACGAGGTTCCGCTGGATCCGGAACGCTTCGTGGCCGCCGTGCTGCCGCTGGCACAGGAGACCGGATTGTCGCTGGTCATGGAGCCGGGCCGTTTCCTGGTGGGCAACGCCGGCCTCCTCCTGACCACCGTGCTGTCCCGCAAGCACTCGGGCGGCAAGGAACTGGTCCTGGTGGATGCCGGCATGAACGACCTGGTACGGCCCAGCCACTACATGGCCTGGCATGAGATCGTGGAGCTGGAGGCCAAGGGCCGCGAGGAGATGACCGTGGACGTGGTGGGGCCGGTCTGTGAGACCGGGGACTTCCTGGGCCGCGACAGGGTCCTTCCCGGGGTCGTGGCCGACGAGCGCCTGGCGGTGCTCGGCGCCGGCGCCTACGGCTTTGTCATGGCCTCATCCTACAATTCCCGCGCCCGGCCCGCCGAGGTGCTGGTGGATGGCGGCCGCTGGGCCGTGGTCCGGCCCAGGGAGCGAGTGGAGGACCTCTATGCCACAGAGACCGCCGAGCCGAAATGGGAACGGTAAGCCGCCGATCCGGGGCCGGGCCACCGGCAGCCTTGCCGCTCGCCCGTCCGCCGTTCTCCACGCCTTGACCCGAGCCCGACTTCTCCGTGACGACTGAGCACCCCGACGGCATCCTGATCATCGACTTCGGCTCCCAGTACACCCAGCTCATCGCGCGGCGGGTGCGGGAGGCCCACGTCTACTGCGAGATCCATCCGCCATCGCGCACCGTGGAATGGATCCGCGACTGGAAGCCGCGCGGCATCATCCTCTCCGGCGGCCCCAATTCCGTCTACGGCGACAACGTCCCCACCGCCGAGCCGGGCCTGCTGGAGCTGGGCACCCCGGTCCTCGGCCTGTGCTATGGCATGCAGCTCCTGGCGCACCTTGCGGGCGGCAAGGTGCAGCGGGCCGATCGGCGCGAGTACGGCCGGGCCATGGTGGAGGTGAAGGGCGGCCGGTTGTTCCATGGGTTTGGCGCCGGCGAGGAGACCCCGGTCTGGATGAGCCACGGGGATCACGTGGATACCGCGCCCGACGGGTACACGGTCACGGCTTCCAGCGTCAACGCTCCCGTTTCGGCCATGGAGCACCAGACCAAGCCGCTCTACGGCGTGCAGTTCCACCCCGAAGTGGCCCACACGCCGCGGGGCGGAGAGATGCTCAACAACTTCCTGTTCGAGATCTGCGGCTGCGCGCCCGACTGGACGCCCGGGCACTTCGTCGAGGGGGAGATCGCCCGGATCCGGGAGTTCGCCGGCCCGAGCCAGCGGGTCATCTGCGGCCTGTCCGGCGGGGTGGACAGCTCGGTGGCGGCCGTGCTGGTCCACAAGGCGGTGGGCGACCGGCTCACCTGCATCTTCGTGGACCACGGGCTGCTCCGGCTCCACGAGCGGGACCACGTGGAGCACACCTTCCGGCGTCACTACGGCATTGATCTGCGGGTGGTGGATGCCAGCCAACGCTTCCTGGCCGACCTGGCGGGTGTCACCGACCCCGAGACCAAGCGCAAGCGCATCGGGCATGCCTTCATCGATGTCTTCGAACAGGAGGCCCGGAAGGTGGGCAAGGATGTGGGCTTCCTGGTGCAGGGCACGCTCTACCCGGATGTGATCGAGTCGATGTCGCCGCTGGGCGGGCCGTCGGTAACCATCAAGACTCACCACAACGTGGGCGGCCTGCCGGAGAAGCTGCCGTTCAAGCTGATCGAGCCGCTGCGCGAGCTGTTCAAGGACGAAGTGCGCCAGGTGGGCCGCGAGCTGGGCCTGCCGGAGGAGATGGTGGGCCGGCATCCCTTCCCGGGGCCCGGACTCGCCATCCGGATCCTGGGCGAGGTCACCCGGCCTCAGCTCGACACGCTCCGGAAGGCCGATCACATCTACACCGAGGAGATCCGCGCCGCGGGCCTCTACGACGAGATCTGGCAGGCCTTTGCGGTGCTGCTGCCGATTCGCTCCGTCGGCGTCCAGGGGGACGAGCGGAGCTACGACCAGGTGGTGGCCCTCCGGGCCGTCACCAGCCGCGATGGCATGACCGCCGACTGGTACGCCTTCCCGCCCGAGGTGATGGCCCGGATCTCCAACCGAATTGCCAACGAGGTCAGCGGGGTGAACCGGGTGGTCTACGACGTAAGTTCCAAGCCCCCGGCCACGATTGAGTGGGAATAGGGGGTGGTTAGACGGTTAGGCGGTTGGGTCTTCCGAAGAACCGGCGCTGCGTGGTGTCATGCCAATCGGCGGAGCGAGGCATCGCAGCCCCGCTCCGCCGATCCGCATCCTCGGTTCACCGAGCCGCCGGGCGTTCCCTTACCGCGCGGCGGGCGCCGACGCCATCTGGATCGGCTTCCCTTCCCGCTCCACCAGCCCGGGCCAGTTGCTGTCGGCCTTGACCAGGTTGCCCGCCACGTCCTCGTGCCACAGGCGCCACGCCTTGGCGTTGTGCTGCAGCACCAGCCGGCCGTCCAGGATCTCGAACCACTCCGGCCCGATGTCGGACACCTTGTTGATCGACGCGGCATACCCGCAGTACCCGCCGAACTGCGGCTCGTAGCGCATCGGCTCGGCGTCGAACATCGCCTTGTGCTCCGCGCTGGCAAAGTGGTAGATCCCGCCGTGATAGGCGGAACTCCAGGTGCTGTCGCCCTTGACAGCCTTGTTGTCGGTGAAGTACGCCACGGCGTCGTAGCCCTTGAGGGCCGCGCCCTTGTCGTCCACGTTCACCAGCACCCGCGGCCCCTCGATACCGGCGTACTTCTGCCCCCCCGAGCACGCCGCAAGAACCACCACCGGCAGCAACCGCAGCAGATACCGCATGTCCATCCCCCTCGTCGCGTGTGACCTCCGCGCGGACGCCCCAACCGGGACACCGGCACGTGGTCTGTTGATCTCGGCAGCGGAACGCCGGAGGGTGGAGAGAGGTTCCCGAGAACTCGCGGCGGGTGCGCTCCCGTACCAGCCGGCCGAAGCCCGATATGGGGCATAGCCTTGCCTCAAACGGCCGGGCTGCCCTCATTGGGAGAGGGGCTCGCCGCTCGGGCCGCGCGCCTGGGCCAGGATTCTGGAGGACTTCATGACAACCGTTCGCGTCCTGGGCACCGCAGCCCTGGCCATTCTTACGACCCACCTGGCGCAGGCCCAGGAACGCCACGACCATGACCACGCCGGAGCAGTCCAGGTCGGCAGCGTCGTGTTTCCTTCGGACTGCGCCCCGGCGGCTGCCCAGCAGCTGGGCGGAGCGGTGGCACTGCTCCACTCCTTCTGGTACGAGGAGGCCGAGCGCGCCTTCGGCGAGGTGATTCGGGCCGATTCCGTTTGCGCATTGGGTTACTGGGGACGGGCCCAAAGCCGCCTGCATCCACTCTGGGCTCCACCGGCGCCCGTGGAGGTCGCCGCCTCGGTCGAGGATGCCGGTCAGGCGGTCCGGCTGAGCCAGCCAGGAAGCCGGGCGCGGGCGTACGCCGACGCCATCGCGGTGTTCTTTCCGCCCGGCCCCGATGACCGTTCGCACGCGGCCCGGATCCGGGCCTGGTCCGAGGCGGTGGGACGCGCCGCCGCCAGCCAGCCGCAGGACGAGGAGGCCCAGATCTTCTTTGCGCTCTCCCTGCTGGCGGTGGGACAGCTCGAAAGCGGCGACACCACCTTCGCGAACCAGCGGCGGGCTGCCGCGATCCTCGAACCGATCTTTGCGCGCCGGCCGGACCATCCGGGACTGGCTCACTACCTGATTCATGCCTTCGATACCCCCGGACTGGCGCCGCTCGCCGTAGGGGCGGCCCAGCGCTACGCGGCGATCGCACCGGCGGTGCCGCACGCGCAGCACATGCCCTCGCACATCTTCATTCGCCTGGGCCGCTGGGACGACGCCATCGCCTCCAACCTCCGCTCCGCAGAGTCCGGGCGTCAGTTCGAGGAACTGAAGGGCTGGCATGCCCTCTGGGACCAGCGCGCCCACGCGTGGGACTACCTGGAGTACGCCTACCTCCAGCTCGGCCGGGTGACCGAGGCACGGGCCGTGGTGCGGCAGGCGGCCGGGGTCACCCGGGTCTACCCCGAGGACGGCCTGGTCGGGGACTACGCGCTGGCGGCGATTCCGGCTCGGTATGCCCTGGAGCGCAATCGTTGGGACGAAGCGAGTCGGCTCCCCGTTCGGCCCGCCCTGGCATGGAGGGCCGCCGAGGCGGTGACCCACTTTGCCCGAGCCCTGGGCGCGGCCCGGCGTGGGGACGGGGCGGCGGCCCAGATCGAACTGGATGCACTCAGCCGGATCGAGGAGGGGCTCACGGCAGCCGGAGGGGTCCAGGCCTACTGGGCCGTCCAGGTGCGAATCCAACGGCTGGCCGCCTCGGCCTGGCGTTCGCGCCTCACGGGAGATTCCACCGGCGCCCTCCGGGAGGCTCGCGAGGCCGCCGATCTGGAGGACCGGACCGAAAAGCACCCGGTCACGCCGGGCGCCATCCTTCCCGCCCGGGAACTCTACGGGGACTTGCTGGTGGAGCTGGGACGGCCCGCGGAAGCGATCATTGCTTATGAAATGGCGCTGCAGCGACAACCCGGCCGGGCCCGGAGCATCGCCGGCCTGCAGCGCGCCCGCCAGCGTGCTGCTCGTCAACCACGGAGCTGACCCTCCCGTCCCCGAAACCCGGGAAATCAGGCGAGGGATCTCCCGGCCGATCCGGCCCGGAGATCCCTCGTTCTCTCGCCCGCCTGCTTCTCACCAGCGAAGGACGGTCCAGTCCGCTCCGACCTACACCCCCTTCTCTCCCAGCAACGCGAAGAACTGCTCGGCGGTGGTCACCTGGGCCAGCCGGTCCGGCACATCCGGCTCCTTGGCGAACGTGGCGATCTTGGCGAGCACCGCCAGGTACTGATTGCTCACTTCGATCGGCGGGGCGACGATCATGAAGAAGTGATGCACCGGCCGGTCGTCCACGGCCCGCCAGGAGATCCCGGCCGGGGCATACCCGTAGGCCAAGCGCAGGCGGCTCACGACCAGGGAGCGGCCGTGGGGGATGGCGATGCCCCGGCCCACCCCGGTTGAGCCCAGCTCCTCGCGGCGCTTGAGCACCTTGAGGAGCACCTGGACCGAGCGGTCGTCGAGGGCCAGCAGGCCGGCCAGCTCCGGGAGCACGTCGTCGGGCGCCGTGGTCAGGAGCGGCAGGGCCAGGGCGGTGGGCTCGTAGAAGTCGCTGAGTCGCATGGCGGCGTAGCTTATCCGCTCCCCGGGCCACCTGTCAAACCCCGCCTGGGCTCTTTTCCCGCCGGGCCCGAACTCGTATCTTTGTGCCCGTGAAGCAGTTGCCATACTACCCCTCGACGAAGCCCGTGCTTCTGCTGGCCCCCATGGCCGGGGTCTCGGAAGCGCCGTTCCGGCAGATCTGCCGGGCGATGGGTGCCGACGTCGTCTTGTCGGAATTCCTCAGCTCCGAAGCCATCCGCCGCCGCATCAAGAAGACCCTGGAAGGCGCCGACTTCGAGCCCCATGAGCGGCCCATCGGGATTCAGATCTACGGCGCCGACCCCGACGCCATGGCGGAAGCCACCGCGCTCATCACCGAGCACTACGAGCCCGAGTTCATCGACATCAACTTCGGCTGCCCGGTCAAGAAGGTGGTACAGCGCAACGGCGGCTCCGGCTGCCTCCGGGACATGGACCTGGTCGAGCGGATCATCCGGGCCTGCGTGGCCGCCACCCACCTGCCGGTCACCGTGAAGACCCGCAGCGGCTGGAACGACCAGCAGCGTGACCCGGTCAGCATCGCACTTCGGATGCAGGATGCCGGTGCCCGGGCGTTCACGCTGCACGCCCGGACCCGCACCCAGATGTTTTCGGGCAAGGCCAACTGGGATGAGATCGCCCGGGTGGTCGCGGCGCTGGACATCCCGGTCATCGGCAACGGTGATATCTATTCCGGCGAGGACGTGGTGCGCATGGTGGAGCACACGGGGTGCTCGGCGGTCATGGTGGGCCGCGGCGCCTTCGGCAACCCGTGGCTCTTCCGGGACGCCCGTGCATTGCTCGACGGCTGCCCTCGGCCGGAGGCGCCGGGGGCCGCCGAGCGGTTCGCGGTGGCCTTGGAGCACGCCCGGCTGGCGCAGCGCCTCCAGGGCGACGGTCGCCGGACCGTCATCGAATTCCGCAAACACTTCGGCTGGTACACCAAGGGCCTCCGCAGCTCCAGCGGACTCCGGGGCCGGCTCTTCCAGGTGGAGACGATGGCCGCGGCGGAGGCCCTGTTCAGCGAGTACCTCGTGTCGGCCCACGCCCCGGCCGAGGCGGTGTGACGCCCGACCAGCTTTCCCGATTGCTGGAGGCGGTAGCCGCGGGGGATCTGTCGCCCGCCCAGGCCCTGCAGCGGTTGCGGCACTTTCCGACGGAACAGCTTTCCTTTGCGCAGATCGACCATCACCGTGCCCTCCGCCAGGGCCACCCCGAAGTGGTCTTCTGTGAGGGGAAGACGGTGGAGCAGGTGGTCACCCTCTGTGAGCGGCTGCACGAGGCCTCCGGGGGCTTCTTCGGCACCAGGATCACTCCGGCGCAGGCGGAGGCGCTGAGCGCCCGTTTCGCGGCTCTCGAATGGAACCGATTGGCGCGCACGGCGCTGCTCCGGCCCACGGCCGCTTCGACGGCGCCAGCCGCGCGCGGGACGGTGCTGGTGGTCTCCGCCGGCACCAGCGATCTCCCGGTGGCGGAGGAGGCCGCGGTGACGGCCGACGTGATCGGCCTCGAGGTGGCGCGGTTGCACGACGTCGGAGTGGCGGGCATCCACCGTCTGCTCAGCGCCGGCGACCAGTTGCGCCGGGCGGACGTGGTGATCGTGGTGGCCGGGATGGAGGGGGCGCTGCCGAGCGTGGTAGGCGGGCTGGTGGAGCGCCCGGTCATCGCGGTGCCCACCAGCGTGGGGTATGGCGCGTCGTTCGGCGGGCTGGCGGCGCTGCTGGCGATGCTCAATTCCTGTGCGGCCGGGGTGACCGTGATGAACATCGACAACGGCTTCGGGGCTGGCATGGCGGCGGGCCGGATCCTCCGGGTGAGGAGCTAGTGCAGCGGACCGTGATCCAGAGCGCCGAGCCGCCGTTTGTCTGGCTCGACCTGGTCGGGCCGTCGCGGGAGGACCTGGAGGAAATTGCCAGGCAGTACCGGCTCACCGCCCATGCGGTGAAGGACTGCCTCGATCCGGAGCATCTGCCCAAGTCCGAGCGGGCCGAGGGGACCGGCTTCGTCATTCTGCGGGCCCATGACGAGAAGGCCACCTCGGAAGCGGATTCGGTGCAGGCCTTTACTCGCAAGGTGGCGATCTTCTGGGGCCCGGCCTTCGTGGTCACCGTGCACCGCAAGGACCAGCAGTACCTCACCGACCTCATGCACCTGTGGCAGCACGGCCGGCCGGGGCTCAATGGCGGCGATCCGATACCGCAGCTGCTGGTGGACCTGACCAACGGGGTGGTGCAGACCTACGAGGCCCCGCTCGACCTGGCGGAGGCCCATCTGGACGCCTTTGAGAGCGAGCTGCTGCGGGATCACGATGTCGCCGCCCTGCTGCAGAACCTCTACCGGATCAAGCGACGGGTGGGCCTGGCCAAGCGGCTGCTGTGGCGTACGATCAGCATCGGCACCCGGCTCCCCAATGGCGGCGAGCGCGGGACTCCGCTCCTGCAGGATCTCAAGGAGAACGCCGAAAGCATGCACTTCTACGCCGATGAGCTGCTCGAGGATGTGACCAACCTCCTCAACATGCAGATCCAGCTCGCGGCGCACCGCACCAATGAAGTGGTCCAGGTGCTCACCATCTTTTCGGCCTTCTTTCTGCCGCTCACCTTTATCGTGGGCGTGTACGGCATGAACTTCACGTACATGCCGGAGCTGCCCCAGCCCTGGGGCTACCCCGCAGCGTGGCTCCTGATGCTCGGGGTCTCGGTGGGGATCTGGCTCTGGTTCCGTCGCCGGGGGTGGCTATGACCGCGATCGGCTGGCTGGTGGGTGGGATGGTGGCTGGCGCTGCCGGAGCGCTGATCTGGACACGTCGGCCGCTGGCAGAGCCGGTGCCCGAAGGCGTGGACCCGGCGCTGGTCCCGCAGCCGGCGATCCGCTGGCTGCGCGAGGCCCGCGGGGCCATGGGGGTGTGGGTCTCGGAAGGGCAGGCCACCGCGGAACACGGATCCCGCTGGCTCCGGGCGCTCGATCCCAAGGTCGGCCGGGACTTGGCGGGGGCCGTGGAGGCGCGGCTGGCAGCGCTTCGAGCCCAGGCCGCCTCGGGGGCGGAACGGCTGGAATCGGGGACGCTCCTCTACGCTGCGGCCAGCGGACTGGCCACCGGCATGCTGCTTCCGCCGGACACGCCCCCCGAAGCGCTCAAGGGGGCGGGTGAGGACCTGGTGGCTTTGCTCGACGGCCTGGCCCGGAAGCCGATGCTGGATACCCTCACCGACGAGGGTCCGGTGGAGTCGCTCGGCAGCATCGGACTGCGGCTGGCGTATCAACTGGAGCGGATCCTCAACGCCGAAGTGATCGTCGCCGTGGAGCTGGCGGGGCAGGTCCGGGTGATCGGCACCTCGGGCCGGGCCGACCGCCGCCTGCTCGAGTGCCTGGCCCAGCCCGGCAGTCCGATCTACCAGGTGGCCTGCGGCGAGGTGCCCTCACTCACCAGCATTGCCGATCCGCTGGGCGGCATCGTGCACGACCGGCGGACCCATTTCAGCCCGGCCATCATCTATCCCATCACCTACACCGGCGACACCGTGGGCGCGGTGGCCTTCTGGACCGATGACGACGGCGAGCCGATCGGACCGGTCATCGCCGAGGTGCAGGAGGCGATTCACAACGCCGGTCCCCGGATGGTCCGGGCCAGGAAGCTCGAGGAGATGGGCACCGCCGCGGTGACCGATCCGCTCACCGGATTGCGCAACCGCCGCGGCCTGGACGAGATGATCCACAAGGCCGGCGTGAGCCAGGGGACCCTCATCTACGCCGACTTCGACAAGTTCAAGCTGCTCAACGACACGCTGGGCCATCATGCCGGCGACGCCGCGCTGGTGCACTTCGCCCGCCTGGTCCACGACGTGATCCGCGGCGGCGATGCTGCGGCCCGGATCGGCGGGGAGGAGTTTGCCATCTGGCTGCCCGGCGCCTCGATGGTCTACGGCGCCAAGGTGGCCGACCGCATCCGCATTCGGCTCGGCACCACCGCCTGGGACTGGCAGGGGAGGTCCTGGCCGCTCTCGGCGAGTTTCGGGGTGGCGGCGATGCCGGATACGTCGCGCAGCCTCGACAATCTTCCGGCCCAGGCCGATGCGGCGCTGATGGAGGCCAAGCGCGCCGGGCGGAACCGGGTGGAGACAGCGCGGCCGCTCTAGACGATTGGGCGGTTAGGCGGCTGGACGGTACAGTCTAAATACATGGGTGACAGAACAGTCTAAAGACATGGGTGACACTACCGCCACCTTTCGGGCTCCTCAAGGAGGGGCCCATGCCGTGGCAGGAGGAGTCCACCATGCAGTTGCG
>Ga0163144_10000782_pt1 | contig 75164 bp, 74 predicted proteins | sample OliLak19BULKMAT1_FD_123175 | JGI IMG/M metagenome (GOLD analysis project Ga0163144, IMG submission 123175) | Freshwater microbial mat bacterial communities from Lake Vanda, McMurdo Dry Valleys, Antarctica - Oligotrophic Lake LV.19.BULKMAT1 | ecosystem: Environmental > Aquatic > Freshwater >... | reverse complement strand
GGGCGTGTTCGCTCGAGCCGGCCTCGCATCCGACGTCGAAGTCGTCGAGGAATTCCCCGCGCGCTACGACGTGGGTGCGCTGCGCCACCACCGCTGGGCGCGCGGCGATTGGCAGCTCCTGCCCTGGATTCTCGCGCGCGGGCCGAAGTCGGCGGATGCGAATCGCAGATTGCACGCCATCCCGACGATCGGGCGCTGGAAGATGCTCGACAATCTGCGCCGCACGCTTTCCGCGCCGATGGCCATCCTCGGGTTGCTGGTCGGCTGGGCCATGCCGTTCGATGCCGCCCTCATCTGGACCATTTTCGTACTTTCGACGATCGTGCTGCCGACGCTCATTCCCGTCGTCGCCGCAATTCCGCCGCGTCGCCCGGGGATCACCAGCGGCAGCCATTTGCGCGCGCTCGGCGGTGATCTCCGCGTCGCGATGACGTTGTCCGCGCTGATCATCGTCTTTCTCGCGCACCAAGCGTGGCTGATGGCCGACGCGATCGGGCGTACGCTGTGGCGGCTCTTCGTCACGCGCCGGCATCTGCTCGAATGGGTCCCGGCGGCCCAGACGACGAGCAGTCGTCATCTCGATCTGATCGGGTTCTATCGCCGGATGGTCGGTGCGCTCGTGGTCGGCGCAGGCGCGGTGCTCGTCGCATGGCTTTCGCGACATGGGAATTTGCCGTTGGCTGCGCCGCTCGCGGCGCTCTGGCTGGTGTCGCCTGCCGTGGCGCGCTGGGTCAGCCTGTCGCCACGCGCGTCCGGACAGCAGCCAGTTTCGGAAACCGATGCGCGCGCCCTGCGGCTCACCGCGCGTCGCACCTGGCGCTTCTTCGAGACCTTCGTGACGCCGGCGGATCACATGCTGCCACCGGACAATTTCCAGGAGGATCCGGCGCCGGTCCTTGCACACCGGACCTCGCCGACCAATCTCGGGCTCTATCTCCTGTCGGTGGTCTGCGCCCGGGATTTCGGGTGGATCGGAACCCGCGATGCGGTTGCGCGCCTGGAGGCGACGCTCGGGACGATGAGCGAACTGCCGCGGTTTCGCGGCCATTTCTACAATTGGTACGACACGAGCGATCTGCGGCCACTCGATCCGCGATACGTATCCTCCGTCGACAGCGGCAATCTGGCCGGTCATCTCATCGCCCTCGCGAATACGTGTCGCGAATGGCAAAGCGATTCGCTTCGTGCATCGCCGCGTCTCGCGGGTGTCGCCGATGCGATCGACATCGCCCGTGAAGAAGCGGCGCGCTTGCGCGAGGGGCGGCGGACGCAAACGGTGACCTGGGGGCAGCTCGATGATGCATTGACGGGGCTTGCTACCGCGGCAAATCGAGCCGCCCTGGACGGCGAGGATCTCGCGCAACGCCTCGCGGCGCTCGCCGAGCAGGCCGAGACGATGGCCGACATCGCCCGCGCCTTCGCGATCGAACGCGGCGGCGACTCCGGTGCCGACATGCTGTTCTGGGTGCAGGCCAGTCTGAATTCGATCGCCGCGCATCGCCGTGATCTCGGACCCGAATCGGACGCGACCCCGCCCACGCATGGACGCCTCGCGACGCTCGAAGCCACCACCCGCGCGATGGCGCTCGCGATGCAATTCGATTTTCTTCTCGACCGCGAGCGCATGCTGCTGTCGATCGGGTATCTGGTGCCAGAAGGTGTGCTCGATTCGAGTTGCTATGATTTGCTGGCTTCCGAGGCGCGGCTCGCGAGCTTCATTGCGATCGCCAAGGGCGACATCCCGGCCCGCCATTGGTTCCGGCTTGGCCGTGGCGTCACACCGGTTGCGCACGCCGCCGCGCTGATCTCCTGGTCGGGGTCGATGTTCGAGTACCTCATGCCGTCGCTCGTCATGCGCACACCGGTGGGAAGTCTGCTCGAGCAGACGAGCGGGCTGATCGTGCGTCGGCAGATCGACTACGCGGCAGCGTTGAGCGTGCCGTGGGGGATCTCGGAATCGGCCTACAACGCGCGCGACCTGGAGTTCACCTATCAATACTCGAATTTCGGCGTCCCCGGGCTCGGGTTGAAACGCGGGTTGGGCGAGAACCTCGTCGTCGCGCCCTACGCGACGGTGATTGCGACGATGATCGATCCGCGTGCGGCCTGCGCAAATCTTGCGCGGCTCACGCAGATCGGTGCGCGCGGTCGCTACGGATTCTACGAGGCCTTGGACTACACCCCGACGCGGCTGCCGGAAGGCGAGAAGTTCGCCATCGTTCGTGCGTTCATGGCGCACCACCAGGGCATGTCGATCGTCGCCATCGCCGACGCGTTACTGGACGGCGCGATGCGCGCGCGGTTTCACGCCGAACCGATCGTTCAGGCGACGGAATTGCTGTTGCAGGAGCGTACGCCGCGCGACGTCGCGGTCGTCCGCCCGTGGGCAGCCGAGGTGAAGACGGCCGATGCTTCTCGGGACGTCGAACCCACGGGCGATCGGCGCTTCGTCTCCGCACATCAGACGACGCCAGCCACGCATCTGCTGTCGAATGGCCGCTACACCACGATGATCACCACCGCAGGGTCCGGCTTCGGTCGCTGGGAAAATCTGGCCGTGACTCGGTGGCGCGAGGACGCCACGTCAGACGATTCCGGCTCCTACATCTTTCTGCGCGACATTCGCAGCGGTGCGGTGTGGTCAGCGGGTTTCCAACCGAGCGGCGCCGAGCCCGACGACTATCTGGTCGCCTTCAATGAGGATCGTGCCGAGTTCATCCGCTACGATGGATCTTTGACGACGACTTTGGATGTGCTCGTTTCGGCCGAGGACGACGCCGAAGTGCGTCGCGTCTCGATCACGAATGCCGGCAATCGCATGCGCGAACTCGAGATCACCTCCTATGCCGAACTGGTGCTGGCGCCGCAATCCTCGGATGTCGCGCACCCGGCCTTCTCGAAGCTGTTCGTGGAGACCGAATATCTGGCGGAGGTCGGTGCTATCCTGGCGACGCGACGCAGACGCGCGCCGACGGAGCCCGAGATCTGGGCTGCACATCTCGCCGTGGTCGATGGCGAGACCGTAGGGAAGCCGGAGATCGAAACCGATCGGGCGCGCTTCCTGGGTCGCGGTCACGGCATTCGAACGCCGATCGCCGTGATCGATGGCCGGGTGCTGTCGAACACGGTGGGTACCGTCCTCGATCCGATCTTCGCGCTGCGCCGGCGCGTGCGCGTGGCGCCCGGTGCGATCGTGCGCATCGCCTATTGGACGATGGTCGCCTCCACCCGTGCGGCGCTGCTGGATGCCGTCGACAAGCATCGCGACATGACCGCCTTCGCGCGCGCAGCGACGCTCGCGTGGACGCAAGCGCAGGTGCAATTGCATCACCTCGGCATCACGGCCGGGCAGGCCGGCATGTTCCAGCGTCTGGCGGGGCATGTGATCTATGCCGCGCCGAGCTTGCGCGCGTCGTCGGATACGATCCGCCGCGGTGCGGGCGCCCAATCGGGATTGTGGGCGCAGGGCGTGTCCGGTGATCTGCCGATCGTGCTCCTGCGCATCGCCGATGCTGAAAACATCGACGTCGCGCGCGAGCTGCTGCAGGCACATGGCTATTGGCGCATGAAGCAGCTCGCCGTGGATCTCGTGATCCTCAACGAGCGGCAGTCTTCCTATGTCCAGGATCTCCACGTCGCGCTCGAGACGCTCGTGCGCACCAGCCAATCGCGGCCGCAGCGCGAGGGTCCGGGCTCGTCGGGCCGCGTCTTCATATTGCGGGCCGATCTGCTCGCGACGGAGACGCGCGCGTTGCTCGCCGCGGTCGCGCGCGTCGTCCTGGTCGCACAGCGCGGCAGCCTCTTCGATCAGCTCGACCGGCTCGCGGAGACCAAGCCACCCGCGCGGCCGATCCCGAAGCGCATCCTCGCGCTGGCGCCGCCGCCTGCGCCGCCGCCCTTGACGGATCTCGAGTTCTTCAACGGCCTGGGCGGCTTCGCGCGGGGCGGCAAGGAATACGTGACGATCCTCGGCCCCGGTCAGTCGACTCCGGCGCCGTGGATCAACGTGATCGCCAACCCGGCATTCGGATTCCAGGTCGCGACCGAGGGCGGGGGCTACACGTGGTCCGTCAACAGCCGCGAGAATCAACTCACGCCCTGGTCGAACGATCCGGTTTCCGATCGTTCGGGCGAGGCGTTCTACCTGCGCGACGACGACAGCGGCGAGCTCTGGAGTCCGACGGCGCTTCCCATCCGTGACGAGGCCGGGCGCTATGTCGCTCGTCATGGCCGCGGGTACAGCCGCTTCGAGCATGCCGCGCACGACATCGTCGCCGATCTCGTTCAGTTCGTGCCGCTGGATGCGCCGATCAAGATTTCACGGCTCATGCTGCGCAATCGATCGAGCCGCATCCGTCATCTCAGCGTGACCGCCTACGTGGAATGGGTGCTCGGCCCGTCGCGATCGGCCTCTCTGCCCTTCGTGATGACCGAGATCGATCCGGAGACCGGCGCGATGTTCGCGCGCAATCCGTGGAACATTCCATTCGGCGCGCGCGTCGCCTTCGTGGATTGGCGCGGCAGACCGACCGATTGGACGGGTGACCGACGCGAATTCATCGGCCGCAACGGGTCGCTCGCGGCGCCATCCGCGCTCGCCAATGGGGCGCCGCTGTCCAACAGGGTCGGCGCCGGCCTCGATCCGTGCGGCGCGCTGCGCACGAAGCTCGAGCTGCTGCCGAATGGCAGCGTCGAGATCGTCTTCTTCCTGGGCGAGGCCGCGAGCGCGGATGACGCAAGGAACTTGCTCGTGCGCTACCGCGGCGCCGAACTCGATGCGGTGCAGGCGGATGTCGCGCGCCATTGGGACGATGTACTGAGCATGATCGAGGTGAAGACGCCGGTCCGATCGATGGACATCATGCTCAATGGCTGGCTTCTCTACCAGACGCTCGCCTGTCGCGTATGGGCGCGCGCCGGCTTCTACCAGGCGAGCGGCGCCTACGGTTTTCGCGATCAGCTCCAGGACGGCATGGGCCTCGTCGCGGCGCGTCCCATGATGACGCGCGAACATCTGCTGCGGGCGGCGGCGCGAAAATTCGTCGAGGGCGACGTTCAGCATTGGTGGCTGCCGCATTCCGGCCAGGGCGTGCGCACGCGCATTTCCGATGATCGCGCCTGGCTCGCCTTTGCGGTCGCGCATTACGTCGATGCCACCGGAGATATCGCGGTTCTCGACGAGGTCGTGCCGTTCGTCGAAGGCCAGATGCTCGAGCCGGGCGAGCATGACAGCTTCTTCGAGCCGACCGTCTCCGACGAGACCGGGAGCCTGTTCGAGCATTGCGCGCGCGCACTCGACCAAAGCCTTGCGCTCGGCGGTCATGGCCTGCCTCTGATCGGCACGGGTGACTGGAACGACGGCATGAACCGCGTCGGCGAGCGTGGCGCCGGCGAGAGCGTCTGGCTCGGCTGGCTCCTGCACACGGCGCTCACGGCTTTCGCGCCGCTCGCGGAGGCAAGACACGAGACGGCGAGCGCCGCTCGCTGGCGCGGCCATGCCCTCGCGCTGCAGGCCGCACTGGAGTGCGAGGCTTGGGACGGCGACTGGTATCGGCGCGGCTATTTCGACGACGGCACGCCGCTGGGCGCGGCGACCAACGACGAATGCCGGATCGACTCGATCGCGCAATCCTGGGCCGTGCTGTCCGGCGTCGCACTGGCCGACCGCGCGACGCGCGCCATGGCGGCGGTCGAGCGCGAATTGATAATGCCGGAGGACGGCATTGCGCTGCTCTTTGCGCCACCCTTCGACAAGACTCCACTCGAGCCCGGCTACATCAAGGGCTATCCGCCGGGCATCCGTGAGAATGGCGGGCAGTACACGCATGCCGCGCTGTGGTCGGTGATGGCTTTTGCCGCGCTCGGCGAGGGCGACAAGGCGGCCGATCTGTTCGCACTGCTCAACCCGATCAATCATGCTCGCACGCGGGCCGATGTGCACCGCTACAAGGTGGAGCCTTACGTCGTCGCCGCCGACGTCTACGCCAGACCACCGCATGTCGGTCGCGGCGGCTGGACCTGGTACACCGGGTCGGCGAGCTGGATGCAGCGTGCTGGCGTTGAGAGCATTCTCGGCCTGCGGATCAAGGGCGAGTACTTGGAACTCGCGCCGTGCATTCCCAAGACGTGGCCGAATTTCGAGATGACCGTTCGATGGCGTTCCGCGCGCTACGAGATCCGCGTCGACAATCCCAGCCGGGTGAGTCACGGCGTGCGTTCCTGCAGAGTCGACGGTGTATTGATCATGGAGCGGCCGCTGCGCGTCGCATTGCTCGATGACGGACAGACCCATCGCATCGAGCTGACGCTCGGTTGAGCTCACATCCGACCCGCGTGCTCGACCTCATGGGCGCCATGATCGACAGCGACGGATCGGTGGAAGCTTGCGCCACCCAGACGCAGAGATGGGCGCGCTTCGCACCGCGGGTCGCGATTCGGAATTCGCGGGCAGGCAAGCTGCGGCAGCTGATGTCGGATGTGTGCGTTCCGATCGATGAGAGTTCCGATCGCGCTCGAGCTTGCGCGTCGAGCGGCTGATGGGGCGCGGCGAAGGGCGCACGGGCGGGTGAGGTTGTCTGGCGAACTCGGCCCGAACCTGCTGCCGCACAATGGTCGGTGAACGCGCTTCGTCCGCCCTGCTCGCGGTCCGGCGCTACCAGATCTCGTCGCCGCTCAGAACTTGACCAGGATCTTGTTCAGGAACTCCTGGGCGCGCTCCGATCGCGGCGCGGCGAAGAATTCCTCGACCGGGCTTTGTTCGACGATTTTTCCGTGATCCATGAAGATCATCTCCGGATCGAGCGCCGAGGTTGGTTCGTCGAACATGATGATCTTGGGTTCAAGCGCAAGCGATCGCACGATCGCCGCGCGCTGCTGCCGGCCGCCCGATAGCCGCGCTGGAAACTTCTCAGCCTGATCGAGGATGCCGACGCGGGCGAGATATAGTGACGCGCGCGCGCTTCGGCGTCGTCGCGCGACATGCCCTTCGCTTTGATCGGCGCCAGGGTGACGCACGCGACGCGCGACCGCTTCGAGGCGAGCGGCGAGACGCTTCAGGCGGTGACCGTGCCGGCGCGGCGGCAAGTCTATTTCGGTCTGCGGTACGGTTCGCTGGCTACGCCGATCCTCGCCCGCGCGGATCTCGTCGGACGACGAATCGCGGGACCGCTGATCGTCGAGGAATATGATTCGACCTGCGTCGTCCCGCCGGATTGCGTCGCCACGGTCGACGGCGCGAACAATCTGCTTCTCACCTTGGACGCCTGACATGGACGCACGCATCGATCCGATCACCTTGGAAGTGATTCAGAACGCTCTCGGCTCGATCGCCGACGAACTGGCGCTGATCATCATGCGCTCGGCGTATTCCAACATCGTCCGCGATTCGATGGATTACTCGACGGCGGTTTGCGATCACCGCGGCCAGACCGTCGCGCAAGGTCTGACGACGCCCGTTCATCTCGGATCCTTCCCGGATGCGATGCGCAGCCTCATCGGTCGATACGGCGATGCGATGAACCCCGGCGACGTCTTCATCTTCAACGATCCCTACGGCGCGGGCGGCATGCATCTGCCGGATTTCTACGTCATCCGGCCGGTGTTCGTCGCGCATCGCGTCGAAGCCTATGTCGCGATGCTCGCGCATCAATGCGATGTCGGCGGCATCGCGCCGGGCGGAATGGCCGTCTACGCGACGGAGATCTTTCAGGAGGGGCTGCGGATCCCGATCCTCAAGCTCTACGAGGCGGGCAAGCCGAACGATGCGATTTTCCGGATGATCGAGCGCAACACGCGCCTTCCCGTCCATGTGCTCGACGACATCCGCGCGCAGCTCGCGGCCTGCCACAACGGCGAGAAGGCGCTGCTGCGTCTGATCGAGCGATATGGCGCCGAGAATTTCCGGCGCTACACCGCGGAGCTCCACGATTATGCGGAGCGCCTGCTGCGCGCCGAGATCGCGGCATTGCCGGACGGCACCTATGTGTTCGAGGATTTCCTGGATGGCCTCGGCGAGGCGCCCGAGCCGATCCGTTTCCGGGCGGCGCTGACGATCGCCGGCGACGAGATCGCCATCGACTGGACTGGCACCTCGCTGCAGGTGACGGCCGCGATCAACGGCCCGGCGCCGACGACGAATGCGATGTGCTACCTCGCGGTGCGCTGCGCGATCGGCGCCACGATCCCGAATTGCGAAGGCTACATGCGCGCCATCAAGGTGAGGGCGCCGAAGGGATCGATCGTCAACCCCCATGAGCCGGGGGCGTGCGGCGCGCGCGGGATCATCTGCTTTCGGATGTTCGATACGCTGCTGGGCTGCTTCGCCCAGGTGCTGCCAGGACGGATCCCCGCTGCGAACGAGGGCGGCTCGTCCGCGCCGCACATCGCCGGACGCGATCGCGACAACAAGCCGTTCATCGTCTCCGGCGGATTGATGGGTTGCTGGGGCGGCAGCGCGACGCGCGACGGGCAGGAGGGGATTTCCAATCCCGGCGCCAATCTCGGCAACACGCCGATCGAGCTGCTCGAGGCGCGCCATCCCGTCGAGATCACGCGCTATGCCTTCGTGCAGAATTCCGGCGGACCGGGGCGCTCACGCGGCGGTGCGGCACTGATGCGCGGCTATCGCCTGCTGGCGGACGAGGCGGTGCTGATCATGCGCTCCGATCGGCGTGCGGTGCCGCCCTACGGCCTGTCGGAGGGGTATCCAGGCACGCCGTCCTGGAACCTCATCAATGCCGGCACGCCCGAGCAGGAGATCCTGCCGGTCTGCCCGATGCAGAGCACGCCGATGAAGAAGGGCGATGAGTTCCTGCACATCCAGGCCGGGGCCGGCGGCTTCGGCGATCCGCTGCTGCGTGCGCCGGAAGCGGTCCTGCAGGACACGCTCAACGAGCTGATCACGGTCGCGTATGCCGCCGACGTCTATGGCGTCGTCATCACCGGCGAAGCGATCGATCTGGAGCGCACCGCGATCGCGCGCGAGGCACTGACGCGGGCCGGCGGATCGAACGGTGCGTACCTGGCGCATTTCCGGCACGCCAACGGGCTGCAAGATTAACGGGGACGTACCCTTTGGATAAGTTCTCCAGAGGGTACGTCCCCGGCCATCGGGCATGCGATGATCTTGATTGGGTGATCTGTGTCCCAGACGCCAGGCCCATTCGGGAGAAGCCGTGATGTTCACATCGGGTATGAGCTTTGCGCTCGGTGACGAAGTCGAGGCGCTGCGCGCGACGGTGCAGCGCTGGGCGCAGGAGAAGCTGGCGCCGCGCGCGGCGATGATCGATGCGACCAATGAATTCGCGCGCGATCTCTGGCCGGAGCTCGGCGCCTTGGGGCTGCTCGGCATCACGGCCGATCCGGAATTCGGCGGCTCGGGGATGGGCTATGTCGCGCATGTCGTGGCGGTCGAGGAGATCTCGCGCGCCTCCGCGTCGACGGCGCTGTCCTACGGCGCGCATTCCAACCTCTGTGTCAACCAGATCAACAAGAACGGCACGCGCGCGCAGAAGGAAAGATATCTCCCGAAACTCTGCTCGGGCGAGCATGTCGGCGCGCTGGCGATGTCGGAGTCGGGGTCCGGCTCCGACGTCGTCTCGATGAAGCTGCGCGCGGAGAAGCGCACCGACCGCTTCATCCTCAACGGCACCAAGATGTGGATCACCAACGGCCCGGACGCGCAGACCCTCGTGGTCTATGCGAAGACCGATCCGCAAGCCGGGGCGAAGGGCATCACCGCATTCCTGATCGAGAAGCAGATGAAGGGATTCTCGACGGCGCAGAAACTGGACAAGCTCGGCATGCGCGGCTCCAGCACCTGCGAGCTGGTGTTCGAGGATTGTGAGGTGCCGTATGAAAACGTCCTCGGGCAGGAAGGTGGTGGCGTCATGGTTCTGATGTCGGGCCTCGATTACGAGCGCGTGGTGCTCGCAGGCGGGCCACTCGGCATCATGGCGGCGTGCATGGACGTCGTCGTGCCCTATGTCCATGACCGCAAGCAATTCGGCCAGGCGATCGGCGAGTTCCAGCTGATGCAGGGCAAGCTCGCGGACATGTATTCGACGATGAATGCGTGCCGCGCCTATGTCTACGCGGTGGCCGCGGCCTGCGATCGCGGCCAGACCACGCGCAAGGATGCCGCGGGCTGCATTCTCTACGCGGCCGAGAAGGCGACGTGGTGTGCGCTGGAGGCGATCCAGGCGCTCGGCGGCAACGGCTATATCAGCGATTATCCGACCGGGCGTCTGCTGCGTGATGCGAAGCTGTATGAAATCGGCGCCGGCACGTCCGAGATCCGGCGCATGCTGATCGGACGCGAGATCTTCAAGGAGACTGCGTGATGGCGGTGCTGCGCAGCAATGTTCCGACTCGCGGCGCGACGTTCGAGGCCAATTGCGCTGCCATGAAGTCCGTCATGGCGAGCGTCGAGGCGGCGGCGCAGGTGGCGGCCGATGGTGGCGGCGCAACCGCGCAGGAGCGCCACGTGTCGCGCGGCAAGATCCTGCCGCGCGAGCGCGTCGCGCGGCTGCTCGACCCCGGCTCGCCCTTCCTCGAGATCGGGCAGCTCGCCGCGCACGGCATGTACAACGGCGACAGCCCTTCCGCGGGCATGATCGCCGGCATCGGGCGCGTCTGCGGTCGCGAAGTCATGCTCATCTGCAACGACGCGACGGTGAAGGGCGGCACCTATTATCCGCTGACCGTGAAGAAGCATTTGCGCGCCCAGGAGATCGCCGAGCAGAACGAGTTGCCTTGCGTCTATCTCGTCGATTCGGGCGGCGCCAATCTGCCGAACCAGGACGAGGTGTTTCCCGATCGCGATCATTTCGGCCGGATCTTCTTCAACCAGGCGAACATGTCGGCGAAGGCCATCGCCCAGATCGCCGTCGTCATGGGCTCCTGCACCGCGGGCGGCGCCTATGTTCCCGCGATGTCGGACGAGACGATCATCGTCAAGGGCCAGGGCACGATCTTCCTCGCCGGTCCGCCGCTGGTGAAGGCCGCGACGGGCGAGATCGTCTCCGCCGAGGAACTCGGCGGCGGCGACGTGCATACGCGGCTTTCCGGCGTGGCCGATCATCTCGCGCGCGATGATGCCCACGCCCTCGCGCTCGCCCGTCGCGCGGTGGCCAATCTGAATCACGTCAAGCGGATGGATGTCGCGCTGCAGACTCCCGAGCCGCCCCTCTACGATCCCGAGGAGATCATCGGTGTCGTGCCGGCCGGGCTCCGGACTCCCTATGATGTTCGCGAAATTCTCGCCCGCATCCTCGATGGCTCGCGCTTCGATGAGTTCAAGGCGCGCTACGGCACCACGCTGGTCTGCGGCTTCGCGCATCTGCACGGCATTCCCGTCGGCATCGTCGCCAACAACGGCGTGTTGTTTTCCGAGAGCGCGCTCAAGGGAGCGCATTTCATCCAGCTCTGTTCACAGCGCCGGATCCCGCTGGTGTTCCTGCAGAACATCACCGGCTTCATGGTCGGCCAACGCTACGAGGCCGAGGGCATCGCCAAGCACGGCGCCAAACTCGTGACCGCCGTGGCGACCACGCAGGTGCCGAAGATCACGATGCTGGTCGGCGGCTCCTTCGGCGCCGGCAACTACGGCATGGCGGGTCGCGCCTATTCGCCGCGCTTTCTCTGGACCTGGCCCAATTCGCGCATCTCCGTCATGGGCGGCGAGCAGGCGGCCGGTGTGCTGGCGAGCGTTCGCCGCGATGGCATCGAACGCAAGGGCGGCAGCTGGTCGGCGGCGGATGAGGAGAAGTTCAAGCGCCCGATCATCGATCAGTTCGAGCTGCAGGGGCATCCGCTCTACGCCTCGGCGCGACTCTGGGACGATGGCATCGTCGACCCACGTCGCACGCGCGACGTGCTGGGCCTCAGCCTGTCGGCCGCGCTGAACGCGCCGGTGGCGCCAACGCGCTTCGGCGTGTTCCGGATGTAGCGCGTCCAAGCGACCGCAGAAGAGAGAGCACGATGTTCAAGAAGATCCTGATCGCCAATCGCGGTGAGATCGCGTGCCGGATCATGCGCACGGCCAGACGGCTCGGCGTGCAGGTCGTTGCGGTCTATTCCGACGCCGATGCGCAGAGCCTGCATGTCGCGCTGGCGGACGAAGCATACCGAATCGGCGCGGCGCCGGTGGCCGAGAGCTATCTGCAGATGGATCGCATCATTGCCGCAGGCCTCGCGAGTGGCGCCGGGGCGATCCATCCCGGCTACGGATTCCTCTCCGAGAATGCCGGGTTCGCCGATGCCGTGACGAAGGCGGGGCTGCGCTTCATCGGCCCCAGCGCGGCGGCGATCCGCGCGATGGGGCTGAAGGATGCGGCGAAGAGCCTGATGGAGCGATCGGGTGTGCCGATCGTGCCGGGCTATCACGGCAGCGAGCAGGATCCGACTTTCCTTGCCGCGCGTGCGGCCGAGATCGGCTATCCCGTGCTGATCAAGGCGCGCGCCGGTGGCGGTGGCAAAGGCATGCGTCGCGTCGATCATCCCAAGGATTTCACGGCGGCGCTGCAAGGCGCGCAGCGCGAAGGCAAGGCAAGCTTCGGCGACGATCGGGTCCTGATCGAGAAATACCTGACCAAGCCGCGGCATATCGAGATCCAGGTCTTCGGTGACGATCACGGCAACGCTATCCATTTGTTCGAGCGCGATTGCTCGCTGCAACGCCGGCACCAGAAGGTGATCGAGGAAGCGCCCGCACCGGGCATGTCGGCGGAGATGCGCGCGCAGATGGGCGCGGCGGCGGTGTGCGCCGCGCAGGCGATCGCCTATTCCGGCGCCGGCACGGTGGAGTTCATCGCCGATGTCGCCGATGGGCTGCGCACGGATCGCTTCTACTTCATGGAGATGAACACGCGTCTCCAGGTCGAGCATCCCGTGACGGAGCTGATCACGGGCCTGGACCTCGTGGAGTGGCAGCTGCGGGTAGCTTGCGGCGAGAATCTGCCCTTGCGCCAGTCCGATCTCGCGATCGATGGCTGGGCCTTCGAGGCGCGCATCTATGCCGAGGATGCGGCCAAGGGATTCCTGCCGGCGACGGGATGTCTGCAATATCTCGACCTGCCGCGCGAGGAGAACGGCGTGCGGATCGATACTGGAGTCCGTCAGGGCGACGACATCACGCCCTTCTACGATCCGATGATCGCGAAACTGATCGTCCACGGGCCGACGCGTCGCGCCGCGCTCAACAAGCTTTCGATGGCGCTGGCGCGTACGCATGTCGCGGGTACGGTGACGAATATCGGTTTTCTCTCTCGACTCGCCGCGAATGCTGAATTCGTCCGCGGCGATCTCGATACCGGCATCATCGAACGCAATCTGCCGGCGCTGATCGCGACGTCCGAGCCATCGCCTGAAGTGCTGGGCATCGCGGCGCTGGCCGCTCTCGGCCTGATCCGCGCGCGAATCGGTGTCGATCCCTGGGATACGCTGACGGGCTGGCGGCTGTGGAGCACGGCCAAACACTTCGCGCTGCTCGAGTGGAACGGCGAAGCCCTCGACATACGCGTCACGTCGAGCGCGCCGGCCGCATTCGAGATCTCCACGCCGCACGGCGCGATGTCGATCCTGATCGTGTCGACGCAGGCCGATCATGTGCGCTTCAATGTCGACGGCCGGATCTCCTCGATGGCTTTCATCGAGCATGGCCGGCACGTGACGGTTTTCGCCGATCGCCAGATCCATCGATTCGGCTTGCCCGATCGTCTGACCGAGGCGGAGGAGGACGAGGCGGGTGGCGACAAGGTGATCTCGCCGATGCCCGGCCTGATCAAGCTGGTCTCCACCGCGCCCGGCGCCGAGGTGAAGCGCGGCGATGCGCTGATCGTGGTCGAGGCGATGAAGATGGAGCACACGATGACGGCGCCGCGCGACGGCAGGGTGGCGGAACTGCTGGTCCGAACGGGTGAGCAGGTGCAGGACGGCGCGATCCTGTTGACGCTCGAACCGGAGGCCTCTTGAGGACCAGGGTTGCGATCATCGGGGCGGGACCGACGGGCCTGCTGCTTGGCCAGCTGCTGCACATCAGAGGCATCGAGAACGTCATCCTCGAAGCGCAGAGCCGGGAGCATGTGCTCGGCCGCATCCGCGCCGGCGTGCTGGAACAGAGCACCGTCGAGATCCTGCGGCAGGCGGGCGTGGGCGCGCGCATGGACCTGGAAGGTCTGGTGCACGAGGGATTCCAGATCTTCTTCAACAACCGGCTGGAGCGCATCCACTTCCACGAACTGACCGGCGGCCGCAAAATGATGGTCTATGGCCAGACCGAGGTGACGCGCGATCTGATGGCGGCGCGCGACGCCTGGGGCGGCGCCAGCGTCTATGACGCCAGGGCCGTTCGGCCGCATGATTTCGGCGGCGATCGGCCGCGCGTGACCTATGAGAAGGCCGGCGTCGTGCATGAATTCGCCTGCGACTACATCGCGGGTTGCGATGGCTTTCATGGGGTGGCGCGCAGCGCGGTGCCGGCGGCGGCGATCAACGAGTTCGACTACGCCTATCCGTTCGGTTGGCTCGGCGTGCTGGCGGACGTGCCGCCGGTGGAGGAGGAAGTCAGCTATTGCAGCCACGAGAATGGCTTCGCGCTGTGTTCGCTGCGATCGCGCACCCGCAGCCGCTATTACATCCAGGTGCCGCGCAGCGAGAGGCTCTCGGATTGGCCAATCGATCGCTTCTGGGCGGAGCTCAAGCGGCGCCTGCCCGATGCGGCCGCGCAGCGCCTGGTGACCGGACCCGCGCTGGAGATGAGCATCGCGCCGCTACGCAGCTTCGTCTGCGAGCCGATGCAGTTCGGCCGGTTGTTCCTCGCCGGCGACGCGGCGCATATCGTGCCGCCCACCGGGGCCAAGGGATTGAACCTCGCGGTGCGCGACGCCCACACACTGGCCGGCGCATTCGACGAATTCTACGCGACGGGTGACCGGGGGCTGCTGGACAGCTACTCCAGGGATTGCCTGCAGCGGGTCTGGAAGGCCGTGCGGTTTTCCTGGTGGATGACGACCCTGCTGCACAAGCTTTCCGACGATCCGTTTCAGCGCAAGATCCAGCTCGCGGAACTCGACTACACGATGAGCTCGAAGGCCGCCCAGACCGCGATCGCCGAGAATTACGTCGGGTTGGCGTGAGCGGCTTGGCGTGCGCTACTTCAGCAGGACGTTGGTGATCTCGCGCATCTGGGCGCGGGCGCGCAAGACGTAGAAGCCCTGCGCGGCGAGATGGCTCGGGAAGATGATGCCGTCGGGCGCCCCGTTCATCACGAAGAGCGGATCCATCGCGGCGGCGTGATCGAGCGATTGCAGCATGTTCTTCCACAACGTGCCGACGTCGCGCTCCCGGATGATCTGGCTGAAATCGATAGCCAGTTCACGCAGCAGCATGCTGTACGCGTAGTTCTGCCCCTTGATCGAATAGAAGATGTCGTCGGCGCGGGTGTCGAAGAACTCGCCGCCATGTTCGGTGATGCGCTGGTCGAGTACCGCGGAGGAGGAGCCGAGATCGAGCGCGATGCGATCGAGGGTCGCCAGCAGATTGTCGCCGCGCTTCTCGAACACGGCCTGGCCGGCGGCGAGGCGTGCGTTGTACTTGAGCAGTCCCTGATTGGCGCGACGGTACTGCGCCTCGCTCGTCGCCTGCGGCCAGGGTGACGTCGCGAGATCGATGATCCATTTGTTGCCCGGAAACTGCAGCAGGCCGGCGGCCTCGCGCAGATCGGCGTCGTCCTGGCTGGTGCCGCGCGCGCGGCCGACCTGGTCGCGCAGCTCGACGGTGAACCGCGCGATGGCCGCGATCATGCCCTGCTGGAAATTCGGCATGTTGTCGAGCCAGTGCCCGGGCAGGAACCACGGATCGTTGGCGACCCAGCGATTGACGTCGGTCTCGCGATGGATGAGCGCGGCCGCCATTGCGACGGCGCGGCTTCCGCCTGCCGGAATGGCGGCATCCGCGACCCTGAAGTTCGGATCATTGTCGATCTTGTGGATCGTCAACATGCCCGCCGGCAGGCCGATCACGAGGAGACCCAGAATGACGAGCGGGAGCCATCGCAACGCCTTGCGCGATGGCGTGGTGGAGGCGGAGTCGAGCACGGGATCCGTGGCCATGATCTTGGAATGTCCTAGCGCGAGAGGGAGCCGACCGCAGGTGACCGGGCCACAGATAAGGAGTGGTGTCCACATCGGCATGCGCGGAGTTCGGTTCAAGGCGCGGTGCTCTGATGCGCCACGCCTGGACATGTGCGACGCCTGAAGCCACGCTGCCACGAAATGCACGAGCGGCTCAGGAGCAACTCACCATGACCACCAAGACATCGTCGGCCGTGATCGATGTCGATCTCGACGCCCGGGGCAAACAGATCGGCACGATCAAGCTGACGCATTCGGATGATCGCCACGGCTACAGCGTGATTCCCGTGCCGATCGCCGTGGTCGCGGGCAGCGAGGGGCCGAGCGTGATGCTCAGCGCCGGCAATCACGGCGACGAGTACGAGGGCCAGATCGCGCTGCAGGAATTCGTGCGCCGGATCGATCCGGCCGCGGTGCGCGGTCGGCTGTTCATCCTGCCGGCGTTCAACTATGCGGCGGTCATGGCGGCGTCGCGCGTGTCGCCGCTCGATGGCGGCAATCTCAACCGCGTCTTTCCCGGCGATCCCGATGCCGGGCCGACCTCGGCGCTCGCCCATTTCGTTGCGACGCAGATCCTGCCGCGCAGCCGGTTCGCGATCGATTTCCACTCCGCCGGCAAGAGCGCGACCTATCTGCCGTGTACCTACCTGCATTGGGGCGGTGATGCCGCGGCCAGACGCGCGCGGCTCGACGGCGCCTATGCTTTCGGCGCGCCCAATGTCGTGATCGCCGGCGGCGTGGCGAATGCGGGCTCGATGACCGCGGAGTGCGGGCGCCAGGGCATCACGATGGTGTCGACCGAGCTCGGCGGTGCGGGCACCGTCACGCGCGCGACGCTCGAGATGGCGCGCATCGGGCTGCGCCGCTGCCTCGCGCATTGGGGCGTGCTCGCCGCGACCGACGCGCCCGCCACGGGCAAGCCGCGGCTTCTACAGCTCCAGGGCAAGCAGGGCTCCGTGATGGTCGAAACCGACGGGCTGTTCGAGCCGCTGCGCGAGCCCGGTGAGAGCGTCGCCGCCGGCGACCTCGCCGGCTACGTCTATCCGGTCGGCGAGCTGACGCGCGAGCGTGTGGCCGCGCTCTTCACGGCGAGCGGCGTCATCGTGACCCGGCGTATCCCCGTGTTGGTGCGCCGCGGCGACCTGCTCTATGGGCTCGCCTCCGAGACCAGCGAGGCGGAACTCGGCCTGGGGTAGGTTCGCTCTCCCGGCTGCGCGGGGAACCTGTTTGCCTCGCGGGTGCGCGGGTCGTCGACGCGACGTCGCGCGCCAATTCCTCGCGAGGAACTGGGACCCGTGATGGCCAGTGCCGGCGGGCCCGCAAGACATGGAAGACATGGAGGTCGCCTTGAAAAATCGCTTTGCCACGATCGCTCTCGGCGCCGCGCTCGCGCTCACCGCGTTGGACGCCGCCCAGGCCAAGACTCTCGTGTAGTGCTCCGAAGGCAGCCCCGAGGGTTTCAATCCGGCCCTCTTCACCGCCGGCACCACGTTCGACGCCTCCGGGCGCCAGATCTACAATCGCCTCACCGAGTTCGAGCGCGGCGGCACCAAGGTCGTGCCGGGCTTGGCCGAATCCTGGGAGATCTCGCCCGACGGGCTGTCCTATACGTTCAAACTGCGCAAGGGCGTGAAGTGGCACAGCAGCCGGCTGTTCACGCCGACGCGCGACTTCAACGCCGACGACATCATCTTCACCTTCACGCGCGCCTGGAAGAAGGACCATCCCTTCCATGCGGTGTCCGGTGGCAAGTACGTCTATTTCAACGACATGGACATGCCGAAGGTGCTCAAAGCCGTCGACAAGATCGACGACTACACGGTGCGCATCGTGCTCAACTCGCCTGAGGCGCCCTTCATCGCCAATGTGGCGATGGATTTCGCTTCGATCCAATCGGTCGAATACGCCGACAAGATGCTGAAGGCCGGCACGCCGGAGAAGATCGACACCGATCCGATCGGCACCGGGCCGTTCTATCTGGTCCAGTATCAGAAGGACGCGATCATCCGATTCAAGGCGCATCCGACCTATTGGGACGGCAAGGCGAAGATCGACGATCTCGTGTTCGCCATCACGCCGGACAGCTCGGTGCGCTACGCCAAGCTCAAGGCCGGCGAGTGCCATCTCATGCCCTATCCGAACCCCGCCGATCTCGAGGCGATGCGCAAGGATCCGAACCTCAACCTGCTGTCGCAGGAAGGCCTGAACATCGGCTATTGGGCGTTCAATACGGAGAAGGCGCCGTTCACCGACAAGCGCGTGCGCCAGGCGATGAACTATGCCGTGAACAAGCAGGCGATCATCGACGCGGTGTTCCTTGGCTCGGGCAAAGCGGCGACCAACCCGATCCCGCCGACGATCTGGTCCTACAACAAGGAGATCAAGGACTACCCGTATGATCCGGCGAAGGCGAAGGCGTTGCTGGCGAAAGCCGGCTTTCCCAACGGCTTCGAGACCGATCTCTGGGCGATGCCCGTCCAGCGGCCCTACAATCCGAACGCCAAGCGCATGGCCGAGGTCATCCAGGCCGACCTGTCCAAGATCGGCGTGACGGCGAAGATCGTGACTTATGAGTGGGCGGAGTATCTCAAGCGCGCTCGCGCCGGCGAGCATCAGACCGTGTTGCTGGGCTGGACTGGCGACAACGGTGATCCGGACAATTTCCTCAACGTCCTGCTCGGTTGCGCCGGCTCGAAGACCAGCGCGTCGCGCTGGTGCTTCAAGCCGTTCGACGACATCGTCGTTCAGGCCAAGCAGATCTCCGACATCGAGCGGCGCATCTCGCTCTATGAAAAGGCGCAGGTCATCTTCAAGGAAGAGGCGCCCTGGTTCACGGTTGCGCATTCGGTGCAGTACAAGCCGGTGAGCAAGAAGGTCGTCGATTTCCGTCTCAGCCCGTTCGGCGGTCACGTCTTCCACGGCGTGGACATCAACGAGTAAATCCGGACAGACGATCGCAAGCCAAGGTCGGGCGGGAGCGGATCACACGCTTCCGCCCGTTCCCTGCCCGCGATGCTCCGTTTCCTGTTCACGCGTCTGAGCCTGATCATCCCGACATTTCTCGGCGTGACGCTGCTGACCTTTGCGATGATCCGCCTGGTGCCCGGCGACCCGATCCTGCTGATGGCCGGCGAGCGCGGGATCGCAGAGGAGCGCTACCAGCAGCTGCGTAAGGAGTACGGTTTCGACCAGCCGATCCTGGTCCAGTACGGCCACTACATCGCCGATGTCGCGCACGGCAATCTCGGCAAGTCGATCATCACACGCGAACCTGTCATGACGGAGTTCTTCGCGCTGTTCCCGGCGACGATCGAGCTGTCGATGACCGCGATCGTGATCGCCGTCCTGATCGGATTGCCCGCGGGGATTCTCGCCGCCGTGCGCCGCAACTCGATCTTCGATCACACCGTGATGGGTCTGTCGTTGACCGGCTATTCCATGCCGATCTTCTGGTGGGGATTGCTGCTGATTCTGCTGTTTTCGGTCAATCTCGGCTGGACACCCGTCTCCGGCCGAATGTCCGTGCAGTTCTTCATCGAGCCCGTGACGGGGTTCGCGCTGATCGATTCCTGGCTCGCGAACGACTGGAAGGCCTTCCACTCCGCGCTGCGCCACCTGATCCTGCCGGCCCTGGTGCTGGCGACCGTGCCGCTCGCGGTCATCGCCCGCATGACGCGCTCGGCGATGCTCGAAGTGCTCAACGAGGACTACATCCGCACGGCGCGCGCCAAGGGCCTGTCGCCGCTGCGCGTCATCGGGCTGCATGCGCTGCGCAATGCGCTCATTCCCGTGGTCACCGTGATCGGACTGGAAATCGGCCGGCTCTCTGAGCGGCGCGATCCTGACCGAGACGATATTTTCCTGGCCCGGCGTCGGCAAGTGGCTGATCGAGTCGATCCGGCGGCGGGACTATCCGGTCGTGCAGGGCGGCGTGCTGATGGCGGCGAGCATCGTCATGCTCGTCAATCTCGGCGTCGATCTCCTCTACGGCCTGATCAATCCGCGCATCCGCAAGGGTCGCTGAGATGGACGCGAGACCCGAGCCGACCGCCTATCAGCCGCCGCATCCGCTGGTCGAGTTCGTGCATCATTTCCGCCAGAACAGCGGCGCCGTGCTCGGCTTCTGGATCATCGTGCTGTTCGCGCTGCTGGCGATCTTCGCCGATGTCGTCGCGCCGCATCCGCCGGCGGAGCAGTATCGCGATGCGTTGCTGCGGCCGCCGTTCTGGCTCGAAGGCGGCTCGACGCGCTTCCTGCTCGGCACTGACGATATCGGCCGCGACATGCTCTCGCGCCTGATCCATGGCGCGCGCGTCTCGATGGCGGTCGGCTTCACCGTCGTGTCGATCGGCATCCTGATCGGCGTCGTGCTGGGCCTGACGGCCGGCTTCTTCCCGGGGCTTCCGGACATGGCGATCATGCGCGCGATGGATACGCTGCTCGCCTTGCCGTCGCTGCTGCTCGCCATCGTGATCGTCGCCATCCTCGGGCCCGGTCTGTTCAACGCCATGCTCGCGGTGTCGATCGTCGTGTTGCCCGGCTTCGCGCGTTTGACTCGCGCGTCGGTGCTCACCGAATTATCGAAGGACTACGTCACCGCGTCGCGCATGACGGGCGCCAGGCTGTTGCGGTTGATGTTCGACACCGTGCTGCCGAACTGCATGGCGCCGCTGATCGTGACGGGAACGCTCGGCTTCTCGACCGCGATCCTCGACACCGCCGCACTCGGCTTCCTCGGCCTCGGCGCGCAGCCCCCGACGCCGGAATGGGGCACGATGCTCGCGGATGCGTTGCAGTTCATCCAGAGCGCCTGGTGGGTGGTGACCTTGCCGGGCTTCGCGATCCTGATCACGGTGCTCGCGTTCAACCTCATGGGCGATGGCCTGCGCGATGCGCTCGATCCCAAGCTGAAACGCTGATGGCGCTGCTCGAGATCCGCAACCTCACGGTCGAGTTCGGCACGCGCCGTGGCGTGTTCCGCGCGGTCGACGGCGTCGACATGACTCTCGACGAGGGCGGCGTGCTCGGCATCGTCGGCGAGTCCGGCTCGGGCAAGAGCGTGTCGATGCTCGCGATCATGGGGCTGATCGGCTATCCCGGCCGCGTCACGGCGGATCGCCTCAGCTTCGGCGGCCATGATCTGCTGACGCTTGACGCGCGCGCGCGGCGCAAGATCATCGGCAAGGACATGGCGATGATTTTCCAGTAGCCGATGTCCAGCCTGAACCCGTGCCTGACCGTCGGCTTCCAGATCATGGAGACGTTGAAGGTCCATGAAGGCGGCGATCGGGTGCAGCGTAGGGCGCGCACGATCGAGTTGCTCGGTCAGGTCGGCATCCCCGCGCCGGAGACGCGTCTGCGCGCCTTCCCCTACCAGCTCTCCGGCGGCATGAGCCAGCGCGTGATGATCGCGATGGCGATCGCGTGCAACCCGAAGCTCCTGATCGCCGACGAGCCGACGACGGCGCTCGACGTGACCATCCAGGCGCAGATCCTGGAATTGCTCACCGGCCTGCAGCGCGCGCGCGGCATGGCGCTGGTGCTGATCACCCACGACATGGGCGTCGTCGCCGAGACGGCCGATCGCATCCAGGTCATGTATGCCGGCCAGATGGTCGAGCAGCAGCGCGCGGCGGGATTGTTCGACGCGCCGCGTCATCCCTACACGGCGGCCCTCCTCGATGCGTTGCCCGAGCGCGCGCGCGGACGGCGGCGGCTGCCGACGATTCCCGGTGTGGTGCCGGGCATCGACGATCGGCCGACGGGGTGTCTGTTCAATCCACGCTGTGGCCAGGCCGATGAACGTTGCCGGCGCGAGGCGCCGGGCTCGACCGGCGACACGCTCGAACGCGTTCGCTGCTTCAAGCCGCTGGGCGGCGCATGAGCGACGCGGCTCCGCCGGTCATTGAAGCGCGTGCGCTGGCGCGGCATTTTCCGGTCAGTCGCGGATTGTTCCGCGGCGTCGCGCTGGTCAAGGCCGTCGACGGCGTCGACTTCACGCTGCCGGCCGGTCGCACGCTGGCCGTCGTGGGCGAGTCCGGTTGTGGCAAGTCGACGCTCGCGCGCGTCGTCGCGCTGCTCGATCATCCGACCAGTGGCGCGCTGCTCGTCGATGGCAAGGACGCGGCGACCGCGCGCAAGCAGGCTGGCCCGGAGCTGCGGCGCGCCGTTCAAATGGTGTTCCAGAATCCCTATGGCTCGCTCAATCCGCGCAAGACGGTCGGCGCGATCCTCGAGGAGCCGCTGGTGATCAACACTTCGCTCGATGCGGCCGCGCGCGCCCAAGCCGCCCGCGCCATGCTCGCCAAGGTGGGGCTGCGGCCCGAGCATGATTCGCGCTATGCGCACATGTTCTCCGGCGGGCAGCGCCAGCGCATCGCCATCGCGCGCGCATTGATGCTCAACCGGCGCGTCGTCGTCGCCGACGAGCCGGTGTCGGCGCTGGACGTGTCGATCCAGGCGCAGGTCCTGAATCTGATGATGGACCTCCAGGCGGAGTTCAACCTCGCCTATCTGTTCATCTCCCACGATCTTTCGGTCGTGCGGCACATCGCCGACGAGGTGATGGTCATGTATCTCGGGCGCCCGGTGGAGCACGGTCCGAAGGAAGACTTGTTCGATCGGCCGCGCCATCCCTACACGCGCGCCTTGCTGGCCTCGACGCCGTCGACCGATCCCAAGCGACGCGGCGCGCGCAAGGCGCTGGGCGGCGAATTGCCGTCGCCGCTCGACCCGCCGCCGGGCTGCGCCTTTCACAAACGCTGCCCGCACGCGACGACGCGCTGCGCCGCCGAACGGCCCGAGCCGAGGCCCATCGACGGCATGCTCGTCGCGTGCCATCACGCCGAGACCCTGCCGGGTTTCGTCGTCGCCTGACTCTCAGGCCGCCAGCTCGTTCTTCACGATCTTTCCGTCCTTCATGATCAGCTTGAGAAACTTCCCCTGTTCCTGCAACAGGCCGAGATCGCTCAGCGGATCGCCGTCGACGACCAGCAGATCGGCGAGATGCCCCGCCGCGACGCGGCCCAGGCGCCCATCCATGCGCAGCAGCTCGGCGCCGACGAGGGTCGCGCTGCGGATGATCTCGGCCGGACTGAGCACCTCGGCGCGGACCAGGAATTCCTCGGACTGGTAATGTTTGGGCGCACGGAACAGGTCGGTTCCGTACGCCATCTTGACGCCGGCGCGCTTGGCGATCGCGAGCGAGCGCGTGCCGACTTCCAGCACCTGGCGCGCCTTCTCCAGATGCAGCGCCGAAATTCCGAGCTCCTTGCCGTGCTGCACGACGCGTCGATAGACGATCAGCGTCGGCACGAGGAAGGCGCCGGCGGCGACCATCTTCGCGGCGCTGGCTTCATCGAGGAAATTGCCGTGCTCGATGCTGCGGATGCCGGCATCGACGGCGCGACTGATGGCGGCGGCCGTATAGGCATGGGCGAGCACGTAGGTCTTGGCGCGGGTCGCTTCGTCGACGGCGGCCTCGAGCTCGCCCGTCGAGTATTGCAGATAGTCGATCGGATCGGCGGGCGAGGAGACGCCGCCCGACGCCATCAGCTTGATCTGGTCGGCGCCGCGGCGCAGTTCCTCGCGCACGGCGCGGCGCACCGCATCGATGCCATCGGCGATCGATCGATAGGCCGCGTTGTTCTGGCATTCGCAGGCCACGCACGGATCGGCCTGGCTGCGGCCATCCATGTGGCCGCCGGTCTGGCTGATCGGTCGACCGCTGACGAACATGCGCGGACCGAGGAACAGGCCTGCCTCGACGGCGCGACGATGGCCCATATCGGCGCCGCCGGTGTCGCGGATCGTGGTGAAGCCGCGCAGCAGCGTCTCACGCAGGATCTTGCCGGCCATCGCCGTGACCAGGGAAGGAAACAGCGTCGGGTAAGGCGTCATGCCGTCGGCGCAGACATGCACGTGGCAGTCGATCAGCCCCGGCATCAGGGTGCGGCCGCCGAGATCGAGGCGCTGCGCCTGTGGCGCATCGATCCTGCCCGCGTCGACGGCGACGATCGTGTCGTCGCGGACGAGAACCTCGTGGCCCGAGCGCAACAGGCCCTGCTCGGTGTCGAGCAGGGCGAGATTGCAGAACAGGAATTCGGCCATCGGCGATTACCTCTTCTTGCTCGCCTCGTAGCGCGCCTTGGTCTCCGCGTTCATCGGATAGAGGCCCGGCAGCACGCTGCCCGCCTCGACCTCCTTCATGATCCAGCTTTCCATGTTCTCCTGCTCGGGCGCATTGGCGAGCACGTAGTCGAGCAGGGCGGCGGGGATCAGCGCCGCGCCGTCGTCGTCGACCACGACGATGTCATCGGGGAAGACGGCCACACCGCCGCAGCCGACCGGCTGCTGCCAGGCCACGAAAGTCAGCGCCGCGACCGAGGGCGGCGCCGCGCCGCCGCTGCACCAGACCGGAAGCTTCGTGCCGAGCACGCCCGCGACGTCGCGCACGACGCCGTCGGTCACCAGGCCGGCGACGCCACGCTTCTTCATCCGGGCGCACAGGATGTCGCCGAAGATGCCGGCATCGGTGATGCCCATCGCATCGGCGACGGCGATGCAGCCCGGCGGCATCGCTTCGATGGCGGCGCGCGTCGAGATCGGCGACGACCAGGATTCCGGCGTCGCGAGATCCTCGCGCGCGGGGACGAAGCGCAACGTGAAGGCGCGACCGACGAGTCGCGGCTGACCGGCGGCGAGCGGTCGGGTGCCGCGCATCCAAACGTTGCGCAGCCCCTTCTTGAGCAGGAGGGTCGTGATGGTCGCCGTGGAAATGCTGGACAGCGTGTCGATGATTTTCTCGTCGAGAGACATCTTGTCGAGAGACATGGCGTGCTCCTGCGCGGGGCGGCTCGAACGAGTCGCAATCAGAGAGGCGAAGTTTTGCGACAATTCGGCTCTCGACGCGACTCCCAATGCAGCGGATTGCCGCTTTGAGCATTGCCAATCGGCATGCTTCATTGCGGCGGATAATCGAAGGGCGCACGCGCTGTCCTGAACGGAGGAAAAACCATGAACCAGCCTCTCTCGGCTGCGGCTCTCGCATTGGCGCTCTGGACCCTTGGCGCGGGTTTGTCGCCGGTTGCCGCGCAGGACAGCTGCGGCAATCGTGGCCAGCTCGACACGCTGTATTGCGACGAGGACAAGGATCTCGTCGCCGATGTTCCCAAGGATCGCACCAAGTGGCGCGACCCGGCGACGCTGGTCTGGGCCTATTCCCCGGTCGAGGATCCGGCGATCTACGCCAACATCTTCAAACCCTTCACCGACTACCTCGCGCAATGCACGGGCAAGCGCCTGGTCTACTACCCCGTGCAGTCGAACTCGGCCGAGATCGAGGCGATGCGCTCCGGCCGGCTCCATATCGCCGGCTTCTCGACCGGACCGACGGGCTTCGCGGTCAACATGGCTGGGGCGGTGCCCTTCGCGGCGAAGGGAACGGAGAAGGAGATCCGCGGCTACAATCTGCTGGCGATCGTGAAATCGTCGAGCCCGTATCAGAAGCTCGGGGATCTCAAGGACAAGAAAGTGGCGCACACCTCGCCCTCGTCGAACTCGGGCAATCTCGCGCCGCGCGTGTTGTTTCCCGATCTCGGCCTGAAGCCGGACACCGACTACAAGCCGGTGATGTCGGGCGGGCACGACAAATCGGTGCTGGGCGTGGTCTCCGGCGACTACGACATGGCGGCCGTGGCCTCCGACGTCTTCGAGCGCATGGCGACGCGCGGCACCACCAAGCTCGATGATTTCCGGATCATCTACCGCAGCCCGATCTTTCCGACCTCGTCCTTCGCGCATGCCCATGACTTGAAGCCCGAACTCGCCGCGAAGCTGAGGGAATGCTTCTACGCGTTCCGCTTCCCCGCCGAGATGACCAAGGAGTTCAACGGCGACGACCGCTTCTTCCCGATCAGCTATCAGAAGGATTGGGCTGTCGTGCGCGATGTCGCGGAGAAATCCGGCACGCCCTACAACAAGGCGGCCTACGACGCCGAAGCAAAGCGCGATGCCGCGGCCGCCGCCAAGGCCGCGGCGTCGCCGAAACCCTGAAGCCTTGCATCACGCCAAATCGAGCGAAGGAACGAGCGAAGGAACGAAGGACATGACGGCGACACTTCCGGTTTGGGCGCGTCGCCTTGGCACGGCGCTGGTGCTGGCTGGCGCGAGCTTCATTGCGTCGGCGCAGGACAGCTGCCCGCAGCGCGGCCAGCTCGACACGCTCTATTGCGATGCCGATGGCGATCTCGTCGCCGATTTACCGAAGGATCCGGCGAAGCAGAAGGATCCTGCGGCGCTGATCTTCGCCTATTCGCCGACCGAGAATCCGGCGGTGTATCAGCACGTCTATCAGCCGCTGATGGAGCATCTCGGCTCCTGCACCGGCAAGCGGATGGTCTATTTCCCGGTGCTATCGAACACCGCGCAGATCGAAGCGTTCCGCGCGGGTCGGCTGCACATCGCTCTGCTGGCGACGGGGGCGGTCGGGTTCGCCGTCAACCTCGCCGGCGCCGTGCCGATCGTGGCGCTCGGGTCGGAGCGCGGCATCGCCGGCTATCGCGTCTTCGCGGTGGTGAAGGCGGACTCGACCCGTCAGAAGCTGAGCGACCTCAAGGGCAAGAAGGTCGCGCATACCGCGCCGTCCTCGAATTCCGGCAATCTCGCGCCGCGGGTGATGTTCCCCGATGCCGGGTTGAAGCCCGACGAGGATTACAAGCCGCTGATGTCCGGCGGACACGACAAGTCGATTCTCGGCGTCTCGCTCGGCGACTACGACATGGCGCCGGTCGCGTCGGACATCTTCGATCGCATGACCGCGCGTGGCCAAGTGAAGGCGGGCGCATGGCGCATCATCTGGCAGAGCGAACTCTTCCCGACGTCGTCGTATTCGATCTCCCATGATCTCAAGCCGGCGCTCGCCGCGCGATTGAAGGAGTGTTTACTCGACTACAAATTCACCGAGGAGATGAAGAAGGAATACGCCGGCGAGGATCGCTTCCTGCCGATGACCTACAAGGAAACCTGGCGCTCGATCCGGGAGGTCGCTGAGAAATCGGGCACGCCCTACAACCGCGCCGCCTATGACTCGGTCGCCAAGCGCGAGGCCGAAGCGGCGGCGCAGCGCCAGCAACAGGCGCCGGCGGCCCCGGCTCAGCCCAAGCCGTGAGCGCTGCCCTCGTCATCCGAAACCTGCGCAAGGAGTATCGCGCGGGGGTTCCGGTTTTGAAGGACGTGTCGCTGGAGATCGGCGGCGAGGGACTGACCGCGATCATCGGGCCGTCGGGCACGGGCAAGTCGACGCTGATCCGCTGCATCAACCGGCTCGTCGACCCGAGTTCGGGTCAGATCCTGTTCGGCGGCGAGGACATCGCGCAGCTCGAGGGGCGGGCGCTGCGCGAAGCGCGACGGCGGATCGGAATGGTGTTCCAGGAGTACAATCTCGTGGAGCGTCTGACCGTGATGGAGAATCTGCTCTGCGGGCGCCTCGGCTATGTGTCGGTTTGGCGCGTGTGGTTGCGGAAGTTTCCCGACGCCGACATCGAGCGCGCCTTCGAGCTGCTCGACACGGTCGGGCTCGGCGAGTTCGCCACGCGCCGCGCCGATGCGCTGTCGGGCGGGCAGCGCCAGCGCGTGGGCATCGCCCGCGCGGTGATGCAGGGGCCGGAACTCGTCCTGGCCGATGAGCCGACCTCCTCGCTCGATCCCAAGACCTCGGTCGAGATCATGGAGCTGCTGGCCGGCCTGGCGAAGGCGCGGAGCATTCCCGTGGTCGTCAACATCCACAATGTCGAACTCGCGAAGCGTTTTGCGCAACGCATCATCGGCATGGCGCAAGGTGTCGTCGTGTTCGATGGCCCGCCCTCGGCTTTGCGCGAGGATCATCTCATCCAGATCTATGGCGGCCAGGGGTGGCTCGAATGAGCGCGGTGAAGCGCCAGGCTTTCGCGCCGAACTGGATCGCGCGCGGGCTTTGGCTGGCGCTGTTCGTCTACGTCGTCTACGCGCTGGGCATCCTCGACGTGAGCTGGGATCGCTTCGTGCGCGGCCTCGACAACGGCGCCAGGTTTCTCGGCCGCATGTTTCCGCCGGATTTCGGCGCCAAGAAGCTGGATCTCCTCTGGGAAGGGATGGTCGAGAGCTTCCAGATCGCCGTGCTCTCGACGGCGGCCGGAGTGATCCTCTCGCTGCCGCTCGGCTTGCTCGCCGCACGCAATCTCATGCCCGCCTGGGTCGCGTGGAGCGCGCGCGGCATCATCGCGCTCTGCCGCTCTTTCCATCCCGTGATCACCGCGATCCTGTTCGTGAAGGCGGTCGGCTTCGGTGCGCTGGCGGGCGTGCTCGCCCTCATCCTCGCGTCGATGGGCTTCATCTCGAAGCTCTTCGCCGAGGCGATCGAGGAGATGAGCCTCAAGCAGGTCGAGGCCGTGCGCGCCACCGGCGCGGGTTTCTTCAACGTGCTGATCATGGGCGTGCTGCCGCAAGTCAATGCGCGCGCCATCGGCTTCTGCGCCTATCAGCTCGATTCCAATCTGCGCAACTCGACGATGGTCGGGATCGTCGGCGGTGGCGGGATCGGCGCGGCCCTGTTCACGGCCTATCAGCGCTTCGACTACGATTTCGTCCTCACGATCCTGCTCGCGATCATCGCGGTGATCATGGTGTCGGAAGTCGTGTCGGGCCAATTGCGCAAGGCGTTCCAGTGACGCCCAGCGATCGCCTGCCCGGCGGCGTCGCCGGAAGCACCGTGCGGCGCTGGGTCCGGTTCACGCCGGGACAGCGCATCGGGCGCACGCTCGCCTATCTGATCAGCATGATCGCCATCGTGTGGTCGGTGCGCACGATCGAGGTGATCCCGGAATTCCTCTACGACGCGCCCGAACAGGCGGTCGATCTCTTCCGCCGGATGTGGCCGATCGACTGGTCGTTCTGGCACAAGATGGTCGCCGAGGCGCTGGTTGAGACGTTCCACACCGCGACGCTGGGCACGCTCATCGCCCTCGTGCTCGCGATCCCGGTCGCGCTGCTGGCGGCGCGCAACGTGACGCCGTCGGTCGGTCTCAACCTGCTCGCGAAGTTCATCCTGGTGGCGTCGCGCTCGGTCAACTCGCTGATCTGGGCATTGCTCTTCGTCGCGGTTTTCGGACCCGGTGCGCTGGCGGGGACGTTGGCCATCGCGTTCCGGTCGATCGGTTTCGTGGGCAAGCTCCTCGCCGAGGCGCTCGAGGAAACGCCGGTCGGGCCGATCGAGGCGCTGACGGCCGCCGGCGCGCCGCGCGGTTCGATCCTGCTCGAGGGCTATTGGCCGCAGATCGAGCCGAGCTTCTGGTCGGTCGCGCTGTTTCGCTGGGACATCAACGTCCGTGAATCCGCCGTGCTCGGCCTGGTCGGCGCGGGCGGGATCGGCGTCGCGCTCGATACCGGCTTGAACAACCTCTACTGGGATCAGGTCGGGCTGTGCCTGCTCGTGATCTTCGTCGTCGTGATCGCGACGGAGATCGCGACGTCGACGATCCGCAGCCGGATCATCTGAGCCACGCCGCCGATGGCCGACGCGCCCTCCCTTGCCTTGCAGCGCTCGTGGGCCTTTGGATTGACGCCTTGGCGGATCGGCTGCTGGATGATCGCGCTGATCGTCGCCGCACCGCTGATCGGCGTGCTGGCGAATCTCGCAGCGCCCGGCAGCGGCGCGCTCGCGCATCTCGCGGCGACGACCCTGCCGGAGATCCTGTTCAATACATCGGCGCTCGTCGTCATCGTCGGCGTGGCGACCGCGATCGTCGGCGTGGCGACGGCATGGCTCGTCACGATGTGCCGCTTTCCGGGTTCACGTCTGCTCGAATGGGCGCTGCTGCTGCCGCTCGCCATGCCGGCCTACATCATCGGCTACGCATACACCGATTTCCTGGCCTTCGCGGGTCCGCTGCAATCGGGGGTGCGCGCGCTGTTCGGATGGCGGCGCGGGGATTACTGGTTTCCCGACATGCACAGCATCGGCGGCGTCGGCGCGATGTTCACGCTCGTGCTCTATCCCTACGTCTATCTGCTCGCGCGCGCGGCGTTTCTCGAGCAGTCGATCTGCGTGCTCGAGGCGAGCCGGGTGCTCGGCTCGACTCCGTGGCGCAGCTTCGGCCGCGTTGCGTTGCCGCTGGCGCGCCCGGCCATCGCATCGGGCGTGGCGCTCGCCCTGATGGAGGCGCTGGCCGATTTCGGCACCGTCCAGTATTTCGGCATTCAGACCTTCACTACAGCGATCTATCGCACGTGGTTCGGCATGGGGGATCGCGTCGCCGCGGCGCAGCTGGCCAGCTTCCTGCTCCTCGCCGTGCTCGCCTTGCTGGCGCTCGAGCGTGCGTCGCGTGGCCAGGCGCGTGTCGGGCACACCTCGCGCCGCTATCGGCGGATCACGCCGTTGAGGCTGCGCGGTTGGCGCGGCGGAGCGGCGCTGCTCGCCTGCGCGATGCCGGCGCTGCTCGGCTTCGTGCTACCGGTGTTGATCATGGTGCATCTGCATCTTCAGGCCGGGGACGACATGACGAGCTTCGCCTTCGTGCGGCTGGCGGGCAACAGCCTGAGTCTGGCGGCGCTGGCGGCGGCGCTCACGGTCGGCGCCGCGCTGGTGCTGGGATATGGGCTGCGTCGCGCGCGCGATCGCTGGACCCGCGCGGCGATCCGTCTCGCGACGATGGGGTATGCGATTCCCGGGACGGTGATCGCGGTCGGCGTGGTGATGTGGCTGGGTCGCTTCGACAATGCGCTCGACGGTTGGATGCGCGCGAGCTTCGGACTCTCCACTGGCCTGTTGCTGAGCGGATCAATGGTCGCTCTGCTCTTCGCCTATCTCGTGCGCTTCCTGTCGGTCGGCGTCAGCGCGATCGATGCGGGGCTCGGAAGAATCACGCCGAGCATGGACGATGCGGCCCGAACGCTGGGCGCGATGCCGCGTCATGTGCTGACGCGGATCCATGCGCCGATCATGCGCGGCTCCGTGCTGACCGCCGCGATCCTGGTCTTCGTCGATGTGTTGAAGGAGTTGCCGGCCTCGCTGCTGGTGCGGCCGTTCAACTTCGACACGCTGGCGGTGCGTGTCTACGGCCTCGCCTCGGACGAGCGTCTGGCGCAGGCATCGACGGCCGCGCTGGTCATCGTGGTCGTCGGTCTGATCCCGGTGGCCGTGCTCAGCTGGATGGTCCGGCGGGCCCGGATCGGCGGCGGGAACGCGCAGGGCGACACCTGAGGGATAGTTGATTCCGTCGAGTATTCGACCGACCCTGAAGCGGATCGGGGAGAGTGGCATGGTCGATGATCGCGATGCGGCCGTCGCGGCGGTGCGGCGGTTCAACCGGTTCTACACGAGGAGAATCGGCGTGCTCCGCGAAGGGCTGCTCGACAGAGCCCGTACACGCTGACCGAGGCGCGCGTGCTCCACGAGCTGGCGCAGTTGGACCGGACGACGGCGGGAGATCTCGGCCGTCTGCTCGAACTCGATGCTGGCTATCTCAGTCGGATCCTCGCCCGGTTCGTGAAAGCCGGTCTCGTGGCGCGTCGCCGATCTCCTGACGATGCGCGGCGCGCGCTCCTCACCCTGACCGCCAAGGGCCGCAAGGCCTATGCGATGCTCGATCGCCGGTCGCAACGGGAGATCGGGGCGGTGCTGCGTGAACTCGGGCCATCGCAATCGGCGCGGCTGCTGGCCGGCGTCGACGTGGTCGGCGCGGCGTTGGGCGCGAAAGGCAGCGGCGCCGACATCATCTTGCGGGCCCACAGGCCCGGCGACATGGGGTGGGTGATCGGGCGTCACGGCGCGCTCTACGCCCAAGAGTATGGGTGGGACATCGGGTTCGAAGCCTTCGTCGCCGAGATCGCGGCGAAGTTCATCCGCGACTTCGATCCGAAGACGGAGCGGTCCTGGATCGCCGAGCGCGGCGGCGAGATCGCCGGCTGCGTGTTCCTCGTCCGGCAGTCGGCGCGGGTCGCGAAACTACGGATGTTGATCGTCGATCCGTCGGCCCGCGGCCTCGGCCTGGGGGAGCGGCTGGTGACGGCGTGCATCGAAGCGGCGCGCGCGCTCGGTTATCGCAAGCTCACGCTGTGGACCAACGATGTGCTCACAGCCGCGCGGCGCATCTACGAGAATGCGGGTCTCAAACTGATCAAGAGCGAGCGTCACGTCAGTTTCGGCAAGAAGCTGGTCGGCGAGTTCTGGGAACTCGATCTGCGCGCGGCGGGTGGTGATGCGCGCAGCCGATGAGCGCCGTGCCGCGCTGGCCGCGGCCGGAACGGGGATCCAGTTCGGGGCGGCCATGGTCGCGACGCGCTTCGTCGTCAATCAGGCCGGCGCGATCGAGCTTGCCTTGCTACGTTACGTCATCGGCTTCCTGTTTCTGCTCGCCTCGCCGGCGCTCACTTCCAACCGGCGCGATCCATGATCTGCAGGGCCTTGGCATTGTTGGCGGCGTAGATCCGCGCATTGAGCTGGTCCTCCCTGAAGCTGCCGAGTTCGGCGAGCTTGGAACCTGTGGTCGCGGAGGGCACGACGGGATATTCGGAATTGCCGTCGGCGAAGTAGCTCTGGGCCTCGGGGGTGACGAGATACTCGAGAAATTTGACCGCGGCCTCCTTGTTCTTGGCGCTGGTCGTCACGCCGCCGCCGGAGATGTTGATATGCGTGCCGTGATCGGCCTGATTCGGGAACACGACCCCGACCTTCTCCGCGATCGCGCGTTCGGCTTCGATCTTCGAGCGCATGAGGTTGACGAAGTAGTAGCTGTTGGCGACGCCGAAATCGGCTTCGCCCGCAGCGATCGCCTTGATCTGGTCACTGTCGCCGCCGCGCGGCGAGCGCGCGAAATTCGCCACCAGGCCGCGGCACCACGCCTCCGTCTTCTCCTCGCCATGATGGGCGAGGACGGCGCCGGTCAGCGACTGGTTGTAGACATTGGTCGAGGAGCGGATCGCGACCTTGCCCTTGAGTTTGGGATCGGCGAGTTCCTCGTAACGCTGCACGTCGCTCGCCTTCGCGCGCTGACGCGAATAGAGGATCACGCGCGCACGCTTCGAGAAGCCGAACCAGTAGCCGTCGGGGTCGCGCAGATGCGCCGGCACGGCCTGCTCGAGGATCGTGGACCGGATCGGCTGCAGCAAACCGGCCTGACGGGCGCGCTCGATGCGTCCGGCATCGACTGAAATGAAAAGATCGGCGGGGCTGTTCGCCCCCTCGGCGCGCATCCGCTCGATCAGGGGATCGGGGTCGGCCTCGATCCGGTTGATCTGAATCCCCGTCTGCTTCGTGAACTGATCGTAGAGCGCCTGGTCGGTGTTGTAGTGCCGAGCGGAATAGAGGTTGAGGATGCTTGCGCCCTGGCTGCGCGCATGGCGCGCGCCGCCGACCAGGCCCAGCGTTGCGATCCCGCCTGCGACGAGCAGGCGACGGCGAAGGTGACGCGTTGCGATGTTCACGGCGGCTTCTCCTGATCCAATTCCAAGTTGCGATTGACTCGCAAGTGATGTTCGAAATCTGCCCGAGCCGCCGTTTCTATGCAAGTAAGAATGAGTCGCAAATGATCCGCCGCGGCGTTCTGTCGCGTTGGGTTTTGTGTTGCGGCGCAACACGTGTTTGCCTGCCGCGGTGTCTTCCCTCTCGGGTCATCCGGATTTTCGTCATCTATTCAAAGCTGTAACCGACCCATTGGAACGCTTGGCGCGGGGCGTTTCGACAGGTAAGTTCCCCGCCGTTTCGAGGATCAGGGGCAGGCACGCTGCAGCAGCAGCCGGCGTCCGGTCCTCGTGTTTTTTTGAGCTCCTTCTGGAAGGCATGGCCGCCGATGAACCTGCGCAACCTCGCGATCATCGCGCATGTCGACCACGGCAAGACGACGCTGGTCGATCAACTGCTCCGTCAAGCCGGGACGTTCCGCGTCAACCAGACCATGGTGGAACGCGCGATGGACTCGAACGACCTGGAGCGCGAGCGCGGCATCACGATCCTCGCCAAGTGCACGTCGGTGGCGTGGAAGGACGTCCGCCTCAACATCGTCGACACGCCTGGCCACGCCGATTTCGGCGGCGAGGTCGAGCGCATCATGTCGATGGTCGATGGCTGCGTGGTTCTCGTCGACGCGGCCGAAGGGCCGATGCCGCAGACCAAGTTCGTCGTCATGAAGGCGCTGGCCGCCGGCCTCCGGCCGATCGTCGTCATCAACAAAGTCGACCGTCAGGACGCCCGCGCGATCGATGTCCACAACGAGGTCTTCGACCTGTTCTCGATCCTCGGCGCGACCGAGGAGCAGCTCGATTTTCCGACGCTGTTCGCCTCGGGGCGGGCGGGCTGGGCGGTCAAATCGCTCGACGATCCACGCGAGAATCTCAATCCGCTCTTCGATCTGATCGTCTCCTACGTGCCGCCGCCGGCGCGCGATCTCGAAGCCCCGTTCTCCATGCTCGTCTCGATGCTCGACATCGATCCCTATCTGGGCCGCGTGCTGATCGGCCGTGTCCATACCGGGCGTGCGCGCGTCAACATGCCGATCAAGGGCATGACGCGCGACGGCGCGCTGATCGAAGATGCGCGCGCGACGAAGCTGCTCGCGTTCCGCGGCCTCGAGCGCGTGCCGGTCGAGGAAGTCGAGGCAGGCGATCTGATCGCGATCGCCGGCCTGTCCAAGGCGACGGTCGCCGATACGCTGTGCGACCCGGGGGTCAAGGAACCGATCCCGGCGACGCCGGTCGATCCGCCGACGCTCGCGATGACGTTCTCGATCAACGATTCGCCGCTCGCCGGTCGCGAGGGGCAGAAGGTGCAGAGCCGCGTGATTCGCGAGCGGCTGATGCGCGAGGCCGAGGGCAATGTCGCCATTCGCGTGCGTACGACCGCCGATGCTGACGCATTCGAAGTTTCCGGTCGCGGCGAGCTGCAGCTCGGCGTGCTGGTGGAGACGATGCGCCGAGAAGGCTTCGAGCTTTCGATCTCGCGCCCGCGAGTCATCTTCAAGAACGACCCGCAGACGGGCCAGCGCCTCGAACCCATCGAGGAAGCGCAGGTCGATGTCGACGATGCCTATGTCGGTGTCGTCGTCGAGAAGATCAGCCAGCGCAAGGGCGAGATGGTGGACATGCGGCCCTCGGGCGGCGGCAAGACGCGCGTCGTCTTCCACGTGCCGACGCGCGGCCTGATCGGCTACCACGGTGATTTCCTGACCGATACGCGCGGCACCGGCATCATGAGCCGCATTCTGCACGGCTACGCGCCATGGAAGGGCCAGATCGAGGGCCGCCGATCCGGCGTGCTGATCTCCAACGGCGACGGCGAGGCCGTGACCTACGCGCTCTGGTATCTCGAAGAGCGCGGCCATCTGATGATCGAGGCCGGCACGCGCGTCTATGCCGGGATGATCATCGGCGAGCACAGTCGCGACAACGATCTCGAGGTCAATCCGCTGCGGGGCAAGCAGCTGACCAATTTCCGCGCATCGGGCAAGGACGAGGCGGTCAAGCTGACGCCGGCGCGCATCCTGTCGCTCGAGCAGGCGATCGCCTATATCGGCGACGACGAACTCGTCGAGGTCACGCCGAAATCGATCCGGTTGCGCAAGAAGCTGCTCGATACGAACGACCGCAAGCGCGCGTCGCGCTCGGCCGAGGCCGAAGCGGGCTGATCGTCGCGCCCGCCGATCGCCCGCTCAGCGATCGGCGAAATCGAGGCAGGCCACGACGGTGTCGATCTTGCCGTCGTTGGAGCTCAGCGGCAGGTTCAGACCCTCGTAGCGGTGGCGGCGCGTGCCGACCACGATTTCGCGCTGAACCAGGACCGGCTGGCGTCGATCCAGGACCGTCTTGAATGTGCGGCGCACGAGATCGCGGTAGACGGGTTCGGGATACTCGCTGAGTTGGCGGCCAGTCAGGTCGATCGCGAAGCGCTCGGCGAGTTCGCCGCCCATCAGGCGGATGCGAAATCCCTCCGGTTCATGCACGGCTTCGGCGATGAGGATGAATCCGAGCGCGTAGGGAATCTCGAGAGGGTCGAGGTCCTTGCGGTGCGGACAGCTTGCGTCGCCGCGCTTGGCCTCCCAATAGGCGAAGAAGCGCTTGAGACGGGCGCTCTGGATGCGTTGCGTGTCGAAGGTCTCGGGCGGCGATATTTCGGTCATGAGGATCGGAGCGCCATCTTCCGGAGGGATCGGGGTCTTCGTCGCTGGCACAATCCGTCACCTCGCGCGCGTCCCCGTGTGATCTGCTTAACGCCGCCCGGCCCGAGCCGGCGAAAACCCGCGACGATCTGGCGCCGGCGCCAGTCCATGTCCTGGGGATTCACGTTCCCGGTGCGATCAATTAGCATCCGGCCCCAATGTCATCCTGGCGCGAGTCGCTCGCGATCTACCTCCGACCCAAGCTGATTGCCGTGCTGCTGATGGGCTTCAGCTCCGGGCTTCCGCTGCCGCTCACATTCGGGACGCTGACCTTCTGGCTCGCCGAGGCCGGGGTGAGCCGCACCACGATCGGCTTTCTGACGCTCGTCGGGACGGCCTATTCGTTGAAATTCCTCTGGGCCCCGCTCGTGGATCGCCTGCCGCTCGGCGCACTGACCCGCAGCCTCGGTCGGCGACGCGGCTGGGCGCTCGCGGTGCAGCTGCCGCTCGCATTCGCCATCCTGGCGCTGGGCTTTACAGATCCGCGCGTCGATCCGTGGATGACGGCGATGGTTGCGGTCGTGATCGCTTTCCTCTCGGCGACGCAGGACATCGTCATCGACGCCTATCGCATCGAGTTGCTCACCCCCGCGGAGCAGGGCGCCGGCGCGGCCGCGACGCAATGGGGCTATCGCATCGGCATGATCGTCTCTTCCGCCGGCGCGCTCTATGCCGCCGAGTTCGGCGGCTGGCGCACGGCCTTCGCCATCATGGCGGGCTTCATGCTCGTGGGCATGGTGACGATCTGGTCGACGCAGGAGCCGATCGGCAATGCGGTCGACATGCGTCAGGCGACCAGCGATGCGCCGGGCGCCCGGCTCGCGGCCTGGCTCGCCACCGCGGTCATGGAGCCGTTTCGGGATTTCCTGACCCGACCGGGCTGGTGGGCGATCGTCGTCTTCATCGTGCTGTACAAATTCGGCGACGCGCTCGCCGGCGTGATGGCGAACCCCTTCTACGTCGCGATGGGGTTCACGCGCGTGGAGGTCGCCAGCATCTCCAAGATCTTCGGCGTCGTCGCGACGATGGCCGGCGTCGGCGCCGGTGGCCTGCTCGTGCATCGCCTGGGTCTGGCGCGCGCTCTGGTGATCTGCGGCGTCATGCAGGCGCTCTCCAACCTGATGTACGTGTTCCAGGCCCTCGCCGGCCACGACGTGGTGCTGCTCACCGCGACGATCGGGATCGAGAATTTCACCGGCGGCATGGGATCGGCCGCGTTCGTCGCGTATCTGTCGGGACTGTGCAACATCGCCTATACGGCGACGCAATACGCACTGCTTTCATCGCTCGCGACGGTCGGGCGCACGACGCTCTCGGCGGGCGGCGGCTGGCTGTCGCTGCAGCTGGATTGGCCGCTGTTCTTCGTGGTGACGACGCTGGCCGCGCTGCCGGGCGTCGCGATGGCGGTCTGGGTCATGCGGCGCTTTCCGCCAGCGCAGCCGCAAACCTGACAGAGGGAGGAAGTTATGACGAGCATCGGGGATGTGCAGTGGCTGGGCGAGGGGCTGGATCGACCGGAATGCGTGCTGTGCACGGCCGGAGGTGATTCCTTCGTCTCCAAGCGCGACGGGCTCTCGCGTGTCGCGGCGGACGGCACGACCACGCATCGCAAGCTCGGGGCGAACCCGGATTGGATGATCAATGGCTTCGCCATCGACCGGGACGGCAGCTTCCTGCTCGCCAATCTCGGTCATGTCGGCGGCGTGTGGCGCTGGAGTCCCGCCGGCGGCCTGCAGCCGTTCCTCACGGAAGTCGATGGCGTGAAGCTGCCCTGCGCCGTGAACTATGTCGGGATCGACGCGCAGCGACGCGCCTGGGTCTCGATCAGCACGCGGCGTTTTCCGCGCGATCTCGGCTTCAAGCGCGGCGTCATGGATGGCTTCATCGTGCTGGTCGACGCCAGGGGCGCACGCATCGTCGCCGACGGCATCGGCTTCACCAACGAATCCCACATCGATCCTGCCGGGCGCCATGTCTACGTCAACGAGACCTATGCGCGGCGGACCAGCCGCTTCGAGCTCAAACCCGACGGTTCGCTCGGACCGCGGGAGACCGTCACGGAGTTTCGCGATGGGGCATTCCCCGACGGCATGGCGTTCGACGCCGAGGGTCATCTCTGGGTCGCCTGCGTCGTGGCCAATCGGCTGATCCGGGTCGCGCCCGACGGCAAGCAGACGATCATGCTCGATGATTCGGATCCGGAGATCCGCCGGCGTGCCGAGGCCGCCTGCGCCGCCGATACGTTCGATCGGGCGATCCTCAATCTCGGCGAGACACGCACGCTGCGCAACCTCGCTTCGATCGCGTTCGGCGGCGCCGACCTCAAGACGGTTCATCTCGGATCGCTCGGCGGAACGCGGCTGGCGCGTTTTCGCAGCCCTGTCGCCGGCGCGCGGCCGCATCACTGGCTGCAGCGTCCGGAATTCTGATGGTCCGGGTCAGACGCCGGCGGTGGTCGTCGCGGCGGCGTGGCGCGAGACGCGGATCTCTTCACCGAGCAATCCGCGCGGTCGGATGAGGAGCATGGCAGCGAGCAGCACGCCGATCAGCACGATCTGCAGCGCCGCGCCGCGCGCCTGCTGATCGGCGGGAATGATGCCGCGGAGGACGCCGCCGGAAATCGTCCAGATCGCCCAGACCGCGAGCGCCCCGAGGATCGCGCCCTTGTTGTTGCCGGCGCCGCCGACGATCAGCATCGCCCAGAGCTGGAAGGTCAGGATCGGCAGGAAATCCTCCGGCGCGATGTAGCCGACGAAATGCGCATAGAGCGCGCCGCCCAGCCCCATGATCATGCAGCCGATGACGAAGGATTGCAGGCGAAAGACGAAGGCGCGTTTGCCGAGCGCCGTCGCGGCGATCTCGTCCTCGCGAATGGCGCGCAACACGCGGCCCCAGGGGCTGCGCACCAGCCGCTCCAGCGCCCAATAGATCCCACCGAGCACGAGCAGCGCGATCGCGAGGTAACTCGCATTCCATGCCAGGCCGGCGCCGAACAGACCCTCGAAGGGTTTGGGAATGAACTGCAGGCCGAACGCGCCGCCGGTGAGGAACTGCGCGTTGAGCGCGACGAGTTGCAGCGTGATCGCGATGCCGAAGGTCGTGATCGCGAGATAGTCGTGCCGCAATCGCAGCGCCGCGATGCCGACGATGAGCGCGGCGATGCCCGCGGCCAGCATCGCGCCGAGCCAGCCCAGGACGATCGGCAGGCCGAATCCGCCGAGCTGGTTGGGATAGTCGGGCGCGGTCAGGATCGCAGAGGTATAGGCGCCGATCGCGACGAAGCCGGCCACGCCGACATTGAACAAGCCGGTGAATCCCCATTGCAGATTCAAACCGAGCGCGATCGTCGCGAAGATCGCGACGAAGACGAGGAAGAACGTCGCATAGGTCAGGAAGCCGATCATCGCGCTCATTGTCTCGGTTTGGCGAACAGGCCGGAGGGCTTCACGAGCAGGATCACGATGATCACCGCGAAGGCCATCGCCGCTCGGTATTCCGCGCCGACCAGCGGCACCGCAAGGCTCTCCGCGAGTCCGACGATCAGCCCGCCGATCACCGCGCCCCAGACGCTGCCGATGCCGCCGAGGATCGCCGCGGCGAAGAGCGGCAGCAGCAGGTCGAAACCCAGCTGTGGGCGCAGCTGCGTCGTGAGGCCGGCGAAGATTCCGGCGACGGCGCCGAGCATGGCGCCGACAATCCAGGTCAGCCGGATGACAGCCTCGACATCGATGCCGGTGACCCGCGCGAGAAGCGGGTTCATCGCGGTGGCGCGCATCGCCTTGCCAAGCGTTGTGCGCGTGAGGAAGAGATGCAGCACGCAGACGGTGACGATCGCGAGCGCGAGGACGAAAAGCTGGTCGGGCGTGATGCGCATTCCGCCCATCACGTCGCGCGGCACGAAGCGGATCGCGATCTGGATCTCGCGGCTGTAATATTCGGGGATCGCGCCATAGAAGAACTGCAGCAGATTGCGCAGCGCCAGAGCGGCGCCGAAGCTGGCGATCACCAGCACGATCGCGTTGCCGTGGCGACGCAGCCGCGCGAAGAGCAGCCAGTCCAGCGTCAGGGCGATCAACGCGGTCAGCGGCGCGGCGATTCCGAGCGCCGCCAGCAGCGGCCAGCCGAACGAGAACGGCTCGATGGGACTCATCGACGTGGCGCCGGTCATCGCCAGGAAGCCGCCCAGCGCGCTCAGCGCGAGATAGGCGCCCCAGGTCAGGAACTCGCCATGCCCGAAATTGGCGAAGCGCAGCAGCGCGTAGGTGAGCGTCACGCCGATCGCGCCCAGCGCGATGACCGATCCGATGATGAGTCCATCCGCCAGGAGTTGCAGCATCAATGCCGCCCGCCGCCGGCCTGGCCGAGATAGAGCGCCGCGACCTGCGGATCGTCGGCGAGGTCGCGCGCTTTGCCGACCAGACGCTCCTTGCCCTCGACCAGGATCACCGCCTGATCGGCGATGGCGAGCGCCGCGCGGGCGTTCTGTTCGACCAGGATGATCGTCACGCCGCTCCGCTTGATCGCGACGAGCTTCTCGAAGACGAGCGCCACGAGGCGCGGCGACAGCCCGGCCGAGGGCTCGTCGAGCATCAGCACGCGGGGCGAGACGACGAGCGCGCGCGCGACCGCCAGCATCTGGCGCTGGCCGCCGGAAAGCTGGCCCGCCATCAGGCGGCGCTGGCGCGCGAGATCGGGGAACAGCGCGTAGATCTCCGCCAGACGCGTCTTCTTCGCCAACTTCAGGATCGCGACGGCGAGGTCGAGATTGTCCGCGACGCTGAGATCGGCGAAGACATTCTCCGTCTGCGGCACGAAGCCGAGGCCCTGGCGCACCATCAGGTGCGCAGGCGTCGCGGTGATGTCCTGCGCGCCGAGATGCACGCGACCCGCCGTGATCGGGACGAGACCCGCGATGGCCTTGATCAGCGTCGACTTGCCGGCGCCATTGGGACCGAGGATGGCGACGATGTCGCCGGTCCTCACGTTCAGCGACGCGCCACGCAGGATCGGCAGGCCCGGCTCGTAGCCGGCCTCGAGCGCGGTGACGGTGAGCGCGGCGGTCATGCCGGCGCACCGCCGAGATAGGCCTCGATCACGCGCGCATCGCCGCGCACCTCGTCGGGCGTGCCGCGCAGCAGCAGCTTGCCTTGCGCCATCACCAGGATCGGGCGGCACAGACTCATCACGAGATCCATGTTGTGCTCGATCACCAGGAAGGTGACGCCGCGCGCGTTGAGCTCGACGATCTTGGCCACGATCGTGTCGAGCAGCGTCGGATTGACGCCGGCGCCGGGCTCGTCGAGCAGAACAAGCCGCGGCTCCGCCACCATCACACGCGCGAGTTCGACGAGCTTGCGCTGGCCGCCGGAGAGGATGCGCGCGGGCTGGTCGGCGAGATGCGACAGACCGACGAACTCGATCCAATGCATCGCGCGCTCGCGATTCGCACGCTCCTCCGCGGCGACGCGCGCAGCCGCGAACCAATTGGCCCAGAAGCGCTCGCCATGCTGGTCGAGCGGCGCAAGCATCACGTTCTCGAGCACGCTCATCTCGGGGAAGGGGCGCGGGATCTGGAAGGTGCGGGCGAGGCGCCTGGCGAAGATGCGATCCGGCGAGAGGCCGTCGATCCGAGCGCCTGCGAAGGAAAGCGTGCCGGAATCGAGGCGGTGATATCCCGCGAGGCAGTTGAACAACGTCGTCTTGCCGGCACCGTTGGGCCCGATCAGCCCCGTGATCGTGCCTTGCGCGATCTCGAACGACACGCCATCCACGGCACGAACGCCACCGAAGGTTTTGACGAGTTCGTGGGCGCGCAGCATCGGATCTCGAGAGGAAATGCGCTTGTGGCGCCGGGGCGGGAGGGGTGAGAAGTAGCGACAACCGTGGCGGCGGGGCAAGGCCCGTGCGCGCGGCCGTCCTCACCAGCCGCAGGAGCATGCATGGCCGACATGGAACATCCGCTCGCGCGCGCCGTCGCCCGGGAGATCGACGAGTTGCACGTGTTCTTCACGATGTGGCTTGGCGGCAAGGGGCCTCGGGACCCGGCGGCGCTGAGTCGGCTCGAGGCGTCGCTCGCCCCTCACTTTACGATGGTGACGCCCGAGGGCAAACGCCTGGCGCGGCCGGCGATCATCGGTTGGATTGCGGCGGCGCACGGCGCGCGCGGCACGCCCGCCGATCCGTTCCGGATCTGGATCACGGATGTCGAGATCCTCCATCTCGAGCCACCCCATGTTCTCGCGGGGTATGTCGAGAATCAGCATGTCCAAGGGACGGACACGGCGCGGCGCGCCAGCGTGCTGTTTCGCGCCGATCCTGCGGCGCCGAACGGTCTGCGCTGGCTCGCCGTGCACGAGACCTGGCTCGCCGCGTGAGCCGCTTGCCATCGCCGGGTGACCTGCGGAAACTGCGACCATCGATCTTGGATAGGAGGGTTCAACCCGTGCGTCTCATTTCTCTCATGGCGGTTCTTGCTTTGGCGAGCGTCGTTCAGCCCGCGCAAGCGCAGCAGCCGAACTGCACGCACACCATCGGCATGGTGGTCTCGCTCACCGGCCCGGCCGGGCGCTTCGGTCAGGCGGCGAGCAAATCCGCCGAGCTCGCGTTCAACGATCTCAATGCGGCCGGCGGCGTCGCCGGATGCAAGCTCACCCTCGATCTGCGCGACGCGCAATCGCAAGGCAGCGTCGCCGTCGATCAGGCGCGCCAGCTCGTCGATCTCAAGCGCGTGCCGGCGATTCTCGGCGGCATCATCTCTTCCGTGTCGATTCCGATCCTCACCTCGGTGACGGCTGGCGCGGGGATCGTGCAGATTTCGCCCGCCTCTTCATCGCCGACGCTCACGCGCATCGCGCAGGAAGGCAAGGCCAATGGCATTTTCTTCCGCACGATCACCTCGGATGCGCTGCAGGGTACGGCGGCGGCGAAATACGCGATGGATCAAGGGCTCAACAAGCTCACGATCATCCATGTGAACAATGATTTCGGCGTCAACATGGTCGCCGAGTTCCGCAAGGCCTACGAGGCGCTCGGCGGCCAGATCAGCTCGACGACGCCGTACAATCCCGGCGCCGGCTCCTACGCGCCGGAAGTCACGCAAGCCATGAAGGGCGAGCCGCCGGCGCTGTATCTCGTGGCCTATCCCGGCGATGGCACGTCGATCGCACGCACCTGGATCTCTCAGGGCGGCGCACCGACCTTCCTTCTCAATGACGGAATGAACAGCGCCGATTTCATCCGCGACGTCGGGCCGCGCTTCCTCAACAACGCCTACGGCACGTCGTCAGGCACGGTGAAGACGGCGTCGACCGAGTATTTCGCCAAGGCCTATCCCGCGATGTCCGGCGGCTTCGACGCCGCGGCGCCGGCAGCCGACCGCGCGTATGACGCCGCGGCGATCCTCGGCCTCGCGATCGCGCAGGCTGGCAAGGCTGAGTCCGCGGCGATCCGCGACGCGATCCGCAAGGTGACCGGCGGATCCGGCGATGTGATCAATGCCGGACCCGACGAGTTCAAGAAGGCGCTCGAGCGGATCAAGGCCGGCAAGCCGATCCGCTACGTCGGTGTGATCGGCGCGGTGTCGTTCGACGCCAACGGCGACATCACCGGCCCGTTTCGCAAATGGCGCATCCAGAATGGCGAGGTCACCACCGTCGGCGAGATGAGCGTCGACGAGGTCAACGCCGTGAAGGCGAAGCTGCCGAAGTGAGCGTGATGCACGCCACCCACCCCAACCCTCCCCCGCAAGGGGGGAGGGGGCCCATCGTGCGTGCGGCATCGTCACTCCAAGTACAACAGACTCCCTCTCCCCTTGCGGGGGAGGGCCGGGGTGGGGGCGCCGCCGCCAGTGGAGATCTATCGACATGACGCATCCGGGCCGCATCACGCTCGCGCCCGGGCTGGAGATCAGCCGCATCGTCACGGGGCTTTGGCAGGTGGCGGATCAGGAGCGCAGCGGGCGACCGCTCGATCGTGATGCGGCGGCGGCGGATATGGGCCGCTACGCCGCTGCCGGGTTCGATGCTTTCGACATGGCCGATCACTACGGCAGCGCCGAGCTGATCGCGGGACGATTTCTCAAAGCCGCGCCGCGATCCGCGCGTGTCTTCACCAAATGGTGTCCGAAGCCCGAGGCGATGACGCGCGCGGTGGTGCAGGCGGGCATCGAGGAGCGGCTGAAGCGCCTCGATGTCCGCCGCATCGATCTGCTGCAGTTCCATTGGTGGAGCTTCGAGAATCCCGCCTATCTCGATGCGATGACCGAGCTGGCGGCGCTGCGCGCGGCCGGCGCGATCGCCCATCTCGGCGTGACGAATTTCGATACCGATCATCTGCGCGTGCTGGTCAAGCACGGCATCGAGATCGCGACCAACCAGGTCTGCTTCTCGCTGCTCGATAGGCGCGCCGCGGGCGACATGACGAAGTTCTGCCTGGCGCACGGCGTCAAGCTTCTTGCCTATGGCACGCTTGGTGGCGGCTTCCTGAGCGATCGCTGGGTGGGCGAGCCGGCGCCAGTGGAGATCGGCGACTGGAGCAAGATGAAGTACAAGCGCTTCATCGATGCGGTCGGCGGGTGGGACGGCGTGCAGCATGTGCTCGCGGCATTGGCGAAGATCGCGCGCAAGCATGGCGTCTCCGTCGCCAATGTCGCCACGCGCTGGGTGCTCGAGCAACCCGCGGTCGGCGCGGTGATCGTCGGCGCGCGGCTGACCGAGCGCGAGCATCGCGCCGACAATCTCAAGCTCTTCGCGTTCGCACTCGACGCGGACGACAGGGCGGCGATCGACGCGGCGCTGACGGTGACCAAGCCGCTCGCCGGCGATTGCGGCGACGAGTATCGCAAGCCGCCTTTCCTCACCGCGTCCGGCGATCTCAGCCATCACCTCGCAGCGTTGCCGCCGGTCTACCAGGCGCGGCCGATGGACGCGCATCCCGATCGTTTGCGTATCGATACGGGCAGCGTTTGGGAGAAGGCCTGTGGCTATAGCCGCGCGGTGCGGGTGCGCGACCGCATCCTCGTCTGCGGCACCACGGCGACGCACGGCAATGGCGCCGTCGTGTGCCCAGGAGATGTGCAGGGGCAGACCGTCTACATCCTCGACAAGATCGCGGCGAGCATCGCGGCGCTGGGCGGCAAGCTCGACGACGTGGTGCGCACGCGCATCTACATGCGCGATTGCTCGCGCTGGGAAGAGGCGGCGCGCGTGCATGGCCGCTATTTCGCGGCGGTCCAGCCGGCGAACACCCTGATCGAGATCGCGAACCTCGTCGGCGAGTACGAGGTTGAGATCGAAGCGGAGGCGATCGTCGGGTGAGATTGCGCCCGGCATCACCACCCTGGCCGCTGCGCGGCCTGTCCCTCCTCATTCGAGAAGGGACGACTAAAGCATCTTGTCGTCCCTCCTCGAATGAGGAGGGACAGGCGCGGCGCGCGCCGCGCCAGGGTGGTGAGGGCACGGCGTGACCACGCTCGCGATCCTCCTCATCGGGTTCGTCGCCGCCTTCCTCGTCGGGGTGTCGAGCATCGGCGGAGTGCTCGTGCTGCCGGCGCTGGTCTTCATGCTTGGCGTGCCGACCCATGACGCCATTCCGGCCACGATGCTCTCGTTCATCGTGCCGAGTCTGATCGCGCTCGTGATCGTCCATCGCCGCGGGGCGCTCGATCTGCGCGTCAGCGCGACGCTGTGGAGTGGCGCGATTCCCGGCGCTTTCGTCGGCGGGCTCGTCCTGCCCTGGGTTCCGGTGCGGCTGCTGCTGTGGGCGATCGTCGTGATCCTGCTCGCGAGTGCGATCCGCGTACTCGGCGGCGGCGCGACGCAGCGCACGGGCGGCACGCTATCGCCGCTCGGCTTCGCCGTGTCGGGGCTGGCCGTCGGCCTCGTATCGGCGCTCACCGGTACCGGTGGACCGATCACGCTGATGCCGATCCTCGGCTGGCGCGGCGTCGAGCCGCGGCGAGCGGTGATGTTGTGCCAGTCGATCACGCTGCCGATCGTGATCTTCGCCAGCGCCGGCTATGCCTGGAGTCTGCGGCTCGACTGGCGACTGATCGGTCTGCTCGCATTCGCGTCGACGATCGGGATCCTCGTCGGCCTCGCCGTCGCCAAACGAATGCCGGTCGCCCATGTCGCGCGGGTCATCGGGGCGCTGATGGCGGTCACGGCCGTGATCGTCGGCGCGCGCCTGTTGACGAGCTGAACGGCGCGCCGCGGCCGCGCGGCTCGGTCGAATCCAAGCTAGACCGCGACCTTGGCGTGTGTGATCCTGATTTTACGAGGTCAGGGGTTTTGAGCTCGTGGGGGAAACAATCCGATAGATCGATAAGCACGCATGCGCCGTTGGCGCTCCCGCCATTGCGGCGCCGAAGAAATCCGTCAACCAGGAGGGGATCATGGTTCGAATTGGAGTTTCACGTAGGTCTGCATTCATCTCTGGACTGACCGCAACGGTCGCAGCGATGGCTTTGACGCTTGGGCTCGGCGCCGCGCAATCCCAACAGGTGATCAAGATCGCCGCCGGGGCGCCGCTCACCGGCCCGCTCGCAAAATAAGGACAGGAAGTCTCCAACGCCGTGAAGCTCGCGGTGGAGGAGTGGAACAAGAAGGGCGGCGTCCTCGGCATGAAGATCGAGGTGCTCGACGCCGACGATCAGGGCAATCCGCAGGTCGGCTCCGCCGCCGGTGACAAGGTGGCCGCCGATCCCGCCGTGATCGGCGCCGTCTGGGGCATCACGAGTGTGACGTGCCTGCCGGTGTCGGAAATCCTCGAGCGTCAGAACAACGTGATGATCACGCCGGGCTGCAGCAACCCGCGCGTCACCGATCGCGGGCTGAAAGTGATGAATCGGCTCTGCGCGCGCGACGATTTCCAGGGACCGGCCGGGATCATCTTCGCGGTCAACGACATGAAGGCGAAGAAGATCGCGATCTTCGACGACGGCACGACCGGCCCGCGCGGCGCGGCGGACGAGGCCGAGAAGCAGGCCAAGGCGATGGGCGCGACGCCGCTGCGTTATGTCATCCGCGCCGGCGACAAGGATTTCCGCGCCATTCTCGGCACGGTGCCCAAGGACGTGAATGCGATCTATGCCAGCGTCTGGGCGCCTGATGCGGCCCTGATCGCCAAGCAGCTTCCCGATGTCGGACTCGAGAAGGTCCGCATGATCGGCCCGGATGGTCAGTACGAGCCGATCGATTACATCCAGGCCTCGGCCGGCAGCGCGGAAGGCAACTACGTCACCTTCTTCGTGCCGGACATGAAGAAGGTTCCGAGCGCCGTCGAGTTCGTGAAGAACTTCGAAGCCAAATACGGCACGTTGAGTTCCTACGGTCCGCTCGCCTACGAGGCGACGAACATGATCCTCGAGGCCGTGAAGAGCGTCGGCAAGGCGGATCGCGCCGCCGTGCGCGACGCCGTGCGCAACACCAAGGGCTATTCGGGCATCCTCGGCTTCCCGATCTCGTTCGACGCCAAGGGCGACGTCGCGACGCCGACGCTCTACGTCTACCAGGTGAAGGGCAAGGACTTCGAACTGGTGAAGCAGGTCGTCAAGCAATAGGCGCCGACGCGATGCCGCTCCTGGAAGTGCAGGCGCTGAAGAAGAATTTCGGCGGGTTGCAGGCGGTCCAGGGGTTCGACTTCGCGATGGAGGACGGCGAGATCGTCGGTCTTATCGGACCCAACGGGTCCGGTAAGACCACGATCTTCAACGTCATCACCGGACATTACGCGGCGAGTTCCGGCCGCGTGCTGTTCGACGCGGGACGGCATCAGATCCTGGGGCTGCGACCGAACGCGATCACCGCGCTCGGCCTCGCGCGGACTTTCCAGAACCAGCGTTTGTCAATCAGCTGACCGTACTCGAGAACGTGCTTGTCGGCCGGCATTGCCGCACGCAGGCGGGGCTCGCAGGCATCATGCTCGGCCTGCCGTCAGCGCGGGCCGAGAAGCAGGCCTCGATTGCGCATGCGATGGAATTGCTGGGGCTGTTCGGCGAGCGTCTCGTGCCGCGTGCGCAGCGCCTGGCGAATTCGCTTTCCTACGCCAATCGGCGCCGCTTGGAGATCGCCCGCGCCTTGGCGACGGAGCCGCGGCTCCTGCTGCTCGATGAGCCGGCGGCCGGAATGAACCCGACGGAGACGCGCGAGCTGATGGCCGACATCCTGCGCATTCGCGATCGCGGCGTCTCGATCCTGCTGATCGAGCACGATATGAAGCTCGTGCGTGGGATCTGCGATCGCGTGGTCGCACTCGATCACGGCGTGAAGATCACCGAAGGCGTCTTCGACGCCGTGCGCGATCATCCGCAGGTGCTCGAGGCCTATCTCGGACGTCGCGCCGCGCATGCTTAAGCTCGATCGCGTGGTCACCTATTACGGTCCGATCATGGCGCTGAAGGGCATCAGCCTGGAGATCAACGCCGGCGAAATCGTCTGCCTGCTCGGCGGCAACGCCTCGGGAAAATCGACCACGATCAAGGCGATCCTCGGCATCGTGCGGCCGCAGGAAGGCGCGGTGACCTTCGAGGGTCAGCGCATCAGCGGGCTCGGCACGGGGGAGATCGTGCGACGCGGCATCTCCCTGGTGCCCGAGGCGCGCAGGATCTTCGGCCGCATGACGGTGTGGGAGAATTTGATCATGGGCGCCTATAGCCGCGACGGCGCGACGCAGGTCGAGCTCGATCAGGATATCGAACGGATATACGGACTCTTTCCGCGCCTGCGCGAGCGCACGACGCAATATGCCGGCACGATGTCGGGCGGCGAGCAGCAGATGCTGGCGATGGGGCGCGCCTTGATGTCGCGGCCACGTCTGCTGCTGATGGACGAGCCATCGATGGGGTTGTCGCCGGCCCTGGTGGATCAGGTCTTCGACATCATCCAGGAGATCAACCGCCACGGCACGACGATCCTCGTCGTCGAGCAGAACGCGGCTGTCGCGCTGTCGATCGCGCATCGCGGCTACGTGCTGCAGAACGGCTCGATCGTCGTCCAGGACAGCGCCGCCGCCCTGCTGCAGGCCGACGACATAAGGCGCGCCTATCTCGGAGAGGATTCATCTTGAGCGACCTGCTGTCCATGCTGCCGCAACAACTCGTCTTCGGCATCGCGCTGGGGACGATCTACGGCCTGCTCGCGCTGGGCTACACGATGGTCTACGGCGTGTTGTTCATGATCAACTTCGCGCATGGCGAAGTATTCATGATCGGCGCCTATGTCGGCTGGGCCGTCTTCGCCGCGCTGCTCGATCATCAGGTCGGCGGCTTGCATCCGATCTGGGTGCTGCCGGTGCTGCTGCTGCCGGCGATGCTGTTCTGCGGCGGGCTGGGCATGGCGATCGAGCGCTTCGCCTATCGGCCGCTCTATCGCCGCGGCGCGACGCGGCTCGGCCCGCTGATCAGCGCGGTCGGTGCGTCGATCTTCCTGCAGAACGCGGTGATGCTGACGCAGGGCGCTCGCATGAAGGTCTACATGACCAATCTGCTGTTCCCCAGGGAATGGCGATTCAACTTCCTCGGCGTCAGCGTCTCCGCGCTGCTGATCGTCATGGTCGTGGTCGCGGCGATCATGATGTGGGGGCTGAACACGCTGGTGCAGAAGACGCGTCTGGGTCGCGCGATCCGCGCCGTCGCCGAGGACCGCGAGATGGCCGCGGTCATGGGCGTCAGCGTCAACAACGTGATCGGCGCGACGTTCTTCCTTGGCTCGGCGCTGGCCGGCGTCGCCGGCGTGCTGATCGGCCTCTACTACACGCAGATCGACTTCGTGATGGGCTACTCCGCCGGCCTCAAGGCCTTCACCGCCGCGGTGCTCGGCGGCATCGGCAACATCAAGGGCGCGATGCTCGGCGGCCTGATCCTCGGCATCGTGGAGAGCTTCGCCGTCACCTTCATCAACCCGGCCTTCAAGGACGTGATCGCCTTCGGCCTGCTGATCCTGACGCTGATCTTCCGGCCGGAGGGAATCCTCGGCGAGCCGCTCGCGGATTGGAAGAAAGTGTGATGTCCGCGCATCGGAAGTGGGCGCTGATCGCAGCGGGCATCGCTGTCGCGCTGCTGGCGCCGCTGCTGGCGCCCAACGACTACGTGGTCGGCGTGATGGCGCGCATCTGTCTCTATGCGCTGCTCGCCCTCGGGCTCAATGTCGTGGTCGGGTTCGCGGGCCTGCTCGACATCGGCTATGTCGCGTTCTTCGGCATCGGCTCCTACGTCTATGCCTTCCTCGCTTCGCCGCATTTCGGGATCCACTTGCCGACGATCGTCATCCTACCGATCATCATCGCGGCGACGGCCTTCGCGGGCATCCTGATCGGTGCGCCGACCCTGCGGCTGCGCGGCGACTATCTGGCGATCGTGACGTTGGGATTCGGCGAGATCACCTACATCCTGCTGCTCAATCTCGATCGCCCGATCAACATCACCGGCGGCCCGAGCGGCCTGATCACCGTCGATCCGCCGTCGTTGCTGGGCTTCGTCGCGAGCCGCAATCTGCACTACTACTATCTGTTCCTCCTCGTGCTCGGAGTCTTCCTGACCGCATCGATCCGCTTGCGCGACTCGCGCATCGGCTGGGCGTGGCAGGCGATCCGCGAGGATGAGCTGGCGGCCGAGGCGATGGGCGTGAACACGGTAGTCGCGAAGCTCCAGGCCTTCGCGATGGGCGCCGCCTTCGCCGGCATCGCCGGCGGCTTGCTGGCGTCGTGGCAGCGCTCGGTCTTTCCGGACAATTTCCTGCTGCAGGAATCGATCAACATCCTCGCGATGGTGATCCTCGGCGGCATGGGCAACGTGCTCGGCGTGGTGCTCGGCGCCGCCGTGATCGTCGCGCTGCCCGAGATCTTCCGCGACCTCGCACTATACCGGCTGCTCGCCTTCGGCGCGCTGCTGATGCTGCTGATGATCTTCCGCCCGCAAGGGCTGCTGCCCGCGCGCTGGCCCCTGCGCGAGAAGGCGGCCGAGGCGACGACCAAACGCGGCGCCACACCGGCATAGACGAATTGATCCGGCGAGACGCTGCGAACCCATCTCCTTGACGAGCTTCGCAATGCTGTCGTCGACGAGATCATCGAGTGATCGACACGCAAAGCTAACCGCCGCCGTCGCTCACGGGGAGGTGTCGTGGACGTGGAGTTCAGGAAACCTCCCCGCCGTCGCTTCGCTCGGGCGCCCCTCCTACCGCGTGCCGCGGCAGCAGGGGATGTGCGGATATCTAACCACCGCGCTGCTCGATCGCTTCCATGTCGTCGTCGGAGAAGCCGAAATGGTGGCCGATCTCGTGGATGAGCACGTGGCGGATCAGCACATTCAGGTCGACGTCGGTCTCGCACCATTCGTCGAGCAGCGGACGGCGGTAGAGGAAGATGCGGTCGTGATCATGGGCGACATGGCCGGAGGATTTGTCCGTCTCGGCGGTGCCGCTATAGAGGCCGGAGAGATCCCATGGGCTCTCGAGGCCGAGCTCGCCGGCGATCTCCTCGTCGCAGAAATCCTCGATATGCACGGGCACATGGGCGACCATCGCACGGAAAGGTTCGGGCAGGCGGTCGCGCTCCTCGAGCGCGATGGCTTCGATGTCGGCGAGCGACGGTGGCGCGCTATATCGGTTCATGGCTGACGACGCTAACGCGGGTCGTCAGCCGGCGCCAGCCACGCCGCGCGCACGGCATCAACCGATGGAGAAGAACGATGGTCGACAAGCTGAGTCCTGACGCGCGTGCGGCGGCATTGCGGACGCTGCCCGCCTGGGCGGAAGTCGCCGGGCGCGACGCCATCCGGCGCGAGCTGCGCTTCGCCGATTTCAACGCGGCCTTCGGCTTCATGATGCGCGTGGCTTTGATGGCCGAGAAGCTCGACCATCATCCGGAATGGTCGAACACATACAACCGGGTCGAGATCGTCCTCTCGACCCATGATGCCGGCGGGGTGAGCGCGCGCGACGTGGCGCTCGCTCGTTTCATCGATTCGATCGCTTGAGCCTCAGGCGGCCGCGGCGACCGGCGTCGGCGGCATCCGCGGTGCGCGCTTGATCGAGACGGCGATGACCGCGGCGATCAGGCAGGCGACGCCGGACACCATGAACGCCTGCAGATAGGTCTCCAGCGCCGTGCGCAGGAAGCCGGCGCCGAACGCCGCCAGCGCGCCGCCGATCTGATGGATCGCGAGCAGCCAGCCGAAGATGATCGGCGCCTTCGCCTTGCCGAAGAGATCGCTGGCGAGCCGCACCGTCGGCGGCACGGTCGCGATCCAGTCGAGACCATAGAAGACCGCGAAGAACGTCAGGCTCACCGCATCGAAGCTGGTGAAGGGCAGGCACAGCAGCGAGACGCCGCGCAGCGCGTAGTACCAGAACAGCAGCCATCGCGAATCGTAGCGATCGGTCAGCCAGCCCGACAGGGTCGTGCCGATGACGTTGAAGATGCCGATGAAGGCGAGCAGGCTCGCGCCGCGGGTTTCCGGAATGCCGTTGTCGAAGCAATAGGCGATGAAATGCGTCGCCACGAGGCCGCTGGTCGACAGGCCGCAGACGAAGAACGTCGCGGCGAGCATCCAGAACTCGCGCCGGCCGCGCAGTTCGTACAGCGCCTCGACGGCAGCGCGGACCGGGTTGACGGTGCTGCGCGCCGGCGGCGGCTCGACGCGATCGCCACCGAGCGGCGCGATGCCGATGTCCGCTGGATATTCACGCAGCAACAGCGCACCGAGGGCGATCAGCGTGGCGGCGATGGTGACCGCCCAGACGACGGGGCGCCAGCCGCCATGCTCCGCGAGATAGGCGAGGGAGGGCAGGAACACGAGTTGGCCCGCCGCCATCGACGAGGTCAGCAGACCGATCACCAGGCCGCGATGGCTGATGAACCAGCGATTGACGATTGCGGTGCCGAGCGGCAACGACGCGGTGCCGGCGCCGATGCCGACGAGGACGCCCCAGCTCAGCACGAGCTGCCAAGGCTGGGTCATGAGCAGGCTGGAGGCGGTGGCCAGCGCGAGCAAGGCCATCGCGCCGATCAATGTGCGCTTGACGCCGAGATTCTGAACCAATGCGGCCGCGAAAGGGCCGGTGAAGCCATAGAGGAAGATGGACACGGCGATGGCGCCGGAGATCATCGTGCGCGTCCAGCCGAATTCCTTCTCCAGCGGCAGGATCAGCACGCCGGTGGCGGCACGAATCCCGGCTGCCACGAGCAGCATGCCGAACGCGACCGCCGCGACGACCCAGGCGTAGTGGAGGCCGCGCGGGGCGGCAGTCTCGGATGGCATGGGCTGAGCTCGGCGTTGCGGTTGAAGGACTACGATGACGGTGATGCGATCCGAGCTTCAAGCGTTGAAACAGAGGCCGCAGCTGCGCCGGCGCAGGACTGACCTGCGCATGCGGCAACGCTCAGCGTGCGCCCATGCGGATCGCGCCGTCGAGGCGGATCGTCTCGCCATTGAGCAGGGGATTCTCGCAGATCCACCGCACGAGCGAGCCGTATTCCTCCGGACGACCGAGTCGCGGCGGAAAGGGCACCTGCTGCGCGAGGCTCTTGCGGATCTCGTCCGACACGGTGGCGAGCATCGGCGTATCGAAGGTGCCTGGCGCGATCGTCGCGACGCGGATGCCGCTGCGCGCCAGCTCGCGCGCAGCAGGCAGCGTCAACCCGACCACGCCGTTTTTCGAGGCCGCATAGGCGCATTGGCCGATCTGCCCCTCGAAGGCGGCGACCGACGCGGTCATCACGATCACGCCACGCTCGCCATCCGCCAACGGTTCGAGCGCCTGCATGCCAGCCGCCGCGAGGCGCATCATGTTGAAAGTGCCGATCAGATTGACCTCGATGACGCGCCGGAAAAGGTCGAGCGGATGCGGACCGTCACGACCGACGATCCGCGCCGACGATCCGATGCCGGCGCAGTTCACGAGGATGCGCGCGACGCCGAGCTTGGCTGCGACGCTCGCCAGAGCCGCCTCGGCGCTCGCCGCGTCGGCGACATCGCAGCGCACGGCCACGCCGCCGGTCTCGCGCGCGATCGCCTCCGCGCCGTCGAGATTGACGTCGAGCAGCGCGATCTTCGCGCCAGCCTTCGCCAGCACGCGCGCAGTGCCGGCGCCGAGCCCTGACCCGCCGCCGGTGATTGCCGCCACTTGTCCTTTGAGATCCATGCTGATGACTCCCTGTTGCCGCGGTTCATAGCTTCGCGAGCCGGAGCCGTCCATCGCGCCGACCCTCCCGGCTGGATGCGAGCAGGGATTTGCGCCTGCAGTTCCGGCACGACATCGTCAAGTCGGTGGCTACTCCGCCGCTCCGGACTTCGAAGTGGCCTGCTGGCTTTGCCGTGCGAGCTGGGCCTCGCGCCGGGCGATGTAGACGGATGCGGCGGCGATGATGGTGCCGCCGATCCAGGTCCAGATGTCCGGCGTCTCGGTGAAGGCGATCCAGGCGAGCAGCGCCGAGGTCGGCAGGCGGATGAAGTCGAGCGTCGCGACAAGCGAAGCGTCGAGATACTGGAACGCGCGCGTCGAGGCCTGGTGACCGAGCGTCGCGAGCAGGCCGAGCACGAGCAGCCAGAACCACGTCATCGGCTCGGGCCATTGCCACACCGGCACCGCGATCAGGAAGGCGAAGGGCGTGGTGAGCAGCGTCATGTAGGTGACGATCGTGTTGGGATGCTCGGTACGGGTGAGCTGCTTGACGACCACCGAGGTGATCGCGCCCGTGGCCGAGGCGGCGAGCACGAGGAGATGGGCGAAGGTCACCTCTTCGATCCCAGGGCGCAGGATCACCATCGCGCCGAGGAATCCGATGATCGTCGCGGTCCAGCGGCGCATCCGAACCACTTCGCCAAGGATGAGCACGGCGAGCACGGTCGAAAACAACGGCGCCGTGAAGCCGAGCGCGACGGCTTCCGCCAAGGGCAGGGTCGCCAGCGCCGTGAACCAGCACAGCATCGAGGCGAAGGCGAGGGCCGAGCGGCCGAGATACATGCGAAAATGCGCGGTCCGCAGGACGGTGAATCCGTTGCGGACGATCCATGGAAACATCCAGATCAGCGACAGGGCATTGCGAAAGAAGATCAGCTCCTGGGACGGCAGAAAGCGCGACAGATAGCGAACCGACAGGCCCATGCCGGAGAAGGCGACGCAGGCGAACAGCATCCACATCACGCCCTTGAGCGTCGGCGACAGGCCATTCCAGCGTCGCCGGGCCTCGAGTCCTTCAAGTTTCATCGGCGCTGCGGCTCTCCTCACCCTGAAACTAGGCCGAGGGCGTCGCGCGAGCACGCTGTTTTGACTGCATGACCCCCATGACCCATGCGTCGATCTCTTGGTGTCTGGCGCTCGATTGGCCATCATGGGGGACGTCCAATCAACCAAGGTCCGCCCGATGAATGCATCCAATGCGCCGCTCTGGACACCGTCGCCCGAGCGCAAGGCGGCCTCGAATCTCGCTCGATTCGCGCGCGAGATCGGTGGCGAGCACGGGCTCGCTTTCGCCGAGTATGCGCAGCTGTGGCGCTGGTCGATCGAGAACCGCGAAGCGTTCTGGCGCGCGATCTGGAATTTCGGCGGCGTGATCGGCGACGGGCCTGGACAGCGCGGCATCGTCGACGACGAAAAGATGCCCGGCGCGCGGTTCTTCCCCGACGCCAAGCTGAATTTCGCGCGCAACCTGCTGCGGCGCAACGACGACAGTGATGCGATCGTGTTCTGGGGCGAGAGCAAAGTGCGCCGGACGATGAGCTGGCGCGAGCTCAACGCCGCGGTGGGCCGGCTGCAGCACGCGCTGCTTGCGGCGGGCGTCGGCGTCGGCGATCGCGTGGCCGGTCAATTGCCGAACATGCCCGAGGCCATCATCGCGATGCTGGCGACGGCGAGCCTCGGCGCGACCTGGTCGGCCTGTTCGCCCGATTTCGGTACGCAAGGAGTCATCGACCGCTTCGGTCAGATCGAGCCCAAGGTTCTGATCGCCGTCGATGGCTACCACTACGCCGGCAAGACGCATGATTGCCTGTCTCACTTGCGCGAGATCCGTCCGCTGCTGCCGAGCCTCAAGCAGGTGATCGTGGTCGGCTACGCCCAGTCGAAGCCCGATCTCCAGGGCATCGCCGATGCCGTGCGCTATGACGAACTCGTCGCCGGCCGTCCCGAGGCGATCGCGTTCGTGCCAGTCGCTTTCGACCATCCCCTCTACATTCTCTATTCCTCGGGAACGACGGGCGTACCGAAATGCATCGTCCATGGCGCCGGCGGCACGCTGCTGCAGCACATCAAGGAACTCAAGCTCCATTCCGACGTGAAGCCCGGCGATCGCGTGTTCTACTACACGACCTGCTCCTGGATGATGTGGAACTGGCTTGTGTCGGCTCTTGCCTGCGAGGCGACGGTCTGCCTCTATGACGGCTCACCCTTCCATCCCAACGGCAATGTGCTGTTCGATTTCGCCGATGCGGCCGGGTTCACCTTCTTCGGCACCTCGGCGAAATACATCGATGCCTGCGCCAAGGCCGACATCGAGCCCGCGCGCACGCATTCGCTGAAGGCCTTGCGCGCGATCGCCTCGACGGGCTCGCCGCTGGTCGCCGAATCCTTCAGCTACGTCTACGACAAGATCAAGAAGGACGTGCATCTCGCGTCGATCTCCGGCGGCACCGACATCGTCTCGTGCTTCGTGCTCGGTGCGCCGACGGAGCCGGTCTACAGCGGTGAGATCCAGGTGCGCGGGCTCGGCATGGCCGTGGACGTGTTCGACGAGGAGGGGCGTTCGGCGGTCGGCGCCAAGGGCGAGCTCGTCTGCACCAAGCCTTTCCCGTCGATGCCCGTCGGGTTCTGGAAGGATCCCGACGGCAAGAAGTATCGCGCCGCCTATTTCGAGCGCTTCGCCAATGTCTGGACGCATGGCGATTGGACGGAGATCACGCCGCGGGGCGGCGTCATCATCTTCGGCCGCTCCGACACCGTCCTCAATCCTGGCGGCGTGCGCATCGGTACCGCCGAGATCTATCGCCAGGTCGAGCAGGTGCATGAGGTGCTGGAGTCGATCGTCATCGGGCAGGATTGGGACAACGACGTCCGCGTGGTGCTGTTCGTCCGGCTACGCGAGGGCGTGACGCTGGATGCCGCGCTCGAGAAGAAGATCAAGGATCAGATCCGCAAGAACACCACGCCGCGCCATGTGCCCGGCCGCATCCTCCAGGTCACGGACATCCCGCGCACCAAATCCGGCAAGATCACCGAGCTCGCCGTGCGCGACGTGGTTCATGGCCGCGCCGTCAAGAACAAGGAAGCGCTCGCGAACCCGGAATCCTTGGAACTCTATCGCGACCTCCCCTTGCTCAAGAGTTGACGAGCGGCGCGGCGCCGGTCTCACCAGCGGCCACGACCGTGATACCCGCCGCGGCCATACTCGCCGTGGCCATACCCGCCGCGGCCATACCCGCCTCGGCCATACCCGCCGCGGCCATACCCGCTGCGGCCATACCCGCCGTGGCCATAGCCGTTGTTGAAGTTGAAGCCGAAGGCCGGGCCGTAAACCCGAGGCGGCGGGGGCGGGTAGTAGTAATAGGCCGGCGGCGGCTCGTAATAGACGCGCGGCGGGCCGTGGACGACGACGGGTTCCGCGACGACGCAACCGGAAAGGCTGAGCAGAGCAACGGCGGCGAGGGTGAATTTGCGCATGACGCGAACTCCCGTCCGGGATTCCGGACTCGAAGCAATGAACGCATGGGCGCGGCGTTTTCTTCCATTCAGCGCGCCGGCGTGATGCCCAGCTCGGCAAGGATCACGCCCGCGCGGTCCGGGTAATCCGTGATCAGGCCATCGACGCCCAGGCCGACGATGCGGCGCATGTCGTCTGGCTCGTTGACCGTCCAAGGAATTATGGCGAGACCTAGGCGTTTGGCGTCGGCGACGCTCCCGGGATCGAGATCGCGAAAGAACGGCGACCAGATCCGGCCACCGGCGGCATGGACCACGCGCGGTGTCGAGTTTCCGTGCGCGGCGGCGTCGAGTCCGGTCCATGGGCTCACACCCTTGCCCTTGCCGATGGTCTCGCCCCGGCCTTGCTCGATGGTCAGATAGACGCGCGCGATCTCCGGCGCCTCGCGCGCGACGACGGCCAGCGTGCGCCAGTCGAAGGATTGGACCGCACTCCGCGCGGCGATGCCGAGGCGGCGGATCTCGGCGATCAGGAGTTGCGCGAATTGCTCGGGTGCGAGCGTCTCGGCCGGCGCGAGCGGCGAGATCTTGGTCTCGATGTTGAAGCGCACGCTGGTGGCGCCTTGAGTCTGGGTCAGGGCGACGAGCTCGCGCAGCGTCGGCATGCGCAGGCCAGGCATCGCTTCCTGTCGCGGGAAGGATTTCGCGTACGCCGTATCGGGCCGGATGGCGCCGACGTCGTAGCGCTTCAGCGCGGCGAGCGACAATTCGCGCACCAGCGGACCGGGGCTCGCGATCCAGGCATCGTCCGGGCCACGCGTGATGTCGGGATTGAGGCGTCGGTCATGGGCGATGACGACGTGGTCATCCCCGGTGATGCCGGTGTCGAGCTCCAGCGTCGTCACGCCGATCGCCAGGGCGCGCGCGAATGCAGGGAGCGTATTCTCGGGGGCGAGGCCACGTGCGCCGCGATGCCCCTGGAGGTCGAAGCCGCTGGCCGACGACGCGAGGATCATGGGAACCATGGCGAGCAAGGCAAGACGACGCATCGGCGGGGCTCCCGGGATCGGTGGCGCGGACACGATAGCGCCGCGCTGTTGGGCTCGGCGTGAACTTTTTTTGGGGAGGGCGCATGACGCTCAAGTTGACGATGCTGCTGATCGGGGCACTCGCCTGGTCAGGATCGATCGGGGCGCAGGAGGCGCCGCGTCGCGGCGGCACGCTCGTCTATGCCGTCAATTCCGAGCCGCCGAGGTGCGACTGCCAGACGACGACGACCTTCGTGATGATGCAGACGGTCGGGCCGCACTACACGCGCCTGCTGAAATTCGACGCCGAAAAATATCCCGAGATCACGGGCGATGCCGCGCAGTCATGGACCGTGTCACCGGACAAGCGCGTCTATATTTTCAAGCTCAAGCCCAATGTGAAATTCCATGACGGATCGCCGCTCACCGCGGCCGATGTGAAGGCGACCTACGACCGTATCCGCAATCCGCCCGAAGGCATCGTGTCCGTGCGCAAGGCGCGGTTCGAGGATATCGCGTCGATCGAAACGCCCGATCCGCTGACGATCGTCTTCACGCTGAAGCAGCCCGACGCGACGATGCTGCTGAACTTCGCGAGCCCGTGGAACTGTCTCTACAGCGCGGCGAAGCTCGCGCAGGATCCGCGCTTTCCCGAGAGGAACATCCTCGGGTCCGGCGCGTTCCGCTTCGTCGAACATGTGCGCGGCTCGCATTGGGTGGGCGCGCGATTCGACGGCTACCATGAATCCGGCAAGCCGCATCTCGACGGGTTTCGCGCGCAGTTCATGAGCGGGACGGCGATGATCAATGCGCTGCAGGGCGGCCAGATCATGGCGGAGTTCCGCGGCATCAGTCCGGCCGAGCGCGATCGCCTGAAATCCGCGCTGGGCGACAGGATCGTCATCTCCGAAGCGCCGTGGCTGTGCAAATTCGACGTCTTCTTCAATCATCGCAAGCCACCCTACGACGATGTGCGCGTGCGCAAGGCGCTCACATTGGCGATCGACCGCTGGCGTGGCGCGCAGAAACTCGCGCGGATCGCCTTCGTGAAGGAGGTTGGCGGCCCAATCCGGCCAGGCCATCCGCTGGCGATGCCGCCGGCGGAGCTCGAGAAATTCCCCGGCTTTGGACGCGATATCGGCGCCGCTCGCGCCGAAGCCCGCCAACTGCTCAAGGAGGCCGGGCAGGAGGGCCTCAAATTCCGCCTGACGATGCGCGATGTGCCGATGCCGTTCCAACCGGTCGGCGTGTTCCTGATCGATCAATGGCGCCAGATCGGCGTCACCGTGGAGAACAATCCGGTTGGCGTCGCGCAGCAGAAGGCCGCCTATCTCGGCGGCAATTACGACGTCGGCCTGGATTCGAATTGCTACGACGTGGACGAGCCGGATCCGCAGCTGCTGCTCTATGTCAGCCACGACAAATCGCCGGTGAACTTCCCGCTCTACGAGGACCGCACGCTGGATGCGTTGTATGAGCGGCAGAAGCGCGCCACGACGGAGGGCGAACAGATGGCGGCCATCCGGGAATTCGAGGCGCGATTATTCGAGCAGGCGCACACTGCGCCGATCGTCTGGTGGCAGCGCATCGGCGCGCATAGCGCCGCGCTGCGCGGCTGGAGGATCCTTCCCAGCTACTACCTCAACCAGGAACTCGGAGATGTCTGGCTCGCCAACTGACGATTCCGGTCATCGCGTCAGGGAAGCGAGTTCGTTTTCCAGCCACGGTTTGGCGCCGACGGCGCGACGCACGTAATATTCCCAACGCAAGGCGAGCACGCGCTCGGACAACAGGAAGCGCTTCGCCGCATCGGCCGTCGCCGCATCGACGCTGCGCAGCGGCGATTGCGGCGCCGCCCGCATCGCCGCGAGCTGCACTCGGCAGGCTTCCGCAAGCATGATCGTCGCGTGCACCGCTTCGCGGATCGATGCGCCGACGACGAGCGTACCGTGATTGGCGAGCAGCAATGCGCGGCGCGATCCCAAGGCGTCGGCCAGTGCGCGGCCGCTCTCCGCCGTGTCGACGATGCCGCCATAATCGACGTAGGTGGCGACGTCGCCGGCGAACATCAGCGCGCTCTGATAGAGCGGCTGCAGCTCCACGCCGGTCGCCGTCAGGGCCACGGCGTCGAGATCATGGGTATGGATCGCGCAGGCGATTTCCGGCCGCGCGCGATAGATCGCGGTGTGGATGGTCAGCGACGGGCTGATCCGATCGCGCCCCTCGATGACACGGAGATCGAAATCGGCGCAACGCAGATCGGCCGCCCGGACCTCGTCGAACCCCTGGCCGTAGCCATGACACCAGAAATTCGTGGCCGCGGGCTGGCGTGCGGTCAGGTGGCCGGCGATGCCGCTGTTCTGTCCGTTGAGATCGAGGATATGGAAGGCCAGCAGAATCTCTCGCTTCAGTGAGTCGGCCGCAGTTCCCGTGTTGGCGCTGGTGATCATGTCGCATTCCTCTGGCAGGTTGACCGACCGCCACGCGAGACGTCAGGCTGGCGGCAGTGACGAGGGAGACGCCGATGGATCTCGACTATTTCCGCACACTCGCACGCTACAACAGATGGGCGAACGAGCGACTCTACGCGGCCTGCGCCAGGCTGCACGAGGCCGAGTATCTCAAGCCGCGCGCGGCATTCTTCGGCTCGATCCACGGTACGCTCAATCACGTCCTGGTCGGTGATCGGATCTGGATGGGGCGTTTCACCGGCCACGCTGACGGCATCCGCGCGCTCGATCAGATCCTGTACCCGGAGTTCGCTGGCTTGCGTGTCGCGCGTGAGGCCGAGGATGCGCAGATCGTGAATTACGTCGATGCCCTCGATCTGCCGACGCTCAACTCGACCCTGCGCTACAAGACGATGCGCGCGCCGAACGAGAGCATGGCGACTCCGATGCGTTTCGCACTCGGGCATTTCTTCAATCATCAGACCCACCACCGCGGCCAGGCGCACGGGTTGCTTTCGCAGACCGCGGCGCCGCCGCCGCCGCTCGATCTTCTCTATTTCCTGCGTGAACAGGCGCCTGCTGCGCCATGAAACTCTCCGCCTCGGTCGCGAGCCAATCGCGGAAGGCGATGATCTTGGGGCGTGTGGCGAAGGCCTCGGGATAGACGAACCAATAGGCGCGGCGCGTGGTCGCGATGGCGGCGAAGGGCTGGACCAGTTGCCCCGCGGCGATCTGGTCGGCGGCGAAGAGCGGATCGCCGAGCGCCACACCGATTCCCGCCGCCGCCGCTTCGAGCGCAATGCGCGTAGAGTCGAAGCTCGCGCCGCGCCTGACCGGCATGCGCGCGAGCCCGGCATGCTCGAGCCACACATGCCACTCAGGATCCGGGTCGGTGTCGAGCAGCGGCACATTGGCGAGATCCGCGGGCCGCTTGAGCTTGCGCGCAAGGGCCGGGCTTGCGAGCGGCGTGAGGCGATCGTCGAACAGCTTGTGCTGGACAAGCCCCGGCCACCCCCCGATGCCGTAGCGCAGCGCCGCATCGAAATCCTCGCGCGTGAAATCGACCGTCTTCTGGCTGGTGGAGACGCGCACGTCGATCTGTGGATGTAGCAGTTGGAAGCGCGGCAGCCGCGGCACCAGCCATGACATCGCGAGGGTCGTCAACGTCGAGAGCGTGAACACGGCGTGCGTCGGTGCGCGCTGCACGCGCTCGACCGCCGCGGCGACGCGGTCGAACGCGTCGCGCAGGCTCGGCGCCAGCGCATGACCCTCTTCCGTCAATCGGATCTCGCGGGTGAGGCGGCGGAACAGCTTCACGCCCAATTCGGTTTCCAGCGCCTTGATCCGATGGCTGATCGCGGTCGGCGTGACGTGCAGTTCGGCGGCCGCCAGCTTGAACGACAGATGGCGTGCGGCGGCCTCGAAGGCGCGCAAGGCGGAGAGCGGCGGCAAGCGTCTCATGAGTTAGCCATTCTCAACCGTTCCACGAGGAAACGTCGTTTGTCAGCAAGGATCGGGTGGCGGCATATGCCGCAACCGGACGATATGGCTTCGTCCAACCCTTGAGGAGAGTTCACCCATGATCGGCTCGCGGACCACCCCTCCCGGCTGCGTCGCCCCCGAGGGCGCCGCCATTTCGCGGATGTCCCTGACCGCCGCGTTGGAGCGCATCCTGGTCTGGATCACCGTGGGGCGCACGCGTCGCATGCTCGCCGCGCTTGACGACCGTTCGCTGAGGGATCTCGGCCTCGACCGCGCGACGGCGGCGGAAGAATCCAGCAAGCCGTTCTGGCGCTCACGCTGACGGGGGCCGACGCAGCATCAGCTTGCCGAGCCCGTTGAGGCTGGTGAACAGCTGCGCGAACTGCGCCAGGAACGCTTCCTCGCCGAGGCGTGAATCCTGGGCCGCGAGTTGCGCATGGATCGCGCGCAGGCTCCGCGCGCCGTCGATGCGCGCGAGGATCGCCGACGCGAGCCGCGGCAACGGCATGCGGAAAGGCAACCCGTCGACCGTGGCGGTGATGGCGTCGTTGCCGCCGAGCCCCTTGGCGACCTGGGCCGGCTCGATATTCGCCGGCACGGCAATGAGATCGAGCGAATCGGGCGCCGGCGCGGTGACTCCGTTGCCGGCATGGACGAGGTAGAAGGCATGGCTCTTGATGTTGCCGGCGAGAGCTTCGGCGAGAGCAGCCTGACCGCGCGCGTCGAGCGCGTCCGCGCGCTTCAACACGGCGCCGTCGCTGACATAGTGCCGTGGCGTGTAGCGCGCAGAGGGCGCGAAGCTCACCAGTCGCAACTTCGCGCGCGCGGCGAATTCATAGACCTCGTCGACGGCGTAGGCGCGGTCGCGCGCATGCAGCAGCAGATCGTAGAGACCGGAATCGCCCTCGACGAGGTGATCGGTCATGAAGGGGTTGCGCTTGAGCCAATTGGTCGGCGGCAGCTGACTCAGCAAGCGCTTGGCGAAGGCGACGCGTTGCGCGGGCGGATCGCCATTGTCCAGCGCCCGCAGCGCCGCCTGCATCGGATAGACGCCGATGCGGCCGAGGGGCGCATAGAGCATCAACCCGATCCCGCCGGCGGACGCGAGCGCGCCGGCGAGGGCGGCGAGCCCGGCATCGGGGTCTTCGAGATGATGCAGCACGCCGCAGCAATCGATGTAGTCGAACCCGCCGAGTCCGAGCGCCGCGAGGTCGAGCAGCGAGCCGGTGACGAATCGTAGATTCGTCAGGCCTCGCGCGTGTGCGCGGGCCTCGGCGATCACGCGCGAGGCGGTCGACCAATCGAGATAGGTGATTTCGGCATCGCGTGCGCCGGACTCGGCGAGTTGCTGGGCCAGCATGATCGCGGCATCACCCGTGCCGCCGCCGGCGATCAGCGCCCGGAAACGCTGTGCCGGATCGAAATGACCGCCGCGAACGTAGTGCACGACTTCCGCGAGATGGCTCGGACTTCCCGTGACCAGGCGCTTGGACTCGTCCGCCGGGTCGCGTGGCGGATAGGGGAGAGCCTCGTACTGCGCGTGGACGGGATCGTCGCTACGCATTGCTCACCACGATGGCGCCGGCGCGATGCCGCCGACCACGCGGCCCGCGGCGTTGTTGATCGACGGCGTGATCATCGCTTCGAGCTTGCGACACGCCGCATCGCCCAGCGCGGCATGACGCAGCAGCAGATGCCCCATCGCGACTTCCGCAGCACGCGCGGCGCCGTCGTCGATCTTGAGCGCGATCCCGAGACCAAGCGCGGGGATCGCCGCGACATAGACGCCCTCGGCGCCCGTCTTGATGATCGCCATGCCGCCGCACGCCTCGATGGCGCGCGTGCAGAATCGCCCGGTGCCGGCCAGCATGAAGGGCTCGGCGAGAATGGCGGCGCCCAGGCGCCGGCAGGCTTGTGCACGAATCGGCGGCAAGGCGTCCGGCGCCCCGAAGCGGGCGATGCCGCCGGCCAGCGCGCGCAAGGGGACCGCGATCTGCGGCAGGCTGCAGCCATCCGTGCCACGTGGTGCGTGGGCGAGATCGAGGCGCAGCATGGCCTCGAACACTGCGAGCACGCGCCGCTGCTGCGGATGATCCGGCTCGATATAGCCGCGTGTCGTGTCGCCGAGATGGTGGCAGGTGCTGAGCATGCCCGCGTGCTTGCCGGAACAATTGTTGTGGAGGGCGCTCGGGGCACGGGATTCGCGGATGAGGATCTCCGCGGCTGAAGCGGTCGACGGCATGTGCGCGCCGCATTCGAGATCGGCTTCGCTCAGCCCCGCGCGGGCGAGCCAGGCGCGGACAGTCTCGACATGGCGCGGCTCGCCGCCGTGACTCGCGCAAGCGATCGCGAGTTCGGCATTTCCCAGCCTAAGCGAATCGGCCGCGCCGCTCTCGACCAGCGGGAGCCCCTGCAGGAACTTGATCGCGGAGCGCGGGAAGACCGGCGCATCGATGTCGCCCGTGCTGGCGACAATGCCGCCATCGACGTCGACGACCGCATAGCGCCCGCGATGCCGGCTCTCGACGATGGAGCCGCGGCCGACATCGACCAGAAATGGATTTTCGTTCATGGCGGCGGAACATGCCCGTCGCGATCGGACGAGGCAAGAACGCAGGCGCATGGCGCGATTGTCGCGCGCGGCTTGCCGCCAGCGGTGACCGCGGCGCAATCTCTGCGCTTCGAATCAGGAGGCTGGACGATGCGCGGCTATTTCGCGATCGGTGTCGAGGGTGTCACCAAACCGATGAATGCCGGCGCATTGATGCGCACCGCGCACGCGTTCGGCGCGTCGTTCGTGTTCACGCTGGGCGCGAACTATGCGCGCCACGAAGCCAATCTCGCCGACACGTCGGACATGGCGGGCAGCGTCCCGTTCTACGAGTTCAAATCGATCGCCGATTTTGCGCTGCCGCGCGACTGCGCGCTCGTCGGCGTCGAACTCATGGATGACGCGATCGAGCTGCCCTCGTTTCGTCACCCGCATGCCGCGGCCTATATCCTCGGCCCCGAACGCGGCTCGCTCTCACCCGAGATTCTCCAGCGCTGCAGCTTCGTGGTGAAGATTCCCATGCGCTTCTCGATCAACCTGTCGCTGGCGGGCGGTCTGGTCATGTATGACCGGCTTCTCAGTCGAGGGCGTTTCGCCGACCGTCCCGTGGCGGCCGGCGGGCCGACCGAGAAGCTCGTGCGTCAGGATTTCGCGCCACCGAAGTTGCGACGCGCGACGCCGGGTTGAGTGCGGTCAGCGCGTCAGGAACGGATTGAGCAGCCGCATGAAAGGGCCGGTCAACCGCACCGGTCCGCTGCTGACGACCAGGCACAGGCAATCGCCGATCAGTTCGGCGGTCGGCTGGTGCTCGATCGTCTCGTCGGCAGCGCAGACGTCGCCACGCGCATAGACGCCTCGCGCGTCGCCGAAGGCGCCATCGAGGACGAGCGTCAATTCGACGCCGCGGTGGGAATGCTTGGGAATCGCGCGGCCGGCCGCGATGCGCAGCAGCATCGCGCGGTCGCCCTGTTTGCCGTGGATGTCCAGTGGCGCCTCTTCGACGCCCCGTGTGAGTTGCTTCCACTCCAGGAGATCGAGTCCGTCGCGCATGTACACGGCGAGCGGCGCGGGGATCCTGACATCGCGCGTCGTGACCGGCATGGACGCATGCTCGAGATCCGCGCCGTCACCGCGATCGATCCGCGCGAAGAGCTTGGCGAGCGCGTCGGGATCGGCCTTCGTCGGTTCGATCGTGTCGAGCATGACGCCACCCAGCGATTCCATCTGGCGATAGCTCCACCGCGCCGCGGGGTTGAGGGCGAGATGCGTCGCGACCAACAGACTCACCGGCGCCGAGGCGGCGCCGGTGGCATGATCGAGGAGGAATTCGTCGGCGATGGCGTGTGTCATGGTCAACCTTTGTCGGCAAATCTAAGGCGCAAGCGACTCAAGGCGAGTCGCAGGCGTGATTTCACTGTTCCCAGCGGCACGCCCAATCGCGCGGCGATGTCGCTGTGGGAGAGATCGTTGAAGTAGGCGAGGCGGATCATCTCCGCCTGCTCCGCGGGCATCGCCGCGATGGCGGTCGCGATATGGCCCTCCCACTGCGCCGCCGACGCTTCCTGGTCCGGCTCCGGCGGCGCATTGGGGACGAAGCCGGGATCGGAGGGATCGAAATTCGGCCGGCGATCGCGCCGCAGCGCGTCGATGCGCTTGTTGCGGGCGATCGTGAAGATCCACGTGCTCACCGCGGCCTGTTGCGGGTCATAGGTCGACGCCCGGCGCCAGACGACGAGCATCACGTCCTGCATCAGGTCCTCGGCGCTCGCGGCATCCGCGCCGAGCCGAGCGAGATAGCTCTTCACGCGCGGACCGTAGTAGCCGAACAACTCGGTGAAGGCGGCGCGGTCCTGCTGACGCGCAACCCGCAAGAGCAGGCCGCCGTGCTCGAAACTCTGGCTTGGCGCCGAGGCGACGGACAGGCCGCCTCGGATATTCGGCTGTGTATCCGGCATGGGCCTCAGGTTAACCCCAGTTCGCGCCGGCTCAAGGCTCGCCGTGAGCCGTGCAGCAAGCGCTGGCACGGGCATCTCGGTACCGGAAACGGGGTGGCGATTGACGCTCCACATCGACCATGTCATACGCCGAGACTGGTTGTGCGGATCACTGCCGCGCCAAATCGCCACGCACTCTGAGGTTGGACCGTGCATCGCGCCTGGATGGTTTCACTTCTGTTCCTGCTGGCTGCACCCGACGCCTTTGCGCAGGCGCAGCCAAAATCGCTTGCCAGCTTCGACGCCTGGTCGGCCTGGGAGTTCGGCGAAGGGCCTGCGAAGGTCTGCTACGTGACCGGCTTGCCCGCCGCGTCGCTTCCTGCCGGCGCGAAACGTGGCGATATTCGCATCACCGTCAGCCATCGCCCGGCGACCAAGGCGCGCGACGAGATCAGCTTTCAGGCCGGCTACCCGATCAAGGCCGACAAGCCGGTGACGGCTGCCGTCGACAAGGCCAAGAGCTTCGAGTTTTCGCGCCGTGCCCAGCCGACGGGCGATATGATCTGGACCAAGGATCCCGAGACCGACAAGGCGATGATCGTGGCGCTGAAGACCGGCACCGATCTGGTCGTCAACGGCATGTCGACGCGCAACACCGCGACGGCCGACACCTTCAAGCTCAGCGGTTTCGCGAAGGCGCTCGAAGCGGCCAACAAGGCGTGCGGCCTGCGCTGAGGCGCGGGTCCCCGGCGCCGCCATGGATGACCTGCCCGCATCGCCGGCGCTCAAGCCAGAGATCGATGCGCCGCAGCTGCCGCTCGCCCCGCGCGGCGATGATCGGCGCAACCTCGTCGGGCTGACGCGCGCCGAGATCGCTGCCGCGATCATCGAACTCGGCGAGAAGCCGTTCCGAGCCGGCCAGATCTGGCGCTGGATCTATGTGCGCGGCGCGACGTCGTTCGAGGGCATGACCGACATCTCGGTGCCGCTGCGCGCCCGGCTCGCCGAAAAATTCTACGTCTATCGTCCGGCGATCTCGCGCCATCAGCAATCGCTCGACGGCACCCAGAAATGGCTGCTGAAGATGGAAGACAACGCCGAGATCGAGTGTGTCCACATCCCCGAGGAGAGTCGCGGCACGCTCTGCGTTTCGAGCCAGGTCGGCTGCACGCTGACATGCAAGTTCTGCCACACCGGCACGCAGCGCCTGGTGCGCAATCTCGAGGCCTACGAGATCGTCGCGCAGCTGCTCTCGGCGCGCGACGCTTTCGGCGAGTGGCCGCCGCCGGAGACGGGGCGCAAGCTCACGAACGTCGTGATGATGGGCATGGGCGAGCCGCTGTTCAATTTCGACAATGTCGCGCGCGCGCTGACCATCGCGATGGATCCGGAGGGGCTGGCGCTGTCGCGCCGCAAGATCACGCTGTCGACCTCGGGTGTCGTGCCGATGATTCGACGCTGCGGCGAGGAACTCGGGGTGATGCTGGCGATCAGCCTGCACGCGGTCACCGACGAGCTGCGCAGCCATCTCGTTCCGATCAACAAGAAATGGCCGATTGCGGAGCTGCTCGCGGCGTGTCGCGACTATCCCGGCGTGTCGAACGCGCGACGCATCACTTTCGAATACGTGATGCTCAAGGGAGTCAATGACTCCCTGGCCGAAGCACGCGGTCTGGTGCGTCTGATCCGGGGCATTCCGGCGAAGGTGAATCTGATTCCGTTCAATCCGTGGCCGGGCTCCGGCTACGAATGCTCCAGCTGGGACACCATCGAGGCGTTCAGCGACGTCGTCGCCGAGGCCGGATACACCAGCCCGGTCCGTCGCCCGCGCGGCCGCGACATCCTCGCCGCCTGCGGCCAACTCAAGAGCGACACCGAACGCGCGCGGCGGCAGGACCGCGCTCCGGACTGATCGCTCAGCCCGCGCGCGGCCTCACGTATCACCGCCGCGCGAATTGCGTCGCGCCGAACAGATTTTCCTTTTGCTTCGCGTCCGGCGGTCCAACGCGACGCCGATCGGCGAGCAGTTCCAGGCCCTTCTTCACCGCCGGCCGCGCATCGATTGCATCGCGCCAACGCTTGAGATTCGGGAAGGGATCGATGTTCATGCCCTGGCGCTCGGGGAAGCGCAGCCAGGGGAAGACCGCCATGTCCGCGATCGAGTAGGCGTCGCTCGCGAGATAGGCGGATTCGCCGAGACGCTTGTCCATCACGCCATACAGACGCCTGCCCTCGTTGGTGTAGCGATCGATCGCATATTTGATCGGCTCGGGCGCGTAGTTGTGGAAATGCCCGGCCTGCCCGAGCATCGGCCCGACGCTCGCCATCTGGAACATCAGCCACTGCATGACCGCGTATTTTCCGCGCGTGTCCTGCGGCCAGAAGCGACCGTGCTTCTCGGCCAGGTACATCATGATCGCGCCGGATTCGAAGATCGCGAGCGGCTTGCCGTCGGCACTGTTCGGATCGACCAGAGCCGGCATGCGGTTGTTGGGTGAAATCTTCAGGAACTCGGGCTTGAACTGATCGCCCGCGCCGATATCGACGGGGATGACGGAATAGGGCTGGCCCAGCTCTTCGAGCAGGATCGAGATCTTGTAGCCGTTCGGCGTCGGCCACGCGTGAAGCTCGTACATCGTCGGTCCTCCGGATTGTCTGAATTTCGCGGCGGAGTCTGGCACGACATGGTGATGCCGCGCAGGTCGCTTTCGCGTGATCTGCTCACGCGCGGCGGGGCCAAGGTCATGGCGCGTCAGCGCCCCGCTCCGGCTTGCGGGCGGATCGCTGATCCCTATACTCCGCGCGCTTTCGGGGCGGCCGTGTGACGGCCGCCGCTTCATTTTCCAGGGATCGCGTGATGGTTCAGTCGACGATTGGCAAGCCCGTGAACAAGGTCGTTCTCGCCTATTCGGGCGGCCTCGACACCTCGATCATCCTCAAATGGCTGCAGACCACCTATGGCTGCGAGGTCGTGACGTTCACGGCCGATCTCGGTCAGGGCGAGGAACTCGAGCCGGCGAGGCTGAAGGCGCAGCTCCTCGGCGTGAAGGAGATCTTCATGGAGGATCTGCGCGAGGAGTTCGTGCGCGACTTCGTGATGCCGATGTTCCGCGCCAACGCGCTCTACGAGGGCCAGTATCTGCTCGGGACTTCGATCGCCCGGCCGCTGATCGCCAAGCGCCAGATCGAGATCGCGCGCAAGGTCGGCGCCGACGCGGTCTGTCACGGCGCGACCGGCAAGGGCAATGACCAGGTCCGCTTCGAGCTCACCTACTACGCGTTGCAGCCGGACATCCGCGTGATCGCGCCATGGCGTGAATGGGAGTTCGACAGCCGCACCGCGCTGATCGACTTCGCCGAGAGGAATCAGATCCCCATCGCCAAGGACAAGCGCGGCGAAGCGCCGTTCTCGGTCGATTCGAATCTCCTGCACATCTCCGCCGAGGGCAAGGCGCTCGAGGATCCCTGGGAGGAGCCGGGCGAATACGTCTATTCGCGCTCCGTCGCCCCCGAGCAGGCGCCGGACAAGCCGGAGATCGTCGAGATCGAATTCGAGAGAGGTGATCCGGTCGCGGTCAACGGCAAGCTGCTTTCGCCGGCGGCGATGCTCACCGAGCTCAATACGCTCGGCGGCAAGCATGGCATCGGCCGGCTCGATCTGGTCGAGAATCGCTTCGTCGGCATGAAGTCGCGCGGGATCTACGAGACGCCGGGCGGGACGATCTGGCACATCGCGCATCGCGGCATCGAGTCGATCACGCTCGATCGCGGCGCCGCGCATCTCAAGGACGAGGTCATGCCGCGCTATGCGGAGATGATCTACAACGGCTTCTGGTTCGCGCCGGAACGCGAGATGCTCCAGGCGCTGATCGACAAGAGCCAGGAGAACGTCAGCGGCACGGTGCGCGTGAAGCTCTACAAGGGCCACGCCCGCGTCGTCGGCCGCAAATCTCCGCGTTCGCTCTACGATCTGCGCATGGTCACGTTCGAAGCCGATCAAGGCGCGTACAACCAGCGCGACGCCGAGGGCTTCATCAAGCTCAACGCGCTGCGCCTGCGTCTCGGCGCGCGCGCGCGCAGCAGGTAGCGTTCGCGCAGGGGTTCCAGGTTCCAGTGGAACCTGGAACCGGTTCAGACCAGTGCGCGGCCTGCGATCCAGGGATGCGCGTAGACGAGTGCGGCGTAGAGCAGGCATCCGCCGCCCAGGCGCAGCGCACCGATCTCACGCAGCGCCGTGATCAGCGATTGGCGACCGCTCAGGATGGCCGCGAAGGGCAGGTTCGCGCTCGCGGCGGCCAACCGTGCGAAGCCCGCCGGGTCTTTTCGCGCGCGCTTGGCGTCGATGCGCCGCGTGCCGCCGAGCGCTTGCCAGGCGAAGCCACCGAAAAAGATCACTGCGGCGAGATGGCCATTCGCCGCGAGATGCCCGATTCCCCAGAGACCGAAGGCCCACATCAGCGGATGGCGCGTGATCTTGAGGATGCCCGGCGCGGGATCGTGATCTTCGTCGGCGATCCGCGTCATCACCATCGTCGGGTTCGGCTGGCTGAGGCCGGCGACGAAGAGAATGCAGGCCACGATCATCATAGCGAGCGTGATCCAGCGTTTGATCGGCCCGAGTTCCCAGAGCGGAACAAAGGGCGCCGCTGCGAAGGCCCATATCGCGGCGGCGAGGCTGAGCGCAGCGAGCGCCGAATAGGCTGCCGCGAATCCGGTCTCACCCAGCGTGGCGACCAGCCGGGGTCGCAGGCTGGGATGGCTCAGCACGAAGTGGCAGCCGAGGAACGCCAGCATCGCGAGCGACAAGAACACCATGGCGCAAACCTAGCCGAGCCAACGCCGCAGGGTCATCATCGAATTCGGCGGCATCGCGAGTTCCGCCTTGGGCGAATCAGCCCAGGCCGAATTGCCCGCGCCAGGCGACGATGTCCTCGATCGCGACATTGCTGCCGCAGATCACGAGCACGATGCGAGAGGCGGCGCCGAATTCCGACGTACGCCGCAGCGCGGCGGCGATGGTTGCCGTCGCGGCCGGCTCTGCCAGCAGGCGTTCGTTGACGAGCAGCCAGTCGAGTTCGTGCACGGCTTCGCTATCCGGCACGATCACGATTTCGCGCACGAATTCGCGCGCGGCGGCCAGGGTCCGTTCGGTCGCGAAAGGCGCGCCGAGCGTGCGCGCCAGCGAGCGTGGCTGGATCGTCACCGGCGCGCCGGCGGCCAGCGCCTGGATCATCGTCTCCGCGCCCTCGGTCTCGACGCCGATCAGCTGCGCTTGCGGCCGCAGCGCATGCAGGGCCGCGCCGACGCCGGCGATGAATCCGCCGCCCCCGATGCTGACGAAGACATGGGTGAGATCGGGCACCGCCTCGATCAGCTCGAGCCCGAGGGTGCCGTGGCCGGCGATGCCCAGGGGATCGTCATAGGGATGGATGAAGACGCGGCCCGCCGCCGCATGCGCCTTCGCCTTCTCGAACGCCTCGGCGGCGCTCTCGCAGAGTTCGATCGTCGCGCCGGCTCTGCGCGTCTGCGCGATGTTGTAGGCCGGCGTGACCTTCGGCATCAGCACGAGGGCGTCGATGCCGCTCGCCGCCGCGGCCTGCGCGACCGCGATCGCATGATTGCCGCCCGACACGGTGACGACGCCGCGCTTGCGCTCGGCAGATCCGAGCGTCGCGAGCTTGTTGAGGACGCCGCGCACCTTGAACGAGCCCGCGAGCTGCAGGCATTCGAGTTTCAGGAATGTGGGCGCACCGAGTCGACGCGACAGTTTTTCGCTGCGATAGGTCGGAGTCGCGCGCACCTGGCCGGTGATGCGCGTGCGCGCCGTCTCGATGTCGGCGAGGGAGACGTCGAACTTCATCGTCCTCACCGCCATCCGCGGCGACGGCGGGCGGCCATCAGCGTGTTGTCGAGCAGACAGGCGATCGTCATCGGACCGACACCGCCGGGGACCGGCGTGATGGCGCCGGCGACCGCGGCCGCTTCGGCGAAGGCGACATCGCCGACCAGCCGGCCCTTGCCGTCGAAGGTCGGGACACGGTTGATGCCGACGTCGATCACGGTGGCGCCCGGCTTGATCCAGTCGCCACGCACCATCTCGGCACGGCCGACGGCGGCGATGAGGATGTCCGCGCGCCGGCAGACGCCAGGCAGATCACGCGTCTTGGAATGCGCGATCGTCACCGTGCAGTCGGCCTGCAGCAGCAGCTGCGCGATCGGCTTGCCGACGATATTCGAGCGACCGAGCACGACCGCCTCCGCGCCGACGAGGGACGCACCGCCTTCGCGCAGCAGCATCATGCAGCCCCGCGGCGTGCAGGGAACCAGCGCATCGGCGCCGGTCGCGAGCCTTCCTGCATTCACGACATGGAAGCCGTCGACGTCCTTCGCGGGGTCGATCGCGGCGATCACCGCTTGCGCGTCGATTTGTGCGGGCAGCGGCAATTGCACGAGGATGCCATCAATCTCCGAGTCCGCATTCAGGCGCGCGACGAGCGCGAGCAACTCGGCCTGTCCGGTGCTCCCGGGAAGTCGATGCGCGATCGATTTCATGCCCGTCTCGTACGTTGCGGCGGCCTTGTTGCGGACATAGACGGCGCTCGCCGGATCCTCGCCGACCAGGACGACCGCGAGCCCGGGTTGCGCCGGCAAGGCGCGAACCGCCGCGCCGATCCGAGCGCGCAGCGCGGCTGCGATCGCTTTCCCGTCGATCAATCTTGCCGTCATTTCGCCCCCAGCACTCGTCGCATGCGCCTGGTGAGCGCCGTCGGATCGCCGGCGATGTGCACGCGTTTCACACGTTGTGTGGCGCCGCTCGCGAGAGTCAGCGTTTTCCTGGCGATGCCGAGCTCGTCGGCCAGAAGAGCCAACATGGCCGTATTGGCCGCGCCGTCCTCGGGCGGCGCCGACACGCGGGCGCGCGGCATCGCGCGGCCCGCCGCATCGATGGCGACGCCGTCGAGCGCGTCGCGTCCGCCACGCGGCGTCAGACGCACAGTCAGCACGATGCCATCGGCCATCGGCGCGATCGGCATCGCAACACTCACGCCAACGCCGGCACCAGATCGTAGCGAATGAGATCGCGCAGGAAGTAGAGCAGGAGGATCAGCACGATCGGCGACACGTCGACGCCGCCGATCTGCGGCACGAAGCGTCGGATCGGTCTCAGGGCGGGCTCCGTGATGCGCCACAGGAACTCGCTCACACGCGAGACGAACGAATTGTGGGTGTTGATCACATTGAACGCGATCAGCCAGGAGAGCACCGCCTGCGCGATCAGCAGCCAGATGTAGAGCGAGATGACGGTATCAACGAGCCGGACAAGAGCAAGCATGGGAGGCGCCTCGATGGAGCTGAACGCGCGAGAAGCCGCGACCGTACACGAGCCCCGGTGAATCGGGCAAGGCATTGGCGCATTTGAGATTTTCGGAAATTTCCGCAGACGCGTCGCGGCCTCTCGAACGCTTGACACCTCAAGCTTCGCCCCTATGATCCGCGCCCTCGGTGACGGTGGGGCTGTAGCTCAGCTGGGAGAGCGCCTCGTTCGCAATGAGGAGGTCGACGGTTCGATCCCGTTCAGCTCCACCAATCGCCGCAAGGGCTTGGCGAGTCCGGCCCTGAAGACCAAATCGTGAAAGTAAGCACCCCAGGGCAATCGCATTTCAGATTTGAGCTATGAGGTTTGCGAGGAAAGCGTTGCTCCAACCGGCTCGTTTGATTTTGCGGCGGTTTGAGATTTTGGTTTTTTGGGCATTGAGGATGTTGAGCGCCATGTGGC